>ERZ1673750.35-NODE-35-length-167269-cov-17.545594_pt1 | contig 167269 bp, 129 predicted proteins | sample MGYA00580203_ERZ1673750 | MGnify/ENA primary metagenome ERZ1673750 (study PRJEB41218, sample SAMN15661763) | gut metagenome | host: Homo sapiens | place: Canada: London | collected 2015-08-20/2019-03-30 | study: EMG produced TPA metagenomics assembly of... | reverse complement strand
AACCAATATCAGTAAACATACCAAACAGAGTCAACCATTTTCAGGAACAGACAATCCGTCATATTAAAAATTCATCAGGGGGATAGGACTTGGCGGTTTGGGGGATTTTCCGTAATTTTGTCTAACCGATTCGGGTGCGAGGCGCCTGCGGTGAAAACGAATATCTCAACCCTGCAATGGATTCCCTATATTTCTCGATACAGAGGCTCATGCCGATAGTGTGGGTCTCGCTCGCGATAGCTCTGCTGGCCATTATGTGGCTCCTGACCGCATACCGCGGCCGTCTGGCCAAAATCCGACGCACGTCGCAACCCCGTTCCGGCGAGATGCCTGAGCCCGAACCGGAGTCGTGGCCGGGCGTTTCGGTCATCGTTCATGCGCAGGACAGTTCCCGCCAGCTTGCCGCGATGCTTCCGGCCGTGCTTCAGCAGGACTATCCCGGCGACTTCGAGGTAGTAGTGGTCAACGACGGCTCGAGCCGGGATGTTACCGACGTGGTGAATTTCCTCTCCAACACCTATCATAACCTCCACATAACTTTCGTTCCTTTCGAGGCCCACAACCTCAGCCGTACGAAACTCGGCATCTCGCTGGGAATCAAAGCAGCCCGCTATCCCTACGTAATAATTACCACATCGCTCGCCGACATCCCCTCCAACGCCTGGCTCCGACTCATGGCCGAACCGTTCGCGCGCGGTAAGGAGGTATCGCTCGGCACGTCGCGCCTTACCGGCATCAAAGGAGCGATGAACCGCTTCGACGAACTCGAGGCGCAGACCATATGGCTCTCGGCCGCGATGGCCCGCCACCCCTACCGCGGCACCGGCTACAACATCGGATACCGCCGCAGCCTCTTTTTCGACGCGAAAGGGTTCTCGCGCTCGCTTACGCTCCATCACGGCGAGGACGATATTTTCATCAGTCAGATTGCCACGCCCGACAACACCGCAGCGGTAGTCGACCCCGCGGCTACAATCGCCGTAAACCGCTATATGCCCGTTAAGGCTCTGCGCGACCTGCGCATGCAGCATACTTTCACCGGCCGGTTCATCAGCAAAGGAGCCTCACGGCTGTTCGGCTTCTCCACCATCATGCTGTGGGTATGGCTGGCCGCCACTGCCACCGGCGTGGTGATGTCGCTCCCGAATCTGCTCCCCTCATGTGTATTCCTGGCCGCTGCCATCGGCTTATGGACGCCGCTGATCGCCGTATGGCGCCATGCCGCACGCGCCCAGGAGATGCCGCTAAATGCCTGGGCTCTCCCGTGGCTGCTTTTCTGGCGCTGGGGCCGCACGCTGCGCTACCGTCTGAACTGCGGACGCGCCTCGCGCAAAAACTACACCTGGATTCAGCGCTGACGCCGCCGCTGCTCATAAATAATACTAAATCATACCCCCGGACGACAACTTTCCGCCTCCCGGGCCGTTAAAGTCACAGCCCTGTCTCAATCCTATGGGACAACACACACCAAACCTATCCGCAATGACCACCCAGCGCCTACACATATATCTTCACCGTATAGTTGCCGTAGCTCTCGCCGCTGCCGTGGCGCTGACGGCCTTCGATGCCGACGCCGCGCGCCGCAAGCGCCGCCGCGCAAAACGCACCAAACCAAAGACAACCAAGGTTGTGATGGCCACGCCCACCGCTTCCGGGCCGCTCGACGAGACCGACCGCTTCGTAACCTTCGAGCGCTCCGTGCCGATCACCAAGGGGCTCGACAACCGTGTAATCGCCATATGGCAGAGCCACGGAAAATACTACGACCAGAAAAGCCAGCGCTGGCGCTGGCAGCGGCCACGACTTTTCGGCACGGTGGAAGACCTTTTCTCGCAAGGCTTCGTGATGCCATATCTGATGCCGATGCTCGAAAACGCCGGCGCCTACGTGATGTCGCCGCGCGAACGCGACCTCAACACCCACGAAATAATCGTCGACACCGACGGCTGGCGCGAAGGCGACTTCTACCTGAAAAACGGCCGCGAGCACTGGAAGGAATCCGCTCAGGGCGAAGGGTTCGCCAACAAAGGAGGCATGCTTCTCGACGGCGAGAACCCCTTCACGGCCGGAACCAGCGAGACCGTGGTGACCATCGCCCCTGACGACGCGCGCCACGAGAGCACCGCCAACTGGACGGCCGATATCCCCGAACGCGGCCGCTACGCCGTATATGTTTCCTACCGGTCGTATCCCAACAGCGCCTCCGACGCCCGCTACACCATCAATCACCTCGGAGGCGAGACACACGTTACCGTCAACCAGCAGATGTGCGGCGGCACCTGGCTCTACCTCGGCCACTACGATCTGGCAAAGGGGAAGCCTAAGAAACCGATTGTGGTGCTCTCCAACCTCAGCGACGAGGACGAGACGGTCGTCTCTGCCGACGCCGTGAAGATCGGCGGCGGTATGGGCAACGTGGCCCGCGCTCCGCAGCCCGATAAAAACGGCGACACTCTTCCTGCCGAGCGCTCCGGCGCTCCGCGCTATACCGAAGGCGCACGCTACTGGCTCCAGTGGGCAGGAATGCCTTATAGCGTATATTCCGAAAGTTCAGGCACCAACGACTATACCGACGACTACAAGAGCCGTGCCCTCTGGGTAAACCATCTGGCCGGAGGCTCGCCGATGCTCCCCGACAGCGCCGGACTGAAAGTGCCCATCGACATGGCACTGGCCTTCCATACCGACGCCGGCAAGAAGGACGACGGCACAACCGTCGGCACCCTCGGCATCTACTCGACCGACGACGGACGCCTCCTCGGCGACGGACGCACGCGCCTCGACGCACGCGACCTCACCGAAAGCGTAATCGGTCAGGTAGTGAGCGACATCCGCGCCCTCCACGACTCGGCGTGGACCAACCGCGGCGTGCGCGACCGCAAATATTACGAAATCCGCGAGACCAAAGTCCCGGCCATGATTATCGAACTGCTCAGCCACCAGAACTTCACCGACATGAAGTATGGGCTCGACCCGGCATTCCGCTTCAACGTAGCCCGAGCCGCCTACAAGGGCGTGCTCCGCTTCCTGGCCAGGCGCTATAATACGCAGTACGCGGTTCAGCCGCTCCCGGTGAGACGCTTCGGCATCCACGCCCTGGGCAAGAGCCGCTACAGCCTCTCGTGGGCACCTACACCCGATCCGCTCGAGCCCTCGGCCTTCTCGAAATATTATATCGTGCAGGAGCGTATCGAAGGGGGTGCCTTCCGCGACATTGCCGTCGTCAACGAACCAGCCTACGAACTGGCCGTCGCCGACGAGCGCATCCACTCCTACCGGATCTTAGCCGGAAACGACGGAGGTCTGAGTTTCCCCTCGGAGGTGCTCGCCCTGCGCGACAACGGCAGCGGCATCCCGCAGGTAAATATCGTGAACGGCTTCACGCGCATCTCTGCTCCAGACACCTTCGAGGAGGGGGATTTCAGCGGATTCGACTATAGTTCGGACGCAGGCGTGCCCGATGTAGCCGACATCATCTCTACCGGCGTGCAGACCGACTACCGCCGTCAGAGCGACTATATCAACGACGACGCCCCGGGCTACGGAGCCTCGCGCGGCAACGTCGAGAAAACCATCACGGCAGGCAACACCCACGACTTCGTCTACCTTCACGGCGACGCCCTGCGCGCCGCCGGCTACGGCTTCGTATCGGAAAGCTCCGAGGCCTTCGCCTCCGACGTAACCCTCAAGCCGATAGGCAGCGCCGCAAATCCTCCCGTGGTCGACCTCATACTGGGCAAGCAGAAGGAGATTCTGCCCGGCACGGGTACGAAAGGCACCCGCTACAAGGCCTTCCCCGAAGCGCTCCGCCAGCGCATCGAGGCATACTGCAATCAGGGAGGCTCGCTACTCGTGAGCGGCGCATACATCGCCACCGACCTGCTCGACAACCCACATTCCGACGAACTGACGCGCTCGGCCGACCGCTCGTTCGCCACCGACGTGCTCGGCTTCGACTGGCAACTTGGCAAGGGCACGGTCGACGGCAAGGTGTCGATGGTTCCATCCCCCTTCAAACCATTCGGATGGCAGGAGCGCTTCAGCTTCACCGTCAGCCCGACGCCCGACAGCTACGCCGTGGAGTCGCCTGACGCCATCCGACCGTCGGCGCCCACCGGCGCCACGATAATGCGCTACGATGAGAACGGCCTCTCGGCCGGAGTGGCCTACACCCGCCCAATCGCCACCTCGACAAGCCGCTACGCCGACAGCCGGGTGGTCAGCATGGGATTCCCATTCGAGACCATCCGCGGAGCCAAGGCGCGCAACCGCCTGATGGCCGACATAATGCACTTCCTCCTCCCACATAGATAACCAATCCAACCGAAAACCAGACAATATGCAGATAATCCGTTTGCCCCGGCTCTGCTCCACATCGATGCTCCGCGAAGCCGCGAGCAAAATCGACTGCAATGAGACCTACGTGGCCATCGACCTCTCGCTCCCCGGCGAAGGGCAGGTACTACCCGATCCCGATGCGGGCAATCGCGTAGAAGACATCATGAACTCGCGCCGTTGCGCAATGGCCTATAGCCATTACCGCGAACGCAGTGCCGACGGCACCCTCCACGCCCACCCCACCATCACCCACCAGCCCGGTGCCGTGCGCGACGATTTCGACTTCGGGCCGCTGGTGTTTCTCCGCACCGCTTCCCTGAAGGAAGAATCGGCAAAGATTCCCGACGGTCTGGAATACGGAGCATGGTATGCGCTATGGCTCCGTTTCGCTCTTTTCCCGTCCATTCCGCCCCAGATTGCCCAGATTCCCGAAGCGCTTTATACGGTGGATCAAACCGACACGCGGCTGAGCGGCGAAAAGCAGTTCGACTACGTAAATCCGCGCAACCGCGAAGTGCAGATTGAGATGGAACGTGCGTTTACGTCCGTCCTACGTGAAGGGAGCGCCCTCATTTCCTGGCCGTTAACCGACATCAATCCGCTCAACGGAGATTTTCCCATCGAGGCCTCGGTAATCATTCCGGTAAAGAACCGCGTGCGTACCATCGCCGACGCCGTGCGTTCGGCGCTGAGTCAGGAGACGGATTTTCCATTCAACGTAATCGTAGTCGATAACCACAGCACCGACGGAACTACCGAAACACTTCAAAAACTCGCCGCCGAGGATTCCCGTCTTATCCATCTCATCCCCGACACCGACACCCTCGGCATCGGGGGGTGCTGGAACATCGCCGCAGCCGACGGGCGCTGCGGACGCTTCGCCGTGCAGCTCGACAGCGACGACCTCTACAAGCACCCGCACGTGCTCTCCGATATTGTCGCCACCTTCCGCCGAGAGCACTGCGCCATGGTAATCGGCAGCTACGAACTCGTGGATTTCGAGGGGCGGCCGATTCCACCCGGCCTGATCGACCACCGCGAGTGGACGGACACCAACGGCGCCAACAACGCCCTGCGTATCAACGGGCTCGGTGCACCGCGCGCCTTCTTCACCCCGATTCTCCGCGAACTGAAAATGCCCAACGTGAGCTACGGCGAGGACTACGCCATCGGCCTGCGCATCTCGCGCCAGTACCGCATCGACCGCATCTACGATTCGCTATACCTTTGCCGCCGCTGGGAAGGTAACAGCGACGCCAACCTCTCGATAGAGCGCGTCAACGCCAACAATTACTACAAGGATTCGCTGCGCACCACCGAACTGCTGGCACGCATCGGTATGAATCGGCTCAAACACTGATGGAAACGCTTTCAACCGCCGCAGCGCTCGGATTTTTGAGACGCCAGCTCGCCCAGTGGCCCATGGCGGCTGCCAACTTTGAGGCTCTCAAACGCGTGGAGACACGCACAATGGAATGCCGCGGGCGCAACTTCGCCGTGCAGCACAATCCGGCTCGCATCGCCTCGACCGGCGCGAAAGTGGCCGACGGCAAAGCCGGTCCGCGTCCGTGCTTCCTATGCAAGGCCAACCGCCCCGCCGAGCAGCTGTCGTTCGGCCTCGACCACAGTTACGAGCTGCTGGTCAACCCTTTCCCCATCTTTCCGGTGCATTTCACCATCCCGGCGCTCGACCATACCCCGCAGCAACTGATTGCCTGCGGACGCGCCGGGCGGATGGCCCATATGGCTGAGTTCGCCATGAATCTGCCGGGGCTGGCACTTTTCTACAACGGCGCGCGTTGCGGCGCCTCCGCGCCCGACCACTTCCACTTCCAGGCCGTTGAAGCCTCGCGGATGCCGCTGCTCGACTGGGCAACCGACGGCAGGCAATTGCCGTTCAACGTAATCAACTTCTCCGCGACGACTCCCCCCGAAGCAGAGGCAAAGCTGCTTGAAGCCATAGCCCCCCTGCCGCGCCGCTCCGGCGGCGACGAACCGAGCATCAACGTAATCTGCCGCGCCGATGGGATTTCAGGCGGCGTGCAGATATGCGTGATTCCACGCAAGGCCCACCGCCCGGATTTCTTCGGCTCAGCCGAAGGGCAGATTCTCGTGTCGCCCGCATCGGTCGACCTCGCAGGTACCATCATTCTGCCGCGTCCGGAGGATTTCCACACCGCCTTCACGCCCGAACGCCTTGAAGCGCTCCTCGCCCAGACCGTATTCCCTCCCTGTGCCAACATCTGACCACGATTCAGGCCGGGAAAGGCGTTGCGCATTGTTCCACAGGGTGCTATTGTTGTGCCGTTTGGCTTAACTTTAAGCAATTTTTGTGAAGAAATGAAAAAGGGATAATTTTTTTTCCTCAAAAATCCTAAATTTGTAGAATCAGCAGTGTGCCCAGGGCCCGCTGCCGATTGTTATATCCGTGTATCTATTCAAATAATACGGGCACGACGTAATATGAGCACGTTTCTACTTATAGCCGGTGTATTGCTCCTGAGTGCGGGCGTAGTTTTCGCCTTCCGCTCGGCTACCTCTGGCGTGGCTTTCAGCTATCTGGGCATCATGGCCCTCTACGACAGCCGCTACGTGGCTATCGACAGCAACCTGGTGCTCTTCTGGGCGCTTGGGGTGCTGATTGTGCTTTTCGCCAACTTCTGGCGGCGAATGCGCCGTCCGGCCTCCAATGTCTGCCGCAACTACATTGTGGGTGGCACACTTGTAGGAATGCTCGTGGGGATGCTTCTGGGCTATGCCGGAATGGTCGGCGGTGCCGTAGTGGGTGCCGCTCTCGGCGCTGTGGCATGGAGCCGTACTCCGTCGGGCCACGCATCGGCCGAACCGCTTCTCGCCGTATTCGCCCGAATCGGACTTCCGGCAGTAGTGACGATGTCGATTGCCGGAATTGCCCTCGATGCCGTGGCAAACGCCTGACGGCGCACCCCGCTCTCACATCCGGCCCCGGGCCGAATCTTAACGCGATATTGAACAGTACGATGAAGAAATTATTTACCGGCATACTGATTCTCGGAGCAGTGGCGATGGCCGCGACGGCCGCCGCGCCCCAACCGGCAAAAAAAGCCGAACCTCAGGCGCCCGACTTCGAGCAGATAAAGGCCGACGTCACCAACCCGGCCTCTCCATACTACTATCCCAAGCTAATGGAGCGCTATGAGCGCAACGAGACGATAATGAACCTGAACGACTACCGGCATCTTTATTACGGCTACCTCTTTCAGGAAGATTTCAACCCATACCGGAACAACGACATTCTCGCCCGCAACGAAGCGCTATACTACAAGGACAAGCATACCCGCGCCGAACTCGACTCAATCATCTCCTACGCAAAAGAGGCAATAGCCGACAATCCTTTCGACCTCAACCAAATGAATTTCCTTATCTACGCCCTTCGCGAGCGAGGAAAGGTTAATCTGGCCAGCATATGGCAGTATCGGCTCAACCATCTGCTCCAGACCATCGCCTCGAGCGGCACGGGTCTCGACCCCGACAACGCCTGGTATGTGATCAACCCGCGCCACGAATATAATCTGGTGAATTTCCAGAACGCCGTGGTCAAGGACCATCAGTATCAGGAGCCTTACTTCGACCGCATCGACGTGGAGAAGAAAAACGGCAAGGAGACCGCCACCTACTACTTCAACATCCGCAACCTTCTGGAAGAATATTACCGTAAATTCCCCGAATGAAAATAGCTGATATCGATTTGGGCGAGCGACCCGTGATGCTCGCGCCGATGGAGGATGTGACCGACCAGTCGTTCCGGCTCATATGCAAGGAGCTCGGGGCCGACATGACCTACAGCGAGTTTGTCAGCGCCGACGCCCTGATCCGCAACATCGCCGCCACCACGCGCAAGCTCCACATAGAACCGGCGGAGCGCCCCACGGCCATCCAGATTTATGGCCGCGAGACGGCTCCGATGGTCGAGGCCGCCCGGATGGTGGAGCAGGCCGGACCCGACGTGCTCGACATCAATTTCGGCTGCCCCGTGAAGAAAGTGGCCGGCAAGGGCGCCGGCGCAGGAATGCTCCGCGACATCCCGAAAATGCTTGAGATTACCCGCGAAGTGGTAAAGGCAGTCAGCATCCCCGTTACGGTAAAGACACGGCTGGGCTGGGACCACGAGCACAAGATAATCGTCGAACTTGCCGAGCAACTCCAGGACTGCGGCATCGCCGCCCTGACCGTCCATGGCCGCACACGCTCGCAGATGTATACCGGCACCGCCGACTGGGAGATGATAGCGCGCGTGAAAGAAAATCCTCGCCTGCGCATCCCTCTTATAGGCAATGGCGACATCTGTACAGGCGAGCAGGCCGCCGAGGCCTTCAGCCGCTACGGCGTAGACGGCGTGATGGTAGGCCGGGCGGCCATCGGCAATCCCTGGGTGTTCCACGACATAAAGCAGACGCTGCTCCACGGCCGGGTCGACGCCCCGATTTCGCTCGCCCGTAAGTTTGAGATTCTGCGACGCCAGATCGACGAGAGCATCGACCGCATCGACGAGTACCGCGGCATCCTACACATACGCCGCCATCTGGCCGTAAGCCGCCTCTTCAAGGGGCTCCCTAATTTCCGCGACACGCGCATAGCGATGCTCCGCGCCGAAACCAAGGCCGAGCTGTTCGACATAATCGCCGACGTGGAGCGTCGGCTCGCCTCCGGCGAGCTCGTCCCGGTGGCGGATGCCCCCGCGTCCTAAAGCAGCAATTAATTCACAATAAGCCACATTCATTCCACACACACTTACAATATGATTCTGAAAAAAACGCTTTTCGCCTGCATCGCCGCCATCTGCCCGGCCATAGCCCTGGCCCAGACGGAGCAGAAATTCGAGCTCGACGTGAAGGATTTCACACAGCTCTCCGTAGAAGACGGCATCAACGTAGTATATACCAGCGACGACGAGGCCGCTGGAAAGGTCTCATTCACCACAACCAAGGAGATTGCCGACAAGATTATCTTCGAAAACAACGGCAAAGGGAAACTCACCATCCAGAAGGCCTTTCACGATGAGGGCGACATGACTACCGGCCTCCCGACCATCAACGTCAGCTCGCGCTTCCTCAAGCATGTGAGCAACAGCGGCGACTCCACGGTGCGAGTGGTCGGCATCCGTCCCACTATGGAAATCAAGGCCGTAGTAATCGGCAACGGGCGCCTTGTGGTGCGCGACATCGACTGCTCGAAATTCTACGGCAGCATCCAGACCGGCAACGGCACTCTCGTGGCAATCGGCAAATGCGACGAGGCCACACTCAGCAACACCGGCACCGGCTCGATTCAGGCCGACAATCTGGAGGCCAAAAACGTTTCGGCACGCTTCTTCGGCACCGGCACCACAGGCTGCTACGCCACCGGCGTTCTCTCGGTAAAAGGCGTGATGAAAGGCAAGCTCTACTATCGCGGCAAGCCCGAGCGCATCCGCAATTTCTCAGTCGGCGTGAAGATCTACAACCTCGAAGGCACCGAATGGACCGGCGAAGCCGAGAAAGAGACCGAGGCCGAAGCCGCAAAAGAATAAGCCACTCCCAAAGCCCTAAGCGCCATAGCAACCGAACTTAAAACCCTCACCTCGCGGTCGATAAAGTGGAATCTCATCGACCGCGTATCGTCGCAGCTTCTCTACGGCGTAACCGGTGTTATCCTTGCCCGGCTGCTCTCGCAGGAGGATTTCGGCCTTGTAGGCGCCATCCTGGTTTTTCAGGCATTCGCGTCGCTGATGGTCGACAGCGGATTCTCCTACGCGCTGATTCAGCGCAAACGTCCCACGCGACTCGACTACTCCACTGTGCTTTGGTTCAACATGGCCATGGCCACGGCGCTCTACGCAATCCTCTTCCTCGCGGCGCCCCTGATAGCCGACTGCTTCAAGGGCGACCAGCGGCTCGTGCCGCTGAGCCGCGTGATGTTTCTGAGCTTCATCCTCAACGCCTCGGCCATCGTGCAGACCAACAGGCTGATGAAGCGTATGGACGTGCGCATGGTGGCCGCCTCCAACTCCATCGGGCTGCTGGCCGGAGCAGTGGTCGGCATATGGCTCGCCTTCGCCGGCTACGGCGCATGGGCCATCGTATGGCAGACGCTCACGCTCAACGGGGTGAAAAGCCTCGTGCTATGGCTCACCTCGCGCTGGCGTCCGCTCTGGCGCTTCTCGTGGGCGTCGCTCCGCAGCTTTTTCAAGGTAGGCTCAGGCATGATGGCATCGAGCTTCCTCAACGTGCTTTTTCAGAACATATATTCCTTCTTTATCGGCAACCGCGCCGGCCTGGCGCCGCTCGGCTACTACACCCAGGCCGACAAATGGAGCAAAATGGGCATCACCTCCATCTCGCAGGTGCTCACCTCGTCGTTTCTCCCCGCCCTGGCCGAGGTACAGGACGACCCCGAGCGCTTCACCCGCGTGTCGCGCAAGATGAACCGCTTCACTGCCTACATCCTCATGCCCTCCATGGGCTTTCTCGCCGCCATGGCGCCCGCAATCTTCCACTGCCTCTTCGGCACGAAATGGGACGCCTCCATCCTGCTCTTCCAGCTGCTGCTGCTCCGCGGCGTATTCACCGTGCTGACGTCGCTATACAACAACTATCTTGTGGCGCAGGCGCTTACCCGCGCCGTAGTGGCCATGGAGACACTGCGCGACGGCGTGGCCCTGCTCTTCCTGCTGGCAACCCTCCCCTTCATCGCCCTGTCGACCCCGGCCGACCCCGTCTATGGCATCCGCCTGCTGCTCTACGGTCAAGTGGCGGCCTCGGCCATCACCTGGGCCGTAATGACCGTAAAGGTTGCACGCGTCACCGGCCGACCACTCGGCGAATTCCTCGCCGACAACCTCCCCTACCTCGCCGAAACCCTCCTTATCGGTGCCCTAATGCTCCTCGAAACCACCCTCCCCCTCGCATGCTGGTCCCTGCTCGGCCTCCAGGCCCTCACCGCAGCCGTCCTCTACCTCGCCGCCAACCACCTCCTCCACAGCAACATCCAGCGCGAAGTCCTCACCCATCTCCACCGCTGAACCCTGCGCGGCCACAGTCTCTCTCCATTTTTCATCCCCACTTAGGCCCCGTTAACGCGTAGCATCGGAGGTGCGAATCATTTCGCGCCTCACACGTCCGGTTCTCGGAACCGCACATCCGCCAACAATTAATTCGTAGCCGCTTATTTCGTTGCTTTTGCGCTTCGCGAATGCGTAAGGTGCGAAATAATTCGCACCTCCTACCCCTATACCCCCCAGCGGCTTACTCGCCACGACTAATTACGAGGTCTTACATGAGGGCTTATCGGAATATTACTCAGGTTCCGCTGTGCAAGCCGCCATCGGAGGCCCGGAGGACCGGGATTGTCTCCAACCCCAGGTGACGGCCCGAAGGGGCGAGCCTGGGGACAGGATGATGTGATGCAAATGAGTCTCGTAGAGGCGATGTTGGGCCGAGAAGATATTCGGGAATTATTCTTTCGGGTCGATTTTGATGCGGTTTGAGTGGATTTCCGACATGCCGGCCGACGTGCCGTTGTCGAAGTAAACGGTTTTGCTCCCTGCGAACACCCTGCCAATCACCCTGCCGTCGACGCGCACAAGATGCGTTATCTTACCGGGATTTTGTATGAGGGTTATTATCGATGCGACAGCAGTTATTATCGCAATAACAACCACCAACAATAGCCCGAATATAGCCAACAGCTCAAACATAGCCATCACGCCGGCAATATAAAGCGCTACCGTCAACGCCGCCAGAGGCATGTCGCGCCGGTTCAGATACACTAAAAGCAGCAGGTCCACGGCCACCAGAGCGGAAGAAACATACATCACCGCAGGCAACTGTTTCACAAAAAAGAATAGCGCAACGCCAATAGCAGCAACCGCCAGCGACACAATCAGCACCGTCAATGAATAGTCTTTCCGTCCGTCAATTCTTTTGCCGATTGCGACCATCATGTCATACCACAGCCGGAACTGCCATATTACAAGCACAACGAAACACAGGCACTTCGGCACGATATACAATGTATTAAGGAATTCATTGCCTCGCTCGCCACGCAACCATGCGGTAATATTCGACATTCCGAAAAAGCAAAATCCATATTCCACGGCAAACAGCACCGTGAGCGCTACTGCACCCACAAGAAGCGCTGCTCCGGATTGCACCGGCTTTTCCTCGCTCTGGGATGAGTCGATTTTCATGATACGGCTGATTATGAAGGTCGCAATAAAGAATCCAAGCAAGTAGTACCATACATTGCCGCTCACCCGATTTTCTCCATGAATAAGCTGACTGAACTGCGCCTTGGCGTCCTTCTTTTCCTGTCGGTCAACGGACGATGCAGTTTTGGCCGATTGGCCGTCCCATACAAGTTCGTCAACAAAATCCTTATGTATGATAACCGGGATGTTGCGAATCATTCCTGCATGATACCTTTGCTGCTCATGTTTGGTAAGTCGGGAGGCATATTCTTCGGCAATGGGATATATGCTGTCGCCGGCTGGCACAAAAATCCGGGCGTGACGTTCGTATTTCCCCTCACGGTCAAGGCGGAAAGCCTCATACGAGGTACCTCGCGATTTCACCACATGTGTAGGCCTTTCCATCGCCGCAGCCATGACGCCCATTACTCCGGCCATTACCATAACCATAAGCACAACAAATCTTACTCTTTTCATAAATTCTGCATTTTCTGCAAAGTTAGCCTAATATCTTCAATTTACCATTCCGAATCCGGATATTTCCTGCAATCATGGCCTAATCAGGGCCGTGGGATTCAACAAAAAAGTTGTATCTTTGCCAAAAGCAGCAACAAAATGAGTCAACCTTCGCTTTACATAATCGCCGGATGCAACGGCGCCGGGAAAACCACGGCGTCGATGACGGTACTCCCCGAGGTGCTCGACTGCCGGGAATTCGTCAATGCCGACGAGATTGCAAAGGGCTTATCACCGTTCCATCCGGAGGAAGTCGCGATTGAAGCAGGAAAGCTAATGCTGCAACGCATTGATTATCTGCTTAAAATGCAGGCTACTTTTGCCATCGAGACCACTTTGGCCACCAAATCCTACCGCAATCTGGTGACTCGGGCCAAACAATCGGGTTATAGGGTCGTGCTTCTTTTCTTCTGGCTGAAATCACCTGAGATGGCTGAGGAACGTGTCGCGACAAGAGTGGCCTCCGGCGGTCACGACATCCCCAAAGATACGATTCACCGCCGCTACTGGGCCGGATTGAGAAATTTATTCGATATTTTTGTGCCGATTGTCGATTTATGGTCGTTATATGATAACACGGGTGTGATAAACCCGATTGTTAATAACAGTATGGTAATCAATCAACCACTTCTTAATCAAATCAAGGAATTATGTCGGAGCAGGAAAGAATAGAATTCGGAAATAAGATTATCGCCGGAATCAGGGAGGCGCAGCGGAAGCTGTTCGAGCGGAAGGCGAAGCTGGGCGAACCGGTGGTTGTAGCCGATGCCGATGGCCGCCCGATTCATATCTCCGGTGAGGAGGCCCTGCGCCGTATGGATGGAAAGAATGCCTGATTTATAGCCTTATAATACGTTGATCACCCCAACCTTCACAAACCGGAAATGAGACATCTGACATTATTAATTGCCGCTTGGGCCGTGGCCTTTGCGGCATATGCCACAAAAAGTTTTTCAGATTTTAAAGGTGTATGGAGCAGCGACACGGCCGAGGCCGTGCTGACCGATTCCATATGCATTTTCTATTATCAGGCCGACAGCACGATGCAGGCAAAACTTGAAATTCCCAACGCCGGCATCTCCCGAAAAACCGTATTCGAAAAAGGCGGCAAGACCACAACATCCGATACAGACGCTCTTGCAATATCGCTCGAGGGTGGTGTGCTGACCATCGACGGCTACCCCCTCAAAAAGGTTGAGGATATCCGGGTTGTGGCACCCTACGAGATGCCGAAATGCAATTCCAGACTGGATGTGGGCGCTTCGCTCCAGCAGTGGCGTCTGGGCGCGGGCTACGGCGTTAACGACGAGATGGTTTACTGCGAAATTAACACCAACCGCCACATGTTTGTCTACATGGTCAGCCCGAATATGGTTTACATCCGCGCCGCCGCGACAAGAAACTGCAACGACGGTACGCTGTTTTTCCAGAACATCCGTATGATGAAAAACTCCAATACCGGAGAATTCACCATGGAAATCATACCCGACAATTACCGGCTGACGCGCAACGACCTTGAAATAGACCACACGAAATTCCAGCCCGACAAATGCACATTCTCTCCCGACGGAGGCATATACTGGTCGTTTATCTCCTCCGAGCCTGACCTTATCCTTCTCAACGGCTGCGGAGAGACCTACGAAGTCAAGCTTCCCGCGCCCGACCCCGAGATGGAGTATATCGAATATATACCCTATTCCACCGATAGCAGTCTCTTACCTTCCCCGACCAAATAAAACAACAAGAAAACCAAAGCCTACCACCGCAAGCCCAAACCCCAAGGATGAAACAGGCAGATACCCAAAGTTCACGCCTAAATGTAGGGATGCACCCTGGTGCATCCGCAAATACCATAGAATCGACCTCAAATCATCCCAATGTCGAAGAAATTCGGATGCACCAGGGTGCATCCCTACATAATGAAGACAACTTAGCTTCGCGGCCTCTCGCGGCCGAGCCGGCAATACGGGTGGGAGTTGTCAGCGGCCCGACAATCCGCTTTTCCACCCCTGGAGGGGAGGTGCGCGAGGTCAGCCGGGCGGAGGTGGATGCCGCAGGGGGCGAGTTGAGACCGCCGCTCGGGGCAACGAAGTCCGGCGAGGCGGCGTTCGAACTGAGCGACGTGGCAATAGGCATCGGCTTCCACTGGGAGCGCCGCGAACCACAGCGTTTCGAAGGCTCGCTGCTGCTTCGTAGTTCGGCCGACAACGACACCGACATCATCGCAATCAACGAAATCGGCGTCGAGGCCTACCTGCGCAGCGTGGTCTGCTCGGAGATGAAGGCCGACGCGCCGGAGGAGTTCCTCAAGGCCCACGCCATAACGTCGCGCAGCTGGCTTCTGCGTCAGCTCGCCGATGTCGGGAAGCATCCGCAGGGACGCTGCTCAATCACCGGATTCACCGTAGTTAACGACCGGATAGTCGACGAACTCGTATGTTGGCACGACCGCGAGGACCACACACAGTTCGACGTCTGCGCCGACGACCACTGCCAGCGCTATCAGGGCGTAAGCCGGCGCACGTCGGCGGCCGTGGCCCGCGCCGTCGACGCCACCCGCGGCATCGTGCTGACCTACGGCGACGAGATCTGCGACGCACGTTTCTCGAAATGCTGCGGCGGACGCACCGAGCGCTTCGACGCCTGCTGGGAGGACGCCTCCCACCCCTACCTCGAAGCTATCGACGACCCCTACTGCCTGCGCGCAACGCCCGAAGTGCTCGCCACGGTGCTCAACAGCTACGACCGCGAGCAGCCCAGCTTCGACCAATGGACCGAGCGCATAGCGGCCGACGAACTCGCCGCCCTCATAGCTCGAAAAAGCGGCATCGATTTCGGCCAAATTCTCGAACTGCGTCCGCTCTGCCGCGGCGCCTCAGGCCGTATCACCCGACTGCTCATACGGGGCACGCTCCGCAGTATGGTTGTCGGCAAAGAACTCGAAATCCGCCGCTGGCTCAGCCCGACGCATCTCCGTAGCTCGTGGATGGACATCGAAGGCCCCTCGGCCGACGGCTATTTCACATTCCGCGGCCACGGTTGGGGCCACGGCGTAGGACTCTGCCAGATAGGAGCTGCCGTAATGGGTGCGGAGGGTCATTCCTCCGACGAAATCCTCAGCCATTATTTCCCGAAAGCACAACTCACACAACTGTACAAATGAGCACTCAAGCCACCCAGCGCCACCCATGGTGGTGGATTCCAACACTATATTTCGCCGAAGGTCTCCCGTATATGGCCGTAATGACCATCAGTACAGTGATGTACAAATGTCTCGGCATCGGCAACACCGAAATCGCCTTCTATACCGCCTGGCTCTACCTGCCGTGGGTAATCAAACCATTCTGGAGTCCTTTTGTCGACATTATCCGCAGCAAGCGCTGGTGGGTGCTCGCCATGCAGTGGGCAATCGCCATCGCCATGGCATCGATAGCGTTCGCGCTCCCTGCGTCGGGTTTCTTCCAGGCCACGCTGGCCCTTTTCTGGCTGATGGCATTTGCCTCGGCCACACACGACATTGCTGCCGACGGCTTCTACATGCTCGCGCTTACCGAACATCAGCAGAGCCTCTTCGTGGGCATCCGTTCGCTATTTTACCGCATATCGATGGTTGTGGGCCAGGGGGCGCTGGTTGTTGTCGCAGCCTTCGTAAGCGACGCATGGGCCCAGCCCAAGGCCGGATGGATAGTGGTATTCGGCATCCTCGCAGCCTTTTTCGCGCTGGTGGCTTCCTACCATTCGTTCGCTCTGCCCCGTCCTGCTGCCGACGCGATGCGGTCGCCGCGCTCGCGCGGCGAGGTGCTCCGCGAGTTCACCGAGACGTTCGTGGCCTTCTTCCGCAAGCCGCAGGTGGGCGTAGCCCTCACTTTCATGCTGCTTTACCGCCTCCCCGAAGCTCAGCTCGTGAAGATGATTACCCCCTTCATGCTCGATCCGACCGAGAGCGGCGGCCTGGGCCTCACACCCGACCAGGTGGGACTCGTCTACGGCACAATCGGCGTAATCGGACTGATGCTCGGCGGCATCGTGGGCGGTCTGGCGGCCGCACGCCGCGGACTGCGCTACTGGCTTCACCCCATGGCCTGGAGCATGTCGCTCACCTGCCTGACCTTCGTATACCTCGCCGTCGCACAGCCGTCGGCCATATGGGAAATCTACCTCTGCGTGTTCGTCGAGCAGTTCGGCTATGGCTTTGGCTTTACGGCCTATATGCTCTACCTCATCTATTTCTCGGCCGGACGATTCAAGACTGCCCACTATTCCATCTGCACCGGCTTCATGGCCCTCGGGATGATGCTCCCGGGGATGGCCGCCGGATGGATTACCGATCATTTCAGCTATGTGGCGTTCTTCATATGGACGATGATATGCTGCGTGGCCACTATCGGCGTCTGCTACCTGATCCACGTCGATAAAAACTTCGGAAAGAAATCATGAAACAACTCATTTACATCCTTGCGGCCATCCTGCTCTCTGCTGCGGCATCAGCTGCGACACCGGCGGTCAAGACCGGCATCGACGTCCTCGCCGAGTCGGGCTTCGAGGCCCTGCGCGGCAAGCGCGTGGGCCTCATCACCAACCCAACGGGCGTAGACCGGCAGTTGCGGTCGACCGTCGACCTGCTCCACGAGGCACCCGATGTAGAGCTCGTGGCACTTTTTGCTCCCGAGCACGGCGTGCGCGGCGACGTTCCCGCCGGGGCGAAAGTGGCCCCGACCATCGACGCCCGCACAGGCGTTAAGGTCCACTCGCTCTATGGCGCCACGCGAAAGCCGCGCGCCGAATGGCTCGACGGCATCGACGTGCTTGTCTACGACATTCAGGACAATGGCTGCCGCTCCTACACCTTCATCTCGACCATGGGACTGGCTATGCAGCAGTGCGCCGCCACCGGCACCGAGTTCATGGTGCTCGACCGCCCCAACCCGCTGGGCGGCAACAAGGTGGAAGGCTCGCCCGTGTCCGAAACGCGCTCGTTCGTCAATCAGTTCGCCATCCCCTACCTCTACGGCCTCACGCCCGGAGAACTCGCGGAAATGCTCGTGAGCGAGAAGCTGATAACGCTTCCGAAACCGCTGAAGCTAACCGTAATCCCGATGCAGGGATGGCGTCGCGATATGCTATACGCCGACACCGGGCTACCGTGGGTTCTCCCCTCTCCCCACATCCCCTCGGCCGAGACGGCAATCTACTATCCCGCCACCGGCATACTCGGCGAACTCGACTGGGCGTCGATCGGCGTAGGATACACGCTGCCTTTCCGCACAATCGCAGCCCCATGGGGAAACTCCGTGGAACTGGCCGACCGTCTCAACGGTCTGAAGCTCCCCGGCGTGCGCTTCCGCCCCATCAACTACCGGCCTAATTACGCCTTCGGCAAAGGCACTGACATGGGTGGCGTGGAAATCTTCGTCACCGACTTCAACAAGGCGCCGCTGACGCTCATACAGTTCTATGCCATGCAGGAGCTGGCCGCTATGTATCCGGCTCACAAACCGACTGCCACCCCTGCGCGGCTCCAGATGTTCGACAAAGTGACCTCACGCCGCCTGCGCGAGGCCTTCTTCCGCCGCTTCCATGTGGCCGACATGGAGAGTATCTGGAACGATGGGGTCGACGACTTCCGCGACCGAAGCCGTCAATATCATCTTTACGAATAAGCAGAAATACCTGAATATGAAACTGATAGCCGACGGAGGAAGCACCTCTGCGAAATGGGCATTAATTTCCGACCGTGGAACCACGCTGCGCTTCTCCTCGCCGGGCGTGAATCCCGCCGTGATGAGCGTTGACGAGATAACACGACGGCTGCTCCCTGCGCTTGCCGAAGCCATGGAAAACGCCACCGAACCGATTGAAAGCGTGGTGTATTATGGTGCCGGATGCCTCCCCGGCGCACCGACCCGGGCAATGACGCAGGCCCTGTGCGAAATAACACGCGCGGCGAGTATAAAAGTGGCCTCCGACATGCTCGGCGCCTGCCGCGCCCTGCTCGGCGAGAGGGCCGGCGTAGCCGCGATACTCGGCACAGGCTCAAACTCAGCGCTCTACAATGGCGATACAATCGTAGCCAATACCTCGGCCGGAGGCTACATCCTCGGCGACGAGATGTCGGGCGCATGGCTCGGCCGCCGTCTTGCCTCCGACTACCTGAAAGGCCTGCTTCCTGAAAGCCTGCGGGCTGCCGTGGAAGCCAAAGGTCTGAACAATGCCGAGATAATCCGACGCGTATATCGGCCCGACCTCGCCGCAGGCGAGATGGCGCCGAACCGCTTTCTGGCATCGCTCGCACCGATATATTCCGACTTCCGCAACGATGAATGGATCGAGCGCACACTCCGCGAGGGCGCGCGTCTCTTCATCGAGCGAAACCTCCTTGCATACAAAACCCACCTCAACGGCAGTATTGCTGAGGTGGGATTTGTAGGATCATTGGCAGTGGCGTTTAAAGATGTACTCGCCGAATGCCTTAAGCTGTATGGATTTATGCTCGGAGCGGTGAGTCCCGACGCACTTACGCCTCTGCTCCGCAGGCTTGGTTAGCCTTGTCGATTTGCGAAAGCGCATAGGTGTACGCGCCGATTGAAATAGCTTTCGAAGCGCCGAGTTTCGAGATGATTACACCGGTGCGCTTCATCGGGTCGTAGGTCACGGTCTTGTCCGATCCGTAAACTTTCAGCTGGCAGGCGTCGCCCTTTACGAAGCGGGCGAATTCAGCCTCGTCGTCAAGGTCGAACACGCTCATCTGCACACGCTGCAGCTGTTCGCCGTTGATTGTGTGGATGGTGGAGCGCAGCTGAGCCAGCAGACCGGGCATAATGTAGCGTGCGGCCCCGGTAAGACCTCCCCCGACCACAATCAGCGAATCGGTGAGCGTAACGGCTGTTGCCATAGCGTCGCCGGCAGCCTCACCGAAGAGGCGGAAGCTCTCGCGGGCAGCGGCGGCGTTGCCCGGACGCGTGCCATCGGCAATCTCGCATATATCTTTGGGGGTGAGCGTTGTATCGGATGTCCCGGCCAGACGGTTATATTCGCGGACCACGGCGCGGATTGATGCATAGGCCTCGGCCATTACTCCGGGATTGGTCTTGGAGGGGAGGCAGAACGTCTCGATGCACGAGTTGTTGCCAAGGTTGAGCCGTCCGTCGATTACGGAACCGACGCCCAGGCCTGTGCCGAACGTATAGCCCAGGATATTGCGGTACTCCTTGTGGCCTCCGGCCTCGGCCACGCGGCGGTTGATTTCGGGGAGCGCTCCGGCGGTAGCCTCGCCGAAAGCGAAGAGGTCGCCGTCGTTGTTGATGAACACCGGAAGACCGAATTTCTCCTCAAGGAAGGCTCCGAGGGCCACACCGTCGCGGAAGCTGGGGAAGTTTGGCAGATAGCCGCCCACGATGCCGTTGGCGTAGTCGGCCGGCCCGGGGAAAGCGAACGAGATGGCCACGGGCTTCTCGTCGAGAAGGTCGATGATTGTCTTGAATCCGTTGACCATAGCCTGAAGGCAGAGATCGAGGCTGTCGGCGCGCGAGGGGATGGTCACAGGGTCGACGATGAATTCACAGCCACGCATTGCGCTGAACACCAGATTGGTGCCTCCGGCATCGAGCGTAACCACTATGCGGTTGTCAAAATGATACATTTTCAGTTGCGTTTTTAGGTATTAAAGGGTAAAAGTTTCTGATTATAAAGGAGGGGAACGTCATCGGATGAACACCGTCACTACCTCGCCGTCACCCTTAAGGTCAACGTAGGGAACCTCGGCCGGAACGAGGAGCGTCTGCCCCTGCGGGAGTGCACTAACCGTACCGTCGGGAGTTGTCACCTCGAGAGCGCCTTTGGTAGCGATGAGAATCGTGAACGAGGGGCGGTCTTCGAGCGCGATATGGAAGCTGCCGTCCACGTTTACGAGCGTGGTAGTGAAATAGTTGCAGTCCTCCACCATAGCCTGCTGGCCCGGAGCGGCTGCGACGTTCTTCACGTCCTGGGCCTTGTCGGCGTAGTTTATGGCATCGACACTCTCGTCGACGTGGAGCTGTCGCAGATTTCCCTGTGCGTCGCGGCGGTTGTAGTCATAGATACGGTAGGTGATGTCGCTCGCCTCCTGGATTTCAAGCACGAAGTTGCCGCGGCCTATGGCGTGAACACGTCCGGCAGGGAGGAAAAATACGTCGCCGGGCTTGGTGTAGTACTTCGAGAGGGCGTCGACGATAGTGCTGTCGGCCACCATGGCGCGGAATTTATCCGGAGTCATCTCCTGCGAGAAGCCGGCATAGAGATAGGCGTCGGGCGTGGGAAGTACGGAATACCACATCTCGGTCTTTCCCAGCGAATTGTGACGCTTGGCAGCGAGTGCGTCGTCGGGATGCACCTGAATCGAGAGGTCGCTTGTGGAATCGATGAACTTTATCAGCAGAGGAAAGTTGGCGCCGAAGCGCTTCACCACGTTAGCGCCGAGGATAGCTTCGGGATACTCCTCCACGAGGCTGTTGAGCGTACGACCGGCAAAAGGTCCTTCGGCCACAACGGATTCATGTCCGGGCATAGGCGAAAGCTCCCACGACTCGCCGATTGTGTCGCCCTCGGAGGCGACTCCCTTGAATCGGCAGATGCGTGTGCCTCCCCAGAGCACTGATTTGTATATCGGAGTGAATTTTAAGACAGGTAGCATAAAGCGGATGTTTAGAATTTTAAGCAGATGCGCTTATTAATGGTATACGCACCGGGAGCCTGAGGCCCCCAGTGCGCGATTAAGTTTGTAGCGGTTGATACGGTCGGTGCTTATTTCTTCTCTGCTTTCAGCGAGGAGAAATAGAGATAACCGATAAGAAGTATGTAAGCGATAATTCCATAAACCTGAAGAGTGCCTTCGGAAATGCCGCAGACATATTCGAAGCCGAAGAAACGCGTCAGGGCGGCGAATACGCCGAAGAGGGCGCCGCCGGCTATGAGGCCCGACGAAATGAGCGTGCCGCGGTCGCGGCGTGCGTCGTTAATTTTCTGGTCCTTCGAGCTATGGCTTACGAAGTAGGCGATTGCTCCGCCCACGAGCAGCGGAGTATTGAGCGAGAGCGGGATGAACATGCCCAGGCAGAAGGCCAGAGCCGGAACGCCGAGCCAGTTGAGCAGCAGAGCGAGCACGATACCTGTCATGTAAAGAATCCAGGGAGTGTCTCCGCCCATCATAAGCGGCTCGATCACTTTGGCCATCGCGTTGGCCTGAGGAGCTACGAGGGCATTGTCTCCCGTAAAGCCGTACACCTTGTTGAGCACGAGAATCACTCCGCCGACCGTAGCGGCCGACACGAGCGTTCCGAGGAATTTCCACTGCTCCTGCTTGCGCGGCGTCGAGCCGAGCCAGTAGCCCACCTTGAGGTCGGTTACGAAACCGCCGGCCATAGAGAGCGCGGTGCAGACCACGCCGCCGATAACCATCGATGCGACGATACCCGATGTGCCGTTCAGGCCGATGGCCACGAAGATAGCCGAAGCGATGATGAGCGTCATCAGCGTCATGCCCGACACGGGATTGCTGCCCACGATGGCGATGGCGTTGGCGGCCACGGTGGTGAAGAGGAAGGCGATGAGCGTTACGACCACCCATGCCACGATGGCCTGCCACCAGTTGTGGATCACACCGAACCAAAAGAAGGCGAGCACAGCGATGAGAGCCAGGGCGATGAAGGCTACGACATGCTTCATGGAAATGTCCCACTGCCAGCGCACGGGGCGCTCGTCGGCCTTTGCACCACCCTTGAGCTCGCGCGAGGCGAGGCCCACGGCCTGGCGGATAATGGGCCAGGACTTCACGATGCCGATCACACCGGCCATTGCAATACCGCCGATACCGATCATTCGGGCGTAGTTGCTGAAGATTTCCTGCTCGCTCATGGCGGCGATTTCAGCGTTGCCGTAGGTTCCCATAAGCGGAATGATGATCCACCACACGAAGAGCGAACCGGCGGTGATGATGAAGGCATAGCGCAGTCCCACAATATAGCCCAGACCGAGCACTGCGGCTCCGGTGTTGCAGCTGAGCACCAGTTTGGTCTTGGCGGCGACTGCCTGCCCCCAGCCGGCGGCCGTGGTCGAGAGCGTACCGGCCCAGAAGCCGAACGTCTCCACCACATAGTCGTAGATACCGCCTATGAGCGAGGCAACCACAAGTGTCTTGGCCTGCGAGCCACCGGCTTCGCCGGCCGTCTGGCCGCTGGCGAGCACCTGAGTGGTAGCTGTAGCCTCCGGGAAGGGGTACTTGCCGTGCATATCCTTCACGAAATATTTGCGGAAGGGGATGAAGAAAAGTATGCCGAGGATACCGCCGAGCAGCGAGCTGCAGAAAATCTGGAAGAAGCTCACCGAGATCTCGGGATATTTGGCCTGAAGGATGTATAGCGCCGGGAGAGTGAAGATTGCACCGGCCACGATGACGCCGGAGCAGGCACCGATGCTCTGGATGATTACGTTCTGCCCGAGGGCATTCTTCTTGCGCAAGGCGCCGGAAAGGCCCACGGCAATGATGGCGATGGGGATTGCAGCTTCGAAAACCTGGCCTACCTTCAGGCCGAGATATGCCGCAGCGGCACTGAAGATAATGCAAAGCACCAGGCCCATGGCCACTGAATAGGGCGTAACCTCGGCGTAGGAACGCGCCGGGTGCATCAGCGGGCGGTAGGTCTCGTCGGCTCCGAGTTCGCGGAAAGCGTTTTCAGGGAGCTCCACAGGGTCGGCGTCGGCATAAATCCGGTCGTCGGCAGTGTCGAGCGGCTGCTCGTAGGGTTCTTTTTTCATTCTGTAAAAAATATGAGTGATTGATTATTTCATCAAATTTTCAGACGCCTGGAGTCTGCTGGGAAGCCTGCGGCCGCGAGAGGATGTCGAAGCGCTCCACCACGATTTCCGTTACGCTACGCTTTATGGCATTGTTGTCCTGCCATGCGCGCGTGCGGAGCTTCCCTTCGAGATAGAGTTTCGTGCCTTTGGTGATATAGCGCTCGGCTGTTTCGGCGGCTTTGTCCCACATCACGATATTGTGCCACTCGGTGCGTTCGGGCATTTGTACCCCCTGAGCATTGACGTAGGGAGGGTCTGACGTAGCGAGCGAGAACGAGGCATACGGGCGGTCGCCGACATATCGGATTTCCGGTGCGCGGCCTACGTTGCCCACAAGTATGACTTTATTAACCGACATAAGCGTTCAGATTTTGGAAAGACACTTCCTGCGTTTGCAAAAGCGTCTTAACTGCTTGAATTGCAAATTTAGCGATTTTTTCGCTAATCCACCTCTCCCCCTTCCATTTTGTTGCCGCCTCAACAAGTTCATCAACCCAATCCATACCTGAATCCAAGTACTTAGGGTCCTTAAGGTCCTTAAGGTCCCTAAAGACCTTAAAGACCCTAAAGTCCTTAAATTCCTAAAAGTCCCTAAAGTCCTTAAAGTATAATCGGGAAATGGCGGGGCGATTGGGGGGTATGGGGAGAAATGGCTAAATTTGCAGACATGGAAATGAAAGGTGAGAAACCGATTGCGGAGAGGTTCGGATGGCTGCCCGTCGCGGCAGTCGCCGAAGAGGTGAACGCGTCGCTAAGGCGCACACCACGCCTCGTGGTGACAGCGCCTCCGGGCGCGGGCAAGTCCACGCTCCTGCCGCTCTCGATTCTCGAAAGGTCGCAGAAGGAAGCTGCGGAGAAGATTCTGATGCTGGAGCCGAGGCGTCTGGCTGCCCGCCAGGTTGCCATACGCATGGCCGCAATGCTCGGCGAACCGGTGGGGCGCACCGTAGGTTACCGTGTGCGCTTCGAGACGCGCGTCAGCGACGCCACCCGGATTGAGGTAATTACCGAGGGGATTCTCGAAAGGATGCTCGTGGCCGACCCGACACTCGAAGGGGTGTCGGCGGTGATTTTCGATGAATATCACGAGCGCAGTCTTACCTCCGACGTATCGCTTGCCCTTACGCTTGAAGCCCAGGAGATTGTCCGTCCTGACCTGCGCATAGTTGTGATGTCGGCCACGCTCGACGCCGATGCTCTTTGCCAACGCCTGGACGCTCCACATATCCACAGCGAGGGGAAACTCTTCGACGTAGAGACCATCTACGGCGATGACATCGACCCGCGTGACTGCGCGCAGGCTGTCGCATCGGCCATACGGAAGGCCCACCGCACCCACCAGGGAGATATCCTCGCCTTCCTCCCCGGACAGGCGGAAATCATGAAATGCGCCGAACTGCTCGCCGACCTTCCGGGCGAAACACGAGTTCTGCCGCTTTACGGTATGTTGCCACCCGAGCAGCAGCGACGTGTACTCACACCGGCCGACAACGGGGAGCGACGCGTGGTGCTTGCCACCCCCATTGCCGAAACATCACTCACAATCGAAGGGATACGCATCGTGGTCGATTCCGGACTTTTCCGCACGCTCGTATACGACCCCGCAAGCGGACTGAGCCGACTGACAACCGCTAAAATATCGCTCGACATGGCCCGTCAGCGCGCCGGGCGCGCCGGGCGTCTATCCGAGGGGGTATGCTACCGTCTTTGGAGCCGTGCCGCCGAGCACCGCATGGCCTCGATGCGCGAGCCTGAGATACTTACCGCCGACCTTGCGCCGATGGTACTCGATATAACCGCCTGGGGTGAAAGCGACCCAGGCCGTCTGCCGTGGATTACGCCACCGCCACCGGGACACATAGCGCATGCACAGACGCTGCTCAAATCGCTCGGTGCTCTCGACGACGACGGCCGTATCACCACTGCCGGACGCCGTCTGGCCGCCCTCCCCTGCCACCCGCGCATAGCGCGAATGCTCGACAGCGCCTCCACACCGCAGCTGCGTGCCCTGGGCTGCGATATAGCCGCCCTGCTCGAAGAAAAAGACCCCATAAACGACGAAGCCGACGCCGACCTGACTACGCGCATCGCCCTGCTACGGCAGTACCGCCGCAACCGATGCACGGGCCGATGGCAGCGTATCGCCGACATCGCCTCGCAATACCGCCGTCTGATAGGATGCGAGGCCGATAACGCCTCATTCGATCCCTGCGCGGCAGGACGGCTGGTGGCGCTCGCCTTCCCCGAACGTGTTGCCATGGCCACCACCGACGGGCGCTATCGCCTGGCAAGCGGCGAATACGTCGGCCTGAACGAGGCCGATCCGCTGGCAGGCAACCGGCTGCTTGCGGTGGCATCGACCGGCAGCAGGATATATCTCGCCGCACCGCTCAGCGAGGATTTCGCCGCCGAAGCCGGCCGGTGGATTGAGAACGTAGGGTGGGACTCGCGCGACGCCCGCGCCGTGGCCCGCAGCGAGTTGCGCATCGGAGCGCTGATTGTTGCGACGCGCCAGGCCAGCGGGCCGGAAGTACGTAAGCTCACCATCGATGCAATCTGCCGTGCGGCGCCGAAGGAGGGACTTTCGATGTTCGACTTCAACGACGACGTGCAGGCCCTGCAGACGCGCATCGCCACCCTGGCCGAATGGCATCCCGAGCTAAATCTGCCGCAGGGAGATACCGGATCCGTGCTCGCCACCGCCGCAGAGTGGCTGCCGATGTATATAGGCAAGGCCAACACCGCTCAGGAACTGAAGAAAATCGACATGACAGCCGTAATCCGCGGCATGCTGAGCTACGAGCAGCAGAACGCGCTCGACACACTCGCCCCCGCAAGCATCAAGCTCCCCGCGGGCCGCACCGCCCGCATAGAATACCGCCGCGGAGCCGAAGCGCCGGTGGTGAGAGCACGCCTGCAGGACTGTTTCGGACTGAAATCGACTCCCAGGCTCGACGGCGGCAAGCGCCCCGTGCTTATGGAACTGCTCTCGCCAGGATTCAAGCCCGTGCAGCTCACACAGGACATGGAAGGGTTCTGGAAGACGACCTATTTCGAAGTGCGCAAGGAGCTGCGCCGACGCTATCCGAAACACGCCTGGCCCGATAATCCCTGATAACAAGCAAAATATGAAACTGACAATTTTTTCCACAATACTGGGTGCCGCAATTGCAATGGCATCCTGCACTCATAAAAACACCACTACAGACACCCACGCAAAGACGATGGCGGAACTGGAAGACTCGCTGCAGGCCATCGCCGACAGTTGTCCGGGCGAGATGGGAATCGCCCTGATAACTGATCGGGGTGACACGCTGACAATAAACAACCAGGCCAAATACCCGATGATGAGTGTGTTCAAGCTACACCAGGCCATCGCCCTATGCCACACTCTGAGAGAGGGCCGACATACGCCCGACAGCATCGTGACGCTGAACCGCAGTGAATTGAACCCCGACACGTGGTCGCCCATGCTTGCAGACCACAAGGAGGCGGAGATCCGACTGCCGATCTCCACTCTTCTGAGCTATACCCTCCGCCAGAGCGACAACAACGCCAGCAACTACCTGTTCGCGCATCTGCAAAACGTAGCCGTGGCCGACAGTCTTATCGCCACGCTGATTCCGCGCGAAAGTTTCAGCATGGTCTTCAGCGAGGAAGATATGTGGAGCAATCACTCACTCTGCTACCGCAACTTCACTTCGCCGCTGGGAGCGGCACTGCTGGTAGAACGACTGTTCGCCGACCGGGCTTTCCTCCATCCAGCCGACCGCGAAATGATAATCGCCGACCTGCGCGGCTGCACTACCGGCACCGACCGTATCGTGGCGCCCCTGAGCAATAAGCCGGGGATTAGCGTCGCCCACAAGACCGGCTCCGGCTTCAGAAACGCCGACGGCGTGCTTACTGCCCACAACGACGTGGGGCACGTACAACTCTCCGACGGACACCACTATACGCTCGCCATCTTCGTGAAAGACTTCCACGGAACAGAAACCGAGGCCTCCACCCATATGGCGAAAGCCTCCGAAACCGTCTACCGGTATTATCAGGATGCCACCGGCAGCTCCGATAAGACGCTCTAAAAAATACCACGAAAAAAGGCGGTGTGGCCCGCAGGGGGACACATCGCCTGACTTCTTTTTTTAACTGCGTAAGCGCGGAAAAGAGGGAGATCAAGCCTCTTTCTTTGCTACTACGCGGCGCTCCTTGATACGGGCTTTCTTGCCGGTGAGGCCACGGAGATAGTAAAGTTTTGCGCGACGCACCTTGCCGTATTTGTTAACGACAATCGAGTCGATAAACGGCGACTCCAGGGGGAAGATACGCTCAACGCCGATATTGTCGCTCATCTTGCGAACGGTGAAACGTTTCTTAGCGCCTTCGCCGGAGATTTTGATCACAACGCCGCGATACTGCTGGATACGCTCTTTGTTACCCTCTTTGATGCGGTAAGCGACTGTGATGGTGTCGCCGGGGCCGAACTGGGGATGCTGTTTGCCGGTGGCAAATGCCTCTTCGGCTACCTTGATTAAGTCCATTTTTTAAAGCTTTAAAATGTTAACTAATGCTCGCAACATTCGCGGGCTGCAATGTCCCGCCAGCGGTTACGAATTTTCCGACCGCAAAGTTAACTCTTTTTCCCCTAACCGCCAAGCCATCCCCCTAAATTTCCACACAAATCCCTAAAACCAGTAGCAGATGGAACTGCCCGGATGGAACGGACGATTGTAAGATGTAATCTATAAGGAATATTTTTGGCAGGACGGAATCTATTTGCTATATTTGAGAAATGTGACAGCCGAGAATATACATATAGCGGCAGAACAATTCTTAGATATATGATTACCGACGACATCAGAAACATCATAAATGATGCGCGAGCCACGGCCGTACGATCCGTGGACTTTTGCAGAGTGCAGATGTATTGGCGTATAGGGCAACGCATTGTTGAAGAAGAACAAGACGGAAATGCCAATACACACTACGGGGATTACATTATCCGCAATCTTTCAAAAACTCTAAAGCCTGAATTCGGCAGTGGGTTTGGTGTAAGACAACTCGAACAGGCAAGAAAATTTTACATCGAATATCCAATTGCGAACGCACTGCGTTCGCAATTCAATTGGACTCAGTATCGCGCTCTAATTCAGATACCTGACAAAGACAAGCGTGCGTATTATGAACTTGAAGCAGCAAATAACAACTGGACAGCACGCGAGATGGAACGGCAAATTCACTCAATGCTATATGAGCGATTGCTTCTGAGCAATGATAAAGATTCTGTACTGGCTGTTGCCCGTCGGCAACGGGTTCCACAGACTCCTCAAGAAATTATAAGAGATCCGATGGTTCTTGAATTTCTCGGTCTGGAAAAACGGCCGAAATATTATGAATCAGACCTTGAGAATGCACTTATCGACCATATGCAGGATTTTTTGCTTGAACTCGGCAACGGCTTCACATTTGTAGCGCGCCAGAAAAGATTATTGCTTGAAGATGACGAATTTTTTGCCGACCTTGTTTTCTACAATCGTCTGATGAGATGTTTCGTTGTCGTGGAACTTAAAACTGGGAAAGCTACACATCAGGATCTCGGGCAATTACAAATGTATGTCAATTATTACGACCGATGCGAAAAAGCTGCGGACGAAAATCCCACAATCGGGATTCTTCTATGCGCAGAAAAGAATGATACACTTGTAAAAATGTCGCTTCCGGAAGATAACAACTCAATTGTTGCTGCCAAATACCAGCTTTATTTGCCAACGGAGCAACAATTAATTAATGAGGTTGAGAAAGTGAAGGCCGAACTCAACAAGTAAACTCCGAAGCAGATATTGAGGAAGGCTTTGTAAGATATAGTGCGGAACTGACGTACGAGTCGGGGAAAATGAGTAAAAAACGTAACGAGGGGGAATGCAAAATGTAAGGGAAAGTTGGGAAAATCGGAAAGAATGATTAAATTTGCGGGGTAAAGCTGACAGAAAAGGCAAAATCAAGCCAGTAATCGAAATTATGACACGATTTAGCACATACGGCTACTTTTACTTCTTTTATTGCAAAAAGGAGCGGATAAGGCGTGTGGCTTTCTGACAATCGATTTTGCCCCGAAAGGTTTACAGCACAGATTCAACCGAACTCATAACGACGTCCCGCTCCGCCAACGCAATAAGGTGAAGCGGGACGTTGTCTGAACTGCCAAGGGCGCAAATCTGATTTGTCGCCGATGTAAAATTGAATAACAGATACTGATAATATATGGAGAATAAACGAAGGGTGACGATTCAGGGTGTGGCGGGATGCTTTCACGATGCCGCAGCACGGGCGTATTTCGGCTCGCACTTCGAGGGCGAGGAGATTGAGACGGTGCCCTGCGATTCGTTTCCGGAGATGATGCGGCTGCTCGACGCCGACGCGTCGCTGCTCGGCATCATGGCAATCGAAAACACCATAGCCGGAGCGCTTCTGCAGAACCACGAGCTACTGCGCAAAAGCCGCGCCGTAGTAGTGGGCGAGCACAAGACGCGCATCTCCCATGTGCTGGCGGCTCTCCCCGGCCAGAGCATCGACGACCTGACGGAGGTCAACTCCCACCCGATGGCGCTGATGCAGTGCGAGGAATATCTGCGGCACCACCCCAACCTGCGCATGGTCGAGAAATTCGACACCGCAGGTTCTGCCCGCGAGATTGCCGAACAGCAGCTGACGGGACATGCCGCCGTATGCGGCGAATATGCCGCCGAGCTCTACGGCCTCAACATCCTGGAACGCGGCATCGAGACCAACAAGCGCAACTTCACGCGCTTTCTCGTTCTGGCCGATCCGCTCGTGGTGCCCGAGCTGCGTCCGAAGCCCGAGACGCTCGACAAGGCCTCGATCGTCTTCACCCTCCAGCACTCCAAGGGGGCGCTGAGCAAGGTGCTCACCATACTGAGTTTCTACGACATGAACCTCAGCAAAATCCAGTCGATGCCGATATTGGGTCGCGAATGGGAGTATCGCTTCTACGTAGACCTGACATTCGACAGCTATGTGCGCTACACCCAGGCGCTGGCCGCCGTGACACCGCTGATAAGCGAACTGCGCGTGCTCGGCGAATACCGCCAGTGCGACAACGAAATCTGACATTCCACGACAATGACACGCAATAAAAAAATAGCTCCCGCCGACCGCGTCGATGCAATCAAGGAATACTATTTCTCGCGCAAGCTGCGCGAGGTGGCGGCCATGAAGGCCGCCGGTGCCGACGTGATTTCTCTCGCCATCGGCGGTCCCGACCTGGCGCCGGCGCCCGAGGTCGTCGACACACTCGCCGCAGAGGCCGCACGCCCCGACACCCACAGCTACCAGCCCACCACCGGCGCTCCCGCACTGCGGCAGGCCTGGGCCAACTGGTACCGCCGCTGGTACGGCGTGACGCTCGACCCCGCCACCGAGCTCCAGCCGCTCATCGGCTCGAAGGAGGGTGTGCTACTGCTCTCGCTGACATTCCTCAATCCCGGCGACGGCGTGCTCGTGCCAAATCCCGGATATCCCACATATACCTCCGCATCGAAACTCGCCCAAGCCGAAATCTTCAGCTACGATCTGATCGCCGAGCGCGGCTGGCAGCCCGACTTCGACCAGCTCGAGGGGATGCCGCTCGACCGCATCAGAATGATGTGGGTGAACTATCCCCACATGCCAACCGGCACACCGGCCGATATGGATGTACTTCACAGAATCATCGACTTCGGCCGCCGCCACAACATAGTGATAGCCCACGACAATCCCTACAGCTTCATCCTCAGCGAACGTCCCACGAGTATCATGCAGATTGATGGGGCGCGCGACGTGGCCGTGGAGATGAACTCGCTGAGCAAGAGCCACAACATGGCCGGATGGCGCATGGCCGTGGCCGTCTCCAATCCCACTTTCATAGGGTGGATGCTGAAAGTGAAATCCAACATGGAGTCGGGGCAGTTTCTGCCGATGATGCGCGCCGCCACCGAGGCGCTGCAGGCGCCCGACCAGTGGTACCGCGACCTCAACGCCACCTACCGCGAGCGCCGCGCCGTGGCCGAGCGCATTATGGATGCCCTCGGCTGTCGCTTCGACCCGAAGCAGACCGGGCTCTTCCTCTGGGGACGCATCCCCGACGAGGAGGCTGGTGCCGAGGCGATGGCCGACCGGCTACTTTACGATAAGCACGTGTTCCTCACCCCCGGCAGCATCTTCGGCTCGAACGGCGAGCGCTATATCCGCATATCGCTCTGCGCCCCGGTGGCTACGCTGGAGCGTGCCCTGGAGCGCCTTACGCAAAAACAATCCTGAAATCATTCATTCCAATCCATACAGGAATTTATTATGGCAGACATACTTACCGACCTACAGCCCATATCGCTCCCCGGCATCAACCCCGATGAACCACTCATAATCGCCGGCCCGTGCAGTGCCGAGACCGAGGAGCAGGTGCTCTCCACCGCCCGCCAGCTCGCCGCCACGGGCATAAAGATATTCCGCGCCGGTATCTGGAAGCCGCGCACCAAGCCCGGTGGCTTCGAGGGAATCGGTGCCCCGGGACTGAAATGGCTACGCAAGGTGAAAGAGCAGACAGGGATGTACACCGCTACCGAGGTGGCCACGCGGGCCCACGTGCAACTCGCCCTTGAGGCCGGAGTCGACGTGCTCTGGATCGGAGCACGTACCTCGGCCAACCCCTTCGCCATGCAGGAGATTGCCGACACACTGCGCGAACTCGGAGCCGACGTGCCCGTGCTTGTCAAAAACCCCGTAAACCCCGACCTCGAGCTATGGATCGGCGCCATGCAGCGCCTTCACAACGCCGGAATCCGACGTATAGCCGCCATCCACCGCGGATTCAGCACCGACGGGCGCCATATCTACCGCAATATGCCCCAGTGGCACATCCCCATCGAGTTGCGCCTGCGCTTCCCCTCGCTGCCGATTATCTGCGACCCCTCGCACATCGGCGGCAAGCGCGAACTCATAGGAACGCTCTCGCAGCAGGCCTTCGACATGGGTTTCAACGGGCTTATCATCGAGAGTCACTGCGACCCCGACAACGCCTGGAGCGACGCCGCCCAGCAGCTCACACCCGAAGTGCTCGGCATAATCCTCGGCAACCTGAAAGTGCGCGAGCAGCAGCAGACCACCGAGTCGCTCGCCCTTCTGCGCCGCCAGATCGACGCCGTCGACAACGAGTTGCTCGACGTACTGGCACGACGCATGAGCATCTCGCGCGAAATCGGCCGCTATAAGAAAGAGCACAGCATGCCCGTGGTTCAGGCCGGCCGATACAACGACGTGCTCCGCTCGCGCATCCAGGCCGGTGAGGAGCTGGGTATGTCGGCCGAATTCATGCGGACCTTCCTCCTGGCCGTCCACGACGAGTCCGTGCGGCAGCAAATTGACATCCTCAACTCCTAACACCGCGATATTGACGTCTCTTTATAGCGGCGCATCTTTGGCGTCGCCATCGGGATTCGGCCTCGGGGCCGTACTTTAGTACTATCCCCTTCGGCGCTCACCCTCGGCTCCTAAAATCTGCACCACTCTAAAAAGCCGCCTGCCATCCGGACGGAAGCCCTAATAGGCGTAGTTAGTACGTAAATTGTAGACTAACAACGCAAAATATGACAACGAGTATTTTCTTTGCCTAATTTTTTGTGTTTGCAAAATAATTATTAATTTTGCAACATCAGTCTAACGACTGATACTTACATATTGATTAACAAGAGACGTTATGTCTTCTGCTTGTACGGATAAAGCGTAGGAAACTTAAATCCAGGTATATGCAAGAGATAGCCATAACAGTCTCCATGCCATATGGCGTGGAGTTGTTATTGTCACATCTTCATATACAGGTATTCCTACCACCTTTCCGTAAAGGCGTGGCATAGCAGCCCACGCCTCTATTTTTGTATGGTCGAAAGGGCTGTAAGACCAATCATTCATGCAATACGTATGAAACTATTACACAAAGGATTGCTGATATTGGGGATGCTGTCTGCTCCATTGGTATCGGCATTAGCCGAGGAAGTAACCACATCGTCCGGCCAAGTTGTGGGCTCGTGCACCATTGAATCGTCCGAGATCAAGTACGACCGATCCGGCAATGAAGTCGTATGGGTTAAAGTCAAAGTGACTAACAACACCGGACAGAGAATCCGTGGTACGGTTTACGGGAATAAGGGTGGCGAATACCAGTTTATCGTTGATCCTTATAATTCTTCATGGGGATACTTGGACAACTGCCAAGAAGCGCCTTCTTATTTAATCTGCAACAACGCAAACTGAATTCATGAAAAAATTTGCTTTCACGCTTCTGGCAGCACTATCGATTTCCCTCTGCTGCAGTGCCGAATCTCCCGAAGCCAGAAAAATTGTCAATTCCCTGCAAGGTGCAGGCGCACCATGCAAAACCGCTGACGGCAGAAATGGCAGAATGTATCGTCAGTCTGAAACGACTACGACAACTACGACGTATTCTACCGGTAGTAACCGGAACTCAGGAAGTAATTCCACAACGGTTTCAACCGGTGGAAATGCCAGTCTGACAAACCCCAGCGTTTCATATGGATTAAGCAATACATCGACGTCGGGAACAGTTTCGAAAAGCAACAGTACCACCACTACGACCACGACCCAGACAACAAGTCAGTGTGTACCATATTAAATCTTACAATACCTTCAATCCCAGTTTAAGGTAATTCGATACACACATACAATATTTAAGACGGCGTGACAGTTCAAGAGACTGACACGCCGTCTATTTTATGGGTATTTATATTAGGGGGATTCGAGGGTGGCGGGGAATCAGAGGGAGGCGAGGATGGGGGTGCCGGACTGGAGGCGCTTGAGGCGGAGAAGGGCTTCGAGGTAGTAGTAGTCGGCGTAGATGATGGAGGCGTCGATTTCAGAGCCGGCGGGGTGATGGCCTACGGAGTGGTCGAGGAAGGAGCTGCGATGGGCGGAGGAGCGGTAGCTGTCGGAGCTGAGCGAGGCAAGCATTTTCTCGGCACAGTGGCGGTAGCGGTCGGATTTTTCGCCCTCGACGTAGCCCTGGAGTTCGAGCAGGGCGGAGGCTACGACGCTGGCTGCGGAGGCGTCGCGCGGAGTCGAGGTTTCGGCGGGGGCGCTGAAGTCCCAGTAGGGGACGTAGTCGGTGGGGAGACGGTCGAGATATACGTCGGTTACCTTCTGGGCAAAGTCGAGGAAACGCGGGTCGTGGGTCTCGCGATATACCATGGTGTAGCCGTAGATGGCCCAGGCCTGTCCGCGGGCCCACATGGAGTTGTCGGCGAGGCCCTGATGTGTCATTCCCTTGATGAAGTCGCCTGTGACGGGGTTGTAGACGGCCACATGATAGCTGGTATAGTCGGGACGGAAGGCGTGGGCCATGGTGGTCTCGGCATGCTTCACGGCGATGTCGTAGAGGCGGTGGTCGCCGCCGTTCTTAGCTGCCCAGAAAAGCATTTCGAGGTTAATCATATTGTCCATGATGGTGTTGTGGCCACCGAGTGCCTCCACATTGCGCGGCCACGAGAGGATAGTGCCCACGGCGGGATTGAAGAGCGTGGCGAGCGTATCGGCTGTATCGAGAATCACCTGGCGGAAGGCGGGATTGTGGGTGAGGCGGTAGCCGTTGCCGTAGCTGCAGAACATCAGGAAGCCGAGATCATGGTCGAACGCGGGGCGCTTCGAGAGATATTCGAGCGAGGCTGTGAAGCGCTCGGCCTCGGCGCGGAGCGTCTCGTCGTGGGTGTATTCGTAGTCCATCCAGAGCACGCCGGGCCAGAAGCCCGCACACCATTCGTCGGCCGTGGCCTTGCGGCAGTGCCAGAGCGTGTCGGAATGCTCGATGTTGCGCGGCATCATGGAGTAGACGAGCGAGTCGGGCTGCCGGTGAAGCTCGCCAAGGGTCTTGCCGACCTTCGAGTGGCAGTATGTAAGCGCCTCGTCGACGCTGAAATCGTCGGAGGCTTTCGACTGCGAGGCGCAGGCAGCCATGCATGCGCCTATCAGACTGAGGAATCCAAGTTTTAAGAGTCGCATTCTTAAACTGTATATCTTGATTACTATGTAGGATACTATTTCTTAATCTTCACTTCGAGCACGTCGATCCAGCCGAGGTCGGCCACCCCTTCGGGAGCCTGGCTGAAGAACCCGACTTTCGCACCTATCCATTTGCCTGCGCGGGCCTTGAAAGGTGCGCCGGCACGGTGGAATTTACGGCCGTCGAGGCTGTAGGAGAAATTACAGAGGGCACCTTCGCCAACCTCAACCCGAAGCCATATGTCGGCTTCGAGATTCCGGAGCAGTCCGGCAGGATATATGCGTGTGGGAGTTATCGTGGCGAGCGTCTCAACCGATTCGGGCGAACCCTTCTCGGCGTCGGTGCATACACCGCGCTGAAGTTCGAACACCTCGCCGCGCTTGCAGAGGGCGAGCGTGGAGTAGTCCCACCCCATGACAACCAGGCCCGAACTTACTCCCTCGGAGCTTTCCTTGGCCGAGATGCGCACACGCGCAGTGAGCGTGAACTTCTCGGCCGGGAACTTCTGGAGCCAGAGATTGGAGAGCGACCATAGGTTGGCCGGCTCGCTGATGCGTCCGCTGTAGATGCGCATCATCCCCTGCGGGAGGGCGAAGCCGTAGCGGTCGGCAGCGTAGTTGGAGTGCCATTCGTAGAGCGCGGGGCTCTGAAGTTCGTCGTAAGAGAGCGACGCGTCGGCCGGGGCGGGGCGAGAGAAGCGCTTCACGGGCTCTCCGCAGCCGTCGCCGTCGGGGTCGGAACCGATAACGGGCCATCCGTCGGCACGCCACTCGAGCGGATTCAGGTGGAGGATACGGCCGTAGGCACCACGGTCCTGGAAATGCAGGAACCAGCCGCGGCCGTCTGGGCCGTCGACCCACGCGCCCTGATGTGGGCCGTTGATATCGGTGGAACCCTGCGCCATCACAATCCGCGGCTCGTAGGGGCCGTAGATGTTGCGCGAGCGCATGGCGAGCTGCCAGCCGTCGACCACTCCTCCTGCGGGAGCGAAAATCCAGTACCAACCGTCGCGCTTATAGAATTTCGGGCCTTCGACGGTATGGTTCACGCCGTCGTTGCCGTCGAACACTACAACCGGGTCGGAGATGGCGCGCGTACCGTCGGGCGAAAGCTCTCGCACGGTAATCAGGCTGTTGAAACCGCATCGCGAGGCAGCCCAGCCGTTGACCATATAGAGGCGCCCGTCGTCGTCCCAGAGCGGCGTCGCGTCTATGATGCCCTTTCCAGGCACCACAAGCACAGGCTCTGACCACTCCCCTTCCGGGTCGCCAGTCTTCACCATAAAAACACCCACGTCGGGGTCGCCCCAGTAGATATAGTATTCGCCGTTGTGGCAGCGGATGGATGGGGCCCATACACCTTTGCCGTGTTTCACGGTGGAATAGACCTCGGCCGGAGGAACGGCCTTGATAGCGTAGTTCACAAGCTCCCAGTTCACCAGATCGGTAGAGCGCAGAATCGGCAGACCCGGCGCGCACTGAAAGCTGGAGGCGGTCATATAGAATATCTTCCCGTCGGGCGAAGCCGTCACGTCGGGATCGGAATAGTCGGAGAAAACGATAGGATTCGTGAAGTATTCCCCTTTGAGATTGGCGGGATTCGACACGAGTCGGCCTCCGGCGGCTGTCGCAGCCACCGGGAGGCAAACCGATGTCAGAAATACCAACAAGTTGCTGATGTAACTTTTAACCATCATTTTTCTTAAGGAATAATTTTACCTATCTAACTTTTACCTGAACAAACCTCGGTGGCGAAAACACAGCAAAAAGTGAAAGGCCACCGGAGAAATCTTACACCCTATAATACGCCTCCGGAAGCCCGGACACCTAACGCCGGCAGTTACTTTCCGGCAAGAGGCTCCAGGCGGATGGCCACGCCACCACGCGGCTGCAGCGCGAAGCGCAGGCGGTCGGAAGGACGGACCTTGCGGGTGTCGATCTTCACGTGGGTTACGGTGTCGACCTTGTCGCCGCCGTCGGAATAGACTGTAGCGTTCCAGACCGAGGAGGTCGGAAGGAAGGAGAAATCGACCTCCACCTCCCGAGGGTCGTTGTTGCCGAGCACACCTACAAACCAGGTATCGCCCTTGCGGCGCGCCATTGTAATCCCCTCGCCGGGATAGCCGGCGAGCACACGCGATTCGTCGAATACCGTCTCAAGCTTCTCGAACCACGAAATCTCCGGCTCGCCATTGTAGCGCGTGGGATTATCGTACCAGAAGATAGTCTGGAGCGGCGAATAGAACACGAGCGAGGCGGCAAGCTGATGGGCATGGGTGTTGCGCAGACGCTTGTCGAAGTAGCAGATGGTATAGTCGGCGGCGCCGTTGAGCATACGCGTGAACGGCAGTGTGGTATTGTGGGTTGCGTCGGGGAACTCCTCGTTGCCGCAGATACCCTCCTGAGTGAGCAGGTTGGGATAGGTACGCGAGAAGCCCGAGGGACGGAATTCGTCGTGGATATTCATCATCAGGCCGTTGTCGGCCGCCTTGCGCACCATATCGTGGAGCCATGTGGCCCAGCGGTGGGAGGCATACTGCACGAAGCCCGACTTGACGCCCGCCACGCCCCACTGGCGCAGGAGCGGGAAAAGCTCGTCCATCTGCTTCATCAGCGCGTGCTGGTTGACGTAGAGCCACACCCCTACCCCGCGCTCGCGGCCGTGGTCTATAACTCGCTGCATATCGAGCGTCGGTATAACCTTGGTGGCGTCGCCGTCGTGGCTGGTACAGGGCATGTACCACTGCCAGTCGTAGAGCATGTACTGGATATTGTGGTCGGCGCAGAAATCAATGGTTTTGAGGCCCATCTCGGTGGAAATGGGCGAGCGCATAATCTTGCCCGGCTTCACCCAGGCGAAGTCGTCCGAAGGCTCGGGGTTGAGATTGAGCACTATATCGTTGTTTTCAATCAGCTGCCCGGGGGTGTCGGCCGTCATGATGATTTTCCAGGGGGTGGCGCAATAGGTGACTATGTCGACGGGCGAATACATCACCGAGCGCAGCGTCGAGGACTTGTCGGGGCGCGCCTGGAGTTTGGTGAGACACCAGTCGTCGACATCGGCATCGAGCAGAGCCACCCAGCGCGACTGCGGGAGCTCCATGGTAAGCGCGCGCTCGGCCGGCAGGCTGATGCTGTCGACGGGGCCGACATCGAAGGTAGCCTGCGCCCACTGCTCGCTCCATGCCCTGGTGCCTTCGGGCATGGTATAGTCCGTAAGATCTTCCACCACCTTATGGAAAATGGCGGCGGGATGCTCCGGGAAGAAATAGCGGAAGGCGATGCCCTCGTTGTAGGCTCGCACCTCAACGTCGAGGCGGTAGTCGCTCTTGTCCTTGCGGCTGAGATGGAGTGTGGCCGAGTTGAAGCGGTCGCGCACGGAGGAACGCTCGCCGTAGAGCGGTGTCCAGACGGAATCTACCGGAGCGTTGACCGTAACGCTGTCGGCCTCGAGAAGATCCATCCAGCAGTCGGGCTGGGCGAGAGTGCGCTTGCCGAGCGCCATCTCCCACACGCGGTTGTCGAGGTCGAGCCCCGCGCGCGAAGGGAGTATGAGCGGAGCGGCGTCGCGGTCGACCTTATATGTAAGCTCGCGGCCGGGCTTGGAGAAAGTAACCGTGTTGCGGCCGTCGGGCGAGGATATGGATAGCTCCGCCCCGGCATGGGCGCAGAGAGCGGCCGAGAGGGCAAGAGCAGTGAATATGAGTTTCATAGTCGGATGATGGGATTGATTACTTGAATACAACGTTGTCGACATGCTCGCCGATGAAGATGCGGGCCATATCGCCGGTCTTGTACCATTTCGGTTTGCCGGGCATATCGTCGGCGATACGCACGCCGTTGATGCGCAGATTCTCGAAGGTGATGCCGGAGACGGGGCGCGAATCGTCGTAGCCGGCGATCACCGACATCTCCGAGCGCGTGCCGCGGTAGTCGATATCCTTGAAGAGAACATTATAGACGCCGCGGCCCGGTGCCAGACAGTATTTCTTATTGAAGAAGATGCGGATGTTGACAAGCTGACCCTGGCGGAAATCCTCCACGCGGATATTGTCGAAAGTGATGTCGCGCACAAGATTGTTGTCGCCGCACGAGATGCCGAAACAGCCCTGATAGTCGAGCTGCTTCTCGCAGTGGTCGAGGATGTCGATGTTGCGGTACGTCACGTTCTCGATGGTATCGGGCCGCTCCACATTGCCGTGAAGGCCGATCATAATCGGATGGGCCACGTCGGCCCAGAGCGTGGAATTCTCCATGAGGATGTTGCGGCACCCGCCGCGGAATCCCTTGCGCGTGGCGTAGACGGTTGAGCAGTCGTCGCTGTTGCGGCAGAAAACGCCGTCGTAGCTCACGTTGCTCGAAGCGAATACGTTCATACCGTCGCCCCAGCCGTAAGAGGATATGCTCTTCACGTTGGAAATGCGCACGGAATCGCTCTCGCCTACGGGAATCTGGGTGACAATCACGCCGTCGGCCTCGACATTGCGCGAACGCCGGATTTCTATGCCGGCGCCGCGCCCTTCGGGATGGATTTCTCCGCGGCCGAAGAAACGCACGTCGCGCACGCCGTCGGCAATCAGGGTTCCGAGCACCCGGGCGCCCCCGTCGACGTAGACAGTCGTGCCGGAGGGGATGCGTAGCGTATCGCCCGGAAGGCGATGGAGCCCGGGAGCGAAATACATCAGGTCCTTATGCTTTTTCAGGTTCTTCAGCACCTTGGCCGACGGGTGGTTGGTGTCGGGCGCACCGGCGAAAAGGTGGAGATTATGGAAAATGTCGCCGTTTACCTCGACGGACAGATTGCGCGGGCGGTCGAGCGTGAAGGTGAGGCATTTGCCATCGGCCGACGGAGTTATGCCGTAGCTGAGCGGACGCACGCGGCAGGAGTCGATGGCATCGGCCTTAAGGCAGCATACGCGCACCTCGACGGGAGCCCCGTCGAAATCGAAATATGCCATCGAGGCGAGGCGAACGTTATGGCGCGCATCGACCACCTCGTCGACCTTGACGGGATAGGTGTCGACCCCAATCCAGGGGCCATCGGCCTGACGCACCTCCACGGTAAAATCGGAGGCGAGGGGCACCCCCTCGGCGGCGGGATAGGCGGTGATAGCGGCACGGCCCGGTGCGAGAGCGAGGGCCGCCAGAATGGCGGCCACTATTTTCTTCTTCATTTTTCGGTTGGAGAACGTGGAAAAGATTGGGGCGGGGCAATCGGTTGGAAAAACTTGCCCCGCCCCGGTTTAGACAAAACAGAGCTGAAACGTTTTGCCTTCAAATTATAGAGTTCAGCGATAGAGCATCAGAGTGCCCCAGCCGAGCTGGTCGTATGCGCCGGAATTGTTGCCGTAGCGGTTTTCGGGCTCGCCCACACCGCCTTCAGGACGCGCCTTGTCGGCCGCCATCTTGACGTAGCGGTAGCCGTCGCCGAAGCCCTTCTCACGCTGATAGTGGTTGAGATAGATTTCGAAGCAAGGACGGAGAGCTCCGCGATTGTCGTCGTCGGCGAAAGTGGTCTGCACCCAACCATGGTCGTGAGGGCGTCCGCCGTTGCAGGCGCAGTCGATGCAGTAGTTGTAGGTTGCGAAGGGGATTTTATCGGCGCTCACGAGCCAGAGTCCGGTGGCGTTGTTGCGGTCGGTGCCCTGGCGCAGGTTGGTGAGGGCGACGTATTCGGCCATCTTCATCAGAGCGTTGTCGTTGGCGGCGAAGAAATCGAGGTCGGGAATCTCGGGGTTGAGCTTGAAGAGCGTGTAGCTCATCTGCGCGAGGTTGGAAGCTACGGCGCACGACATCATGGCGTGGCCCTGGTCGCGGCCGCTTTCCTGGTTCTGGCCGATGGTTTCGCCCGAGCCGAGCGGATCGGCATGGAAACCGGGAACAAGCTTTTTGATGCAGCCGTTGCCCACGCCGCGGTGGAAGTAGTTGACCACGTAGTTGACCATGTCGTTGTTTTCGCAGAGAATGCCGATTGCCAGATAAGAGGAGAGCGATACGAGGTCCCAGTTGCTCCAATAGTGCTCGTCGCACTGGCCGTGATGGCGGCGGAGGAAATCCATGTTGCGTTCGGCCCAGACGTCGAGCATCCACTGCTTGAAGGTGGCGAAGTCCTGGGCGCTCCAGCCGGAGTAGTCGCGCAGAATCTCGGCGGCGTTGGCGAAGGTAAAGCCCTGGGCGCCGGCACAGAGGCTCTGGTCGGAAGAACCGGTTACCTGCTTACAGGTGGCTGCCCACTCGTTGAGGATTCTCACGGCGGCGTCGGCATATGCGGCCTGGTCGGTGAGTTTCCAGAGCAGGGCCATCTGCCAGGCGGAACCGGCGTCCTCAAAGGCACGACGGTAGTTTTCGGGGGTACCGCTGCCGCGATATACGATTTCCACGGGCTGTGGAGTGTAGTTTACGTTGACGCGCGAGCTGTTGGAAAGGTTGGTGAACTCGGTCTTAACTTCGGCCGGGCAGTCGGGCGATGCAAGGAGGGCTTTGACGCGGTCGAAGTCGGCCTTGTCGTACATGGCGCAGGGGTGACTGTAGGTGTAGACGCCCTCCACGTTCTTGTTCTTCTCGTTGGGGGTGAGGTCCACCTCGCCGTATTCGTTTTCCTGACACGAAGTGGCGGCAAACGAGGTGAGAACAAACAGAGATAGTGCTATTTTATGAAGTTTCATCGCTATTTTATTGTGGTTTCTTTCGGGATTTCCCCGCCCGGCCTCTTACCGGGCGGGGCATCCCGGGATAAGAACTTTTCAGTGAGTAATCACGTAGGTCTCCGGTTATTTCTTCACCTCGTAGGTGAGATGGTCGACGTTGGTGATATAGTCGCGGAGGTCGTCGAGACTCTTGAAAGTCTGAATCCAGTAGACTTTATAGGTCAGCGAGTTGCCGGAAGCGCCCACGATGTCGGCATATTTCACGCTCAGAGTGGGGAAGGTTGCCACGGCTGTGGTGGGTAGCTTGCCACCCGTCTGCCATCCCTGCTCTGTGAAGTCGTAGATGAAGACGTGGGAGCCATCGGAGCAAAGGTAGTCGTGGAGCCACTTGTTGTTGGTGCCGTTAAGACCTCCCTTGAAGGTTTTGCCGTCGCAGGTGGCGTTGTTGGCGTCGACGGTGATGTTTCGGCCGGTAACACCTGGCATATCGCGCACGTCGTCCATCTTGAAGGCGAGGATGGGATATTCGCCGGCATGGAAGTAGGCGGCAGGCTCGTAGCACTTGAAGTCCTGACGGAGTTTGCTTGTGCCGGTGGCCTCGATTGAAATATATCCGTCGTGCCATGTGGTGCGGCTCATGTTGGCAGTGTTGTCGGCCCAGCTGAAGTGGTCGGGATTATGGAAGAGCTCGCGGTGGAGACCGGCAGGCATCGAGAGGGTGATTTCATCGCTCTGGCCCGACTCGGGGCAGATGGCGCGGATTGTCACGTCGCCGAACACGCCCTTGGTGTTGAAGGTGACTTTGCCTCCATCTACGGTGGCGATGGATTCGTCGCTCGACTCCCAGCGGAGCATCGATACGGTCGACGCAGCCGGAACGGTGGTGAAGTCGATTGTCAGACCGCGTTCGTTGATGGCGCAGAGATATCCGCTGCTCTTATCGAAGGTGCGCGAGAGCGATACGCTTTCGGGAGGAACGACCTTGTTGACGTAAATTACTTTCGATGCGCTTACGCCGGAACCGTCGAGAGTAGTGGCGGTGATGGTGACGGCGCTCTGGAGAGGTTCGGTGTCCACGCCGGTGACTACGCCCTTGGCGTCGACTGTGGCGACGGACTCGTCGGAGCTCGTCCACTTCACGGTGCGGTAGGTGGCGTTGGAGGGGAGAATGGAAGCAGAGAGCTGGAGCTGGTCGCCAACGAACAGCTCGTCGGACTCCGACGAGATTACAATCTGCTGAGCAGGCACTACGGTCTCGCTTACCACCACCTTGATAGAGGCGTTGATCGAGGAGCCGGAGCGTGCCGGATCGGGAGTTATGGAGATTACTGCGAAGCCGAATCCGGAACCGCTGACGGCGGTAATCTTACCGTTGGCGTCGACCCTCACATTCTCGGGGCTGGAGGAATTCCAGAGCACGTCGTGGAATGTGACGTTGTCGGGCTGGAGCGAGCCCTTGAGCTGATACGACTGACCCACAATCATCGGGAGAGCCTCAGTTCCGGTCTCGTCGGTATATACGAGCTGGCTTGCCTCCTCGGGCAGAGTGAGCTGCACGGCCGAAGGATAGATTGCTTCGGTAAGCAGCGTGGTGTCATCGTCGTCGGAGCAGGCTGTGAGCGAGGCAGCTACCGCCACCACGGCCATCGAAGCCATATATTTATAGAAATTCATGATTCAGATGATATATGCGATTTGGAAAAACTTGAAAATTAGTTCACCCGGTGCTTACCAGCCGGGATTCTGGCCGAGCTGAGGATTGAGCTGGAGCTGGTCGCTCGGGAGCGGGCAGAGGTAGAGTTTCGAGGAGGTCTTCCAGGCGCTGCGGTCGGTGTAGAGGATGATGCGGCCCTCGGCATCGAGCGGGTGGCCGTGGTTGGCCCAGTTGGTCTCATACCATGTTCCGGTGATGTGGATGCCGGTGAGGTCCTGGCTCATCTCCTGCGGGGCGGTGGCCCAGCGCTTGAGGTCGTCGAGGCGGAAGCCTTCCATGAAGAGCTCCACGGTGCGCTCGCGGCGGATTTCTTCGCGCATGCTCAGGCCGTTGGTGCTTACGAGGCTGTTAGTGAGGTCGGGCATTGTTTTATTCACGCGCTTGCGCACTTCGTTGAGCCACTTGAGGTCGGGGTCGTCGATGCGGTTGTTGAGCTCGAACATGGCCTCTGTGTAGTTGAGGTAGACTTCGGCCAGACGGAGCACGGGGAAGTCGTAGCTCTCGAAGTAGTCCTCCACATGGCGCTCGGATGCCCACTTCCAGAGCAGATAGCCGGTGGAGCTGGCGGGAGCGCCGGCCACCTTGCATTTCTCGTAGTCGTCGTCGTTCCACTTGGTGCGCCATGTGCCGTCGTTGTCGAAGTAGCGCTGGTCGGGAGCCAGAAGAGTGGTGATCATGCGGTTGTCGCGGTTGGTGTACTCGGAGTTCTTGCCGGCATAGCCCTGGAACTGCGGGTTGCGAGTACCGTTCATATTGATGGGCAGACCGTTCTGACAGAGATACATGTCGGCCAGCTTGCTGGTGGGAGCGAAGTTGAGCGATGTGGTGATGGCATGGGTGATGTTGCGGCCGGTCTTGTCGCCCATACGATGACGGCGTGCGAGAATCGTCTCCTTGTTGGCGCTCTTCTGCAGTCCGGCGGGGTTGCACTGCTCGTCCTCGAGGATGAAGAGGTAGCGGTAGCTCTGGATGCCGAGAGTGTTGTCGTAGAAGAGCTTGTAGTGGTTGGCGGTAATCACGCGCTTGGCGGCGTCGGCGGCAGTCTTGAGCAGCGAGGCGGCGCGGGGGTTGGTCGAGGTGGCGTTGGGGCCGTCGGTGTGGAACTTCTGCCATGTGCCTTCGTAGAGGGCGACGCGGCTGAGCATCGCGCGGGCGGCGTCCTTGCATAGGCGGCCTTCGGCGGTGGGGATGTCAGGCAGGCCGCCCTCGGCCTCGATGAGGTCCTGAATGCACTGGTCGATTACCGCTCCGCGGTCGTCGCGCGGGCCGTAGAGCTTATCGGAGTCGATGTCGATAGGCTCGGTGAGCAGGGCCACATTGCCGTAGAGCTGCACGAGATTGAAATAGCAGTAGGCGCGGAAGAACTTGGCCTCGGCCACGGGCACGCGGATGGCAGCCTGGTCGCCGAAACCGGCGGCGTTCTTGAGCAGGAGATTGCAGTAGTAGATATTCTTGTAGTTTCCGGTGTAGTTTGCGTCGGAAACGGGCACGGTGTTGGTGCCCTGGCTCCATGCGTTCACCGTCTTGGTTGCCAGAAGGTCGGAGCGGTAGTCGCTGTGGACAGCTTCGGGACTGTTGTCGAACCAGCGGCCGTGGTCCTCGAGGAAACCGTAGTACTGGTTGGCGAAGAGCTGGAAGTTCTCAGCCTTGTTCCATACCATGTTGTCGGCCATTTCAGCCTTGGGCTCGAGATCCATGCACGAGGGGAGCATGAGGCCCATGGCGGCGAGCAGACAGCCTGCGGTGATATATTGTTTTAATTTCATTGCTGATATGAGATTTTACGGTTTAGAAAGTAAGGTTCAGACCGAAGGTCCAGTTGCGGGTGAAGGGATAACGGCCCAGGCCGCCGGCATCGCGTTTGGCTTCGGGATCCCACCCGTCTTTCAGTTTTGTAGTCTCCCAGATATCCTCGCCGGTGATGTATACGCGTGCATTGGAGAGACATTTGGTGGCTTTCATCCATTTGGCGGGGAAGGTGTAGCCTACTGTAAGGTTCTTCAGGCGCAGGTAGCGGCCGTCCTGAGCGGTGAGCGACGAAGCCTGATAGTTGTACTGGTTCACGGCGTTGTCCATGATGTAGGGAGCATAGTAGGCGTCGGGATTGTCGGGAGTCCAGGTGTTGCCCACCGATGCGTTGGAGGTATTGGTGTACCATCCGCGCAGTGGCACGGTGAAGTTGTCCTGGTTGCGGTAGATGAAGCGGTTGGCCGCTCCCTGGAACACCACGTTGACGTCGATGCCCTTCCAGTTCACACCGAAGTTGAAGGAGTAGGAGAACTCGGGGGTGTCGCTGCCGAGGAAAATATAGTCTTTCTCGTCGAGCACACCGTCGCCGTTTTCATCGCAGTACATGTTGTCGCCAACACGGAGGTTCTGCGGAAGGCCGATGCCGTTGTTGGGGAAGTATTTCTCCACATAGGCATTGAGCTGCTCCTCGTTCTGAATCTTGCCGGCGTAGCGAAGACCGAAGATGGAATTGAGGGGATATCCCTGCATGGTGGAGGTGTAGCCGCTCTTGAGCACAGTGGTGCCTCCGAAGTCGATGAGCTTGTTGCGGGCGAAGGTAATCGTGCCGCCTACGTGGTAGCCCCAGTCGTGGATGCGGCCGTTGTAGGTCAACTGGCCGTCGAAGCCCCAGTCCTTGAATTTGCCGGCGTTGGCCGAAGGAGCCTTGTCGCCGAGCAGGGCCGGGAAGGAGATGTTGACGAGCATGTTGTCGTTGCGCTTCTCGAAGTAGTCGATCGCACCGGTGATGGCTCCGTTGAGGAATCCGAAATCAAGACCGACGTTGATGTTCTTGATACGCTCCCACGAGCGGCTGTTGGATGCGAAGGTGCCGTTGGTGGTGATGGTGGAGAGCAGATCGCTGCCGATGTAGGCACCCTTGTTGCTCACGAGCTGGTAGAGCTGGTAGCCGTCGTAGTAGGAGATGCCGCTCTGGTTGCCCATCTCGGCGTAGCTGGCACGGAGCTTGAGGTTGCTGAGCCAGCGCACGTTGCGCAGGAAAGCTTCCTGATTGATGCGCCATGCCGCCGATACGCCCCAGAAGAATTCCCAGCGCTTGTCGCTCTGGAATTTCGAAGAACCGTCGTAGCGGCCGTTGAACTCCAGGAGATAACGGCTGTCGAAGGCGTAGTTCACGCGGAAGAAGTAGCTGAGGTTGGAGAACTGCCAGCGGTTGCCAAGGTTGCCTTTATTGCCCTCGAAATTGTTGATGGATACTTCGCCGGTACCGTTGGGGATTTCGATGCCCTGCATGTTGTCCTTCACGTTCACGCCGAAGCCGCGGTAGTCCTTGAACTCATACTGCACGCCGACGGTGGCCGAGAGGTCGTGCTTGTCGGCGAAGATGTGGTGGCCGTGGAGATAGCCGGTGGCCGAATAGAAGTCGGTGCGGCTGTTGGTGGCGTAGTAGTAGGGGAAGCCGTCCTTACCGGTGTTGCTCCCCATGGGGGTGTCGTTGTAGGAGTAGTACTGGATTTCGTTGCGCTCCAGATTGCGCCATGCGGATGTGGTGTTGTAACCGAGGTTCACGTTGGCGTCGAGCCAGGGGAGAATGTCGACCGCAAGGGTCTCGCTGAGGTTGAAAGCCGATACGGTGAGCTTGTTGTCGCCGCCCTCTTCCACGCGGGCCACAGGCGAGCTCCAGTCGCCCCAGATGTAAGGCTTGCCGCTCTGTGAGCGCAGTGGCAGACCGGGCATAGGAATGGAAGCCGTAAGAGCCGAGCCGATCATAGTGGGCGCCACCTGCTCCTGACGGTTGTAGGCTACCATCGATTCGAGGCGCACGCGCTTGGAGAACTGATACTGATTGTTGAAGCGGATGTTGTAGCGCTGGTTGTTGTTGTGGCCCATCTTGAGGGTGGAACCATCATACATGTAGCCCAGCGAGATGCGGTATTTGTTTTTCTCGCTGCCGCCGGAAACGGCCAGATTATGCTCGGTCGACCATGCGTCGCCGAAGAGCGAGTTGATCCAGTCGACAGAGTCGTCGAACACGAAGTCGCTGACGTCGGTGAAGCCTGCGCCGCCCCATGGGTTGGCCGAGGTGCCGTCGGGATTCTTGGCCGAGATTACGTCGAAGTAGTGGCCTTTGTACTTTTTGAGCATCTGGGCGTACATGAGCCAGTTGGCATCCTGGTTGTTGGGGTTGTTGACGTTGCCGGCGATAATCATGTCGGCCCATTCGTCGGCTGTCATGGCCTTGGCCATCATGCCCGGATGGCGCAGAGTGGCTGAACCGCTGTACTCGACCTTTACCTTGCCTTCCTGGCCCTTCTTGGTAGTGATGAGCACCACGCCGCCGGCAGCGCGCGAACCATAGATGGCGGCGGCACCGTCCTTGAGGAAGTTGATGGTCTCGATATCGTTGGCGTTGATCAGACGCAGGTCGCTGACGCTTTCAGAAGCAACGCCGTCGATGATGATAAGCGGTTCGGTGGAGTTGATCGAAGAAGCACCACGCAGGTTCATGCTCCAGCTCTCGTCGCCGGGAGCGGAGGAAGAACGGGTGATGTTCACACCGGCCACCTGACCCTGAAGAGCCTGGAGGGGAGAGGAGAGATTGCCCTTCTCCTTGAAAGCCTTTGCGTCGACAACGGTCACGGCGCCAGAAAGAGATTCCTTCTTGGCGGTGCCGTAGCCGACGACCACAACCTCGTCGAGCATGGCCGAATCCTCGTCGAGCACAATATTCATGGCCGTCGGCTCGGCCTTGAGGTCCTTACCTTTATAACCGACATACGAGATGGCGAGCGTGGAGCCCACAGGGGCTTTCAGCGAGAAATTGCCGTCGATGTCGGTTGCGCATGCGTTGGCAGTGCCTTTCACAGCCACCGTGGCGCCGATCAGGGGCTCGCCCTGCGCATCGGTCACCGTACCGGTGATAGTGGCGGCGTTGGCCGTCGTTGCCGAAGCCTGGGCATAGGCCCGCTGAGGCAAACCCACTGTCAGAACTGCCGCCGCGAAGATTCCGCACACGAGGGCTGCCCGTGTCGAAACCGTGAGAAATCTCTTTCGCATAAGTGATTCTTTTTGGAATTAGATATTTAGGTTAAATTTATTCGTAACATTCAATGCCGCCGGGCTTACATTGCTTCAGGCAATTGCGTCGATATAGGCCCTGACGTCGCGACGCCCGAGGCGCAGGTGGTTTTCCACGGTGCGTGTCGAGAGATTCAGCTTTTCGGCGATTTCATCGATTGCCAGTTCGTCAAAGCGCGTCATACAATAAATGATACGGCGCTGCGGTGGCAGGCACTCAACCCGCTGTCGTTCCCGACGCGCTATATCTGCTGCCGAGATGGCCGATTCGAGGTCGTCGGCGAAAATGTCGGCTCCACTGAGCATTTCGGCATGTACGCCCGCTGCAATATAATGATGGCGGAGATGGTCGTTCACCAGATTGCGGGCCACGGTGAAGAGAAATGCCTTCAGCGTTTCGCCACAGAGCGGCTGGGTGTAGGTGAGCGCCTTCATCCATACGTCCTGCGTGAGGTTCTCGACCTCGGCGCGGTCGGCGATGCGACGCGAGATAAAAGCTTCGATAATTCGGTTGAATTGTCCGTATGCCTCGGCTACGAGGGCGCTGTTGGCTGCGGATACGGTCTGGTTTTCCATGGTGAATTGCAGGTGATGTTTACTCCCCGGTCTGAGGGGGCGAAATCTTTGTTCACCGGCAAAATTAGACCCAATTCATGGCCTTGACAAACATTTTCAGCCGCTTTATATCCCGCTTCTTGCATTAAGACAGATGTACGAATAAACCATTGCGATTTAAGGATTTAAGAAATTGAGACTGATGGTATCATAAATTTTTGAAACTCGGCCGGAAGGCCGGTTTCTGTATTCACCCTATTTTTTCAGCGACTTCAGATAGTCGGCCGGGGTGATGCCCGTAAGGTTTTTGAAATGCCGGAAGAATGATGCGCGCGAGGAAAAACCACACATCTGGCTCATGGCCGTAAGCGTATAGCGCGATGTGTCGAGTTCGCCGACGAGACGCTTGAATTCGGCCACACGGTATTCGTTTACGTAGTCGTAATAATTTTTATGGAGATACTGATTGAAGAGAAATGAAAGGGCGTGAGCGCTCGAGCCAATCATGGCGGCAAGATCGCCGCTCTTCAGGTCGGGATTGGTGAAGGGGCGTTCAGACTTCATGAGCCCCTCGAGTTTGCGGTGGAGGCGTCGGCACTCTTCCTCGCTGAGTCGGGTGGTACGATAGCGTTTCAGTTCCACCTCGCGCGCCTTGCGGTCGGCCTCTTCGAGCAGTTCCGACTCGCGCTCCTGCATGGCCGAGGCCTCGCGGCGGTGGCGGCGATGGAGAAGATAGAAGTAGACGGCCGTGCCACCGGCGGCAAGCAGGCAGAGGAACATAATCACAGCAAGCAGATTGACCGACGGCCGGATGCGGATATCATATCCGGTCTCGCTGGTGGGATCGCCGGCATGGCGGATGCGGAAGCGGTATTTGCCCGAAGGAAGATCGTAGTAGGAGATACGCCCGTGGCCGGTTTTCATCGTCCATGAGTCGTCGTAGCCGTCGAGCATATACTCCACCATCTGGTCCTCAGGCTGGATATAATCGAAATTGGCATGCCAGAGCGTCAGATTGTTCTCCTTGCTGTCAAGATCGATGGCGAGCAGGCGGCGCCCGCGGTGGAGCCGGCTGAACACACTCCGGCCGTTGGAAGCTATCTCCGTAAGCTCAGGCAGGCTCTTGAGCGACGCCTCGCCGCGCAGGCGGTTGAGATCGAGGCGCACCAGCCCCTGGTTGTTGCCGAGCCAAAGGTCGCCGTTCTCCCCTTTCACCGGATTGCAGAAAGTGAATACATTACTCGGCAGTCCGTCCGACAGGCTGAAGTAGCGGAGCGTTTCCTGGCCGTCGAATTGCATCAGCCCCATCTCCGAACCGATCCACAGCATCCCGTCGGCATCTTCGCTGATAAAAGTGGCCGCGCGGTTGGTGGCCGCGGAAATCCCCTGCAGGGGCGCGAATTCCGTAAGCTGAAGATTGCTGCGGCATATGTCGCCGCGGTCGGGAAGAAAATAGAGATTATGATTGCGGTCCTCGAAAATATCACGGATTTTCTGCTTGTTGACGAATCCCTGCGGAAAACCATCGGTTCGAATCATGGAGCCGTCCCAGATGGCAAGACCTGTTTCGGTACAGATCCAGCCCCGATCGGTCGAATCGAAGAAGATTTCATAAATATTGCCTTGCGGCAGATGGGAATTCCTGTGGGTAAAGCATTTTGTCGATCTCAGATCGCCTGAGGCATCGAGCCGGTAAAGTCCGCGCGATGTGCCGATCCATAGGTTGTCCGACCGGTCGGAGGCAATGACAAATACGCTCTCCCGACTATCGAAACCGGCCCCTGGGACGAACGGTTCAAGACTGCGGACCGACGGGTCGAACGTATACATCCCTCCGTTGTAAGTGCCTATATAGTAGCGTCCGCGCCATTTGCGAACGCAGAAAATGATATTCGACCTAATCTGCGGACTTTTGAATTCCATCATCTCGCGAGTCGAACCATCGACGTAGTAGAGGCCCTCGCGCGTGCCGATAAGCTTAACCGCTCCATCGACGGCCACAGCTCTCACAGCCCTGTGGAGGGTGGAGAATCCGCCGCCGGGCAGAGAATAGACTTCGAAAATCCGGCGTGTATAGGGGGTATAGTCGGCGCCATCCTGATAATATCCCACCCAAAGCAATCTCTTTTCGTCGACCAACACGGAATAAACTGAATTGGAGCGCAGGGCAAAATCCGGCGAAGCACCCACCTCATAATGGCGCAGAATATTGCCATCGGGGCTGCAGACAAAAACGCCTGTGCCGTCGGTGGCGGCCACGAGAGTGCCGTCTACGGCAGTGAGCCCCGTGACGATGTCGTTACCTACCTCTATCGGCTCCAGGAAGCGCTCTCCGCGCATGAGAAAAGGTCTGACTCCACCTCCGTGGGTAGCCACGAATATAGTGTCGCCTATCGACGTTACGGCCGTGGGGGTATAGGGGCCATGGCTTACGAAGGAATTAAAATGGCGCTGCGAGGCATCAAAGCGGTTGAGGCCACGCGGCGACGCCACCCAAAGATTGCCTGCAGGGGTGAGATGCATAGCCGTCAGCGAGTTGGCGTTCGACATTACGTCGGGGTCGAGAAGGAAGCGGCTGAGCTTACGGCTGTTGACATCGAGAATGAACATTCCGGCATCGGTGGCGACATACAGGGTATCTCCCTTGCAGGCAAGGGCGTTGACCGACATATTAATTTTGTCGGGAAATACCGGCACCATATCCTGCATCGTCGACGAGACTACGAAAAGCCCGGCCGCGTTGCCCATGAAAATCTCGTGGCGCGGCCCTTCGGCAATGGCCTTCACACGCTTGGCGTTAAGATTCTCGCCCGGGATGGGAAAACTTCGGATATTGTTGCCGTCGAAACGGTCGAGGCCGAGACCAGTGCCGAGCCATACGTAACCGCGGGAATCCTTGAAGATGCTGTTTACAACCAGATCGCTCAACCCGCTGTTGCTGTCGAGATGACGAAATTCACCTCTGCCGCCCAAAGCGTGGACAGCCGGAACAGTAAGAAGCAATATCAGGACAAAAATACGGACGAGTCTCAGTCCCTTCATAATCAGCATAATCGCGGGTCAAGGCAAAAGACGCCGGCAGATGAATTTCATGGTTGTAATGCCAAAGTTATCCAAATCTGCGTTTTTTTCAAATTTTTGCCGATTATTTAACATAGCTGTAGCCGTTATCGCTACCCGTTCATTTGGCCGTAAGTGTGGCGCCGTCGGGGAGCGAGGGGCTGCACGTATAGCCGCCTGACGCATCGCGCTCCACGAGTATCTCGACCGGCACAGGAGATTGCAGGGTGAATTCAGGCGTCTCAAGACGTGTTCCAGCAAGAAACCACCGGTTGGCCGAGGCCATTGCCGTAGAACCGCTCATCCGCAGCCCGGCCGCTTCGAGAGTGGCTTCCGGAGTGTCGGTATTGACCATCAGATATTCCGCTCCGCTTTTTTCTTTGACGAGCAAGGCCACATGGCTTCCATCCATATCTGCCTTCACAGCAGGATAATCAACAGAGGCGATGCGCGAAGGGGAATGGCTTGCCGACGGCTCGAAAACGGCCACAAACGGCCGGTTCCATGCCTCTCCCCGCTGACGCGCCACATAGGTAAGCGTAGGCGTAGCCTTAATGTCGTAAGGCATGTCAGGTATTCTACTGAGTCCTTCGGTCATGGGGCTTAACGCCGAGAAGACGGTGCGTTCGGGCGCTCCGGCCATCCACATGCGCATCTCAACCTGCGTGGAATCCGGGCGGTCGATAGTGAAGGTAGCACGCACGGGACTTTCGGTCGTGGCGGCCCGCTTGTCGAAAAGATAGGAGTAGGCTCCGAGATGGGCTCCGGCAAAAGCGAGTTCCTGAGTAGGCTGCAGCCCGAGAGAGCTGCCGTCGGGGGCGGACATCTCCATCCGCTGGCCCATATTGTGGTAAAAATAGTCGTGGAACTTGTCGCGGCCGTTGCGTCGGCGCGAGCGGAAAATGTCCACATAGAAGCCTGTGGAATCCGACGTTGCCACGATGGCGTTCATGCGCCGCTGGTCGGAAGTAGTTTCCGGCTCAAGGAAATAGAGGTCGCTATAGGTAAACGGTACGGCTTTTCCGACACCCTCCGAACCCGACGCAGGATATAGTCCGCGCACCTCGAAAGGATGGTTGCTCTTCATAACAGGATAGGACGACACGCCGTCGACGCAGACCGTATTATGAGCAGGGAACTGACTGTAGTATTCATGGTAGTCGATACCGGAATATAGCGTCTGCCCTATTCCTCCGTCGGGTGCGAGACGCAATCCGTGGCCGTAGAGCTCCATACTGATGCCGTTGGCGTGCATATGGTTGCCTTCACTGCCGTTGAGCGCCATCATGAGCGAACGGTCGGGGTGCATTCCCGTGCGCTGAACCAGCCAGGAGGCGTTGGGAGCATAGAATGTCGAGGTTACATATGGAGAGAGATTGTCGGCCTTCACATCGGCGAGCATCTTCTCGAAGCGTCGCCTAATGTCGGACTTACCGAAGCGTCCGGCATTGCGCACCAGGCGCTCGTAGATCTGCGGCTTTACGCGATCGGGGTGCGTGTCCCCGAAAGCAATCGTGCGTGCGTCGGGCATCATGTATTGCGGATATGCCTCGGCAGCCTTGGCTATAACCGGCAGCTCTTCAACGAGGTCAATGCCCAGTTCGCGCCCTACGATGTCGGTCAGATCGGTAAAATCGTTGAGTACGACCATCGAATATCCGGCACACTCGGCCCATATGCCAGTGGCGGGGTCGTAGCCGTAGGAGGCGAGTTTTGGAAGGCTCCACTGACGGATTGAGCTGTCGTTCATTACCTTACGGATGTAATGCTCGCGGCCCTTGCCATCGGCGTAGGTGCTGTCGGGGTTAAGCAGAAGCGCTACTTTCAGCATGTAGCGGGCCTGCATGAAGTTCCAATTGTTGTGGGGAACGCCGTTGGCCTCGATTTGGTCGGCCCATTTTTTGAAAGCAGCCTCGTAGACGGGAATCTTATCCCCATAGTTTTCAGCAAGATAAGGCTTCAGCACGGTGTAGATGCCTACCATCTTGTCGAGAGCGTCCTCGTGGATAACCTCGAACGACTGCAGGCCGACAAGCGTCTGCTGGTGGCCGTGGTTGAGGTCGTAGGGCTCCTTTTTATAGTAGATGCCGGTCATATAGGTGTCGAACACCCGGGCGGCCGCATCGGCGAATTTCCGCTCGCCGGTGGCATCCCAGACCCTGGCGGCAGTTTCGGCCAGACCACCAATCTCGTTGTTGACCGAGCCGATAATATTGCCGGTGGCAGAAATCGATGCCCATTCCATAGGCTTGCCGGGGAGCGAATTGTTGGCGAGATATAGTCCGCGCGGGTCGTCGCTGCCGTAGGGGGTAAGGTCGGCCAGACGCGGACGGGCATAGGATGTGCCGTGGCTGCGGGCACCGTTGAGCATCACTGTAGGTGCGGGAGCAGCATCTGCCGTATCGACGCCCGCATAAAATTCACCCTTGATGAATTCCTGCGATGCGCGCGTGCGCCAGTGCATCATAAGGCGCGACTCAAGCCAGTTGGGACCGCTGTCGACAAGCGCCTCAACCTTCGCGCGCCATCCGGCTATCTGCTGCGGGGTATAGGCGCTCTTTGTGGTGGACGACTCGGTTTTCTGACTCTTTTTGCGTGGCGAGGCCGACATGGCGGCGGGGAACCCGATGCCTACGGCCATAGCAAGCGCCACTACTGCTGATACGAGTTTAGTTTTCATACCCATAAATACGCTTCCGTGGGCTGCTTCACTCAACAGCCCGTTGCCACCACATTGCTAAATATAATTTTGATAAAATGGCTATCTAATAGTAGGGATGCACCCTGATATTCAGACAATCTGTGTAGCCAGCATATATCTTACCAAAATTTTAGGCCTCGCCGAAAACAACGGAATCGACGAGGCCAAGCCTTATAAAAATTGACGGGGGCTTTCAGATTTTATGCCGTACGGTCTGCGGGCGGCCACCGGAGGGAATCAGCGCAGACGGATTTTCTTGCCGGGCTTAAGCTTCGATTTGGTAGTGAGGCCATTAAGCTTGCAGAGCTGGCGAACGGTGATACCATTGCGGGAGGCTATGCGGCTGAGCGTATCGCCACGGCGCACGGTGTAGTTGCGCGGACGGTTCGACACCGAGATGCCGGAGGCGTCGCTGCGGGCCGGACGGCTGGCCAGATACTGCTTGGCGTACTCCTGGTTGGCGGCGGGGTCGAAATTACGCGGACGCTTATAGGTCTGCTTGTCGAATGTATATGTGTCGGTGTGAACAGTCTGGTTGGCGAAATCGAAAATCGCGGCAGGATTGATCGGATATCCCATGAAACGGGTCTCGAAATGGAGATGTGAACCGAAGCTGCGGCCGGTATTTCCGCCAAGGGCTATGGGCTCGCCGACCTTGACGTCCTGGTCGTCTTTTACGAGGAATTTCGAAAGGTGGCCGTAGACGGTCTCAAGGCCGTTGGGATGACGGAGAATCACATAATATCCGTAGCCCTTGCGCTCGAAGTTGGTGAGACGCACGCGGCCGCTGAAAGCAGCGTAAACGGTATCGCCGGTCTGCAGCTTGAGGTCTATGCCTTTGTGCTCGCGACGGAAGCGCGGACGATAGCCATAGGGCGATGTTACGTAGCCGGGACAGGGCATTGCGAACTCGCTTACGTCGATTACCTTGGTGTCGGGCACGGTCATACCTGTGTAGGCGTTGACGCGCTTGCTTTCCCAACCCTCGGTATAGATGTCGAGTTCGGGCTCGGCCTCATCCTTGAAAAGGTTGTCGAGGAAAGCCTGTGTATCCTTGCTTGAAATCTGGTTGCCTATGTTTTCCTGGCGGGCGATAAGATCGAGATGTTCCGATTTATGTGCGTTCGGCACGCGATATGTCTGTGCTACTGCCGAAGCTGCGGAGATTATGGCGAATGCGAAAACTGATATTTTCTTTATTGTGTTCTGAAGCATGAGTGGGGAGAGTATCTTTTTAAGCGTCTTTTTCAGGGAGTTCGTCGGTTGCGTAGATTGCAGAAATAGAAACAGGGAGATAGTCGAAAACTTCGGAGGGAGCGAAGAAACGCGCTACTTCGACAGCGGCGTTCTCCGGGGTATCGGAGGCATGAACGATGTTCATCTGGCCGCTCATACCGAAATCGCCGCGGATGGTACCGGGCTCGGCCTTACGCGAATTTGTCACACCGGTCATTGCGCGGACCACGCTGACGGCGTCTACACCGCGGAGTGCGAGAACAACCACAGGGGTAACGGTCATCGAAGCGACAAGCGAGGGGAAAAACGGGCGATCGACGAGATGCGCATAGTGCTCGCGGAGAATCTTTTCATCGAGCTGCATCATTTTCATACCGGCAATTACCAGACCTTTCTGCTCGAAGCGCGCCACAACAGCGCCGCAGAGGCCTCGCTGAATGCCCGAGGGCTTCACTATCACAAGGGTTGTTTCCATGAGTATCTTTTAATTACTTCTTGCGGCCCCGGAACTCTCCATCAAGCGGGAAGCATCCGGCGCGCTGCACTGCTTATTCGGCGATAATTTTACAGGAATTGCCTGATTATCAACGGCGTATATCAATCAAAACGACGTTGCCGTTTTTTTCATTTCCCCCAAAGGTACAAAATTCCACGGTCGAATCGAAACTTTCTGCACATTAAATTTCTATAATTTGTATTGAAGAAGTTTGAAATAACGCCACAACATATTAATAATCAGCCATATATGTACGCGTCAGATTTTCAACATCCTGCGCGCCGATATGCAATAGTGTGCAGCCCACACGAAATGTGCAAGGCGGTGTGCGGGAATCCGGGGATTCCGACACACCGCCTTGTGAAAAGATTTTTCCTGGGAGTATTACCAGATTACAACCTGGTCTTCGGGAGCGCGGTAGAGTTTGTTACCCTCCTTGATGCCAAAGGCGTTGAAGAAGGGAACGATGTTGCGCAGGGAAACGTTCACGCGGTTCTCGGCCAGAGAGTGAACGTCGCCGATAGTGAGGTTGCGCTTCTCTTCGTCGCGGATATTGGTTGCCCAGATATTCGCATAATTGAGATAGAAGGCCTGCTCGGGAGTGAAACCGTCGATTTTAGCCTCTTCCGACTCGATGTCGACGCCTTTTTTCTTCTGAGCGTCGAGGAAAGCGGTGCGGCTGATACGCAGGCCGCCCTGGTCGGCGATATTCTCACCCATAGTGTAGGTGCCGTTGGCCATGAGGCCGGGGAGAATTTCGACTGCGTCGAACTGGGCACCGAGTTTCTTGGTCAGAGCCTCGAAGGCCTCGGTATCCTCCGGAGTCCACCAGTCGGTCATATTGCCTTTTGCATCGAAGTTGCGGCCCTGGTCGTCGAATCCGTGGGTCATTTCGTGGCCGATGACCACGCCGATGCCGCCGTAGTTCTCGGCGTCGGAAGCCTCGGGGTCGAAGAAGGGGTTCTGCAGGATGGCTGCGGGGAACACGATTTCGTTGGCCAGCGGGTTGTAGTAGGCGTTGACGGTCTGGGGAGTCATGCCCCATTCGGTCTTGTCGACGGGCTTGCCCCACTTGGAGAGTTCTTCCTTCTGGTGCCACATGCCGGCGTTGTGGACGTTCTCATAGTAGCTCTTGGCGGGGTCGATTTCCATAGCGGAGTAGTCCTTCCACTTGTCGGGGTAGCCGATCTTCACGGTGAAGTTGTTGAGCTTCTCGATGGCGCGGAGCTTGGTCTCGTCGGTCATCCAGGGGAGGTTGATGATGTGCTTGCCGAGCGACACCTTGAGGTTGCCCACAAGGTCGAGCATCTTCTGCTTGGAGGTTTCGGGGAAGTGCTTCTCTACATAGAGGCGGCCGATAGCCTCGCCCATATAGCTGTCGGGCACACCGAGAGCGCGCTTCCAGCGCGGACGCTGCTGCTGCACACCCGAGCGTACTTTGGCAAACTCAAACGAAGTGTCGGTAAACTTGTCGCTCAGATAGGGAGCTGCCTGGGCCACATATTTCCAGAGGTAGTAGTCCTTGATCTCGCGGTCGGACAGGGTTGCAAGCAGATTGTCGGCCTGCTTCATTCCCTTGGGCTCGGTGAGGATGAACTGCTGGGGAGTCTCGATGTCCATGGTCTCGACGAAGAAGCGGTCCCACTGGATATGCGGGTAGTCGGCCTTGAGCTGGTCGAGCGTGCGGGGATTGTACATGGCGGGGATATTGCGGCTCTCCTCGCGGGTGAGGGCCGAGTCGGCGATTGCCGTCTCGATCTTCAATACGTTCTCCATAATGCGCTTTGCGTCTTTCTTCTTGAAGCCGGCGTTGACCATCTGGTCGACGATAAGCTTTTTATAGGCGTTGCGGATCTTTAGAGTCTCCTTGTCGTTGTTCAGGTAGTAGTCGCGGTCGCCCAGGCCCATCGAGCCGCCGGAAACGTACATGGCATAGCGGTTAGAGTCGGCCATATCCTCCATGGGACCGGCTCCGAAGAAGGGGCTTGAATAGTATTTGTGCATCCACAGCAGCAGGTCGGCCATCCCTTCGGGCGTAGTGCTCTCGATTTTGCGGAGATCGGCCTGGATGGGAGCGGCACCCTCGGCGTTGCGGCGCACGGAGTCCATGCCCTGCGAGTAGAGGGTCCAGATTTTGAAGGCGTTGGTGCCGGGTTCGGGATTGGTGGCGCCCAGATTGAGCACGATTTCCTTCACCTGGTTCTCGGCGGAGTCGTTGAGGATGTTGAACACGCCGTAGCGTGCGTACTCGGCTGTGAGGGGGTGAGCCTTCAGCCAGCCGTTGTTCACGTGGTGATAGAAGTCGTCGCCGGCGGGAACGGAATTGTCGATATATGCCGGATTGACGCTTTTAAGATGTTCGGTTGCCATAGCGTTGACCGAAGTAGCGGCGATGGCTGCGAAAGCCAGAGCCAAATGGTTGAATTTCATCTTATATTGATATTAAATAACTGTTCAGGATGATTTACACTGTACCGGTCTATTTTCTTATGATGGTTTCGTTTGAAACAGGAAGCGATGCCTCCGAATATATCGGACGCAACGACGGGGCGAAAGGTTGCACCCGCCGGCAGATTTTTCCGCATAGGCGGGGAATTCTTTCAGACGTTGAAACGGAAGTGCATGATGTCGCCATCCTGCACGATGTATTCCTTACCCTCGACGCCGAGTTTACCGGCTTCCTTTACTCCCTGCTCTCCCCCGAGGCCCACATAATCGTCGTATTTTATGACCTCGGCACGGATGAATCCCTTCTCGAAGTCTGTATGAATGATTCCGGCACACTGCGGAGCTTTCGATCCACGCATGAACGTCCAGGCGCGCACTTCGTCGGCTCCGGCGGTGAAGAAAGTCTGGAGATTGAGCAACGCGTAAGCCGAACGGATCAGTCGGGCCACACCCGATTCCTCCAGACCGATCTCATTGAGGAATTCCTGACGCTCCTCATAGGTGTCGAGTTCGGCGATGTCGGCTTCGGTCTGAGCAGCTACAATAAGCAGCTGTGCGTTCTCTTCCTTGATGGCCTCGCGCACAGCATCGACATAGGCGTTGCCGCTTACGGCCGAAGCGTCGTCGACGTTGCATACGTAGAGCACGGGCTTGTCGGTGAGCAGGAAGAGCTCGCGGGCATATTTCCGCTCGTCGGGGGTATCGAGCACCACCGAGCGTGCGGGTTTGCCCTGATCCAGAGCTTCCTTGAACCTGCAGAGCACCTCATATTGCATTTTGGCAACTTTGTCGCCCCCCGTCTGAGCCTGCTTCTGAGTGCGGGCGATGCGACCCTCGATGGTCTCCAGGTCCTTGAGCTGGAGCTCGTAGTCTATTATCTCCTTGTCGCGCACGGGATCGACGGTGCCGTCGACGTGGGTGATGTTGTCGTCGTCGAAGCAGCGGAGCACGTGGATTATGGCATCCGTCTCGCGGATGTTTGCCAGAAACTTGTTGCCCAGCCCCTCGCCTTTGCTCGCGCCCTTCACCAGGCCGGCTATATCGACAATCTCGACAGTGGCGGGAACGACGCTGCGCGGCTGGCACATCTCAACCAGGCGGTTAAGACGTTCGTCGGGCACGGTAATCACGCCCACATTGGGTTCTATCGTACAGAAAGGGAAATTGGCCGACTGCGCTTTCGCGTTGGAAAGGCAGTTGAACAGTGTCGACTTGCCCACATTGGGAAGTCCGACAATTCCGCATTGCAATGCCATGATGCTATATCGTATGCTATGTTATATTTGTAAATTTTTCGTTGTCGGACTGCAAAGTTACGCAAAAATCGCGGGTTTTACGTACCTTTGCAACTGCAAACCAACCGAAAGAACGTAAAATTTCCATCAGATGAATATCGCAATTGTAGGAACCGGCTATGTCGGACTGGTATCCGGCACATGCTTCGCCGAGATGGGCGTAAACGTAACCTGCGTCGACATTGACAAAGAAAAAATCGCGCGGCTGAAGCGCGGAGAGGTACCCATCTACGAGCCCGGGCTCGACGAGATGGTGCTCCGCAACCACCGCGAGGGTCGCCTCAACTTTTCGACCGACCTGGCCGAGGTAATCGACGACGTGGAAGTTGTTTTCAGCGCCGTAGGCACTCCTCCCGACGAAGACGGTAGCGCCGACCTGAAATATGTGCTTGAAGTTGCGCGCACATTCGGCCGCAACATCAACAAGTACACTCTGCTCGTTACGAAATCCACCGTACCCGTCGGCACAGCCGCCAAGGTAAAGGCCGCAGTGGCCGAGGAGCTTGCAAAGCGCGGCGCCGAAGTGCCCTTCGACGTGGCCTCCAACCCCGAATTCCTCAAAGAGGGCGCGGCCATCAAGGACTTCATGAGTCCCGACCGCGTGGTTGTGGGCGTAGAGAGCGACCGCGCCCGCGAACTGATGAGCCGTCTGTACCGCCCCTTCCTGCTCAATAACTTCCGCGTAATCTTCACCGACATCCCCTCGGCCGAGATGATAAAATACGCCGCCAACTCGATGCTCGCGACGCGTATTTCCTTCATGAACGACATCGCCAACCTCTGCGAACTCGTGGGCGCCGACGTCAACATGGTGCGCAAGGGCATCGGCTCCGACTCGCGTATCGGTTCGAAATTCCTCTATCCCGGCTGCGGCTACGGGGGCAGCTGCTTCCCCAAGGATGTCAAGGCTCTGATCAAGACCGCCGAGAAGCGCGGCTACAAAATGCGCGTACTTTCGGCCGTCGAGGAGGTCAACGACCGCCAGAAATCCATCGTTTTCGAAAAACTCGTGCGCCATCTCGGCGGAGTCGAGGCTCTCAAAGGGAAGAAAATCGCCATCTGGGGCCTCGCCTTCAAGCCCGAGACCGACGACATGCGCGAGGCGACGTCGCTCGTCACCATGCGCCTGCTCACCGAGGCCGGTGCCACCGTGCGCGTGTTCGACCCCGTGGCGATGGACGAATGCCGACGCCGCGTGGGCGACGCCGTGGAGTATGCCAAGGATATGTACGACTGCGTACTTGATGCCGACGCCCTGCTGATGCTCACCGAGTGGAAGCAGTTCCGTCTCCCATCGTGGGGCGTAATCATCCGCTCGATGAAGCGTCCGCTCGTAATCGACGGCCGCAACATCTACGACCCTGCCGACATGGAGGCCCAGGGACTCGAATACAGCTGCATCGGACGCTGACCCCATCCCCCCATGGTTCCCGCACACATTAATATATAAATATATAGGTAATCATTAGGTCTGCCAGCATGCGCGATTCCCGCGACATAAACCTGATGTACGTAAAAGGCATCGGACCCGCCAAGGCCAAGCTCCTCAAGGAGGAACTTGGCCTGGCGAGCGTCTACGACCTTCTCCATCACTTCCCCACCCACTATGTGGACCGCTCGCAGATCTACCGCATCGCCGACTTTGAAGGGGAGATGCAGGCGGCCGTGCAGGTGCGCGGCCGCTTCGTCAGCTTCTCCACGCAGGGCGAAGGGGCACGCATGCGCCTGATCGGCCTCTTCACCGACGGCTCGGCCACGATGGAAGTTGTGTGGTTCCAGCGCATCAAGTATATCCGCGAGGCCTACCATACGGCCACGGAATACGTGCTCTTCGGCCGCCCGCAACTTTTCAACCACCGCTGGAGCATGGTTCACCCCGAAGTCGACGCGCCGGAGTCGGCCGGAGCCTCGCAGGGGCTGCGCGGCATATATCCGCTCACCGAAAAGCTGCGCAACAGGGGAATCTCCACACGCACGATGTTCAACTGGGTTCAGAATGCGCTGAAAGCCTTCCCCGACATCGCCGAGACTTTGCCTGAAAACCTCCGCAGCCGCTACAATCTGATGGGAGCGGCGCAGGCGATGCACACGGTCCATAACCCTTCTGGCCACGCTGAACTTCAGCGCGCACGCGAGCGCCTGAAATTCGAGGAACTCTTTTTCCTCCAGCTGAACATACGCCGCTATGCCATGCGGCGCAAGCAGGAACTGATGGGATTCCGCTTCCCGCGTATCGGCAAGTTTTTCAACGATTTCTATTCCCAGATTCTCCCCTTCCCGCTCACAGGCGCCCAGAAACGCGTAATCCGCGAGATACGCGCCGACGTCGACACCGGACGCCAGATGAACCGTCTCGTGCAGGGCGACGTCGGCTCGGGCAAGACGATAGTGGCCCTCATGGCCATGCTGATGGCGCTCGACAACGGCTGTCAGGCCTGCCTGATGGCTCCCACCGAGATTCTTGCCACCCAGCATTACGAATCGCTGCGCGCGCTGGCCGCCCCGATAGGCATCAACGTTCGGCTGCTCACGGGCTCCACGCGTAAAAAAGAACGCGAGTCGCTGCTGGCGATGCTCGCCGACGGCTCGCTGCATATACTTATCGGCACCCATGCGCTGATCGAAGACTCCGTGCAGTTCCGCAATCTCGGCATGGTAGTCATCGACGAGCAGCACCGCTTCGGAGTGATGCAGCGCGCACGCCTCTGGAGCAAAAATTCCATCGCGCCCCATGTGCTGGTGATGACCGCCACGCCGATTCCGCGCACTCTGGCGATGACCGTCTACGGCGACCTCGACGTATCCGTAATCGACGAACTGCCGCCGGGCCGCAAGCCCGTGACCACCCTGCTGCGCTACGACGACCAGCGTTTCAGCGTATACAGTGCCATCGGCCGTGAGCTGGCAAAAGGGAGGCAAGCCTATATCGTCTACCCCCTCATCCAGGAGAACGAGAAACTCGACCTCCGCAGCCTTGAGGAGGGGTACGAACTGATTCGCGACACGTTTCCACACTATCGCGTGGCCTACGTGCACGGCCGCATGAAACCCTCCGAGAAAGATTTCCAGATGCAGCTTTTCGCCTCGCACGAAGCCGACATTCTCGTGGCCACCACCGTGATTGAGGTGGGAGTCAACGTGCCCAACGCCTCGATGATGCTCATAGAGAACGCCGAGCGCTTCGGCCTGTCGCAGCTCCATCAGCTTCGCGGACGCGTGGGCCGCGGTGCCGATCAGAGCTACTGCGTGCTCATGTCGAAGAGAAAAATCGCCACCGAGACCCGCAAACGCCTTGAACTGATGACCGCCACCACCGACGGCTTCGTAATAGCCGAGGCCGACATGAAGATGCGCGGCCCCGGCGACATCGAGGGGACAATGCAGAGCGGAATCCCCTTCAACCTCCGGATTGCCAGCCTCGCCTCCGACGGCCAGCTCGTGCAGCTGGCCCGAAATGCCGCATCGGAGATACTTGAGGCGGACCCCACTCTCTCCTCACCCCCATCCCTGCCACTCGCCCGCGAAGTCTCGCTCCGCTTCCCCCGACAGGTCGACTTCTCCAGAATTTCCTGAAGTCAGCCCGCGCTTCAGCTTTTTTACTTGCCAGTTTCCCCGAATACACCTATCTTTACACTCATCGAAACAGTTTACTCATTCTATTTTGCCTTATGCCGTCATATAAGATCGCCGCGGTAATGCGTTCCGGAGTTTATTCGCCCAACCATATCGGCAACGACGCCACAATTCTCAACACTGTGGCCGACCAACTGCGCAAGCGCGGCTGCGAAGTACACATCTATTCCGAGGAACAATTTGTGGCAAGCAGAATCGACGAGCCGGTGATTATAAATATGTGTCGCGAGCGAACCTCGATAGATAAACTGCAACGGCTTGAATCGGAGGGACGACTCGTAATCAACTCGGGCCATGGAATCGAGAACTGCATCCGCGAGCGCCAGGCCCGCATACTGATCGGTTCCGGCCTTCCCTACCCGGAAAGTATTATTGTAGATACCAACGAGGCCGTAGAGCGCCGTCTGCGCGAGGCCGGCATGGGCCAGTGCTGGATAAAACGTGCCGACTTCCACTCGCAGCACGCTGAGGACGTAAGCTATGTGCGCACACCCGAGGAAGCGCAGGATGTGCTTCAGGAATATTTCCTGCGCGGATTCCGTCGCGCAGTGATTTCCCGCCACCTGCCGGGACAGCTCGTAAAATTCTATGGCGTTGCCGACACGGATTTCTTCCACTGGTTCCGTCCATACGAACCCTTCGACGCCTCAGAGCCATCGCTTCCGGAAAACATCGACGTAGAGCGAACACTCAAGGAGATCTGCGCCCGGGGGGCACGAGAACTGAATCTGATGGTCTACGGCGGCGAATGCATCCAGGATGCCTCCGGCCGGCTGCACATTATCGACTTCAACGACTGGCCCAGCTTCGCGCCCTGTAGGCCAGCGGCCGCAAAAGCCATTGCCAAAGCCGTTCTCGCCGCTGCCAAAGTCCGCGACCTTTGATTCCCGCCCCTTTACACCCCCTCTCCCCTATCAGCCCTATCAATCTTATTCGCCCATTAGCCCTATTTGCATTTATTAACCATTTACCGCTCATAATAGGCTTCGTAAACCTATTTTAACTTATTTCGCTGTAATTTGAGCCTCTTTTGTAAATTTCAACATATTTTACGCTTAAAAAATTTTTACATTCCAATCTTTGCCCGTACCTTTGACGCCGTTATCGCAACACACCAGTCGCACACACATCTCTCCCTCCCGAATTAACCCAAAAACACCACACACAACTAAAAACACATGAAAAAAATTCTCAAAGCCGAAGGTAAGCTCGGCGTCCTCGTGGTCGGCCTCGGCGCCGTATCAAGCACATTCATAACAGGCGTACTGATGACCCGCAAAGGTCTCGCAAAGCCCGTAGGGTCGATGACGCAGTACGACGTGATGCGCGTAGGCGAAGGCGCCGACAAGAAATACCTCAAATACAACCAGATCGTCCCCCTGGCCGACCTGAACGACATCGTATTCGGTGCATGGGACGTCTACCCCGCCAACGCTTTCGAGTCGGCAGTAAACTGCGAAGTACTCAAAGCCAAGGACATACTCCCCGTAAAAGATGAGCTCGAGAAAATCGTGCCCATGAAAGCTGCTTTCGATCATAACTACGCCAAGCGTCTCGACGGCGACAACGTGAAAACCTGCACCTCGCGCTGGGACATGACCGAGCAGATCCGTCAGGACATCCGCGACTTCAAAAAGCGCACCGGCGTGGACCGCGTGGTAGTGCTCTGGGCCGCTTCCACCGAGGTTTACGTGCCCGTCGACAAGGAGGTTCACTACACCCTCGACCAGCTCGAAAAGGCGATGAAAGCCGACGACCGCGCGCGTATCGCCCCCTCGATGTGCTACGCCTACGCCGCCCTCTCCGAAGGCTGCCCCTTCATAATGGGAGCGCCCAACACCACCGTCGACATCCCCGCAATGTGGGAGCTGGCAGAGAAGACATGCATGCCTATCGCCGGCAAAGACTTCAAGACCGGCCAGACGCTCGTTAAGTCGGGCTTCGCCCCCATTATCGGCACACGCTGCCTCGGCCTGGCCGGATGGTTCTCCACCAACATTCTGGGCAACCGCGACGGCCTCGTGCTCGACGAGCCCGACAACTTCCGCACCAAGGAGGTATCGAAACTCTCCACCCTCGAGTCGATTCTCGTGCCCGAGAAGCAGCCCGACCTCTACACCGACTACTACCATAAGGTGCGCATCAACTACTACCCACCGCGCAACGACAACAAGGAGGGCTGGGACAACATCGACATCTTCGGCTGGATGGGCTACCCGATGCAGATCAAGATCAACTTCCTCTGCCGCGACTCCATCCTCGCAGCTCCGCTCTGCCTCGACCTCGTATTGCTCAGCGACCTGGCCGCACGCAAGGGCCGCTACGGCATCCAGCGCTTCCTCAGCTTCTTCCTCAAGAGCCCGATGCACGACTACACGCAGAATGAGGTGCCCGTCAACAACCTCTTCGAGCAGTATACAATGCTGAAAAACGCCATCCGCGAGATGGGAGGGTATCCTGCCGACGAGCCCATCGACTAATGGGGACGTGTCATAACGGCTCCTACCATCTAAGCCATTCTGACAACGTCCCCACCATCCGGATAAGACTGAACACATATCCTTTATCTTATTTCGAGCGCCTCCGGCCGTGGGTCGGGGGCGTTTTTATATCCGGCTTTCGCATTCGGCAAAAAATTATTAACTTTGCAGGTTGAAATTCTGAAGTAAGTCAACATGCAGAACATCCGTAACATCGCCATCATAGCCCACGTGGACCACGGCAAGACCACGCTGGTCGATAAAATGCTGCTCGCCGGAAATCTTTTCCGCGAAAACCAGAACGCCGGCGAACTCATTCTCGACAACAACGACCTCGAGCGCGAGCGCGGCATAACGATTCTCTCGAAGAACGTTTCCATCAACTACAAGGATACCAAAATCAACATCATAGACACTCCGGGCCACGCCGACTTCGGCGGCGAGGTGGAGCGCGTGCTCAATATGGCCGACGGCTGTCTGCTGCTGGTCGACGCCTTCGAGGGCCCGATGCCCCAGACGCGTTTCGTGCTCCAGAAAGCCATCCAGATGGGTCTGAAGCCCGTAGTGGTGATCAACAAGGTCGACAAGCCCAACTGCCGCCCCGACGAGGTGCAGGAGATGGTGTTCGACCTGATGTTCAACCTCGACGCTACAGAGGACCAGCTCGACTTCCCCACCATCTACGGCTCGGCCAAAAACGGATGGATGAGCACCGACTGGAGCAAGCCCACCGACAATATCACCCCGCTTCTCGATACAATCCTCGAACACATCCCCGCTCCCACCACCTACGAGGGTGAGCCCCAGATGCTCATCACGTCGCTCGACTACTCCAACTATGTGGGCCGTATCGCCGTAGGACGCGTTCACCGCGGCACCATCCGCGAGGGGATGGAAATCGGCCTGTGCAAGCGCGACGGCTCCGTAGTGCGCCAGCGCGTAAAAGAGCTCCACACATTCGAAGGAATGGGTCGTAAGAAAGTAAGCGAGGTCGCTTCGGGCGATATCTGCGCCATCGTCGGCCTCGACAATTTCGAGATTGGCGATACAGTGACCACAGTAGACAATCCCGAGCCCCTGCCGCGCATCGCCATCGACGAACCCACAATGTCGATGACCTTTACCATCAACGATTCCCCCTTCTTCGGTAAGGACGGCAAATACGTCACCTCACGCCATATCCAGGACCGCCTCACCCGCGAGCTCGACAAGAACCTCGCCCTGCGCGTGGAGCGCACAGAGCGCGAGGACGCCTGGAACGTGTTCGGCCGCGGCGTGCTCCATCTATCGGTGCTGATCGAGACCATGCGCCGCGAGGGCTACGAGCTCCAGGTAGGCCAGCCGCAGGTTATCGTCAAGGAGATCGACGGAGTGAAGTGCGAGCCCGTCGAGATGCTCACAATCAACGTAACCGAGGAGTACGCCTCGAAGATGATCGACCTCGTTACGCGCCGCAAGGGCGAGATGCTCTCCATGACCTCCCAGGCCGACCGCGTGCATATGGAGTTCCAGATTCCCTCGCGCGGTATCATCGGCTTGCGCAACAACGTGCTCACAGGCTCGGCCGGCGAGGCAATCATGGCTCACCGCTTCCTTGAATACCAGCCCTGGAAGGGCGACATCGAGCGCCGTACCAACGGCTCTCTCATCGCCATGGAGGCCGGTACGGCCTATGCCTACGCCATCGACAAACTTCAGGACCGAGGTCGCTTCTTCATCTTCCCCCAGGAAGAGGTCTACGCCGGCCAGGTGGTCGGTGAGTCTGCCAAGGACAAGGACATCGTAATCAACGTGACCAAATCCAAGAAACTCACCAACATGCGCGCCTCAGGCGCCGACGAAAAGGCAAAAATCGTGCCTCCCGTAGTGTTCAGCCTCGAGGAAGCTCTCGAATACATCAAGGAAGACGAATACGTGGAGGTAACACCCAACCATCTCCGCATCCGCAAGATTATCCTCGACGAGCTCGAGCGCAAACGCGCCAACAAAGTCTGAACCGGCCCACCGGCTCCGCGACAACACAATATTATTATATAGTAAACCCAGACACAACTTCCCATCGCAATGGCCAAGCCCTCGATTCCCAAAGGTACGCGCGACTTCTCTCCCGCCGAAATGGCGCGCCGCAATTATATCTTCAACACCATACGCGACGTGTTCGGCCTCTTCGGCTACAACCCCATCGAGACTCCCGCTATGGAGAATCTATCCACCCTGATGGGAAAATACGGCGAAGAGGGCGACAAGCTTCTCTTCAAGATTCTCAACTCCGGCGACTTTCTGCGCGGCGTCGACCAGCAGCTGATTGCCGACGGCAATTGTCCGCGCCTGGCCACACAGCTCTGCGAGAAGGGGTTGCGCTATGATCTCACTGTGCCTTTCGCACGCTATGTGGTGCAGCACCGCGACCAGCTCCAGATGCCTTTCCGCCGCTACCAGATTCAGCCGGTATGGCGTGCCGACCGACCGCAGAAGGGACGCTACAGAGAGTTCTACCAGTGCGACGCCGATGTAGTCGGCTCCGACTCGCTGGTCAACGAAATCGAACTGCTGCAGCTTATCGACGAGGTATTCCGCCGTCTGCGCATCCGTATCACCATCAAGGTGAACAACCGCAAGGTGCTCGCCGGAATCGCCGAGCTTATCGGAGCTCCGGATAAAATCGTCGACATCACCGTAGCCATCGACAAAATCGACAAAATCGGCATCGACAACGTCAACGCCGAGCTACGCGAGCGCGGCCTCTCCGACGAGGCCGTGGCCGCCCTCCAGCCTATCCTCACCATCGACGGAACCCTCCAGGAGCGCCTCGCCAAACTCGACGAACTGCTCGCCACGAGCGAGACAGGCCGCCTGGGCGTAGCCGAGCTACGCGAAGTAACTGACGGCGTTACCGCCCTGGGGCTTGAAGCTGAGCTTGACCTCGACGTATCGCTCGCCCGCGGTCTCAACTATTATACAGGCACCATCATCGAGGTGAAGGCACGCGACGTGGAAATCGGAAGCATCACCGGCGGTGGACGCTACGACAACCTCACGGGCGTGTTCGGCATGCCGGGCCTTTCCGGCGTAGGCATTTCCTTCGGCGCCGACCGCATCTACGACGTGCTCAACGCGCTCGACCTCTACCCCTCGGCCGCCACGACTTCCACCCGAGTAATGTTCACCAACTTCGGCGCCGCCGAAGCCGCTGCCTCCATGAAAATCATCAAGGAACTGCGCGCTGCCGGCATAGCAGCCGAAATCTATCCCGACGCAGCCAAGATGAAGAAGCAGATGGCCTACGCCAACGCAATGGCTATCCCCTACGTCGCGATGGTCGGCGAGAGCGAGATGGCCTCCGGCAAACTCGCCCTGAAATGTATGGCCACCGGCGAGCAGAAGCTGCTCACACCCGCCGAGGCAGTTGAAGCCCTCAAGGCCTGACGGCCGCCATCTCCCGATTCGATAAAACGCTAATTTCAAGATAAGCAACGTGAAAAAAACGCTTAAACTCTTTCTCCTCGCCCTCGTAGCTCTCTGCGCCGCCATTCCGGCCCGCGCCGAATTCCGGTGGGGACCCACGGCCGGTATAGCCATCACTAATCTCAAGTTCAAGCAGGACCTCGTGGCCGTAGACCAGGGCGTAGGCCCCGTATTGGGTGTGCAGGGCGAGATGATGTTTCCCGGCATCGGCTTCGGCATCGACATAGGCGCGATGTATGCCATGCAGGGCGCCACGCTCAACCTCGGACAGTGGGAGATGTTCCGCGCCGACGGCTACGGCAAGGAGCGCTCCTACCTGCATACCCTCCAGATTCCCATCTCGCTGCGCTTCAAGTGGACGCGTCTCAATGGTCTGGAGGACTGGGTGGCTCCCTACGCATTCGGTGGCCCGGTGTTCAACCTCACCGTGGCCCACAACTCGCTCGACGCCCTCAACTACGCCAGCGCCATAGGCATGCAGGCCGGTCTCGGCTTCGAAATCCACCGCAACTGGCAGATTCAGGCCTCCTACACCTGGGGGCTCACCTACTCGGTGAAGTTCGCCAAGCTCCTCGACTACTCCGCCCGCGAAAAATACTGGACCGTCCGCGCAGTTTACTTCTTCTAATCGAGATTTATCCTGATTAATCTCCATTAAGCCCGATTATCCGGATTAATCCCGAAAAATCCTGATTTCGGTTGAGTGTAAACCGTTTTTGATTCGAAATAAGCATTGTAGGCCCTCGAAAACCCGAGGTCGTCTGCAATGCTTTTCTTTTTGAACCGAAAATCAACTACCTAACAATCTATCTTTTTATGAGAAAACTGTTTACACTCATGGCATGCGCAGCCCTCACCGCCGGCTCCGCATTTGCCGACATCAAAATCGGGGAAACCACCTACACCACCCTGAAAGACGCTGTCGCCGCCGTTGCCGACGGCCAGACAATCCTAATCTCTGGAGAAGCCACATGCTCCGACCGCGCCATCACTACTAAAGACAACATTTCCTTCTCAATTGAAGGCGAAGGTACCGATGCGGTTGTAAGTTGTACAAAACGCGGCACCCAGGTTCTCCTCTGCAATCAGGGAGGCACCACTGTAAATGTGAAAAACATAACTTTCGACGGCGGCAACCGCGAATGGGATACAAACGCCGTAGTAGCCGCAGAAAAAGGCACCATGAATTTCGAGAATGTCACTTTCAAGAACTTCACCATCAACATGAAGGCTGATGCAGACAAAACAAACGCCTCCAAAAACTGCATCTTTACCTCCAAGAACACCGGCAATTACACTCTTACCAACGTTACACTCGACAATTGCGTGGTAGCCGACGGTTTTGCAACCGCCTATACCAACCGCAACAACGGCCTTACCATCTCCGGCAATAATCCCGGCCTCTCCATCTATCCCGACGGCGTACCCTTCCAGGCCAACAACCTGACCAATACCACCGCCATCGACGTATATCTTACTAAGATAACTCTCGACAAAACAGTGGTAACCGGCTATACCGACCTCACCAAGTTCAACTTCATCGGCGCAGCCGAGGGTTGTGGTGTTGAAGCCAACGGCAGCAACCTCGTATATGCCAAGCAGAATTATGTCGCAATGATTGGCGATACAGGTTACAAAACTATCTCCGATGCTCTAAATGCCGCTGTGGTAGCCGTAGAAGAAGGCCAGCAGACCGTTGTCAGCGTGCTCGACAACTGCCAGACTGCCTCTCGCTTCCTTCCCAATCAGAAACTCAACTTCAACATCCTTGTTGAAGCAACCGGCGAAGCAAAAACCATCACCCGCTTCAACGGCTCCAACAACAACACGATGTTCGAGCTCAACAACGACTGCGGCGTCTCCACTCTCACGCTCCGCAACCTCATCCTGAAGAACGAAAACACCGCCGTAACCAACAGCATGATTGCCATTCAGAAAGGCACGGTAGTTCTGGATAAGGTAACTGCAGAATATGCCACTACAAACGGCTCCCTTATTAACATTAAAGAAACCGGCTGGCTCTATCTTACCGACTCCAAGACAGGCAACGTATTCGTCAATACCAACGGCCACCTACATCTCGCCGGCGACAACACCATCACCATCGAGCTCGCCGCTGTAAGCGGCGCAAAATTCGCACGCATCCAGGTGGAAGGCGCCATGACCAACGCAACACCCATCGCTATCAGCTGCGCCGACATGGCCGGCTACGTAGGCAAGACCCTCATAACCGTTGCCGAAGGCGTAGAGGCCGACGCATCGAAATTCGCGCTTCCCGCAGGCTATGAATTCACAGCAGTAGACGGTGGTCTCGCTGTAGCACTGACGAAGCCCGCGGTTCCCGCCCTCGCCATCGACGAAGCCAACAAGACCGTGACCGTAACCGCCGAAGAAGGCTGCACCGTATGGTATCAGGTAAGCGATAACCCCGCCGCTGCCGCCATGCAGGCTTTCAGCGTGCTCACTGCCGAAGAGACAGCCGCCATCGAGGCCGACGACACCTGGACTAATTCCGGCTTGCAGGAATACACCGTGACCGTTGAAAACGGGAAGAACTACGCTTTTGCCGCCGTGCCGGCCGGAATGACTCCTTCCATGACCCATAGCGACGCCACCGGCGTTTCTGTAAGCGCCACCGGCGTTATCACCGGCGTTGAAGGTGTAGAGGCTGATGCCGATATCAACGCACCCGTTGAATACTTCAACCTCCAGGGTCAGCCCGTGGCCAATCCTGCCAACGGCATCTACATCCGCCGCCAGGGCTCGAAAGTCGCCAAGGTAATTATCCGCTGAATCACGCAAACTCCCAGGTTTCCAATATAGATTTACATACTCGAGACACCATCCTGTCTCCCACACCATCGCAAGGGCGATGCCGCGAAACATTCCGCGGCATCGCCCTTGCTGCATCCCGCCACTTCCGATAGTTATCAGGATGTCAACTATAATAACTATCTTTGTAAACCTAATCAGTAAACAGTAAACTTAAACGACCTTTATCTGTCAACCATTTTTAGGAAAAGACAGGGAAATAAATGCAATTCGCATAAAACTGCCTCATTTAGCATATTTTAACATTGGGGGGGTAATTTTTAGCCTTTAATTCTTAATTTTGTCTTAAAGTTCAAATCAGAACAATTTGCCTTGAATCTATTTATACTTCTATAACCTATCTAACTGCCTAAAATTAATGAAAAAACATTTTTACGCTGTTGCAATAGCGGTACTCGCTATTGCATCTTCTGCCACGGCATACGACGGCGTGACTTGGGACAAAACCTGGAGCAATGACTCCAAAACACTCACAGCCGCTACCGAGGCAAAAGCCGCCGACTGGATGGCCGACCTCCCCGACAACATGTTTGTGGCCCACGTATCCATTCCCGGCACCCACGACTCCGCCACCGGCGGCAATTCCGTCTCAATGTTTTCAGAGGCTCAGGATGCCGAACTTCCCGAAATGATGAGCCGCGGTATACGCGCCTGGGACTTCCGTCCGGGTCTCCGAAACGGTCAGGCATGGTGCTACCACGGCACCGAGGCAACAAACACCTCGTTTGCCGACGCCATGAAGATGCTTACCGACTTCCTGGCAGCCCATCCGAATGAGTTCTTTATTATTCATCTGTTTAAGGGTAACCTCGGTGACTCAGATACCGCCGACCAGCAGACGCTCAACGCCAGAATCAACGAAATCATCAACACCGGCGATCTGGCAAAATATTTCGTTGACTTCCGTCCCGATCTCAAGGTAGGCGATGTCCGTGGTCAGATTGTCATTTTCCGCCGCGACCGCTTCTATTATGTCGACCTACCCAAGGCAGCCTATATCGATGGCTGGCACAAAGGCTTTGAGAACGGAAACGGCCTGACAGTCTACAACGCATCCGATGCGACCAAGGCCACCCAGCTCATAGTACAGGACTGGTCGGACGGCTCCGACGCCATGGATACCAAAAAGACCGACTGCGAAGCCCTGCTCAACTGGTCATCGTCGCAGATTACTCCCAACGACGGCTTTAAAGCGAATGGTTCCTATCTGCCCAAGTGGTCGATGAACTTCACATCGCGCGGCGCATGGAACAGCCGCTACGGCACTAATGCAAAAGAAATGAATCCTTTTGCAATCAACTGGCTGAGCACCAACCTCGGCAAAGGTCCGCTCGGAATCATCTACTCCGACTATGTGCTCCGCAGCGAATACAGCGGTTCCGAACTTGTATACAAAATCATCGAGAACAACTTCACCGGCGGCTCGAACGCTCCCGTAGTCCGCTATGCCATCGACGAAACCCTCGACTGGAACTCGCCCACAGTGTATATCCGCAACGTGCAGACCGGTCTGTATCTGGCTAACGGATTATGGTGGGGAACCCACGCCGTAACCGATGACTGCGGTCTTCCCGTAAAACTCATCAAACAGAGCGATGGAACCATTAAAATCGTATCCCCACTTGACGGAAACAACGGCAAAGGTCTTGGAGACAACGATTATATCGACAATGGTTCTCCCGCTACAGTTCAAATGAATACTGTGGCAGGCACAAACTATGTAACCTTCACACTCAACGGAACATCCAAACGTCTTCGCGACCAGAACTGGCAGGATCCGAATTTTGGTGTACCATTTACAACCCATAACGCCTTCTTCAGCGACGAGGCCACACAGTTCGAAAACGAATACAACTGGGAAGTACTGACACTCAACGATATTCTCAACGAAGCAAGCAACGGGTCTACATCCGGGAAAGAATACTTACTCTCAATGGCGATGCGCGAAGGCCATAATTATGTTCTTGACCATGCCAACATCGAAGGATATTGGAAAAACGCGTTGACTGCAACCAATGCTTATGCTCAGGTTTGGGGTGTACGTGGCGGTGGCTCAAACGACAACTGGTTTGTGGTTCGTCTCGCTCATGAAAACGAACAGACCGACGACTCTTTTGTCTACGACCGTACAATCGACAACCTACCCAATGGTAATTACAGAGTGGAAGCATACATCGCTTCTTGCAAATACGATGCAGCTACACTCTCCGGCTTCAGCTTCACAATTAATGGTGTTGAAATCAAAAACCAGATTAAATCAACCCCTTCGAGCGTTGATTTCGGAACAGAGGGAGGTGCTGCTTATTTCAAAGATAATGCAGCCAATCTGAAAGTTTCCGTCAACGTGAAGGTTACCGACGGTACCCTCAATCTCCACTGCGTAAAGCCTCACCTCGGCACTGCCGGCTCTCTCTTTATGGACAACTGGGAGATTATCTATACCGGTATCGACAAGACGCCGATTGAGCTGACTTTCCCGATGTACTACAACACGATGATGCTTCCCTTTGACGTTGCCGAGGCCGATATGCCTGAAAATCTGAAGGCATTCCCCGCCGTTGGTCATGAAGTGAAAACCAAGCCGCTCCAGGAGAATCAGGGCAAGGACTATTCCTACCACGTGATCAACCTCGGCGAAAAAGTCGCTGACATCAAGGCCAACACCCCATATATCATCGTGAACGAGAACGGGAAGCAGCTCCAGAACGACGCACCCAACGCAGCCAAGAGCCGTGCCGCCGCTTCGGAGGATCCGACCGTATACACCTTCACCGGCTATCCCAACACCTCGGGTGAAAACGAATATACCCTCGGCATCCTCACCGGCGTACACGACGCCACCACGGTTGACGTGGGCCACTACGTACTGACCGCCCACCCGCTCTATCAGAACTTCGGCAAGAGCGAGGAGGTCGCCACAGTAGATGCGCACCGAGCATATGTGAACGCCTCGGCCGCCGAGCACCCCATCATCGTGTTCAACGATCAGGACAACGTGCTCACCGGCGTTGAAGCCGTCGGAGCCGACGCCGACGCTGATGCTCCTGTAGAATATTTCAACCTGCAGGGCCAACCCGTAGCAAATCCCGCGGCCGGCATCTACATACGCCGTCAGGGCTCTAAAGTAGAAAAAGTGATAATGGACTAACCCAACAAGCAATTGTTAGATTGTAAGGGCGACAGACGGCGTGAGCCGACTGTCGCCCTTATTCCTTTATGCGCTGTAGCACCACTTCAATTCAATCGTATGGCAGCTGCACCCCTCCCGCCGGCCGATAGCGAGGCGCTGGTGCATAAAAAAATCCGGCGTCACCTCTCGATGACAACGGATTAAAGCCAAAAGGCATGATCTGTGATACTAAGTGTGAGTTGTTTGTTCTTACAACTTCAAGTGTAGAGATTATCTTACTTACATTCATCCGAAAAGTTGTCAGAAAAAGGTTGCCTTCCGTATAGCCTCACGGCCGACAGAAAACTACCGTTTACGAATAAAATCAATAGCATAAGTGGAACTACGATCTTATCGTGTATCGTACTAATTTACCAGCTATTTTCCTTTATTTAATCGTTTCGGCAACTTTTCAACCACAAAGGTAGCTACTTCGCTCTAATACGCAAAAACATTTGCTCTCGATTTTACCTTTTGGCTACATTTTTATGGTTAATCTTTGTTAATCAACCCGAAGAGAAGTCGGGATTCAGAGGGATTTTTGGGGATATAGCGGGATTAATCTCGGCTAATCCCGATTATTCCCGATTAATCGGGATGCAACCCGACGAGGCCGGAGCAGAGGGGACCTCCCGAAGCGAAGAGGTGGCAGCCCGGATCGGCATGGCGACGGCCCAGCGTAGTTTTCTGAAGTTTTAGGCGGTTTTGCTTGGCTTCGCCGCCAAATAGTATTAAATTTGCATTCAGTAATTTCACGCAATCTAATCGCAAAAGATGAAATATCTCGTGACCGGAGGAGCCGGATTCATAGGCTCCAATTTCGTAAAATATCTTCTGAAAGTACACGGCCCGGAGGCCGAGATCCTTATTCTCGACTCGCTGACATATGCAGGCAACCTGCTTACCATCAAAGATGAGATAGAACTTCCCAATGTGGAGTTCGTAAAAGGCGACATCGGCGATGCCGATCTTGTGGACCGCCTTATGAAGGAATTCGACCCCGATTTCGTGGTAAACTTCGCCGCCGAGAGCCATGTGGACCGCTCGATTACCAATCCTCGGCTTTTTCTCGAGACCAATATCCTGGGAACGCAGACCCTCCTGGAGGCTGCACGCAAGGCGTGGCTCGACGGCACCGATGAGCAGGGACGCCCGCACTACCGCCAGGGAAAGAAATACCTTCAGATTTCCACCGACGAGGTATACGGCTCGCTGCCGCGTACGCCCGGCCAGCCCGCGCCGCTCCACCTCACCGAGGAAGTAGCATCAGTGGTGAAGGGCCGTACCGACCTCCAGACTTTCGGCGAAGGCTTCTTCACCGAGGCCACACCGCTGTCGCCGCGCTCGCCCTATTCGGCATCGAAGACCGCTGCCGACATGCTCACCCAGGCCTACCACGAAACCTACGGCCTCCCCATCAACATAACCCGCTGCAGCAACAACTACGGCCCCTATCAGTTCCCCGAGAAACTCATACCGCTTGTAATCAAGAACATTCTCGAAGGTCGTCATCTCCCGGTGTATGGCCGCGGCGAAAACGTGCGCGACTGGCTCTATGTCGACGACCACTGCAAGGCTATCGACATCGTGCTTCGCGAGGGTCGCATCGGCGAAGTCTACAATATCGGCGGCTTCAACGAGCAGGAAAACCTCGCCATAGTGAAGAGCATTATCGCAATAGTGCGTCGCTTTATGGAGGAGAGTCCCGAATACCGCAGGCAGCTAACCATCCCCGTGGAGCAAATCAATGAATCGCTCATCGCCTATGTGAAAGACCGCCCCGGCCACGATATGCGCTATGCAATAGACCCGGAGAAGATTGCAACCGAGCTCGGTTGGTTCCCGGAGACGTCGTTCCCCGTAGGCATCGAGCAGACCGTGCGCTGGTATCTCGACAATCCCGAATGGAGCGACAGCGTAACCTCCGGTTCCTACCGCGACTACTACGCGCAGATGTACAAGGACCGCTGACCCATCAACCAGCTCTCCTCTGAAAAAAAGAAACGACAAACCTTCACACCAGAATGAAAGGCATAGTTCTCGCCGGAGGCGCCGGCACGCGCCTCAACCCCATTACCAGGGGGATTTCCAAACAGCTTATCCCTATCTACGACAAGCCGATGATCTACTACCCGGTTTCGGTGCTCATGCTGGCCGGGATACGTGAGATACTCATAATTTCCACGCCTCAGGACCTTCCGGCTTTCCGCCGCATGCTCGGTTCGGGCGAAGAGATTGGCGTAAACTTCCATTACGCCGAGCAGCCGCGTCCCGAAGGGCTCGCCCAGGCGTTCATCATCGGCCGCGACTTCATCGGCGACGACGACGTATGTCTGGTGCTGGGCGACAACATTTTCTACGGCCAGGGATTCTCGGGAATGCTGCGCGACGCCACAGCCATCGCATCCGAACGGCGTGAGGCAACCGTATTCGCCTATCCGGTGAAAGCCCCGCAGCGCTACGGGGTGGTATCGATCGGCCCCGACGGACGCGCCACCAAAATCGAGGAGAAGCCCCAGAAGCCCGAAAGCGACAACGCCGTGGTCGGACTTTACTTCTATCCCAACGATGTGGTCGACATCGCTGCCGACGTGCGTCCCTCAGCCCGCGGCGAGCTGGAAATAACGTCGGTCAACAACGCCTATCTCGACCAGCGCCGTCTAAATGTAAAGCGCTTCGGCCGCGGATTCGCCTGGCTCGACACCGGCACAATCGACTCGCTCATGGAGGCGGCCAACTTTATTCAGGCAATCGAAAACCGCCAGGGTTTCAAGGTGGCTGTGCTCGAAGAGATTGCTTTCCGCATGGGCTGGATTGACTCCACGCGCCTGCTCGCCCTCGGCAAAGAGATGGCCAACAACGACTACGGCCAATACCTGATAAATCTCGCCAAAAACGGCATCTGAGTATCCTGCCGGCATCAGCCGTAAATACACTTCCGGATACGATTTTTATAAAACAGCAAAAAAACGATGGAAAAGATGCCTTCACGGCCCTGCCTGATCAGCCTCCCGCGCATTGCCGACCCGCGCGGCAGCCTCTCGGTGGTGCAGGGTGGAGAAGTGATTCCGTTCGAAATCAAGCGCGCGTACTGGATATACGACGTACCCGCCGGAGGCGAACGCGGAGGCCATGCACACCGCGCCATGAGCCAGCTGCTCGTGGCCGTGGCCGGCAGCTTCAACGTAAACCTATCCGACGGCCACAGTTGGCATACCTACACGCTCAACCGCCCCTTCACAGGGTTGCTCATACCGCCCGGCATCTGGCGCACACTCGACAACTTTTCGTCGGGCGCCGTTTGCCTTTCGATTGTCTCGACTCCCTACGACACAGCCGACTATATCTACGATTACGACGAATTCCAGCGTCTCACGGCCGATACCGAGCCAAGGCTCTGACCCACATTTCCATCCACTGCCAATGAATCCCGGAATACGCTACCCGTTTCTCGACCTCGCCACCGTCAACGCGCCGTATGCTGACGAAATCGCGGCGCGACTGGCCGATGTTGTGGCCCGCGGGCGCTATGTGGGCGGCCCGGAAGTGGATGAATTCGAGGCGCGGCTGCGCCACGTCTCCGGAGCGGACTTCGCCATAGGCGTAAGCAACGGCCTGGACGCCCTGCGCCTGATTCTTCTCGGCTACATCAGGCTTGGCCGTCTGCAGCCGGGCGACGAGGTGATAGTTCCTGCCAACACTTATATCGCCTCGGTTCTTGCCATAACCCACGCAGACCTTGTGCCCGTGCTCGCCGAACCCGACGCACTTACCTCCAACCTCGACACGTCGCGGCTGGAAGAGCTGATCGGACCGCGCACGCGCGCCATAATGCCCGTGCATCTCTACGGACGCGTATGTTTCGACGATGCGCTCATAAGCGCCGCCCGACGCCACAATCTGCTCGTAATCGAGGACAACGCCCAGGCCATCGGGGCAGTCTCGGCCAACGACGGGCTGAACGGCACGCGAACCACCGGCTCCCTCGGCCACGCCGCCGCCTTCAGCTTCTATCCTACCAAAAACATCGGCGGCATGGGCGACGCCGGCGCCGTAACCACCTCCGACCCTGAACTGGCTGCTACAGTACGCGCGCTCGCCAACTACGGCGCCGACCGGCGTTACCACAACATCCACGCAGGTTTCAACTGTCGCCTCGATACGATGCAGGCGGCCGTGCTCAACGTGAAGCTGCCGCACACCGCCGACGAAAACGCCATGCGGCGCTCCATCGCCCACATCTATTGCGAAGAAATCCGCCATCCCGATATTCGCCTGCCGCTTATGACCGACGATTGCGTGTTCCACCAGTTCGTAATCCACACCGACCGACGCGACGAGCTTACGGCCTATCTCACCTCCAACGGCATAGGGTGGGACATGCACTACGCCACGCCACCCCATCTACAGCCATGTTACCGCGCCGAACGCTCCTGGGCGGATAATGCCGGAATTATCCGGACTCCGTCTGGCCCCCTGCGTCTTCCCAAAGGCGGACTTTCCATAACCGAGCACCTTGCAGACACTCTTCTAAGCCTTCCGATCTCCCGCTGCACCACACAAAAAGATGCCCGCGAAATCGCAGACATCATCAACAACTGGGCCTGAAAAAAAGCCTCAGGGACCTCAACAACCTTAAAGGACACAGCTTTACCTTAGAGATCTTAAATTCCTTAAAGACCTTAACGACTTTAGAGACCTTAGAGTCCTTAAATTCCTTAGAGTCCTTAAAGAGACAAAAAAAGCCGGCGAGCCATCGGCTGCCAGCTTTAAAACTTCAAAATTCAGAATTATTCTTCAGAATACGCGGCGTGCGCCAAGATAGCGCGAGGCGTAGTACGCAGCCGAAAGTCGGTCGATGCGAATGCCACCACCTACGGCAGCGTGGATGAAGGTAATTTCACCCGTAGCGGGATCATTGTCGATGGCAATAGCCACATGCCCCACGCGGCTGCTGCGCGAATTGCGGCCCTTGAAGAAAAGAAGGTCGCCGGCGCTCACTTCGTCGCGGGCGATTTTTGAACCCTGGCCATACTGCACGGCCGACGAGGGTGAAAGTTCGACTCCGAACTGGCCGAAAACGTAGCTTGTGAATCCCGAGCAATCGAAACCTTTGGGCGATTTGCCGCCGCGCACATAGCGTGTACCCATGAATTTGCGGGCGAATCCGAGCATATCGGACACCATCTGCGGGTCGGCTTCGCCGGCCGAAAGGATTCCGTCGTCGAGCAGCTCCATGCCGGCGGCAGGAACAATCTCGAAGGGATTGGTATGGGAAATCGAGGCATAATGCATCTCGGCTTCGTCGGCAGCCTGGCGGGCGCTTACGGCGCGCGATGCGTGGTGTGTGTGTTGCTTCTGCGCAGTGCGCTCGGCGCCTGCCGGAAAGGCAACCGCGAGGGCAAGAAGAGCTGAAGCTATGAGATTTCTAATCATAAAGGTTAAGGAGGAGGGCGCCGGTCGGCGCATACAAAAAAGTAATCGCCCGGACCGATGCCGTGTAACGACATTATTGTCCGAACGATTGCAAAGTTAGCAAATTCAGCCCTTAAACGAAAATATAGCCGGGGTAAATATGCTAATTTTATGTTAATTTAAGTTATCCACAATTATCAGTGCGCTTAGAGAGTGTTTGAATTTAACCCGAATAAAGAATTAGAAAATTCTTTTCCTTCCCTCTCTTAGAAGAGCCACGCGGCGGTTACATTCCAGAAGCGATTCTTTGCGTCGACACCAATCGGCCCGTAAAGCGAAGAGTCGCCCGATGCGGAGTTGCTGAGGCCGAGGCCATAGGCAGCGCCAATCTCAAGCTTGTTGATTATTGTGAGGCCGAACCCGAAAGTCCAGGCGAAATCAAACTTGCGGTTATCCCAGGCGTTTTTCACATTTCGACTTGATACGAGGAAAGAAAAGTCGGGGCCGGTAGCCACATAAGGCGTCACAAATTTGCCTACCACGGGCAGCCCCAGATTCCAGCGAAGGTTCACAGGAATTTCGATATAACTGCGGCTCACGGTCACGTCGTTGTGGCCGGCCTCCTTCAGGTCGTAGTCTGCTATGGCGCGGGCCGAGCGGCGCGTGAACATAAGCGAAGCGTCGACGCCAAAGCCCAGCGGAGTGGAGAACTTCATCATACCGCCAAGCGTATAGCCCGAACGGTTGTCGGCGGCAAATGCGCTTTCGTTGAATTTGAGTGAATTGATGGTCACGCCACCCTTCAGACCGAAGGTAACCGGAGTAGCCCCTTTCGCCGCCGGTGCAGACGCAAAGGCCGAGATGGCCACAAGAGCCACAGCAAAGCATTTCAAGAATTTTTTCATAGACTGTATCATTGTATTCGGTTAAGTTGCAACCACCGGAGGGGTGCGATGCAAAATTAGGAAAATTTGCCGAGAAATCGCAGAAAAGAGCTAACTTTGCGTAAATCCGACAAAATAATCATACAAAACAATCCGACAAAACGACTCGATAAATATACCGGCATTTATGGACGCAGAAAAACATCTGGAACTCGAAGAAAAAGTGGTGGCGATGCTCAAGACGGTGTTCGACCCGGAAATACCGGTCGACATCTACAGTCTCGGCCTGGTTTACCGCATCGACCTCAGCGACGACGGCAACCTTACCGTCGACATGACCATGACGGCTCCCTCCTGCCCCATGGCCGACTTTATCCTTGAGGATACGCGCCAGAAACTGGAGTCGATAGAAGGGATCGGAACCGTGACCATCAACCTCGTTTTCGAGCCCGAATGGAACAAGGACATGATGAGCGAGGAGGCCAAACTCGAACTCGGCATGCTCTGAACCGACCCCGACACCAAGCCACAGCCCATGGGAAAGACCTATTTCATATCCGACCTCCATCTGGGAGCCGGCTACATATCCGACGGCAGGGCTCACCAGCAGCGTGTGGTGCGCTTCCTCGACAGAATCGCCGACGACGCCGACGAGCTGATAATGCTCGGCGACGTGCTCGACTACTGGTATGAATACCGCACAGTGGTTCCGCGCGGATTCACGCGATTTTTCGGCGCACTGGCCCGTCTGGCCGACCGCGGAGTGAAAATAACATGGTTCATAGGCAACCACGACATATGGCTTTTCGACTACCTGCGCGACGAAATCGGCATGCGCGTGGTCGACGGCAGCGAAGTGCGCGAAATCTACGGCCGTAAATTCTATATGGCCCACGGCGATGGCGTAGGGCGGCTGCCGGCATCGTTCCGCATGATGCGTTCTATATTCCGCAACCGATTTTGCCAGAAGCTTTATGCGGCCATCCATCCGCGGTGGACAATTCCATTCGCACATGCATGGAGCACCCATTCACGCAACTATGAGGCATATGAGGCCACGGAAGGAGTCGCCAGTTCCGACCCCCTTGTGGATTTCTGCCGCGAGTATCTGCGCGATGTCGATTCGACGGTCGACTATTTCGTGTTCGGACACCGCCATGTGCTGGCCGACTTCCCGCTGAATCCCCAGGGATGCCGCATGGTTATTCTCGGCGACTGGATACGACATTTCTCCTACGGCGTATTCGACGGACAATCGTTCGCACTTAGAATTTTTAGCGATTAAATGCCTTTTTGCTGAAAAAATTATTTTTCACGGATACGCACGCCAAGCAAACCGCATACAGACTTTAGCAGTCAAATCTTTCTATTTATCAAGACATTAAATCCGGCATAATATAGAGCGAACAAAAACATAGCTAAAAAAGTATGCCGTAAAACATATTAAAAAATTTTGTAGCTAAGATAAAAAGGGTGAACTTTGCGTCACAAACCTAAAACAATCTTTTTTACCTTAGAAATTGTACCTATTGGAAACCAATAAAGGGGCGCTTAGTGATAAGCGCCCCTTTATTTTCATACATCCCCTCCGGAGTGGCATGCGGAGCGCGGCGACGGAGCAAGTCTAAATTAATGTGAAAATGGGGCGCAGAGGTTGAATTTGACGAAAATAATGCTAAATTTGTGGCTATAACAACGACTAAGCCTCTCCCCACCGAACCAGCATTCACACTTTTCCATATATTCACTCTTACATTTAAGCTTATGGCAAAAATTCATGGAGCCGTCACAATTGAAAAAGAGCGCTGCAAAGGATGCGACCTCTGCGTGGTGGCCTGCCCGTGCGACGTTCTCGCCCTTCAGCCCAAGGAAGTGAACGACCGCGGCTATCACTTCGCCTATCCCCTCAACGAGGAAGCGTGTATAGGATGCGCCGCATGCGCTCTTGTATGCCCCGACGCCTGCATCGAGGTATACAAGGTAGTGGTGAAATAACCGGCCACCGGCATCTGCAATCAAAAATCAAAAGAAACAGAACACACCCAAGCAAACCATCGCAAAAAGGATGAAAGAAGAAATAAAACTGATGAAGGGCAATGAAGCTATAGCCCACGCCGCCATCCGCTACGGCGCCGACGGCTATTTCGGTTACCCCATCACCCCCCAGAGCGAAGTTCTTGAAACGCTTGAGGCACTCATGCCGTGGGAAACAACGGGCATGACCGTACTCCAGGCCGAGAGCGAAGTCTCCTCGATCAACATGGTATACGGCGGCGCCGCAACGGGCAAGGCCGTGATGACCTCGTCGTCGTCGCCCGGCGTGAGCCTCATGCAGGAGGGAATCTCCTATCTGGCCGCTTCGGAGCTGCCCGCACTGATAGTCAACGTGATGCGCGGAGGCCCCGGTCTCGGCACCATCCATCCGTCGCAGTCCGACTACTTCCAGGCCACCAAGGGAGGCGGCCACGGCGACTACCACCTGATTGTGCTCGCCCCGTCGACCGTCCAGGAAATGGCCGACTTCGTGGGCCTCGGCTTCGATCTTGCATTCAAATACCGCACACCCTCCATGATACTTGCCGACGGCATTGTGGGCCAGATGATGGAAAAGGTAGTGCTACCTCCGCAGCGTCCGCGACGCACGGCCGAGGAAATCGAGCGCCAGTGTCCCTGGGCCGTCACAGGCCGTAAGGGCGGCCGCGCGCGCAATGTCGTGACCTCGCTCGAGCTCGATTCCGCCATTATGGAGAAAAACAACGAGCGCTTCCAACGCACCTACCGTGAAATCGAGAAAAACGAAGTGCGCTACGAAGCCCGCTACACCGACGATGCCGACTACCTCATCGTAGCATTCGGCTCCATAGCCCGCATCTGCCTCAAGGCCATCGAGGAAGCCCGCAAGGAAGGAATCAAGATAGGCCTGATACGGCCTATCACGCTCTGGCCATTCCCCTACGAAGCCATCCGCGAAGCCGCCAAAGGCGTAAAAGGAATCCTCTGCGTGGAAATCAACGCAGGCCAGATGATCGAGGACGTCCGCCTGGCCGTAAGCGACTCCGTGCCGGTGCGCCACTTCGGCCGCATGGGCGGAATCGTTCCCAACCCCCAGGAGGTGCTCGACGCGCTCCATAAAGATTTCATCAACCCAGCTAAAGCCTGAACCGAGCCATGACACGTGAAGAAATAATAGCCAACGGCACCAAAGTATATGCGCGGCCGAAACTTCTGAACCGCAACGTGATGCACTATTGTCCGGGCTGCAGCCACGGCGTAGTCCACAAACTCGTGGCCGAAATAATCGAAGAGCTCGGCCTTGAGGAAAAAGCCATAGGCATAGCCCCGGTGGGGTGCGCCGTATTCGCCTACAACTACATCGACTGCGACTGGGTAGAGGCCGCCCACGGGCGCGCTCCCGCTCTGGCTACAGCCGTGAGCCGCCTGCATCCTGAAAACGTTGTGTTCACCTACCAGGGCGACGGCGACCTCGCCGCCATAGGCACCGCCGAGACCATCCACGCCTGCACACGCGGCGAAAACATTGTGATAATCCTCATAAACAACGGCATCTACGGCATGACCGGCGGACAGATGTCGCCCACCACCCTCGAGGGCGCCAAGACAGCCACCACCCCCTACGGCCGCCGCCACGACCTCAACGGCTTCCCCCTCAAGGTAGCCGATGTGGTCAGCCTGCTCGACGGCACATGCTACGTGACCCGTCAGGCCGTCCACACCCCCGCCGCCGTGCGCAAGGCGAAGGCAGCCCTCAAGAAAGCCTTCCTCAATGCCCAGGCCAAGAAAGGCACCTCGTTTGTCGAGATTGTCAGCACTTGCTCGTCGGGCTGGAAGATGACCCCCGAGAAAGCCAACCAGTGGATGGCCGAGAACATGTTCGCCCACTACCCGCTGGGCGACGTGAAGGACAACACCAAAGCAGAAGCAACCGACGCCAAATAAAACCGCGTCTGCATTTCCAACCATTCAAACCTACTCAGAAATGACCGACGAAATAATTATAGCCGGATTCGGCGGACAAGGCGTGCTCTCCATGGGTAAAATCCTGGCATACGCAGCCCTCGAAAACGACCTAGAAGTCACATGGATGCCCTCCTACGGTCCCGAACAGCGCGGCGGCACAGCCAACGTGACCGTGATTCTCAGCGACGAGCCCATCTCGTCGCCGGTGCTCGACCGCTACGATACAGCCGTGATCCTCAACCAGCAGAGCCTCGACAAGTTCGAGAGCAAAGTGAAACCTGGAGGCGTACTTATCTACGACCCCTACGGAATCCACCATGCCCCCACGCGCACCGATATCACCGTGGTGCCGGTCGACGCAATGGACGCCACCATCGAAATGGGTCAGGCCAAGAGCTACAACATGATACTGCTCGGCGCGCTGCTGAAAATGCGTCCCGACGTACCGGTTGAAGCCGTGGTGCGCGGCCTGAAAAAAGCCCTTCCGGAGCGCCACCACAAACTGATACCCGTCAACGAAGCCGCCATCCGCAAAGGCATGGAGCTCGTAAAGCAGTAACCCTCCACCGCACAACATACCCATAGACGGCGTTTCAGATCGCAAAGATTCTGAAACGCCGCCTTTTATTTAGGTGACCAGTCATTTAGGCCGTATCAACAACCAAAATTTATCTTTAACTTATTAGATGAACTGGTTGATTTACTCATTGCGGCAGAAATTACGGGATTTTTTGCGTAAATTTGCGGCGCTAAATCTCAGATTACGTAAATGAAAGATTTTTTCGATATACTCCGCAGATTTGTTCCGCCATATAAAAAGTTTGTTGTTCTCAACATAATCTGCAACATCCTCTCGGCCATTCTCACGCTCTTTTCCTTCGCCATCATCATCCCCATCCTCGAGATGCTTTTCAAGGTGCGCGAAGGTGTCTACGAGTACATGACCCTCGGCCAGGGCTCGGTGAAGGATGTGATAATCAACAATTTCTACTACTATACCCAGGAAGCCATAGCCGAATACGGACAAGCTACCACGCTTGCCTTGCTGGCCGCTCTCCTTGTGGTGATGACCGGACTGAAGACGGGCGTAACCTACCTATGCTCCTATTTCATAATCCCGATGCGCAACGGCATAGTGCGCGACATACGCAACTATGTGTTCAACAAGATGGTATCGCTGCCCATCTCCTTCTTTACCTCTGCCCGCAAGGGCGACGTGATGGCGCGCATGAGCGGCGACGTGGCTGAAATCGAGAATTCCATCATGCAGAGCCTCGACATGATGTTCAAGAACCCCATAATGATTCTGGCATGCCTGGGCACCATGTTTGCCATATCCTGGCAGCTCACAGTGTTCGTACTGGTGCTTCTGCCCCTGGCCGGCCTCGTGATGGGTCAGGTGGGAAAGTCGCTCAAACGTAAATCCCTGGAGCAGCAGAATCAGTGGGGCGTCCTGATGAGCACCATCGAGGAATGTCTCGGCGGACTGCGCATCATCAAGGCCTTCAATGCCGAAGAGAAGGTGAAGGCCCGCTTTCACCGCGAGAACCAGACCTACTACCGGCTGAGCAACCGCATAGCCCGGCGCCAGTCGCTCGCCCACCCCATGAGCGAATTCCTCGGCACCACGGCCATAGCCATCGTGCTCTGGTTCGGCGGCTCGCTCATCCTCGGGGGCACTTCGAGCCTCAACGCATCGGAATTCATCTACTACATGGTGATTTTCTACACCATTATCAACCCGGCCAAAGACCTCAGCAAGGCCATGTATTCAATTCAGAAAGGCCTTGCCTCGATGGTGCGCGTCGATAAGATTCTCGGCGCGAAAAACCCCATCACCGACCCCGAGAAGCCACTTGAGATCAAGCATCTCAAGGGCCATATCACATACGACGACGTTACTTTCGCATACGGCGACAACGAAGTGCTCCACGACGTCAGCCTCGACATACCGGCCGGCTCCACAGTGGCCCTCGTAGGCCAGTCGGGCTCCGGCAAATCGACCATGGCCGACCTCCTGCCGCGCTTCTACGACGTGCAGAAAGGTGCCATCAAGGTCGACGGCATCGACGTGCGCGACATGCGCGTCCACGACCTACGCTCCTTCATGGGCAACGTCAACCAGGAAGCCATCCTCTTCAACGACACCTTCTACAACAACATAACTTTCGGTGTGGAAAACGCCACACGCGAGGAGGTGGAGCGCGCCGCCAAGGTGGCCAATGCCCACGAGTTCATAATGGCATCGGAAAAAGGCTACGACACCAACATCGGCGACCGCGGCTGCCGTCTGTCGGGCGGCCAGCGCCAGCGCATCTCGATTGCCCGCGCCATTCTCAAGAATCCGCCCCTGCTAATTCTCGACGAGGCCACCTCCGCCCTCGATACCGAGAGCGAGAAACTCGTGCAGGAGGCCCTCGACCGACTGATGGAGGGACGTACCACACTGGTAATAGCCCACCGCCTCTCCACCATTAAAAACGCCGACCTGATCTGCGTGCTCCACGAAGGACGCATCGTAGAGCGCGGCACCCACCAGGAACTCATGGCCAAAAACGGCTACTACAAGCATCTGGTCGACATGCAGACCTTCTGACCGGACAGTCGGCCGTCAACTTCATAAAGGATACAAGCAATGGCTATCACGATATTAGGAATTGAATCGAGCTGCGACGACACTTCCGCGGCAATAATCCGCGACGGGTTGCTGCTCTCCAACGCAATCGCATCCCAGAGTGTTCACGAGGAATACGGCGGTGTGGTACCGGAACTGGCATCGCGCGCCCACCAGCAGAACATCGTGCCGGTAGTCGACGCGGCAATACGCCGCGCGGGCATAAGCAAGACCGATCTTTCGGCCATAGCGTTCACCCGCGGCCCGGGATTGCTGGGTTCGCTGCTTGTGGGCACCTCCTTTGCCAAAGGGCTTTCGCTGGGTCTGCGCATCCCCATCGTCGACGTAAACCACCTCCATGGCCATGTGCTCAGCCATTTCGTGCGCCGCAAACCAGACGACCGCGTGCCTGAATACCCGTTTCTCTGCCTGCTCATCTCCGGTGGCAATTCCCAGCTGATTCTGGTAAAGAACTACAACGATATGGAGATTCTTGGCCAGACCATCGACGACGCCGCCGGCGAAGCGTTCGACAAGTGCGCCAAGGTTATGGGTCTCCCCTATCCCGGAGGGCCGCACATCGACCGCCTGGCCGCCGAGGGCGATCCGAAGCGCTTCCGCTTCGCCAAACCCCATATTCCCGGCCTCGACTACAGTTTTTCAGGACTGAAAACCTCATTTCTCTATACCTTGCGCGACCAGAAGCGCCTCGATCCCGATTTCATCGAGAAGAACAAGGCCGACCTGGCCGCCTCTCTCCAGCGCACTATCATCGAGATACTGCTCGACAAACTCGACAAAGCCGTAAAACAGACCGGCGTGTCGACCGTGGCAATCGGAGGCGGCGTTTCTGCCAATTCGGGCGTGCGCGCAGCCGTCGCCGACTACTGCGAGTCCCACGGACTGACGGCCTTTATCCCCGAACGCGCCTTCACCACCGACAATGCCGCTATGGTGGCTATTGCCGGATACTACAAATATCTCGACAAGGAATTCTGCCCCTATTCGCTCGCGCCATACGCCCGCGTGACGGTCTGAAAGCCGCGTCCAGCCATTTTTCTTACTTAGCATTCATATGAAAGTCAGCATAATAGTCATCGGCGACGAACTGCTGCTCGGCCAGGTAACCGACACCAATTCCGGCGACATCGCCCGCGCAATCGCCCCCGCCGGATGGCAGGTGGCGCAGGTAGCCACCGTGGCCGACGATGCCGCGGCCATCCGCAACGCCATTGAAAAGGCCCTCGCGGCCACCGACGTGGTGCTCACCACGGGCGGTCTCGGCCCCACAAAGGATGATATTACCAAAGCCACGCTCATAGAGGTGTTTGGCGGCGAACTACGTTTCGACGCCGAAGTGATGGAAAACGTAAAGAGCATCTTCGCGCGTCGCGGACTCGACATGAACCGCCTGACGGAGAGTCAGGCTATGGTGCCTACGTCGTGCACGCCCATCCGCAACGCGCTGGGCACCGCTCCGGTGATGTGGTTCGAACGCAATGGGAAAGTGCTCGTAGCGATGCCCGGCGTACCATTTGAAACTCGCCATGCCTTCAATGTAGAGGTGTTTCCACGGCTGCTCAAGCGCTTCGGCCGCGATTGCTGGATAGAGCACCGCACGCTCATAGTCAGCGGAATAACCGAGAGCGATCTGGCTGAAAAGCTCGCCACATTCGAGGACGCCCTCCCCACGGGCGCGCATCTGGCCTACCTCCCCAACCCAGGCTACATCCGCCTGCGCCTCGACGTGGCCGGAAATGATGATAAGACGGTGCAAGCCACCGCCGATTCGGGCGCCAACGAGTTGAAAGCCATACTCGGCAACCTTCTTATAGCCGAGGCCGACCTTACGGCTGAGGAAATCCTGCTCGATGCCCTGCGCGGGCACGGGCTCACCGTAGCTACAGCCGAAAGCTGCACGGGCGGCAACATCGCCCACCGCATCACGATGATTCCCGGCGCCTCCGATTTTTATCCCGGCAGCGTGGTCAGCTATTCCAACGAAGTGAAAATGAACCTACTGGGTGTAGATGCCGCCGTACTCGAAGCCTACGGCGCCGTTTCCGAGCCGGTGGCGCGACAAATGGCCGATGGAGCGCGCAGAGCGCTTGGGGCTGACTGCGCCGTGGCCACATCGGGCATCGCCGGCCCTTCGGGAGGTTCGCCCGAGAAGCCAGTAGGCACCGTCTGCATGGCTTTCGCCACTCCCGAAGGCACGGATACAGCCACCTTCCATTTCCCCGGCGACCGCGCCCGTGTAATCGACCGCGCCTCAACCACCGCAATGATTGAGCTGGCAAAACGTATTAAGGGGCTTCAATAATATATATTTTACAGTTTCTCAACCTCGGCGAGCCACATTGCCGACGAAGCGTCGGAGGGCATGCGCCAGTCGCCGCGCGGCGAAAGGCATACCGAACCCACCTTGGGACCGTCGGGCAGACAGGAGCGCTTAAACTGCTGGTTGAAGAAGCGCCGGTAGAATGTGGAGAGCCAGTGTTTGATGGTCGCGCGATCAAATTCGCCGCTGAAGGCGTGGAGCGCAAGCATGAACACGCGTTTGGGCGAGAAGCCATAGCGCAGCGTGTAGTATAGGAAGAAATCGTGGAGTATATAGGGTCCCACAAGGTCTTCCGTCTTCTGAGTAATCTCCCCCTTGTCGTCGGCGGGAATCAGTTCGGGCGAGATGGGTGTGTCGATAATGTCGCGCAAAGCGGCAGCCACAGGGGCGTTGGCCTCGCGCATCGCCTCGCGGCGCACAAGATACTTAACCAGAGTCTTTGGAATCGAGACGTTTACACCATACATCGACATATGGTCGCCGTTGTAGGTGGCCCAGCCGAGGGCGAGTTCCGAAAGGTCGCCCGTGCCGAGCACCATTCCCCCCTCCTTGTTGGCCACATCCATAAGAATCTGAGTGCGTTCGCGCGCCTGCGAGTTCTCGTAGGTCACGTCGTGCTTTTCGGGGTTCTGGCCGATGTCGGCAAAGTGTTGCTCAACGGCTTTTGCGATGGGAATCTCGCGCATCTCCACGCCGAGCCCCGCCATCAGGGTCACGGCGTTTCCGTGGGTGCGTCCGGTGGTGCCGAATCCGGGCATCGTTATACCGATAATCCCCTTGCGGTCGAGGCCTAGGCGGTCGAAAGCGCGCACAGCCACGAGCAGAGCCAGCGTGGAGTCCAGTCCGCCGGAGATGCCGACCACCAGACACCGGCAGCGCGTGGCCGCAAGGCGTCGGGCCAGTCCTGCCACCTGGATATTGAGAATCTCCTCGCAGCGCTCGTCGATTTCATCGTCGGTCGAGGGGACAAACGGCGTGCGGCTCACCGTGCGCATGAGATGAAGCGACGCCTCGTCGACAGCCGCTTCGACCGTAGGAGTGCTGTCGACAACATTATAACCACGTCCGTCCGCCTCTACCGCGCGGCAGTCGGCAAATGAGCGCAGATGCATCCGGTCGCGCCGCAGGGCAGCGATATCGATGTCGGCGGCAATGGTCTGCGGGTCGTTGCTCCAGCGGCGCCCCTCGGCGAGAATAGTGCCGTTTTCGGCAATGATGGCCTTCCCGTCGAAAACGAGGTCGGTCGACGATTCGCCGAATCCTGCTCCCGCATAGGCGTAGCCGCAGAGGCAGCGCGCACTCTGCTGGGCGATAAGCGATTTCAGATAGGCGTATTTGCCGATCAGGTCGTCGGAGGCAGAGAGGTTTACGATTACCTCCGCCCCAGCGAGCGACAGATGCGACGAACATGGCACAGTGGTCCAGAGATCCTCGCAGATTTCAACTCCGACTTTCACCCCGCCCACGTCGGCAAGCTGATGCGTAGAGAACGGGACTCCGAAGAGCGTTCCCTCCACTCCGCTACCCGAAGCGAACCAGCGCTTCTCGTAGAATTCGTTGTAGCTCGGCAGGTAAGTTTTCGGTACAATCATACGGATTGAGCCTCCGGCGAGTACCACCCCGCAGTTGTAGAGTGTCCCCTCAAAGCGCAGTGGCACGCCCACCACAACGGCGGCATGCAAGTCGGCAGTGGCTTCCGCCACCTTGAGCAGGGCTTTCTCGCTCCCCAAAAGCAGCTGCTCCTGATGGAAAAGTTCGCCACAGGTGTAGCCGCTGATGCATAGTTCGGGCATCACTACAAGGTCCACTCCCTGCGCCTCCGCCTCGCGGAGGCTGTCGATTATATGATTAGCGTTGGCCTCCGGATTACCCACCTCTACGGCAGGAACGGCAGCCGCCACGCGAAAAAAGCCTTCAGTCATATAATATAATATAATATGTGAGTTCTAAACTTTCAAGAGAAATCTCCGCATATCGTCGGCAGCGGAATCCTGAATCGGATTGCGCCGACGCAGAAATCGGCCGGAGCCCGTATGCCGGCGAATGCAAACGCGAAATTAATAAAATTTGACTGATTATTTGCTCAAATCACAAAAAATCACTTACTTTGCACTCTGATTTGTGGCTCCTCCGAAAGAAAGCCTCCGGCAGTGATGCAGCCGGGGCGATATGAGAGTGAGATGGCGGCCACAAGGAGATTGTGTTAATCAACAAAGAATCAAGATAATTCATTAACAGCCATGTCAAAGATTTGTCAGATTACAGGCAAAAAAGCGATTACAGGAAATAACGTATCGCACTCGAAGCGCCGCACAAAACGCCGCTTCAATGTGAACTTGTTCAACCGCAAATTCTTCTGGGTTGAGCAGAACACCTGGGTGCTCCTCACCCTCTCCAACGCCGGCCTCCGCACCATCAACAAGATGGGCCTCGACGCAGCCCTCAAGCAGGCCGCCGAAAAAGGTTATCTCACTGAAATCAAACAATTAGACTTCTAATCACAGCAATGGCAAAGAAAGCAAAAGGTAATCGCGTGCAGGTGATTCTCGAATGCACCGAACACAAAGCCAGCGGCATGCCCGGCACTTCGCGTTATATCACCACCAAGAACCGTAAAAACACCACCGAGCGCCTGGAGTTGAAGAAATACAACCCCATCCTCAAGCGTGTGACCGTTCACAAAGAAATCAAATAATCCACCCCCGATAAAGCATAAACAGATATGGCAAAGAAAACCGTCGCATCTCTTCAGAAGGGTGAAGGCCGCACCTACTCCAAGGTTATCAAAATGGTGAAATCGCCCAAAACCGGCGCTTACACCTTCCAGGAGCAGATGGTGCCCAACGATGCAGTGAAGGAAGTCCTGAAATAAGCATCACGCCCAAGCAAACCGACAAATCGACAACGTCGACCATAGGTGCCACCGGGGCTCGCCCCGACAAGCGCCACAACATAAAACATCAAAAAGGCTGCCCGCGGGCGGCCTTTTTGATGTTTATCTTTTCAGCAATTTGGGAAATTTATAGGGCGTATAGGACCTATAAAACCTATTAAACCAGCTACCGGAGGGAATCGAGCGAGGCGAGCATTGAGGCGAGAGTGGCGCGCACTTCGCGTAACCTCTCGACGGCCTTGGCCTTTCGGCTCACGCCGCTGCGGTTGGAACGTATCTGCTCCTCGGCCGCTTCAAGATGGAGACCTTTTTCCTTTACGAGATAAGCGACCATGCGTAGGTGCTCGATGTCGGAGGGTGTATAGAACCGCGTACCCTTATCGTTGCGACGGGGCTTGATTATGGTGAAGCGCGTTTCCCAAAAGCGCAGAGTGGAAGGTGGCAGCCCGATTATCTCGGCCACCTCACGAATTTTGTAGTATTTCTTATCGAGATCGGAGGTAACATCCATAGCATCCGGAGGGTTAAGGTGGTTGACCTCCAGGCAAAATCCCTATTGCCGCGGAGGGTAGTGCGGTTTGCAAAAATACGAAATTTTTCATAATTTTGCACCTCAAATTCCAACAACGCAACAAAATTCCGCACATTATCATCATATGAGCAACAAGCCCCTCACAGCCAAGGAGATTCGCGAATCATTCAAGCAATTCTTCAAGAGCAAAGGTCACCAGATTGTGCCTTCGGCACCTATGGTAATCAAAGACGACCCCACGCTGATGTTTACCAACGCGGGCATGAACCAGTTTAAAGACATCATTCTCGGCAACAAGGCCCCGAAGTGGACGCGCGTCACCGACTCCCAGAAATGCCTCCGCGTGAGCGGCAAACATAACGACCTGGAGGAAGTAGGCCTCGACACCTACCACCACACCATGTTCGAAATGCTCGGCAACTGGAGCTTCGGCGACTACTTCAAGAAAGAGGCAATCGACTGGGCCTGGGAATTTCTGGTTGACGTGCTCGGTCTGAATCCCGAACACCTCTACGCCACAGTGTTCGAAGGTTCGCCCGCCGAAGGTCTCCAGCGTGACGACGAAGCGGCCTCCTACTGGGAGCAGCACCTTCCCAAAAGCCACATCATCAACGGCAACAAGCACGACAATTTCTGGGAGATGGGCGACACGGGGCCCTGCGGTCCCTGCTCGGAAATCCACATCGACCTCCGAAGCGACGAGGAGCGCAAGGCTATCCCCGGCGCCGAACTGGTCAACAAGGACCACCCCCAGGTAATCGAGATATGGAACCTCGTGTTCATGCAGTTCAACCGCAAAGCCGACCAGAGCCTTGAGCCCCTCCCCGCAAAGGTAATAGACACCGGCATGGGTTTCGAGCGCCTCTGCATGGCCCTCCAGGGGAAGACCTCGAACTACGATACCGACGTCTTCACCCCCATGATCGATAAAATCGCAGCCCTCTCAGGCAAGAAATACGGCGAGGACCATAAGGTCGACGTGGCCATGCGTGTAATCGCCGACCACATCCGCACCATCGCTTTCTCCATCGCCGACTCACAGCTCCCCGGCAACGCCAAGGCCGGCTACGTGATCCGTCGTATCCTGCGCCGCGCCGTGCGCTACGCCTATACCTTCCTCGGCCAGCGTGAGGCTTTCCTCTACCGTCTGGTCGACACGCTTATCGACTCGATGGGTGAGGCATATCCCGAAATCGCACGCCAGCGCGACCTGATCATGAAGGTGACAAAAGAGGAGGAGGATTCCTTCCTGCGCACCCTCGAAAACGGCATCAAGATGCTCGAATCGGCCATAGCCGAGGCCCGCAAACAGGGGAAAACAGAGATTTCGGGCAAGGAAGCCTTCGTGCTCTACGACACCTATGGTTTCCCACTCGACCTCACGCAGCTCATCCTCAAGGAGAACGGCATGACCCTCGACCAGACCGGATTCGACAAGGAGATGGAGGCGCAGAAAACCCGCGCGCGCAACGCCGCCGCCGTAGAGGCCACCGACTGGATTACCCTTGCTGAGGGCGAACAGCAGTTCGTGGGCTACGACGCCACCGAGGTCGACACCCGTATACTGCGCTACCGCCACGTGAAGCAGAAAAACAAGGAATACTACCAGCTCATCCTCTCAACGACCCCCTTCTACGCCGAGATGGGTGGCCAGGTAGGCGACCGCGGTACCCTCACCGCAGCCGACGGCGAAGTGGTGGAAATTTTCGATACCAAGCGCGAGAATGGTATCGGGGTGCACCTCACCCATAAACTCCCCGCCAACCTGGAGGGCTCTTTCAAAGCTGCCATCGACAAAGAAGCGCGTCGCGCCACATCGTGCAACCACACGGCCACACACCTGCTGCACGAAGCCCTGCGCGAAGTGCTCGGCACCCATGTGGAGCAGAAGGGCTCGTTCGTTTCGCCCGACCTGCTGCGCTTCGACTTCTCCCATTTCCAGAAAGTAACCCCCGAAGAGCTTCGCCGCGTGGAGCATCTTGCCAACCGCAAGGTGCGCGAGGCCATCGCCCGCGACGAGCACCGCAATATGCCCATCGAAGAGGCCCGCGCAATGGGCGCCATGGCTCTCTTCGGTGAAAAATACGGCGACGAAGTGCGCGTAATTCGCTATGGCTCGTCGGTTGAGCTCTGCGGTGGTACTCACGTCGACAATACCGGCAACATCGGTATGATACGCATCCTCTCGGAGAGCAGCATCGCAGCCGGCATCCGACGCATCGAGGCCATCACCGGCGCCAAAACCGAGGAAGCACTCGACACCATGGCCGATACCCTGCAGGACATCGGCCGTCTGCTCAACAATGCCCCCGACGTGCTCGGCGCGCTGCGCAAGGCCATCGAGGAGAATGCCGACCTGCGCCGTCAGGCCGAGGAAAACATGAAGGAGCGCATCGCATCGCTCAGCAAGACCCTCGTCGACAACGCAGAGACAATCGGCGGAGTGAAAGTAGTAACGATGACAGGCACACGCATCCCCGACATGGTGAAAAACGTGGCCTTCAGCGTGCGCAACCTTTCGCCGGAAAATACCGCCTTCATCGGCGCTACCACCGACGTGGGCGGAAAACCTCTGCTCACCGTAATGCTCACCAACGACCTCGTGGAGCACGGCAAAAATGCCTCCGCCATGGTGCGCGAAGCAGCCAAAGCAATCAAAGGAGGCGGTGGCGGCCAGCCCGGTTTCGCTCAGGCAGGCGGTAAGGACGCCTCGGGCATAGAGACTGCATTCAACGCCCTTATGGCCGCTCTGGCCTGACCCTCACCGACCGACCAACGCAGTTTACAATCAATCTATCCTATACTTATGCAAAAAACAGCCTTAATCACAGGCATCACCGGACAGGACGGCTCCTTCCTCGCTGAATTCCTTCTTGAGAAGGGCTATGACGTGCACGGCACCATCCGCCGCTCGTCGGTCGACTTCCGCGAGCGCATCGCCCACCTCGAAGGGCACCCCAACTTCCACCTCCATTACGCCGACCTCGGCGACTCCATGAGCATGCTCCAGGTGGTAAAAAAGGTGCAACCTAATGAAATCTACAATCTGGCCGCGCAGAGCCACGTGCAGGTGAGCTTCGACTCCCCCGAATTCACTGCCGATGTCGACGCTACCGGCGTGCTCCGCGTGCTCGAGGCCGTACGCCTCTGCGGACTGGCCGATACCTGCCGCATCTATCAGGCATCGACATCCGAACTCTATGGTAAAGTGGAAGAAGTTCCGCAAAATGAGAATACGCCCTTCCATCCCTACAGCCCCTACGCCGTGGCCAAGCTCTACGGCTTCTGGATCGTGAAGGAATACCGCGAGGCCTACAACATGTTCTGCTGCTCCGGAATTCTCTTCAACCACGAGAGCGAGCGCCGCGGCGAGACTTTCGTAACCCGCAAAATCACACTCGCGGCCGCCCGCATCGCCCAGGGCAAACAGGACAAACTCCTGCTCGGCAATCTTTCGAGCCTCCGCGACTGGGGATATGCCAAAGACTACGTGGAGTGCATGTGGCTGATTCTCCAGAACAGCAAACCCGAGGACTTCGTGATTGCCACCGGCGAGCAGCACTCCGTGCGCGAGTTCGCAACCCTCGCATTCCGCAACGTAGGCATCAACCTGCGTTGGGAGGGTGAGGGCATCGACGAGAAAGGCATCGACGAGGCCACAGGCCGCGTGCTCGTGGAGGTTTCGCCCGACTTCTACCGTCCCACCGATGTGGTAAACCTCTGGGGCGATCCCACCAAGGCCAAGGCCAAGCTCGGATGGAACCCCTCGAAGACCTCGTTCGAGCAGCTCGTGAAGATCATGACCGACGCCGACATGGCCAAGGTGGCCGTGGAGCGCGCCGGCGAAAGCGTGCGCACCAACCTCGCCGAATACCTCGAGAAGGGTATCGTGAAATAGTTTCTATGAAATCATGATGGAAAAAGATGCCAAAATCTACGTTGCAGGCCACCGGGGCATGGTAGGCAGCGCCATTGTGCGCGAACTGCAACGTCAGGGCTACACCAATATTATAACGCGTACCCACCGTGAGCTCGACCTCTGCCGTCAGGACCAGGTGGAGGAGTTCTTCGCCAAGGAGAAACCGGAATACGTATTTCTCGCCGCCGCCAAGGTGGGCGGCATCATCGCCAACCAGTCGGCCCTGGCCGACTTCATGTACGACAACATGATTCTGGAGATGAACGTAATCCACTCCGCCTGGCAAAACGGCTGCAAGAAACTCGAATTCCTCGGCTCGAGCTGCATCTACCCGCGCATGGCTCCGCAGCCCATGACCGAGAGCTGCCTGCTAACCTCAGAGCTTGAGAAGACCAACGAGGCCTACGCTTTGGCAAAAATCTCCGGCCTGAAATACTGCGAGTTCCTAAACCGCCAGTATGGCACTGACTACATCTCCGTGATGCCAACCAATCTCTACGGCCCCAACGACAACTACCACCCAACCCACTCCCACGTGGTTCCGGCCCTTATCCGCCGCTTCCACGAAGCAAAGGAACAGGGGCTTGAAGAGGTTACATGCTGGGGCGACGGCTCGCCGCTTCGCGAATTCCTCTACGTCGACGACCTCGCCAACCTCTGCGTGTTCCTGATGAACAATTATTCGGGCAACGAGACTGTAAACGCCGGAACAGGCAAGGAGCTCACCATCAAGGAGCTTACCGAGCTGGTGGCTAAAGTGGTAGGCTACGAGGGCCGCATCCTGTGGGACACATCCAAGCCCAACGGTACTCCGCGCAAGCTCCTCGACGTATCAAAGAGCCGCAACCTCGGCTGGACCTACCGCACAGAGCTTGAAGAAGGCCTGCGCCTGAGCTACGAGGATTTCCTCAACAACCCGATGCGCGCCGAGCGCTGACAGCCCCGGCGAGCATCCTTATCGCCTATAAGCAAAGACATTGTGCATACACACGAAAGCACAGTGTCTTTGCGTTATTCAATAGCGTACCCTTCGGGACGCAGGTTACCCACATTCAACGAAATGAACCGAATTCTCTCCATATTGACGGCACTCATGACCGCGCTTGCCATCACCGGCTGCTCGGGCAACTCCGGTGACATGCCCGAACCCGTGCCCGAACCTGCAGCTACCGTAGGGCGCGCGGTACTCGTCTACATGACCGCCCACAACAACCTCGGCTATCAGAACCCGCAAGACGGCGATTCCAGGCATTTCGACGAACGCGATCTCGCCGAAATGGCGGAGGCAGCCCGCGCGGGTGCACTCGGCGCCAACCGACTGCTCGTGCTCCACGCCCCATGGCAGGGAGAAACCCTTCTCAAAGAGGTTACGCCCGAAGGATTCCAAACTCTGAAAAGCTATGGCAAAGCCCTCAACACCACCCAAAGCGCTGCAATGGAGCGTGTAATCGCCGACTTCAAGGCCCTCGCTCCTGCCCACGCCTACGGACTCATACTCTGGGGCCACGGCAGCGGATGGTTGGAGGACGGGCAGGAGAAAGCACCACGCAAGCGATCCTACGGCGGCTATCAGACGGCCACGGGCACCCACACATGGATGAATACTACCACTCTGGCCGACGTGCTTGAAGGGAAAGGATTCGACTACCTCTATTTCGACTGCTGCTTCATGGCGGGAGTGGAGGTGGCCTACGAGCTGCGCCATGCTGTCGAAACAATAGTCGGCTCATCGTCGGAACTCCCGTCGGAAGGAATGCCTTATCATAAAACTCTCCCCTACCTTATGGCCGACAATCCCGATCTGCCGAAGGCAGCAGCCGTCACGTTCAGCCATTTCGACGCCATGCAGGGATACGACCGCACATGCACCATCAGCGTAATCCGCACCGCTGCGCTCGACGCGCTCGCCGAAGCTGTAGGGAACGCATGGCTTTCCGCAACCGCCGTGCCGTCGGCCAGCGCGGTGCAGCAGTTTGTATCGCCAAACGACTATACTTACCGCTATCGCTACTTTGATCTTCTCCACGCCGTAGAGTCGGCTGCCACCCCCGAGGCTGCTGCGGCAGTAAGTGCGGCCGTCGATGCAGCCGTGGTCTACCGCGCCGCCACCCCCTATCTCTGGGAAAAGGACGCTGACCACCCCTGGGATTACTATCAGGTAAAAATCGACCGTCATTGCGGCCTTACCACCTATATCCCCTCATCTCAGGCCGATTTTGATAATTACGGCTATTCGCAGCTCGAATGGGCAACCGATGTCGCGTCGAAATTGTTTAACAAATAAGTTTCAACTAAAAAATACGAGATGCTCCTCAATATACTGAATCTGATTGCTTTGCAGGCTGCACCCGCGGTTCCGGCCGCCGAAAGCGCCGCCAAGATATCGCAGGAAGTGGCCGAGCTGAAATCGCTCTCGCTCGAAGACCTCATCAACCGTCTGGCCCAGTCGGCCGTGACGTTCGCAATAAATCTGGCAATCGCCATCGTAGTGTTCTACGTAGGCCGCTTCGTAATCCGGAAAATCTATCGACTGGTACAGACCATCTTCCTCAAACGCGACATCGAGCGCTCGCTCAGTTCGTTCGTGCTGAGTCTGATCAATATCGTTCTGTATTTCATACTGATAGTCACCGTAATAGGCATAATAGGCATCGAGACGACCTCGTTTCTCGCCATCTTCGCCTCGGCCGGCGTTGCCGTCGGCATGGCTCTCAGCGGAACGCTTCAGAACTTTGCCGGAGGTGTGCTCATTCTCCTGCTCAAGCCCTACAAGATAGGCGACTACATCGAGGCGCAGGGATATGCCGGCACCGTAAAGGAGATTCAGATATTCTTTACCGTAATCACCACCTACGACAACAAATCCATCTCCATCCCCAACGGCGGCCTATCCACCGGCAGTGTGAACAACTGGACGCGCGAGGAATACCGCCGTGTACAATGGACCGTATCCATCTCCTATGGCGACGATGTAGCCGCCGCGCGCCGCGCGATTCTCGACATGTTTGCTCAGGACGACCGCGTGATGAACGGCAACCTCGAAGCTACGGCCATCACTGAAGTTTCCGCCTCCAGCACAACCGATGCCGCCGAAGCACCCTCGTCCGAGTCGGGCGCCAGCCCCGTGGAACCGGAAAAACCGGAGCGCATATCGCTATGGAACAGAATAATCCACCATCACCGCCGCACACGCGAGGCGCTTGCCGCGCGCGAGGAAAAACTCGACGCACAGCTCGCCAGCCTCATGCCGCGGCCCGACTACACTCCCAAGGTGTTTGTCGACTCGCTCGGATCGAGCAGCGTGGACCTTACCGTGCGAGCCTGGACCAAAACAACCGACTACTGGGCTGTATACTACTATTATAACGAAAAATTCTATACCGAGCTGCCCGAATGCGGCATCAATTTCCCGTTCCCGCAACTCGACGTTCATCTTCAGCCCACCGAACAAGCCGCCAATCTCTGATGTTTCAGATTCAAGACACTCTCGTAAGCCTCGACCTTGCCGAGGAATTCTTCTGCTGCGACCTGAGCAAATGTCTCGGCGCATGCTGCATCGAGGGAGATGCCGGAGCGCCGGTAACCCCCGCTGAAGTGGAGAAAATAAAGGAATCGCTCCCGGCCATCGAGGCCGACATGCTTCCACGCGCCCTGGAAGAAGTGCGACGCAACGGCGTGGCCTACACCGACGAAGAAGGCGACCTTGTCACCACTCTGCTCGACGGCCGCAACTGCGCCTTTACCTGCTACGGACCAGGCGGCGTTTGTCTCTGCGCACTGGAGAAGGCCCGGCGTGAAGGCCGCACGTCGTGGCTCAAGCCGGCCTCGTGTGCACTATATCCTCTGAGGCTGACGGAATATCCCTCGTTCACGGCCGTGAACTACCATCGCTGGAGCATCTGCCGCGATGCCGTAGCCAACGGGCGCCGTCTCGGCATCCGCCTCTACCAGTTTCTCGAACAACCGCTCACAGAGCGCTTCGGGGCCGAATGGTATGCGGAGCTCAAGGCCAACTGCGAGCTGTATCTCGCCGAAACGGCCAATGGGAATCGCCCCGGACGATAACACCGGCCACTGAGCCCGATTTTGCCGTTAGGGCGGAAAAGGGTAAATTTGCATAGACAACCTCATTCAGCAATCTTCACAACCGACTAAAACATATGAGTTTCCTCGACAACTTCCGCATGATGCCGCCGGTCACCAAAAACCTGCTCATCATCAACACCATCATATGGCTGGCCATGATTGCGATCCGGCCGCTCGGGAACCTGCTCGAACAATACGGAGCACTCTACTATTTCACTTCCGACCAGTTTCTGGCCTCGCAGCTGCTGAGCTATATGTTTATCCACGCCAACTTCTGGCACCTTTTCTTCAACATGTTCGCCCTATATATGTTCGGCGTCACGATGGAACGTGTGCTCGGCAGCCAGCGCTTCCTTTTCTACTATATTTCGTGCGGTCTGGGCGCAGCCCTGGTGCAGGAGGGTGTATTCGCACTGATGATCAACCACTACGCCTCCGCATTCGCCGATCCAGGGTCCGTCACCACGCTGCTGCGCCACAGCAGCGTACCTCTTCAGGATCTCTGGAACATCGGCGTGGCTCCCAACGACCCCGCCGTGGGCCATATATTCAGCCTCTATCATACGCCTACCATCGGAGCCTCGGGCGCCATCTTCGGCATTCTTCTCGCTTTCGGATACATGTTTCCCAACGTGCGCCTCTATCTGCTCTTCCCTCCCATTCCGATGCGTGCACGCGTATTCGTACTGCTTTATGCCGGACTTGAACTGGTGCTCGGCATCGCCAACAGCCAGGCCGACACCGTAGCCCACTTCGCCCACCTGGGCGGTATGCTCTTCGGGCTGCTGATACTTATCTACTGGCGACGCAAACACATTATCGGAGGCCCGTACTTCTAATCCGACTATTCTCCAACCGTCTACACTCCCTACTTGACCACTATTCTGCTCATAGCCCTCAACGTTGCAGCCTTCGTAGCCCTGAAGGCAGCCGGCTTTGTCGACGCCTCGTGGCCCGACAGTTGCGTGGCGTTTGCTGGAGTACATGGCGGTTGCCCCGGGGCGCTCACGGCCCATCCATGGAGCATAGTGAGCTACCTTTTCATCCACATCAACGTATTGCACCTGACGGTCAACATGCTATGGCTTCTGGCATTCGGCACAATGCTTGAAAAGACTGCCGGACGCGGCGCCCTGCTTTCTGCTTTCGCCGCCGGCGCAATGGCCGGAGCTGTGATGTTTGCCGTCGCCGCCCAGGGCGGAGGATATCTCATAGGCTCGTCGGCTGCAGTGCTCGCTGTGGCCTTTGCGGCACTCTGTTCGGGCGCTCCCGCGCGCATCGAAATGCCGCACCGCATGCGCCGCTGGCTCACTCCTGCCGCCTGGGTTGCAGCCGGGCTGCTTCTGCTGAGCCAGACCGACGCCATCTCGGCCCATCTGGCTGGGATGGTGACCGGAATTCTCCTCGGAACCATTTTTGCCGCGCAGCGGCGCCGGCGCGAGCAGACTACGCGGCAGCACGCCATGAGACTCAGCCGCCGCGACTCGCTGCTCCGCAAGGCCAATACTCTGGGATACAACGCTCTCTCTGCCACAGAACGCCAGGCCCTGTTTGAGTTATCCGATTCCGTCCACGACAACGATACGGAATCTACAACCACCATAGCCCAACGACAATGAAACGCAGTAACCAAATATGGCGCACCGTGCTTATAGCAGTCAATGTGGCTGTCGCACTGTTCACCGTGGCGTCTGCCTACGGCGGGATGGTCGATCCCGAACGCACGGCCGTGCCCGCCATTCTGGCCATGACGTTTCCTGTGTGGCTCATTCTGTGCGTAATCATTGCCGTGGTCGACCTCATCGTCTTTCGCCGCGCCGCGCTCATCATAGCGGGCGCCTTGATAGCCAGCGCGGGCCCGCTCATGCAGTTCTGTCCGCTCAACGTTCTCAAGCCTACAGTCAGCGCAACGCAAAAGGCCACGGAATTCAGCGTGCTCAGCTATAATATCTATGGATGGGACAACGCGCTCTCGACCGACACCGTGCGACACACCCCTGACTATTTCAAAGCCCGCGCGGATTCAGGCTACCGCAATCCGCAGGCGCAATACATAATCCAGAGCGGTGCAGATATCGCCTGCCTGCAGGAGCGAAGCTGGCGCACAGAGCAGCTTTCTGTAGGCCTGACAAAAAGCCAGTGCGACTCGATCGACTCGATTTATCCCGTTCAGGCAGGCCATGGTGTATGCGTCCTGAGCCGCTATCCGGCTAAGCCGATAGCGCTCCGGCAGCCCAAGGAGGTCTGGGCTGAATTCGCTGCCGCCGAGGTCGACATCGAAGGCCATACCACGCTCGTGGTAAGCGTCCACCTGCAGTCGATTGGTCTCGATTCCGACGACAAGGCCCTATACAAGGAACTCACCAAGGGGGAAGGCACCGACGACCTCCGGGCAGTGCGCCATCAGTTGCTCGGTAAGCTCGGCAACGCCTTCCGCATCCGCGCGCGTCAGGCCCGCATGCTGCGCCAGCAGATTGACTCGCTCGGCTATGAAAACGTACTCGTATGCGGCGATTTCAACGATATCCCCGACTGCTACGCCATGCGCGTAATAGCCGGGAAAGACTTCCGGAGCGCTTTCGCCCAAAGCGCATTCGGCCCGATGATAACCTACCATATGAACCGGTTCTACTTCCATATCGACCATATCCTCTACCGCGGCAAGATGAAGCCCGTGGCGTTCAGCCGCGGGAGCATCCCCTACTCCGACCACTACCCCATCGAGGCGTGGTTCGTATGGACTGAATGAACGCACTACGGAAATTAATCTTTAACCACCATAATACCAACCGCCTATGAAAACAATGATGTTCGTGCTGTGTGCAGCCGCTGCCACCGCCCTGACGTTCTCCTCGTGCGGCAAGCACGAAAGGCAGAACCCCTTCATGAAGGCCTACGACAACAAGTATCAGATTCCTCCCTTCGAGGAGATTCAGATCAGCGACTACGAGCCTGCTTTCGAAGCCGGTATTGCCGAGGCCAACGCCGCAATCGATTCGATCGTCAACAATCCCGAGGCGCCCACGTTTGCCAACACCATCCTTCCGCTCGACTGCCTCTCGCCCACGCTCGAGCGCGTAATGTCGGTGCTCATGTCGCTCACCGAAGCCAACTCCACTCCCGAGCTGCAGGAGGTATCCGAAAAACTCCTGCCGCGCTACTCGGCTTTCTCCGACGAGCTGATGATGAACGACGGCCTTTTTGCCCGCGTGAAGACTCTCTACGACAGCCGTGACTCCATCGGTCTGGCCCACGATGAGATGCGCGCCCTCGACCAGACCTACAAGGACTTCGTGCGCAACGGCGCTCTGCTCACCCCCGAGCAGAAGAAGGAGCTGAAAGAGGTTAACGCCCAACTCTCGAATCTCTACATCAAGTTCAACAAAAACCTCCTGAACGCCAACAACACTTTCGAGATTGTGGTCGACGACAAGGCCGAGCTCGCCGGCATCCCCGAGTCGACGGTCGAAAATGCCGCCGCCGAAGCCAAGAGCCGCGGCAAGGAGGGAAAATGGGTGTTCACGCTCCACGCTCCCAGCCGTCTGCCGGTGCTGCAGTATGCCGACAGCCGCGACCTCCGCGAGAAGATGTGGAAAGGCTACACTTCCAACGCCCAGAGCGGTGACAACGACAACCGCCCCGTAATCTCAGAAATCGTGAAAGCCCGCGCCCGCAAGGCCGCCATCCTCGGCTTCCCCACCTTTGCCGCATATATGACCGATGCCGTAATGGCCAAGACCCCCGAAGCCGCCGAGCAGCTTCTGCTCAGCATCTGGGAGCCGGCCAAGGCAAAAGTGGCCGAGGAAGTGGCTGAGATGCAGACGCTTTCCAACTCGCTCGGCAACGACTTCGAGATCCAGCCGTGGGATTACTATTATTTCGCCGAGAAGGTGCGCCAGCAGAAATACGCACTCGACGAGAACTCCATCCGCCCCTACTTCGCCGTCGACTCCGTGGCCAAGGGCATATTCACCATGGCCAACAAGCTCTACGGCATCACCTTCGAGGAGATGCCCGACGCCCCCAAATACCATCCCGACGTAAAGGTCTATGAAGCCAAGGATGCCGACGGCAATCACCTCGCCGTATTCATGACCGACTACTTCACCCGTCCTGAAAAGCGTCAGGGTGCATGGATGGAGGAACTCAAGACCTCCTGGATCAACCCCGACGGCTCGGTTGAGCGTCCCATCGTATATAATGTCGGCAACTTCTCGAAGCCCACCGCCGACGCGCCCGCCCTGCTTTCTATCGACGAAATCCAGACGATGTTCCATGAATTCGGCCACGGCCTCCACGGCATGCTATCGAAGGTACGCCTCAAGAGCCAGAGCGGAACGAAGGTCGACCGCGATTTCGTGGAATTCCCCTCGCAGTTCCACGAACACTGGGCCTTCCAGCCCGAGTTGCTGAAGGAATATGCCCACCACTACAAGACCGGCGAACTGATTCCCGACTCGCTCGTGGCTCAGATCAACGCTGCCGCCAAACACAACATGGGCTTCATGACCGCCGAGCTCTCCGGAGCCGCCCTGCTCGACCTCGCATGGGGTAAACTCAATCCTGAGGGAGATATCGACGTGATGGCCTTTGAAAATGAATACGCCAAATCCATCGGCATGCCTGCCCAGCTCACCTTCCGCTACCGTTCGCCCTACTTCAAGCATATCTTCGGCGACGACGGCTATGCCTCCGGCTACTATACCTACCTCTGGGCCGAGGTGCTCGATGCCGACGCTTTCGAGATGTTTAAGGAAAAAGGCGTCTTCGATGCCGAGAGCGCTGCGAAACTCAAAAAAGTGCTTGAAAGCGGCGCGTCGGAGGATCCGATGATACTTTTCGAGACCATGCGTGGCCACCGTCCGACCCCCGACGCCCTGCTGCGTCAGCGCGGACTCGCGAAATAACAAGTATCATTCTCAGGCATACCCACTGCCACATAATACCTCGGGTAAAGTCACAGGCCTATGGCCGCCGGCTTACCCGAGGTCTTTCTATATCCAATCTCTCTACAAAACATCGAAATGCAGTCTACAAACCGTAGCCCGCGTGTCCACAACATTTTTGTAAAATCAAGGTTGTGTATTTGTAACACTCAATTCCACAAATATGTAGCCAATTTGGCATCCAAGAAGCTTTATTCAACCATTTTATGTTAAAAGCATAATCAAACCGGAATTTAAAAATTTTCGCCATGTGGGCCGACGGGAAAAAATCTTTTTCAGAGTGAATTTCGACTCGCTAAAAAATTTAAATTGCATTTTGTTGGCAGCGGCAATTCAACGTATAGGCTTTAACACTGATTAAAAGCATTTTAACGCACAATCAAGATAACTTCGACGTTGTATAAACAGATGCAAATCCTTATTTTTGCATTGGAAAATCGAACCGGCAATAAAGGGCTCGAACTTCTATCGTTTGCGTCGACGGAGTTTGATCGGTTTTCCACATACAATCTCTTATTCCACTTCATCATCTCTTGTTTTAATCATGGAAGCAAAACCTGTTTTGACTCGAACCGAGGAATGTGGCATTCAGATTCACATCGGTTCACTGATCGGCAACGAACTGCGGCGCCAACGCCGTCCGGCAGCCTGGCTGGCCCAGGAGATTTGCTGTGACCGCACCAATGTTTACAAAATTTTACGCAAGAGCAGCATCGACACCGAGCTGCTGTGTCGGATTTCGGTGGCACTTGGCCACGACTTCTTCTCGGAACTCCAGACTGCCTGCGGATTCGCCCGCAACGATGAAGAAGAGCGACTCGACGCCTGAGACCGCTTTCCGGAATCACGGAAATAAAAAAGAATGCTCCGCATATCGGCATCACAGCCGTGCGGAGCATTCTTTTTATCTTATAATCGGCCTTTACTGGTAGAGGAAGCGACGGATGGAATGTTTGGGCGTCTTCTCGAACTCGTCGGCGTGGATTTCGAAGCGGGTTACACGCGCATAGGCCGGAAGCGAGGCGTTGAGCACAGGAAGGTTTTCCATAACGCGCGCATCGATTTCGGTGTCGGTAAGGCCCAGTTTATGCCCTGCCTCATAGTCGGGATGTACCAGGGCTACGATTTTACCTCCGCGGTCTACCACTACCGACTCACCCACCAAAGGCAGATTGTTGAGTCTGACCTCTATCTCCTCCGGATAGACGTTCTGCCCCGACGAACTCAGAATCATATTCTTCTTTCGGCCTCGCAGATAAAGATAGCCGTCAGAGTCGATGGTGCATATGTCGCCGGTATTGAGCCATCCGTCGGCACCAAGCACCTCGGCGGTGGCTTCCGGGTTCTTATAGTATCCCTTCATAACGTTGGCACCGCGCACGTAGAGGACACCGGGCGCATGGGTCGGATCCGGGCTGTCTGTGCGCGCCTCCATTCCGTCGACCATCCGGCCGCAGGAATGCGGACGCTGATCGGCCCACCAGCAATAGGTTACAAGCGGCGCGCACTCCGTCATGCCGTAACCCACCGTAAAGGGAAAACGAATCCGACGCAGGAAATCCTCCACCTCGGCATTCATGGCCGCACCACCGAGAATAAGCTGTTCCAACTGCCCTCCGAAAGCCTGGAGCAACTGATCGCGCACCTTTCGGAGAATTATACGGCTGATACCCGGAATCTTAAGCAATACGCGCATCAACGGCTTCTCGAGACGCGGGAAAATCTTTCCCTTCACAATCTTCTCTATTACCAGAGGAACCGTAATCACCAGCTTCGGACGCACCTGTGCGAAGGCCTGCAATACGATTTTTGGCGAGGGCACGCGCCCGAGGAATGTGATGTGGCAGCCGCGGCAAAGCGGAAACAGAAATTCAAACACAAGGCCGTACATATGAGCCAGCGGAAGCATGCTGACCATTCCGTCACCGGGATACAGGAAAGATATATTCCCAAGCCCGAAACGTATGTTGCTCCAGAGGTTGGCGTAGCTGAGCATCACTCCTTTCGGATTGCCGGTGGAACCCGATGTGTAGTTGATCAGGGCAAGCCTGTCGGGCTCCACATGGGTGAACTGCAAGTCGTCGGGGCCGAAGCCCGAAGGATACAGCCGCTCGAATTCGGCGTCGAGATTGTCGAGCAATTCCTTAAGTTTCGCGTTACGGCAAAGCTGCGGAAGAAGACCCGGAATCAGCAGCACAGCTTCCAGACCGCCCAGTTTATCCTCGTCGAGATTGTCGAAAATCTGCTTCTCTGTTATCAGGATGGTGGCGTCGCAATGATTCACAAGATGCTCCACAGCATCCGGATGAAACTCATGAAGCAGAGGCACCACCACCGCTCCGTAGCTCAGTGCGCCCAGAAAAGAAGCGGCCCAGTGGGCCGAATTGCGTGCGCAAAGCGCCACCTTGTCGCCGGGTTTAAGGCCGGCCGCACGGAAAATCAGGTGCATCTTCCCAATCTGAGCGGCCAGCGCGCCGTAGGTCAGAGTGATTCCGTTGAGATCGGAGAGCGCCGGGCGCTTCCAGTTTTTCCTTATGCTTTCGGCTATAGCCGGAAGTAGATTTGTCGACATAGTTGCAACGTTTTAGAATAGATGTAGCTGTATGCTTTCAATAAAATTAACGCAGAGTGTTTCTATTCTAACAAATTAATGCGTTACTTTGTAAGCAAAACGGCACAAAATTCCCCCATTTGTGCAAAATTAGGAATTAAAAACAACTTAAGCAACCCAAACCGCAACGCAGATGAAAACCAAACTGATTTCCCTGGCCATGGGTGCACTCCTTGTGGGATGCACCGCTGCTTCAGCTACCGGAAACTACACCATAACCGCCGAAATTCCCACCGACGATTTCGAAGGGCTCACAGCCTACCTGGTAAACTTCGATACCGGCGAAAAAATCGACTCGACAATGATCGACAACGGCAAAGCGGTGTTCAAGGGGTCCATAGCTGCTCCCGCGCTTGCACGTATCATCGTCGACGGCAACCGTATGGGCTCGCTCGTAGTCGAAAACGCTGAGATTTCCACACAGCACACTCCGCAGGGCACCGTTGTATCAGGTTCCCCGCTCAACGACCTCAACACCTCGATTCAGAAACGCATCCGGGGCTTCGAGCAGCAGTTCCGCGCACTCCCCAACGACAGCACCGCCGAAGCCGCCGCGCAGGCAATTCTCAGCGCCTACGACGCCTACACCGACTCGGTTTTCAAAGCCAACACCGACAATCCCGTAGGCTACAGCCTATTCCTCGACAAGGCCTACCGCATGGATCTCGCCGAGCTGAAAGCGGCACTCGAGAAATATCCGGTTCTCAAAAGCTATCAGCGTGTGAACAAACTCATCACGGCTGCCGTCAACAAGGAAGCCACATCGCCGGGCAAAAAATTCGTGGACTTCACCATAACAAACGACTCCATCAGTCAAAGCCTAAGCGACTTTGTGGGCAAAGGAAAGCCGGTGCTCGTCGACTTCTGGGCAAGCTGGTGCGGTCCCTGCATCCGCGAGACGGCTGTAATAAAAGATTTGCTTAAAGAATACGGCCCCCAGGGGCTGGAGGTACTCGGAGTGGCCGTATGGGACGACCCGGCCAACACCCGCCGCGCAATCGCGCAGCATCAGCTTCCATGGTCACAGATTATCAACGCACAGACTGTGCCCACCGACCTCTACGGAATATCCGGTATTCCGACCATACTTATTATCGGACCTGACGGCACTATCCTCAGCCGCGACAAGCAGGACGAAGAACTCCGAGCCGACGTAAAGGCCGTGATGGAGGGAACTCTCAGCGCCGCTACTTTCACCGCCAAAACCACGGAAGGAGCCGACAGCGTTGCGCCCGCAAAATAAACGCCAAATAAAGGCTCTATCATTTCAGGGCAAGCACCCAGCGGACTACCGGCGGAGATACCACGACCGCTACTGCCGCGCCGACAGCGTCGGCCAGCCAGTCAAGCCAGTCGGCTCCGCGCCCCATGTGCATTGCCCCCTGGAGCAGTTCGATAGCTCCGCCGAAGGCAATCGAGGCCAGGGCTATCACTGCTGCCAGATGCCATCCTACAAGCGCCGCGTCTCCACGGAGATTGCGGCGCTTTATGCGCCAGCGGCTACAGTCCAGCTCGCCCACGAAAGTGAGGCCGCCGAACATACAGGCGTGCACCACCTTGTCGATGCCAGGGATATGGGGCATCTCCGTATCGCCGAAAGGCGCGCGGGCGAGCGTAAGCCAGAGAATGGCCAGCACCACGATGAGAGTGAAAAGACCCGTCGGCACGGCAAGAAATCCGACGGCGATGTTTCTGCGGAGTCTGTTCATACGATTTGGCGGCAAAGTTATCAAGAATCCCCAATTTCATAACCGAAAAAATTGTAAATATTCTTTAACGGAGCTTCTTTTTACTGCAATAATTGGCTATATTTGCAATTGGCAATAAAGTGCCGGAAAAGGCACTTCTCTCTTCCATTGCCTGCATTGGCCGGATTCCACATCCACCATTATGGCTTTCAGCATCTTGAATGCGACGACAAAGCCGCGGCTGCCAGCGCCGCCGACCTTCTCCTCCCCCTTTCTCCCATCTCTCCTCTCCAATTTCATCACCTCCCCTCTCCCTCCCACCTACCTCCGCCAATAAAAAAACAACATAAATGACAGGTAAATGGAACTATTTACCCCTGACACCCCAAGAGCAGAAGATCGAGACGGCACTTGCACGCCGCTACGCCTCATGCCCGCCCGTAAGCGAGCTGCTGGTGCAGCGTGGCGTCACGTCGGTCGAGGATGCCGAGCGATTCTTTAATCCCCGGCTGAAATATCTCCACGACCCCTTCCTTATGCCCGACATGCAGAAAGCGGTGGACAGGCTCAACCGAGCCATGGGGGCGAAAGAGAAGATAATGGTCTACGGCGACTACGACGTCGACGGCACTACAGCCGTTGCGCTGGTCTACAAGTATCTCAGCAACTTCTACTCCAACATCGACTATTTCATTCCCACCCGCTACGAAGAAGGGTATGGAATCTCGAGCGACATCATCGACGATTTCGCCGGTCAGGGCGTAAAACTCGTCATCATCCTCGACTGCGGCATCAAGGCCAACGAGGAGATAGCCCATGCCCGCGAGCATGGCATAGACTTCATAATCTGCGACCACCACGTGCCCGACCAGGAACTGCCCGAGGCCGTGGCAATCCTCAACCCCAAGATGCCGGGGTCCACTTATCCGTGCCCGCATCTTTCCGGGTGCGGAGTGGGCTACAAGCTCATGCAGGCGTTCGCCATCAGCAACGGCATCCAGCAGAACGAACTGGAGGGAATGCTCGACCTCGTGGCCGTATCCATCGCCGCCGACATCGTGCCGATGGTCGACGAGAACCGAATAATGGCCTTCTACGGCCTGCGCCGCCTCAACACCAACCCCAACATGGGGCTACGCGCCATAATCCGCATCTGCAACCTTTCGAACCGCGAGATCACCATCTCCGACGTAATCTTCAAGATCGGACCGCGTATCAACGCCTCCGGGCGCATGCAGAGCGGCAAGGAGGCCGTCGACCTGCTCGTATCGCGCGACGTGGCCGACGCCTACGAGCGCGCCAAGGCCATCGACCAGTACAACAAAGACCGTAAGGAACTCGACAAGCGCATCACCGAGGAAGCCAACGCCATCATCTCCAGCCGCCACGAATCGGAGCGCGACAAAAAGTCGATTGTAATCTTCAATAAGGACTGGCACAAGGGAATCATAGGCATTGTCGCCTCCCGTCTCACCGAGCTTTACTACAAACCCGCCGTAGTGCTTACGCTCGTCAACGGCCTCGCCACCGGCTCGTCGCGCTCGGTGCAGGGTTTCGACATCTACAGCGCCGTAGACTCCACCCGCGACCTTCTCGAAAACTTCGGCGGCCACACCTACGCCGTGGGGCTATCGCTCAAGGAGGAGAACATCCCCGAATTCACGCGCCGCTTCGAGCAGTATGTGGCCGACAACATCCTCCCCTCGCAGCTCTCGCCGCAATATGAAATCGACGCCTTCCTCTCATTCTCGGAGCTTACGCCAGAATTCCTGGCTACCCTGCGCCGCTTCAATCCGTTCGGACCTGGAAATCAGAAACCGGTGTTCTGCACGCGCGGCGTGATGGATTTCGGCACGAGCAAACTCGTCGGCCGCCAGCTGGAGCACATAAAGCTCGAGCTCGTGGACGACACATCGGGCAAGGTAATCAACGGCATCGCCTTCAACAAGGCCGAGCTGTTCGACCGCATCCATGCCGGCGCACGCTTCGACATCTGCTACACCATCGAGGACAGCAAGCACCGGGGAGGCAGCAATGTGAACAACATCCAGCTCCAGATTAAAGAGATTAAACTCGACTGAACGCGCCGACCGCGCGCCACGCATCCATACCCCTATGGCTACCTCTCCATCCATGCTCGATACGCTCCGGCGCCACTGGGGCTATACCGCCTTCCGCCCTCTGCAGGCCGACATCATCGGCTCCGTACTCGAGGGGCGCGACACGCTCGGTCTGATGGCCACAGGTGGCGGCAAGTCCATCACCTTTCAGGTGCCGGCGCTTATGCTGCCCGGACTTACATTAGTGGTCACTCCACTCATCTCGCTGATGAAGGACCAGGTCGACAACCTGCTCGCCCGCGGCATCCGCGCGTATTTCCTCCACGCGGGCCTGCGTCCGGCCGAGAGCCGCCTAATTTACGACAAATGCCGCCTCGGGAAAGCCCGCATCCTATATGTATCGCCGGAAAAACTTCAGAGCGAGAGCTTCCGCCAGCAGCTCTCACGCCTGCCGGTAAGCCTAATAGTGGTCGACGAGGCCCACTGCATATCGCAGTGGGGCTACGATTTCCGTCCCTCCTACCTGAAAATAAGCGAACTCCGCAAAAAGCTCCCCGATATCCCGGTGCTTGCGCTCACAGCCTCGGCCACGCCCGAGGTGGTGGAGGACATCTGCCGCCAGCTTGAATTCCGCGCCGACGCACGCGTGTTCCGTCTCTCGTTCAACCGCACGAACCTCAACTATATAGTGCGCCGCTGCGACCTGAAGGAAGAGCAGCTCATCCACATCGCCAGCCGTGTGGCGGGCTCGGGAATAGTCTACGTGCGCTCGCGCAAGCGCACGCGCCAGATTGCCGAGGCGCTCGCCGCAGCAGGAATCTCCGCCGACTTCTACCACGCCGGCCTCGCGCCCGAGGAAAAGGCCGTGCGCCAGAACCGATGGAAGACCGACGAGACCCGCATCATGGTGGCCACCACAGCCTTCGGCATGGGCATCGACAAGCCCGACGTACGCCTGGTGGTGCATTTCGACCCGCCCTCGTCGCTCGAAGAATACTATCAGGAAGCCGGCCGAGGCGCGCGCGACGGCAAGGATGCCTACGCCGTGTCGCTCGTGGCGCCATCCGACAAGGGTGTCCTTACGCGCCGCCTCAACGACGCATTTCCCCCAAAAGAATATATCCGCGAGGTATACAACCGCCTGTGCGTGTTTCTCAACATATATATGGGCGAGGGATTCGGCGAAATCTACGAGTTTAACCTCGAGGAATTCTGCCGCCGCAACAGCCTCCAGCCCGGCCAGGCATCCGCAGCACTGAAAATCCTCACCCAGAGCGGCTGGATTGAATATATCGAGGAAATCGCCACGCGGAGCCGGCTTATGGTAGTGATGACGCGCCGCGACCTCTACGACCTGCGGCTCGACCCGGAGGCCGAGCGTGTATTTCAGCACGTATTGCGCACCTCGACGGGCATTTTCGCCGACTACGAGCATATCGACGAGCCTTCGATGGCCTCCGCGCTGGGGCTTACGGAGCAGACCGTCTACGAAAACCTGCTCAAGCTGAGCCGGATGCACGTGATCAGCTACGTGCCGCGCAAGTCCACTCCCTACATCGTGATGAGCCGCTCGCGCCAGGAGGGACGCCATGTGCAGATTCCGCGCGAGGTCTACGAGGAGCGCCGCGAGCGCATGGCCCACCGCATCGAGGCGATGAAGCGCTTCCTCTTTGCCAACGACGAATGCCGCAACAACACTTTGCTGCGCTATTTCGGCGAGAAGCCGCAATGCGGCTGCGGCAAATGCGACGTATGCCGCTCACAACGCGCCACACACCACGCGCCTCCGGCCGAAACCATCCGTCAGGCCGAGCAGGCCGTAGTCTACGCGCTGACCCATTTCCCCGATGGTGTAACCGTCGACCGTCTGGCCGCCTATCTGGCCACCCCCGCACCGTCGGTTATCGCCACGGTGCGCGCCCTTGCCGACCGCGGCGAGCTCCGCTTCGACACCGCCACCCTAACCGTCTACCCCCGATAACCGCCCTACCAGCCCATATCGGGCAAAAACATGAAAAGGCCGCGCGTCGAGAAATTCGACACGCGGCCTTCACGTTTCAACTATTTATTTATGAGAGCCTCAGTATCCAGTATCACTACTCGATAAAAAGGACGAGGGATGTCTGAATAAAAAACGTTTTTCAAGTCGGGCCGGCCGACGTCCGGCGAGCGGACGCCGCGCCCTGAGAGCTGAAATCCCGGAGGCTTTCGTTAAATAGTCGAGTGGTCGGGAAATATATCCGTGTTTGTGTGAGTTTCATATACAGATGCCATAAGGAAGGAGCCTTTCCGTCTCTTTCGTTTATCTATATAACAAACGGGCTCCACGGTCGTTGCAGCCCGCATAGCTAAAAGAATTTAAATTGTGTTTACTCCTGCCGAACCGCCGGAGGGCCGCTTGCTTGCGAACGGGAGAGCACCCTCGTCGAGGTCGCCGTTGGGGTTGAGCGGGAGTTTCTTCAGCCGGACGAAGAATTTAGGCATGCTCACTGCCGAGAGGTAGCGTCCGAGCTTCTTGCGCAGCCGTGCGAGCGAAAGCTTCAGCCCGTGGCGGGGTACGATGTAGGCCGTGAGGAAGGCCAGCCCCTGCGAATCGGTCGCCGGGCATACCACCCCGCTCTCCACCTCGGGAAGGCGCCGCAGGGCATCGGCCACGGCATCACACTCCACGCGTGTGCCTTCAATCACCACATTGCGCTCCTTGCGGCGCAGAAATACCACCGTACCGTCGGCGAGCGTATAGCCGATGTCGCCTGTGCAGAAGCAGCGGCGACCGTCGGGCATGTTTACAAAGTTTACATTCTCGGGATTGTCGCCGATGTAGCCGCGGGCCACTCCGTCGCCCATCACGCAGATTTCACCCTCAAGTCCGGGCACTACGGAGCGCAGACGGTCGTCGAGCACCTCGACTTCCGTGCCGTCGACCGCCCGACCCATCGGATATGCGCCGTCGGCGAGCACCTGCGAGCCGTTGCATCGGTAAAGCGTGGCGCCTGCCGCAGCCTCGGCCGGAGCATACGAATTGTATACCTCCACCTTGTCGACAAGATGGTCGACAAATCCGCTGAAAAGCACGTCGCCGCGGCTTTTGAGCAGCCGCAGCGAGCGCGGCAGCCGCCTGCCGGCAGCCACACAGCGGTTGATGTCGGAGAGCAATTGCGGAAAGCCCGTGATAACGGTTACGCCATGCTCGTCGGCGAACTCGAGCAGTCGCGCCGTGTCGTTGAGGATTCCTGCGGGAGGAATCAGCAGGGTGGCTCCGTTGAGCAAAGCGCCGAAAAGCTCCTCCTCAAAGAGGTCGAACGTAGCGACCGAAAGCTGCATCACCACGTCGGCACGCCCGATGCGGAATTCATGCTCGAAGGCATCGGCGAAGTGCATCACATTGGCCTGACTGACCACAACGCCGTTCGAGCGGCCCGAGCGGCCGGTGGTAAAAATCACATAGGCCGGAGCGTCGGCATGTACGGCTACCGGAGCTGGCGTGCGCCCGGCTTCGGTCTCGGCCATGCGCTCCGGAGCCAAAGGCCTCAGAGTCGCCGGGACAGTAATGGTGCGGAAACCGGCGAAACGATGGCGATAGGCATCCGACGTGGCTACAAAATCCACACCCGCCTCGCTCATCATATACCGTATGCGCTCGGGAGGCAGTCCGGGCTCTGCGGCCACATAGGCCGCGCCGGCGCGGAGCACCGCCAATATCGTTGCCACCAGCTCCACGCCATGGTCCATCACGATGCCCACGATTCGAGGCCGTTCATCCGGGAAACGTGCCTGAATGGCGGCTGCCAGTGCGTCGAGACGGCTGTAGCCCACCGTCTGCGTGGCCGTGCGCAGCGCCGGAGCCTGCGGCTGACGCTGAACCATCTCCTTAAACCTGCTGTAGATACTTGCCATAATGTTTCTCCTTTCCGCGGAGCGGCCGTCGGGCCACCCCGCTTTTAGATTAAGATACTTCCCCCGCTATTATAATAACCCCTCGCCAGGGGGTGTTTGTTCACGCCCCAAGCCTCCAAAAAAATCGCCATAAAAAATCCGGGAGTGAAAAAAGGGCGAGAATCGGCAAAAATGTCGAGGGCGATAATCAAAGCGAAAAAATCAAGCGCGAAAATCGGAGCGAAAAAAAATCGGCGCGCCGGAAGCCAAGCTTCCGACACGCCGATATGACGTTAATTTCGGGATTAATCCTGATTAATCGAGATTTATCGGGAATTATCGCGATTAATCGAGTTAAATCAGGTTTAATCGGGAATAATCTGGATTAATCGGGTTAAATTCCCGATTATTTCGGACCTCAGAGGGCGATTTTGCGCGAAATGCGGGTATTGGGAGCCTGCACGGTCAGCACGTATACGCCGCGACCGAGAGCCGAGCCGTCGAGTGTCAGCTCGTTGCCCGTCGCCGAGGCAGTAGCCACAGCCTGACCCTGCAGATTATGGAGCGTAGCGGTGAAACCCTCAACTCCGGCGAGGAACACGCTGTAGACACCTCCGCCTACCGGCTCGATAATGAGGCTGCTTTCCGGATCGTCGGAGGCGATACCGTCAACCCCACCCATTTCGTTGGCGAGAATGTACTTCAGACCGGCGAGAGCGTTGATTTTACCCATACCCCAGCGTTCGGGCTGCTGAGCGGTAAAATCATCCTTGTCGGCCGTAGCTGCGATTACCTTCTTGACGTCGTCCATCGAGAGGCGCACGCCCTTTTCAGCGGCTGCCTGCGACCACAGCGCCAGCACACCTGCCACAAACGGCGAGCTCATCGACGTTCCGCTCATCTCACCCCAATAGTTGCGCATAGTGGCGCGGGCATTGCTGGGATCGGGCTGATTGGCGTTGTTGATCCAGACCGTATAGGAAGCCTCGGCCTCCTCGCGGAGCTGGGCATCGGTTTTGGTGTTCTGCGGGCTTTTTTTAGCATTTTCGATATAAGAAGCTATCTCCTGAGCCACATAATAGGAATTATAGGAAGAAATCATTCCCATGCCAGGACCCACCACGTCGGGGAGCTGACGTCCCTGGAACGTATGGCCATAGGAGGAGAAATAAGCTATGTCTCCAACCTGACGCGACTCGCCGAAGGTCATCATCCCGCCAAGCGACGGATACGGATTGGTATTTACATAGGCTCCGACGGAAAGGGTGTTGTCGCCACAGCAAAGAGCGTTGATGGAGTTTGAAGGCGATCCATCCACGAAGCCGGCGAAGCCATTGGAGGCAAGATTTACAGAGCCATAGAGGTCGACGTTGGTTCCAGCCACACCTTCCACAATCACAGCCGGAATATAGTCGGCCGAAACGATGCCGAGATATAGGTATGTGTTGTAGCGGTTGTTGGCAGTGTTTACGTTAGCGGAATAGTTGAGCGTTGACGAGCCGCCGAAATACTTGCTGAAATTTGCATCGCGCGGAACGTTGGAGTAGCGGGTGTCAAGACCGCCGATCCATGTAGATGAAACGGGGCTGTTGATATCAATTTGATATTGCACCTGACCAGTAGTCTTGTCAAGAGCTGCCACGGCCACCTTAAGATTGCGGGCGTCAGAGCTCCATATGTCCAGATAACCGTCGGCGATGCCGTTGCGGCCCAATGTTGTCTTGAGGGGAGCAACAGAACCTGAGAAAGAACGGCTGAGAGAAATATTGTCGGCGCCCTCGTTTCCGGCAGAGATACAGATCAGTACTTTCTTACCGGCGGCCGCCAGGGCCAGGGCACTTGCATCCGTGCCGTCGTGAGGGCCATGCTGATGACCGAGCGATAGATTCATCACACCGGGTTTGCCGGTCTGCTTGACATAATCGCTGAAAAGACCGGCCGCAATGGCCACATTGTTGTTTTCAAGCGTGCCTACGCAAACCGACAGCTCAGCATCCTTGGCAACACCATAATAGGGATTGGCATTATTACCGGTGGAAAGTTTACCGCGGCTGTTTACAAGAGCCACACTGCCATTGCCCGAACCGGGCTTAGCATCATGGCTGCCACCCATGATGCCGAGCACATGGCTTGCATGCGTATCTACACGGGAGTCTGTCTGATAGTTGGCGATTGCCTCGGGAGTATCATGCATGGTCACGGCGCCAGTGGCACCCTTGATATCCCATACGCGCTTGATCCGAAGATTTCCGTCGGCATCCTGGAAATTCAGATGCATCGGGTCGAGGCCGGTATCCATCATTCCGACTACAACCCCCTCGCCAGTATAGGAATGAGCAAGCCCGGAAGAGGCGGCTGCCGTATGCAAAACGTCGACACCGGTAACCTTACGGGCCGTATTGAGCATCGGCTCAAGTTTGAAGCCAAGCGAAACCTGAACGACCTCATCAATAGCGGCAACCTCCTCCATTTCGGCGGATGTGAGACGCACTGCTACCACGCGGCCCATTTCTGTAATAATTTCGTAGCCCTGCTCGGCCAGGATATATCCCATTCCCTCGTCTTTCATCGTAACGAGGACGGCCACTTTGGCATCGGGGTCGATTTCAGGCATAATGGTCGGATTATTGGATGTACCACGGCTTTTGGCAAGCGCAGCAACAGCGTTGTCGCGGGCATTTCCGATATACAGCCCTGCGGCAGAGTCGAACTTGCTCTGGGCGGAAGCTATCATTACAGCCGATAAGCCCAGAATGGCAAACGCGTAAAACTTTTTCATATTTACTTTTATTCTCTGTGATTTATTCAGGATACTTGATGAATGGAAGCCGTCTGGACAGAATTTAGCGAACCAATTGGAACCCCAAACGGATATTCAAGCGCAAATTTACAGAATTTCAAGCCAAATCCCTATCACTTTACGCGGCAAATATGGCAAAGAACTCTCATTTTGCCAATTTTTAACATGTTAACAAAAACAAAGCGGATTTTAACGTAATGCCTACATCCACACAAACAGCAGGGACCATGTCCGGTAGGACACGGCCCCTGCGGGGTATTCGAGTCATAGAGAAGGCTCCATTGCCGAGCTCTTCCCTATCAGGAATAATTTACTTAACGTTGGCAGTCTTAACCTTTGCCTTCACGGCGTCTACATGTGCAACCTTGGTAGCCTTGTAGCCGCCGAAGCCGGAAGATTTCTTAGCACGGCCGGTGAAGGAAACAGTCGTCTTCTCGACAGCGGCGCGGTTCTGCTTGGGAGCTTTGAGATTACGCGAAGCTACACGGGAAGTAACATCGAAGTGGAGCTGACCGGGAGCATATTCGCCCGTAACCTCCGACATGTCGATGGTAGTGTAACCCATGCCGTAAGCGGGATCCGGAACAGTGGTCCAGAAGCTGGTGTTGGGATTGTTCCAGGCTTCCAGAGCGCCAAGGAGCTCATCGCTGAAATTAGTGTAGGAACCGGCATCCTGACCGTTACGGACATAGTAAAGGCCGAATGCGCCTGCGGGGAAACCAACCACACCATCTTCTACAATTCCACCAAAGCCGGCTCTCACGAGAGTCGAAAGAGGATACTGTGGATAGCCGTTGGAACCGGTCAGATAGTCGTAGAGGTCGCACGAGAACGAGAGCGGGCTCAGACCGATAGCGGTAAGGTCTACACCAAGGTCGCCGTCGACCATATATGTAGCGTTGTCGTAGAGAGCATTGAACTCAATATAGTAGTTCTTGTCGGTCAAAGCAATTCCATAGTTTGCATACTGGATTGCAAAAGGCCAGCTGCGATATGGATTAACCAGACGGTAGCGACCGGGCTCCTGAGTGTTGGCTTCAACCTCAACGTCCCATTCCTCACCGCCAATCTCACCACTCTGAAGTGACCAGTGACCATAGATCAGACCCTCAGAGTACTTGCACATACCTACGGATACCCACTCGCGGGCAGCCTGGACGGTCTTGTAGTTGAAAGTGTAGGAAGTAACTTTCACTGCCTCGCCGGCTTCATTGTAGGAAACGGCAACCACGGTATAAGCGCCATCGTTCTTGAGCTGGAACTGAAGGGTAGTGGAAGCGTCGTAAACGAGTTCGGCGTTGGTGTCGGCCTTGATCTCCTCGGCAACGGCATTAACTTCAGTGTCGGTAAGAGCACCTTCTACACACTTATATGCGAAGGAGTTTGCATCCGCACCCTTGTAGGCCTGAATGTATGCATATTCAGTACCATCGCCATCTACGAAGTTGCCGGAGTAGGTCATGGTTACGGCGTAGTCCTTAAAGCCGGGGAGTTGAACGTATTCCCAGCTGTCGCCGAACCAAGAGGTTGTACCCTTAAGGCTGGGCATCGTCATGGCCATATCCAGGCAGAGCAGACCACGCGACACATCGTAGTAAGAGGGGATCTCACCGTCGGGTTTGAAGGCATTCTCGTAGACATACTCAGGAGTAAATCGACCGCTATAACGCCAGTCGGCATACCATGTGAGAATGTCCATAAGCCAGAGTTCCTCGCCATAGTTCGAGTTGACAACAGTGGTGCTGAATGCCGGAACGGTAAGGATGGGGCACTCAACGCCATCTACGTCGACAGTCCAGGTATTGTCTACATTAATGATGTAAAGATAGCGGCTGTCCGTAAGGGGATCGAGGTCGGGATCGTCCTTATACGTGTCGTAGAGAACAGGATCGGGAACACAGAACTGATACTTGTTGGGGTTAACCACGGAACCACGAACGTACACAGGCACCTCGATAACCGAAGTATAGAGGGCGGCCTGCGTGATAGTGGCCAGACCGGTGCTGCCCTTGGTAGCGTAGTCGGGAGTTCCAAGAGGAATCATGCTGCCGTCCTCGGGATCGAAGCGGTACTGAGCCCATTCGGTCCAGGGCTCGTAGCTGAGGGTAAAAGTACGCTTGGTAAGACCGTAGGGAGAATTGTCCTCACCCTTGATCGAGAGATCAAGCAGGTACTTGTATTCCGGAACCACGGAAGCGAAATTCACATCGATTACAACGGGAACCTGCTTCACACCGGCAGGGAAAGTAACCTGCGAAGGAACGGTGAAAATACTGGTCTGAGCTACACCATCCTGATCGGTTACTTCACCGGAAAGACCGACTGTAAGCTGAGCATCGGCGTTCTCACGGCAGATCATTACCTGGCAGGTAGTGGCATCGGTGGCAATCTCCACAGTGCTCGGATCGGAAACCGGGAAGTAAACGGCGTTGCCGGGCACCTTGTCGACGGGGGTGTATTCAACCTCGTCGGTACAAGCGGCCATCCCGAAGAGGAATGCGCCACCCATGAGGGCCGAAAATATCTTGTTTATCTTCATTTTGTTTGTTGATTAGAACAGATTAGGAAGAGAAAATGATTATTGCTTAAGCGGCGTAGACTGGTTGCCGGTGTTGGGGTTGTTGAACTTCTCGACACCCTTATTGGAATCGGCTTCCTGCTGAGTGATGACAAAGTTCATCCAATAGGGACGGCCTACAATCTTGTAGGTGTCCTGACCCCAGTTGAAGTTGGTGCCGGAATACGTACGGTCGACATCCATGTTGAGGCGCTTGTAGTCGAAATAAGCCTGGCCTTCACCGAAGAGTTCAACACGCTTCTGGAAGACGATTTCATCGATAACGGCCTCAAGACCGGTTGCGTTCGAGCTGTAGGTCGCGTAGCGGTAACGCTTCATGAAATCGGAGCAGAGCTGGAGACCCTGGGCCGGATCTGCGTGAGCAACTGCCTCAGCTTCGATGAAGTACATTTCCTCAACACGCATCAGGGGCACACCGACTACGCAAGCGATGTTGTTGTCGGTCATGTTGCCGCTGCCGGGACGGAACTTAAGTGAAGCGTATGTGGGGAGGTCCTCACGCTGAGCGGGATTGATAAGCGTCTCACGACCGGAAAGAGCGGAACCTTCGGGGGCAATAAACATAAGCTTGCGGAAGTCACGGTCGTTCATACGGCGGTAAACGTTGGCACCGATCATGATGAACGGACCGGCCGAAGCATAGCCGAAGTCGGTTTCGTTCGACATCCAGGAAGTCCAGTTGAGGAGGGCGGTCTTTACGGCGTCGTCTTCATCGTTATACTGCATACCCCACATCCAGGAGGAAACGCTGAGGTCGTTGAAACCGGTATTCTTGTCGAGACACTGAGTCTGGGTCATAGGAGTGGCACCGGAAGCAGTGATGGCAAGGCGGGCATACTGAGCAGCCTTCTGATAGAGTTCTGCGGCAGTACCTTCGCCGGCATAGGGAAGACCCTGCTCATGGTATGTGGCGTCCCAGAGATAGAGACGCGCCATCACACCATAGCATACGCCAAGGTTGGGAACGGTTTTGGATGTGCGTGCGGAGCCCTTCTGAAGCAGAGGTATAGCCTGCTCGAGGTCGGCGAGAATAAATTTCACCATCTCGTTGTGCTTTGCACGGGGGTTGTTGCGGGCCTGTTCCTCGGTGGTCTTGTCGGTCACGATAGGAACGGTCAGACCGGTCACGTCGTTGCCGTCGACATTGGTGGCAGGCACGATGGAGTTGGGGAGGAACTCATACATACGGGCCATGTCGAGATAAGTAGAGGCACGGAACACGAGACCCTGGCCGAGATAAGCCATCATATCGGGGTCGGTAGTGGCGGGATCGATCGAGCCGATTACCTTGTTGGTGGTAAGAACCTGCTCAGTCTGGAAGTTCCAGATGAACTGGGTGGCAGCATAGCCGGCGTTAAGGGAGACACTGGCCGAACTCCAGGTGGAGAACCAGTTGTAGCCGGAATAAACGACCGACATATCGGCGGTCATGACGTCGCGGGCGTGCATGATAGCACCCTGGCCCCAGTCGTAGTGCTGGTCGGTAGCGACCGTGGCATACTGGTTGAGGTGACCCGGCATAGCCCATACGAGTGCGGAAATAGCTTTGGCGTTTCCATCGAGCTGCTCCTGCACCACAGAGTTGGTGGGGAACACCTCTTCGATACAGCCAGTGGTGAGCAGCGCGGGAGCTACGAGCGCTGCGCCCATTAATGCTTTATATATTTTATTCATTGTTGCGATGTCTATAGGGATTAGAATTCAACAGTCAGACCGCCCGAGATTGTGCGGATGGGAGCATAATAGGTATTGTTGCTGCCGCCGGTGAACGACTGACGGGGATCGAGACCCTGACGCTTCGACCATACCCATACGTTGTCGCATGCGAGGTAAACGCGAACCTTCGAGAGGTAAGCCTTGCGCACGAGCTTGGTGGGAAGGGTGTAACCGAAGTTGATATTCTCGAGCGAGAGATAGGAAGCGTCGGTTATGAAGCGGTCGCTGGTAGCGTTGTTGTACTGATCGCCGTAGTAGTAGCGGGGAATATCGGAGTCGCGGTTTTCAGGAGTCCATGCATTGAGAATGTCAGCGTGGATGTTGAAGCCCTTGCCGCTGGTGCTGTAAGGCGAGCCCATGAGATTAGCGTAACCGCTGTCGTAAACCTTGCCGCCGATCTGATAGTTGAAGGCGAGTGAAAGGTCAAAGTCACGGTAGGTGAACTGAGTGCTGAAGCCACCGTAGACGGGAGCAAGAGCGGAACCTACGAGGAAGCGATCGGCCATGGAATAGTTGTCGGTAGTTGTTACTTCGCCGGTAGGATTACCGTTTTCGTCGCGAACATACTGATAGTAAAGTGCCTTACCGTTCTCCTTGTTCACACCGGCATACTTATATGTATAGAAGCTGTACATTGATTCGCCTTCGCCATAGAAGTAGCTGCCCGAGCTGTAACCCTTGACGGGGTTGGAACTGAAGTCGTCGGTGAACTTATAGGCGTTCTGGCCCTTACGCTCTTCGGGGAGCGAGGAGATGCGGTTCTTATACCAGGTCATGTTGAAGTTTACGTCCCACTTGAAGTTCTTGGTCTTGATGGGAGTACCGCCGAGTTCGATTTCCACACCAGTGTTGGTCATGTCGCCGATATTGTCGTAATAACCGGCGTAACCGAACGAGGTGGGGAGGGGGAAGTACATCAGCATATCGGAGGTCTTGCGATAGAAGGCCTCGATGTTGCCGGTGAAGCGGCCGTTGAACATGGAGAACTCAACGCCTGCATTGAAGTTGCCGTTCTTTTCCCAGGTGATGTCCTCGTTACCCATCGAGACGGGCGATGCTCCGGGGTTGCCGTTGGAGTTGATGATATCGTAAACGTTGGTATAACGGAAGTTACCGATATTGTCGTTACCCTGCTCACCGTAGGAAGCCTTGATTTTGAGCATGTCGAGCCAGGTTACGTCCTGAAGGAACGATTCCTTGGAGATGATCCACGCTCCACCGAGGCTCCAGAAGTTACCCCAGCGGTGTTTGGGATGGAAACGCGAGGAGGCATCGCGACGGAATGAGAAAGAAGCGAAGTATTTGGAGTCGTAGTCGTACTGACCGCGGAAAATCCAGCCTTCATTGTTGTACTCGGTGGTGTAGGAGTTGGCGTTGCCTTTGGTGATGGCACCTGCAAGTTCTTCATTCTCGCGGTCGAACATGTTGCTTTTCGATGCGAAGAGATAGAAGTAAGTCGTCTTGTACCATTCATGACCGAGGAGGGCATCGACGTTGTGCTTGCCGAAGCGGTGGTTCCAGGTAAGGAGCTGCTGGTAGGTATAGTCGATATTACGTGTATGATACTTACCTACGATACCGTTGGAAGCTGCATACTGACCATAGTAGGGGTTGGTCACGGATGTCTGACGCATTTCCTGCAGGTTGATGCTGTTGTTGGAAGTGAACTTGAAGTCCTTGAGGAAGCGCACCTCAACAAAGCCACGACCGGTAAAGGTATTTCCTTCAACCTTGTTGGTGTCGAGAATGGTGGCATCAAGAGCGTTGGAGTCACCATAGACAGGACGCTTCAGGCCGGCGTTGTCGCCCGAGCCGTAGTCGAAGCGTGTGTTGCCAACTTTATCGATCATGATGTTGCCGGCGCCGTCGCGGATATAAAGAGGATAAATGGGAGCAACCTGAGTAGCAGCTGCGAAGATGTTGCCTGTGGAGTTGGACGAGCCTTCATCACTATCCATGGCATTCATCACGATGTGGCTGTAGCTGCCGCTGGCACCAACCTTAAGCCAGGACTTAGCCTGTACGTCGGCACTCAGGCGGGCGGTGAAGCGCTGGAAATCGCTCTTGGCGATGATGATACCGTCGTTTTTCAGATAGCCGACCGAAGCGAAGAAGTTGCTCTTGTCGTTACCCTGAGTAACGCTTACATTGTATTCCTGACGGAGGCTGTGATTATAGGATTCATCGAGCCAGTTGTCAGGCTGAAGGAAATAGCCTGCGCCCTTATAGTTGACGTAGCGGCCAAGAGTCGCACTGGGGTTCAGGCGGCCGTTCTGACCGATAAGATACTGACCCTGAGGAACGGTATATACATTGTAACCGAGACCATAGGAGTTATCGGCACACATATTCTCATTAGCCCATATATAGGCTTCCTGATGCTTGTAGCCGAGACCACCGATGTTTTCCTGCTGACCGCCGGAAGTTGTAATCCAGTCCTCGTCGGCGCGGGCAAAGTTGTAAAGTGCACCATAGTAGGTTTCATAATACTGGGCGGGATCCTTGATAAAATCGTAGTCCTGTGTGGCACGGGTGTTGAGACCCCACTTGGCGTCGACCGTAACCTTAGCCTCGCCGAGTTTAGCACGCTTGGTGGTGATGAGGATCACACCGTTAGCACCACGGGCACCGTAAAGAGCATTCGATGCAGCGTCCTTGAGGACGGTCATCGACTCGATATCGTTGGTATTGAGAGTATTGATGTCAGCAGTATAAGGAGCTCCGTCGACGATTACGAGAGGCGAGTTGCCGGCGTTCATCGAGGAGAAACCGCGGATGCGGATTGTGGGGCTGGAAGCACCGGGGGCACCCGAAGCGTTGGAGAGCTGCAGACCGGCAACCTTACCGGAGAGAGCGTCGAGCACGTTGGTGACCTGGGTCTTCTCGATAGCGTCGTTGCTGATCACGGTTGCCGAACCGGTGAAGGCCGATTTCTTGGCGGTACCGTAAGCCACGACCATCACCTCGTCGAGACTATTCTCGGAGGATTCGAGCTTGATGGTCATCTTACCGGACGAAACAGCCACCTTGCGGGTGTTGAAGCCCACGTAAGATACGTTGAGTTCATTTACTTTGTCGGGGACGGTCAACGAGAAGTTACCGTCGATGTCGGTCGATGTTCCCTGACCGCCTCCGATGGGCATCACCGTGGCACCTGCCAGGGGCTCGTCGTCAGCTGCCGAAACAACCGTACCGCTGACCACCTTCGACTGCGCCATGGCGCAAGCTGCGGTAATCAGGACTGCCGTCAGTAATAGAAACAGCTTTTTCATACACAATAATTAATTAGACATAATGAGTTAAAAATTCTACGATCGGTTTGATTTTAACGAGCACTTTTTTGCGCACATGGGTCGAGCCGGGGCTATTCTTGCTTACGGGTTCGGGATGATTCAACCTTTTTCTTTTCGGCCTCCCTGCGGAAGCTTTGGGCGAAATCGATTCGTAAAACCCCGAGGGCTTAAAAGCGTGGCCGCGCGTGAGAATCATCGCTGCCCGGTTTTTACATCTTTTTTAACCTTAGTCGCACCGAAATTCACGGCTTTCACCATATACACTTAGCAAAGTTAATACAAAATGTCAAGAAAATAAACACTTCGAGAGCATTTTTGCTGCTCTTTAACATAATTCTTTGTCATGTTGACAAGTGGCTATTTTGGCACAAATTACACATATTATTAATTTACAGCCATTTACAATATGAATAACCGACATAAATATTCACATTGCATAAAACCTCAAAAAGTGTTAAAATTTTTAGCTTAATTAATTGTTAAAGACCACCGGGGAAAAATGGAGCAAACGGACAGAAAAATGGTAACTTCCGACAACCGCCCACTCCGCCAATCTCCCATATATAATAAGGCGTATAGGTTTCGCAACCTCTATTGCCGGATTACCATAAAATTCGCTATCTTTGCATCAATATGGCGCATACCGAAATCCTGGAAGAACGACCGGAGGGAACACGCCCCCTGAAGACGCCCCGAAGCCGCACACTGCGTGCGGTATGGCTCGCCATGCTCCTGGCAGTAATCCTCGGTGCGGCCGCTCCGCAGGAGGCACGCGCCTTCAGCCTCGACCTCGACTCGATTGCGGCGTGGGGCAAATTTCCAAACTTCTGCATCAAGACCTACCGCTGGGGCGATAAATTCTTCAATTCCTACGACTCGCTCTATGTGGTCGGTTCGGGCAAACGATTCAACGTCAAGGCGAAAGTCGACTCATGGAGCGACGTCTACAACTTCCGCATCGACGACGGCTACTCGATGCAGATGCTCAGCGACCCCTCGTCGACACTGGGGTTCTACCTCACCTATATGGCTGTATCGGTGGGCTACGACATGAACATCGGCAAATACTTCAACGGCGGCCAGCGTGCGCGCAAGCGTTTCAACCTGCAGTTCAACTGCTCGCTCTTCGCATTCGAATACTACAACATAAGCAACGACATCGGAACGACCATACGCCGGATGGGACCGGTGGGCGAAAGCCACCGCGTCGACATCCCGTTCAAGGGAATAAACACAAGCCAGTGGGGAATAGACCTCTACTACTTCTTCAACCACAAACGATACTCGCAGGCGGCGGCATTCTACTACAGCAAGCTGCAGGTTCGCAGCCAGGGGACGTTTTTCGCCGGACTATCGTTCAACGGCTCGCAGTACAACTTCGATTTCTGGGACCTCGAGCCGGCCGACCGCCCTACCCTCCCCGCCTCGTGGGCGAATTTCTATATGGTGAAGAACAAAAATTACGCCCTGAAACTCGGCTACGGCTACAACTGGGTGTTCCACAAGGGATGGGTGCTGGGAGTGTCGGAGGCGCCGCTCGTAGGCCTGCGCATGGGCTACATCAACGACCCGTCGCAGCAGAAAACGTCGTTCGGAATGAGCAACCAGATGCGCCTGTCGCTGATCTACAACTACAAGACGAAATGGTTTTTCGGCGCCGTGGGCCGTTGGGACATGGCCCTGATCTACGACCGCGAACACACGCTGATGGCCAACAATCTCTCGCTGGAAGCTTCGGCAGGCTTCCGCTTCAATCTATGGTAAAAGAAGTCATTTAAACTTTTTCTTCAAATGGCTTCACAAGATGTATTCATCAAGAATGACACACAAAGAATTCCGGGGTTTCATCGGGTTAGGCATACTGCTTGTAATCCCACTTGCAATCAGTCTGGCAAAACAATGCACCAATACGCAAACCGAGAAGCGCCTGCAGGAGGCAGTCGAGATAGCGCAGGAGGCCGATTCGATAGCCGACATATCGAAAGCCCGCGCCGACTCCGCCTCGGTTGAGGCAGCCTTCGGACCGGCCGAGCCGGATGACAGTCAGACCAGTCGGGCCGGACGGCCCAAACGCACGGCACGCACTGGTCAGAGCAAGAAAAAGCCGGCGGGGCATAAAGCCCAGCCGGCCGATATGAGCAGTCCGCACGACCGCCCGGTGGAAAGCGGACGGTAAGCTCTGCGGTCAGGCCAAATGTTTAAATTATAATTCCAACTGCTTAAGTTCGAGAATCAGCGACGCTTCGAGGCGCGTTTCACGGTCTTTTTCGCGCCGCGCTTTCCTTCGGCAGGAGCCGATTTCGACGATTTTGCTTTTTCCTTTGCGGAGGCACGGGCGGCCGCCTTTGCTTTCTCATGGCGCGACATCTTCCGGGCCTGCTCGGCGGCGAGTGCTTCGCTCCGCGCGGCCTTGCGCTCGGCTTTCGCGGCGCTCCGGCTTCCGGGAGCAGCTTTCTTCGCCGATTTTCCAGCCTTAGACTTTTTGCCGGCAAGCGCCTGGGCCACACTGACCTTGGCGCCCATATCGTCCTGGCCCGCAACAACCATGCGCGGGTCGACGATTACGAAATCAAGCTGACGCTTGTCAAGGTCGGCGCGGGCTACGCGGATACGAACCTTGTCGCCGAGGCGGAACACGATGCCGCGGCGCCGGCCGCGCAGACAGTAGTTCTTCTCGTCGAAATCGTAGAAATCGTCGGCAAGCTCGCGCATCGGCACGAGACCCTCACATTTGTTATCGTCGAGCTCCACATAGAGGCCCCATTCGGTCACACCGGAAATCATACCTTCGTATTCCTCGCCGAGATGGTCGCCCATATACTCCACCTGCTTGTATTTTATCGACGAGCGCTCGGCATTCGCGGCGAGCTGCTCCATAGCGGAGGAGTGTTTGCACTGGTCCTCGAGTTTTTCGACGTTGACGCTGCGACCTCCGGCCAGATAGCGCTCGAGCAGACGGTGAACCATCATGTCGGGATAGCGGCGGATGGGCGAGGTAAAGTGGGTATAGTAGTCGAATCCGAGGCCGTAGTGGCCTATATTCTCGGTTGTGTAGATGGCTTTGGCCATGGAGCGTATGGCGAGCACGGAGAGGAAATTTTCCTCACCCTTACCCTTTACGTCCCGCAGCATTTTGTTGAGCGAGCGGTTGATTTCGCCGGCCGAGCCGTGGGTCTTCAACCGGTAGCCGAAAGCGCGGGCGATATTGGCCAGGTCGGTGAGCTTTGTCGCATCGGGCTGATCGTGCACGCGATATACGAAAGCCTTCTCCTTGCGGCGCTTCTCGGGCTTGCCGATGGCGGCGGCCACCGTGCGGTTGGCCAGGAGCATGAACTCCTCGATGAGCTTATTGGCATCTTTCGACACCTTGAAATATACGCCCGTGGGATGGCCTTTCTCGTCGATATCGAAACGCACCTCCTCGCGGTCGAAGTCCACAGAGCCGTTTTCGAATCGCTGCGCGCGGAGCTGCTTGGCCAGACGGTCGAGCGTGGTTATCTCCTCCACAAGGTCGCCCTTGCCGGTTTCGATCACTTCCTGGGCCTCCTCGTAGGCGAAACGGCGGTCCGAGCGGATCACGGTGCGCACGATGCGGCTGTTGAGCACCTTTGCGTTGTCGTCAAGCTCGAAAACGGTGGAGAAAGCCAGCTTCTCCTCGTCGGGACGCAACGAGCATATGCCGTTGCAGAGGCGCTCGGGGAGCATCGGCACCACGCGGTCCACAAGATATACCGATGTGGCGCGCGTCATGGCCTCGCGATCGATTATGGAGTTGGGTTTCACATAGTGAGTTACGTCGGCGATATGCACGCCCACCTCCCAGTGGCCGTTGGGGAGGCGTCGTATCGAGAGCGCGTCGTCGAAATCCTTGGCATCCTTGGGGTCGATTGTGAAGGTTGTCACGCCGCGGAAATCCTCGCGACGGCTGATCTCCTCGGGAGTGATACCCGCGTCGATTTTGTCGGCAGCCTTTTCGACGGCGGCGGGATATTTATATGGGAGGCCGTATTCGGCAAGAATGGCGTGGATTTCGGCATTGTTCTCGCCGGTTCGGCCGAGGATATCGACCACCTCGCCGCGCGGATTTTTCACCTCCTCGGGCCATTCGGTGATTTTTACGATGGCCTTGTCGCCATCTTTGCCACCCTTGAGTTTGGCCTTCGGGATAAAGATGTCGCAGGCGAGAAATTTGGAATCGGTTTTCAGGAAAGCGAGATGGCCTTCGATCTGAAGTGTTCCGATAAACACCTGCTCCTTGGGCTCGACGATTTCCACCACCTGCGCCTCAGGCTCCTGGCCGCGGCGATGGGCCGCGATGGCAACTCGCACGCGGTCGCCGTTGAGAGCGTGCATCGAATTGCGCTCGGCCACGAAGATGGCCTCCTGGTCGTCGTCGGTCACCACACTGTTCTTGCCGTTGGAGCGGCGCACGAACGTGCCCATGGTAAAGTTGGAGCGCGCCGGAGCCTTGTATTTGCCCGGTGCGGTCTCCACCAGCTCGCCGTCGAAAGCCAGTTCGGCGAGCATCATGGCTACGCTCCGCTGCGCGGGGGCCGATTTCGCGCCGATTGCGGCGGATACCTGCTTATAGTTGAAAGAATTGTTTTGTTGGCGCGAGATAAAATCCTGAATCTGCGCCCGCAGCTTTGTAGCGGCTGCTTTTGTCGTTGCGTTGGGCATGGTTGAATACGTGTGTTTGAACATCCCTTCCACCCCGAGGGGTGAGCATTATGCAACCGGAGGCAACTTGTCCTGCCGATCACTTGAAAAACAAACGAAAACGCCATGTGGTTCTGACGGCCCGAAAGCGACCGGCACTCCTCCCCACACGGCGTGTTCCCTTATAATCAGGCCGAACGGACAGGCCGTTCAGGCGTCGATATTCGCATAGTTGGCGTTAGCCTCGATAAACTCACGGCGCGGACCTACGTCCTCTCCCATAAGCATGGAGAAAATGCGGTCGGCAGCAGCGGCGTCGCTGATCTGCACCTGCTTGAGCAGGCGGTTTTCAGGCGACATGGTCGTATCCTTGAGCTCCTTGTCGCTCATCTCGCCGAGACCTTTGTAGCGCTGCACTTTGGTCTTCTCTCCATGCTCGGCGATGAAGGCCTGAAGCTGGGCATCGGTCCAGCAATACTCCTCGATCTTACCCTTGGTACATTTATACAGCGGCGGAGTGGCCAGATAGAGGTAGCCTTCCTCGATGATGGGTCGCATGCGGCGGAAAAAGAGCGTCATCAGCAGCGTGGCGATGTGGGCTCCGTCGACGTCGGCATCGGTCATGATTATCACCTTATGGTAGGCCAGTTTCGATAGATTCACCTTCTTGGGATCGTCTTCGGTACCGATGGTTACGCGTAGGGCGCGGAAAATATTGGTAATCTGCTCGGAGTCGAACACCTTGTGGTCCATTGCCTTCTCTACGTTGAGCACTTTGCCTCGGAGCGGAAGGATGGCCTGGGTGCGGCGGTCGCGGCCGCTCTTTGCCGTACCGCCTGCCGAGTCACCCTCGACGAGGAAAATCTCGCATTCCTGAGGATCGCGGCTGGAGCAGTCGGCGAGCTTGCCGGGAAGTCCGCCACCGCAGAGTGGCGATTTGCGCTGTATCTTAACGCGGGCATTGTAGGCGGCATGGCGCGCCTGGGCCGCGAGGACGACCTTTTCAACGATGGTCTTGGCTTCCTTGGGATGCTCCTCGAGATAGGTGCGCAGAGCGTCGCTAACAGCCGTCTGCACGGCGCCGATCACCTCGTTGTTGCCGAGCTTGGTCTTCGTCTGACCCTCGAACTGGGGTTCCATCACTTTCACCGAGATCACAGCCGTCAGGCCCTCGCGGAAGTCGTCGCTGGCAATCTCGACCTTGCTCTTTTCGAGAAGCTTGTTGTCGTCGGCATATTTCTTGAGTGTCGACGTGAGGCCGCGACGGAAACCGGTGAGGTGTGTGCCGCCCTCGATGGTGTTGATGTTGTTGACGAAAGAATAGATATTCTCGTTGAACGACGTGTTGTAAGTCAGGGCCACCTCTACGGGGATTCCCTGGCGCTCGGTATTGAGATGGATAACGTCGTTGATCAGGCTTTCCTTGTTGGAGTCGATATATTCCACGAACTGACTGAGGCCGTTCTCGGAAAAGAAGACTTCCCTGATGGGGTTCCCTTCCTGGTCGAGCGTACGCTTGTCGGTAAGCGTCAGCGTGATGCCCGCGTTGAGGAATGCGAGGTCGCGGAGGCGGTTTGCAAGCGTCTCGTAGTCGTAGACGTTTACGGTGAAAATCGTATCGTCGGGATGGAAGGTAATCGACGTACCGGTGGTATCGCTCTCGCCTATTACCGTAAGGTTGCTTGTAGGCTTGCCCTGGGAATATTCCTGCATGTAGATTTTCCCTCCGCGTCTAACCTCGGCGCGCAGATAGTCGGACAGGGCGTTGACGCAGCTCACACCGACGCCATGCAGACCGCCAGACACCTTATAGGAACCTTTGTCGAACTTACCGCCGGCATGGAGCACTGTGAGAACCACCTCAAGGGCACTCTTATGCTCCTTCTCGTGCATGTCCACGGGGATACCGCGGCCGTTGTCCACAACGGTGATGGAGTTATCCTCGTTGATTGTTACTTCAATATGAGTGCAGAATCCGGCGAGAGCCTCGTCGATTGAATTATCAACTACTTCATATACAAGATGATGCAGGCCTTTTACGCTTATGTCGCCGATATACATGGCAGGACGCTTGCGCACGGCCTCCAGCCCCTCGAGCACCTGGATGTTGCTGGCGCTGTATTCCTGAGGCTGCGGAGCATCAATTTCGAATTTTTCTTCCGACATAAATTATTCTATAAGTCTATATTATTCAAAGTGTTATCCCTTCCACCGATATATCACGGCGAGACCTCGGCCAATCGCCTTATACGTTACAAAGGTAGCAATTTTATTGCTAAAAAACAATATTTCCCACGCCGGTTTCACTCCCGGAAATTCGCTAAAATTTACAAAAAAACGACCCTGCGGCACATCAAAAAAAATACAACTCGGCGGTGTATCGGAACGGATAGTCCCGATACACCGCCGTGGAAAAGATTTTTACGGATATTAAACCTCCCTTTACTCCGCCTCCTTGTTTTCGGATTCGACGCGCAGCGTTGCGGCAGCATTCATCACCGACGCGGGAAGGAACGTGCTGAACAGCGCAAACAGCTCCTCGTTCGACACACCATCCTTAAGGGCAACAAATACCGTATCGGCTCCGGGGATAGTGCCCAGCACAAGGCGTGATTCAAGCATATCGATATCGTAGGCAAGACCGGAGGCATATCCGTTGCGGGTCTTGATTACGGCAAGATTGCCGGTGCGGGCCACGGAAAGAACCGACGAATGGCTCGTAACCATAGCCGTCCCGCGGCGCGAGCGACGTCCGTAGCTCTGCCCGTCGGCCACCACATAGCGGTAGCCTCCGCGGTCGTCGGAAACCTTGTTGGCCTTAAGCATTTTCAAGTCGCGCGACAGAGTGGCCTGAGTGACGATGAAGCCGCGTACGGCAAGCTGTTTTGAAAGTTCTTCCTGCGAGGAGACTGACTTATGCGTAAGGATGTCGATAATCTCCGGAAGACGCATTTTACGACTGTTCATAATAGTTTTTGGATGTAAATTGGCGCCTTGACGCCGTTGTTCATGTCTGTTTATTACTTCATTTTGATTCTATATCGCTTTGCATCCGCTTATCGCCGAAAAGATCATTGTAAATCAAATCGGTGGCGCCCAGATGGTCGCGTATATATTTTCCGGCGGCATCGCCGGCAAGCTTCAGATCGGCCGGACTCCCATAGAGAATATCGATGATATGGCAGAACTCCTCGCGCGAAGCCACAGAAAATCCGCCCCCACACTCCACAAGATCAGCCGCCTCCTTGAACTTCACGTTGTTTGGTCCGAAAATCACCGGCATTCCGTAGACGGCCGCTTCATTGAGATTATGGATTCCGGCGCCGAATCCACCTCCGATATAGGCGACGTCGGCAAAACGATAGAGCGACGACAGCTTGCCGAACGAATCGATGATCATGCCGCGCACACGCTTCAGATACTCGGGAATCTCTCCCGAGGGAAGTCCGGCACGCTTTATCTCGCGCGTCCACTCCGACAGCAGAATCACATCGCCGTGGAAGCGGTTGCGGAGCTGTTCGAGCCGGGTCTCGTTGAATTCATGAGGAGCGATGATAAACGACACCTCTGGGTGGGCGTTGAGCCACGGCACGTAGACGTCCTCATCGGCCTCCCACGAGCTGCCGGCTATAAACCGCAGTTTGGCTTCCTTGCCGAAGCCCGGAAAACCCGGAATCTCCACGGTGGAACGCATCACGTCCGTCACCCGGTCGAAGCGCGTATCGCCCGCAACGGTTACATTCTCTACGCCCACCAGCTTCAGAAGCCGGCGCGAACGCTCGTCCTGCACATAGAGGCGGTCGAAACACCGGAGCATCCGCCGGAACATTCCTCCAACCGACCGGAAGAACCTCTGGCCGGGGCGGAAAATACTCGATATGATGTAGGTAGGAATCCCCCGCCGACGCAACTCCTTGAGATAGTTGCCCCAGAATTCGTATTTTATGAAAATCGCCATCGAAGGCCTTGCAGCGTCAAGAAACTTTTTCACCCGGCTCGGAGTGTCGAACGGCAGATAGACTACGGCATCGACAAAAGGATAGTTCTTCCTCACCTCGAAACCCGAAGGAGAAAAGAAACTGAGCAGAATCGGTTTCTCCGGATGCTCGCGCCGCAGGCGTTCTATCATGGGGCGCCCCTGCTCGAACTCCCCGAGCGACGAGGCGTGAAACCATATGCACCCGGGGCGGCTGCCCAGACGGCGCCGCAGAGTATCGAGTGTGCGCTTCTGCCCCTGGATCATTTTTCTGACCTTAGGGCTTCGCAGCGCCGCCACCCGGGCGGCAAGACCATAGAGGCGGATGCCTGTGTTATATAGCGGATTCAAGGCTAAAACGGTAAGATAATCTACTATTCCATCGGAGCGATGCGGTCAATCGCCAGACGCAGACGCGCCACGGTCTCGTCCTTTCCGAGAAGCTCGGTGATGTCGAACATATGCGGACCCTTGCACTCGCCCACCACAGCCAGGCGGAAGGCGTTCATCACGTTGCCGAGATGGTATTCCTTCGAGGCGATCCAGCCGAGGATAACCTCTTCGGCCGGTTTCGACGAAAAGTCGTCAAGGGCCTCCAGCTGGGCGATAAGCTCCTGCATCTGGCGAGGCGTCTCTTCTTTCCAGCGCTTCTTTATATCCTTTTCGGCATATTCCGTGGGAGCAACGAAGAAGAAGCGGCTCTGGTCCCAGAGATCGTTTACGAAGTTGGCGCGCCCTTTCACCATATCTATGGCCTTGACAATATATTCATCCGAGAAATCGGCCGGATTCACTCCATGAGCCTCAAGCACGGGCTTGAACAGGCGCAGAAGCTCCTCGCCGGGCATAGCCATAAGGTATTCGTGGTTGAACCACTTCCCTTTCTCGAATGCGAAGCGTGCTCCTGCCTTCGAGCAGTGGTCGAGCGAGAATTTGGCAATCAACTGCTCCATGCTCATGATTTCCGTGTCGTCGCCGGGGTTCCACCCGAGCAGAGCGAGGAAATTCACAACGGCCTGCGGCAGATAGCCCTTCTCGCGGTAACCCGACGATATCTCGCCGCTCTTGGGGTCGTGCCATTCAAGCGGGAATACGGGGAACCCGAGGCGGTCGCCGTCTCGTTTGGAAAGCTTTCCTTTGCCGTCGGGCTTGAGCAGAAGGGGAAGATGCACGAATTTCGGCATTGTGTCGGCCCAGCCGAAAGCCTCATACAGCAATACGTGGAGCGGGGCGGACGGGAGCCATTCCTCTCCGCGGATCACGTGGGATACCTCCATCAGATGGTCGTCGACGATATTGGCGAGATGATAAGTAGGCAGGTCGTCGGCACTCTTATAAAGCACCTTGTCGTCGAGGATGCTCGAATTGATGGTCACCTTGCCGCGGATCAGGTCGTCGACCTCAACGTCGCGGCCCGGCTCGATTCGGAAACGCACCACGTAGGGCGTTCCCTGGGATAGCAGGCGTTCAACCTCCTCTTTCGTCAGCGACAGAGAGTTGCGCATACGCATGCGAGTCGAGGCATCGTACTGAAAATTGGGGCTCGCGGCACGCGCGGCCTCGAGCTCCTCGGGCGTATCGAAGGCGATATAGGCCATGCCGCGGTCAAGCAGCTTACCCACGTGCTCGCGGTAGATGTCGCGGCGTTCGCTCTGCTTGTAGGGGCCGTAAGCGCCCCCTTCGCGCACGCCTTCGTCGATTCCGATACCGAGCCATGCAAGCGCCTCATTGATATAATCCTCGGCTCCCGGCACAAAACGGTGGGAGTCCGTATCCTCGATACGGAGAATCATGTCGCCGCCGTTCTGGCGGGCAAACAGATAATTGTATAAAGCTGTGCGCACGCCTCCGATATGCAGAGGCCCCGTGGGCGACGGAGCGAAACGCACTCTGACTTTTCTTTCTTGACTCATAACGTTTTTCTACTATCTTGTGGAAAAATACGGAAGCATACATTGCCACGTATACATTCACGGGATTGACTTCCCCGTGAGCGAACCGAAACGGAATGTCGATGTTCGGCGTGCAAAATTAGTGATTTTCCACGGATATTTATTCAATATGACTCCTTTTCTACGCCTGTGGGCGCACATTTCGGGTATTTTCCATTCCTGCTACGGGCCAACTGAATATTTCACCGCATCAATCTTCGGCCGGCTCGCCGAATTCATGGCGCAACGCATCGAAACGCGTCAGTGCCTCCGGACCGAATTTCGCCACGGAAGCACGCACACGCTCCATCGGTTTTCGACGCATGTCGCCGCTCTTCGAATAGAATTTATCGGCATAGCATATCAGCCGTTCAAGCTGCGAGTGCGGCATATAGTCGACTCCGGGCGGAATCTGCGGAATTCCGAGACGTTCGACATCAGCAGAAGTCAGCCCCGTACCGGTGTGGCATTCGGCCACCCTGGCCAAAGCCTCCGGCACACCCTCGCGTCGCAGAAGCTGCGCGCCCAGACGGCCGTGGGCCAGATATGGCGCATCGCCATGACAATGGATGCCTGGGGCGTCGGTCATGACGATACCGATATCATGGAGCATCCCCGCGGCCACGACCTCTTCCTCTGCCAGGGGAAACGCCCCACGACGGGCCAGAAACAGAGCCAGATTCGCAACAGACGCGCAATGGCGCATATATATATCACGTAGCTTTGTCTGCTCCGATTCGGCATCTCCGCAGGGATAATAGCGGTCGATTACAGCCTGATAGTCCATACCGGTATACGCAGCGACGTCAATTCTGCTTATAAATCCAGAATCATGTTCCAGCCGTGGGCATCCTCCACCTCTCCGAGACGGATGGCCGAAAGCGTATCGTAAAGACGCCGGGTCACGGGACCGGGCTGTCCGTCTTTCGCAATCACGTATTTGCGCCCGGTATCGAGGTCGTCGATTTCACCTACGGGCGAGCATACGGCGGCCGTGCCGCAGGCGGCGGCTTCCGAAAAATCCGGAATCTCATCGACCGTAATATGCCGGCATTCCACCTCCATACCGAAATCGCGTGCAAGCTGCATCAGCGACTGGTTGGTAATCGACGGCAGAATCGAATCGGAAGCTGGCGTGATATATTTGCCATCCTTTATGGCGTAGAAGTTGGCAGGGCCGCATTCATCAAGATACTTTTTCTCCTGCGGATCGAGATAGAGCACTGCCGAATAGCCCATATCGTGAGCTTTCTCGCCGGCCACAAGACTTGCGGCATAATTGCCGCCGACTTTAAAGCGGCCGGTTCCCTTCGGGGCGACGCGGTCGTACTCACGCATAAGGCAGATATTCGTCGGCTTGAATCCGCTCTTGAAGTAAGGGCCTACCGGCGTTACGAGCATAATGAAACAATACTCCTCGGCAGGCTTGACACCCACACGAGCCGTCATGCCGATTTCCAGCGGACGAATATACAAGGATGCCCCCGATCCATAGGGAGGAATGAAACGCTCATTGAGCTTGATGACGAGTTCCATCATTTCCACGAATTTTTCGGTGGGGAGCGGCTCCATCAGGATGCCGCGCGCGGAATCCTGAATACGGCGCGCATTCTCCAGCGGACGGAACACACGCACCTTGCCGTCCTTGCCCCTGAAAGCTTTCAGCCCCTCGAAGCATTCCTGCCCGTAATGAAGTGCCGTGGCGGCAATATGCATCTCGATGGTCTCCGACGAGCTGATTTCAATCTCGCCCCACTTGCCATCCCGAAAATAACAACGCACATTATAGTCGGTGGGAACATATCCGAATCCCAGCGTCGACCAGTCTATGTCGGCATGTTTCATATCTGTAATAGTTGATGTTTTTAATACGGTTTCAAATCAGCTCGCCTGAGCGGAGCCTTTTATATCAAACAGCCTCACAAACGCCATGGTTCCCCAAAATTTAAGGGCGCCGGCGGCTGTAACGCATTTTCCCAATCTCCGGAACAGCATTTCATAAGGAATTTAACCATTGCTTTCATTCTGATTACAAATCGAAAGCACACCCTTGAAATGTAAGCTCAATATCAGGATTTCGTTTCTGCAAATATACACAATTATAAAATAAATGGGGCGGTTTGCAGATTTTTTTTAAGCAAACCATAATATTTCGAAAACGGTTAAGGCACCATTACCTGCCGGCATTTCTTATCCATCCATCCGGCGCAGAAAATGCAAATATCGTTACAGCCTTCCACCACCATACACCCGGAAGCTCAGCCTATGAGCAAAATCAGTGCGCATTCTGTTACAAATCCGCAATCAGATGTTACAATATATCAACAAATATTGTAACAATTCTCTCTATAATCCAACCCTATATCACATGAAAAATCCGCAAATACACCTTTTTAAAATAAGTGCAGCGCAACCTATATGTAACAATCGTGTAAAGTATACACCAAAATAATTAATATATTTTCACGCGTAATGCTAAATATTTTTACTTTATTTAACCTAAAGAACCTAAACAATCCTATTACACTCGCCTCCGACAACAGGCATCGAAACAAGTATATTGCTAACTATTAGGTATTTATGCTACACAGACAATAGTTCATACAGCATATTGTAAACTTTGTAACAATTTTGAAATTTTTATTTTCAACATTATCTTTCTATATATCAATATATTACAACTTTAACTTAAAAATAATTGATTTATTTTGAATTTTTCTTGCTAAAAAATTTGGAGATATAAATTTTGTGATTAACTTTGCGTCGTAGTCACAAACGTGTTACGAAAAGATTACCAAACAACATCACCAAAAACAACAGCTATCATGAGTTCGAAAAATTTCCAATCCAAGCTTCTCGGTCTGCAGAGCAACCTCCTGAACTTCGCTTATCTGCTTACCTCCAACCGCGACGACGCCTACGATCTTCTTCAGGACACCACGCTCAAGGCCCTCGACAACGAAGACAAATACGTCGAGAACGTGAACTTCAAGGGATGGGTATTCACCATCATGCGCAACATCTTCATCAACAACTACCGCAAGGTTGTGCGCTCGGCCACCATCATCGACCAGACCGAAGACCTCTACCACCTCAACCTCCCGCAGGAAAGCGGCCTCGATACTCCCGAAGGGTCCGTGGCAGTAAACGAAATCACCGCAGCCATCAACGAATTTTCCGAAGATTACCGCATCCCCTTCTCAATGCACGTGGCCGGATACAAGTACAACGAGATTGCGGAGAAAATGAATCTCCCGCTCGGCACCGTGAAGAGCCGAATCTTCTTCGCACGCCAGCGCCTGCAGAAGAAACTCCAGGACTACAAGTAAACCCATACGCCGCAGCGCATCCCGCGGCCAAGTGCCAACGGACACACCCCCGACGCGCGACGACCCCCCTACCGATAGCTGTTCTCTCTCCAAAGAGTCAACAACTTCTTCAGAACACCCTGACGTAGAGACTCGACGCTTACATTCTTTACTTTGCACTAAACTAACTTTGCCCTTCAAGCTGATTCATTCAGATTATCTTATATGATTCCTCATTGAATCGATTCTTACATTTAATCCTTTATCTCTTTCAAAAGCAGACTAAGAGAAACACCCGAAAGAAAATTTTCTCAGCATAAAGCAGTCTTTTCTTTTGAATCCCTCCCTCCGGCACGGCTACGGCCTCCGGAGGGATTTTTATTGTGAAGTTTTAACAGTTCGACACCGCTCGGGCCGCGGCGTATATTATAATAATGAGTAAATTTGTGGAAATATTTCAAAACCGTTAAATCAAAATACCTGTCATTCCACCTTCAACGATGAGAAAACTCCTTACGATTGCTGCAGCGGCAGCGCTCTCGCTGAGCGCTTCGGCCGCCACCAACAACCTGACCATCAAGGCCGACAAACCCGGCGCTCCCATTCAGCCCACCATGTACGGCCTTTTCTTCGAAGACATCAATTTCGGCGCCGACGGCGGCCTCTATGCCGAGAAGATAAAGAACCGCTCCTTCGAGTTTCCGCAGCACCTCATGGGCTGGAAAACCTTCGGAGGTGTGGAGCTCCGCAACGACGGGCCGTTCGACCGCAATCCCCATTACGTACGCCTGACCTCGGCCGGCCACAACCACAAGCACACCGGCCTTGAAAACGAAGGCTTCGTTGGCATCGGCGTCGAAAAGGGAGAAAAATATCGCTTCTCGGTGTGGGCACGCGTGCCGCAGGGCGGCGAAGGCCGCCTGAAAGTGGTGCTCGCCGACCGAAACACGCACGGACGCTCGCAGGATCTCGCCTCAGCCAAAATCAAGGTAACCACCACCGACTGGCAGAAATACACCGTGGAACTTACGCCCGACCAGACATGCGCCCACGCCGTGCTCCGCGTATTCCTGCGCCACCCCGACACTACGGCCGTAGACCTCGAGCATCTTTCGCTCTTCCCAGTCGACACCTGGAAAGGGCATGAAAACGGCCTGCGCAAAGACCTCGCCCAAAAACTGGCCGACATACACCCCGGCGTGTTCCGTTTCCCCGGCGGCTGCATCGTGGAGGGTACCGACCTCGACACCCGCTACCAGTGGAAAAACACCGTAGGCCCTGTCGAGAACCGACCGACCATCGAAAACCGCTGGCACTACACCTTCACCCACCATTTCTTCCCCGACTATTTCCAGAGCAACGGCCTGGGATTCTATGAATATTTCCTGCTTTCGGAGGAAATCGGCGCCGAGCCGCTGCCCGTGCTCAACGTAGGCCTCTCCTGCCAGTATCAGAACGACCGCCCCGAGGACCACGTGGCCGTCGACTCGCTCGCCCCCTACATCCAGGACGCGCTCGACCTCGTGGAGTTTGCCAACGGCGACACTACCACCACCTGGGGCGCCCTGCGCGCACAGATGGGCCATCCCGCTCCATTCAACCTCAAGGTGATGGGTATCGGCAACGAGCAGTGGGGACCTGAATACGTGGAGCGCCTCGAACCCTTCCTGGCCGCCATGCGCAAAGCCCATCCCGAAATCAAGATCGTAGGCTCCACCGGCCCCGACAGCGAAGGCGACAAATTCGACTACCTCTGGCCCGAGATGAAACGCGTGAAAGCCGACCTCGTCGACGAGCATTTCTACCGCCCCGAGGACTGGTTCCTCGCCCAGGGCGCACGCTACGACAACTACGACCGCAAGGGTCCGAAAGTTTTCGCCGGCGAATACGCCTGCCATATGCGCAACAAAAACTGGAACCACTTCGAGCCCGCGCTTCTCGAAGCCGCTTTCATGACCGGCCTGGAGCGTAACGCCGACGTGGTCCACATGGCCACCTATGCCCCTCTCTTCGCCCACGTCGATGCATGGCAGTGGCGCCCCGACATGATATGGTTCGACAACCTCCGCTCCATGCCCACTGCGAGCTACTACGTACAGCAGATGTTCGCCACCAACAAGGGTACCAACGTACTCCCGCTTACAATGGACGGCAAACCGCTCACGGGCGGCGAGGGCCAGAACGGACTCTTCGCCAGCGCCACTCTCGACAAGGATGCAAACCAGATTGTGGTTAAAGTCGCCAACACCTCGAAGGAAGACCAGACACTCAACATCGACATCACCGGTCTCAAGAAAGGGAAGGCCCTCGACGGCGGCAAAGTCCTCACGCTCCACGCCGACCTCGAGGCAGAGAATACCCTCGACAACCCCGACATCGTCAAACCCGTAGAATCGACAGTCGAAGCCGCAGGGCGCGAGTTCACCACCACCGTCGGTCCGTCGACGTTCGCCGTCTACCGCCTGAACATCAAATAAGTAACTGGTCGAAATTATTTTAATATTTCCGGGAGGAAAATTTTCAGGAGATTTTTCTCGATGAAGAAGGAGTGTAGATGTCTACACGACTGATGAAGAGAGGAAAAGATGCGAAAATTTTACCGCGGAAATGTTGAAATAATTAGATCAGGAAAGTATAAAATAATTTTGAACAGTTACTTAACCCCATTCATCCATAAATAAATCATTTTCAAAATGAAAGCATTCAAGACAATCTTCACTGCCCTGCTGCTGGCCTTCGTATTCGGAACCGTCAGCGCCCAGGCAGCCGACAAGACACCGCTCACCCCCGAATTCTGCGAGGAAGGCATCCAGAAAGCCGTCGAAGTTTTCAACGACATGGCCGTCAAAATCGGCGAAATCGAGAAAACCGAACAGGTACAGGAGATTCCCCAGATTCTCAACAGCATCAAATACCGCAACGTACGCAAGAAATACGGCAAAATCGAGCTGACCGACGAATACCGCGCACGCCTGCTTGAGCCCAACCTCCGCATCGGCCAGGCCCTCAAGGATATGATGGTGCGTCTGCAGCTCCCCTACGAACTGCAGAAGATGCTCGACGAGCAGGCCTCCCCCGAAAAAATCAAGCAGTCCATCGACGAGTCGAAAACCCTCCGCGAAGTCATGGAGTAACCCATTTCCATAACGTCCTATCAAATAAGGCGGCGTGTCGCAATCCCGACACGACGCCTTATTTTTTACCCGATGGCGAGAATACTGTCAGACCAGATGCCATGTGAACAATCGAGGGGCGCAGGCATTTATTTCTATAGACCCGGAATGCATCCCTGATTGCTATTTGGGACACACGACAATAATATTATGGGAAAAGACACAATATATAGCAGGTTCTCACAATGGGCGACCCGCCAGCCGGATGCCACGGCAGTGGTGGAGGATGGCCGCTCGATAACTTTCGACGGGCTCGACCGGCTCGCCGACGCCATAATGGAGAAGTTTCATGGCGAACGTCATCAGTTCATCGGAATCGTCATGAGCCACAGCATCGAAATGATAGCCGCGATGCTGGCCGTGTTGAAAAGCGGCGCGGCCTACGTGCCGGCCGAACCCTCGCTGCCGCGCGAGCGTATCGACTACATGATGAAGACAGCAGGCGTCAGGCTGGTGATAACCGACGAGTTCTGCCGCGATATCGCTCCGAAGCATGCGGCGACATTCCACGACCTCTCGACACCTCGGGGCGTGGCCTATGTGCTATACACGTCGGGAACCACAGGCCGTCCGAAAGGCGTTGTGGTCGAGAATCATAGCGTCGTAAACTACGCCGAAGCCTTTGAGGATGAGTTCCACTCCGCGCCGGGCGACGTTATGTTGCAATATTCCATATGTTCGTTCGATATTTTCGTGGAGGAGGTGTTTGCCACCCTCCTCAACGGCGCCACGCTGGCCATCCCGCCGAAAAGCGTGCGCGAGGGCGGCATCGACGCACTCATCGACTTCTGCGAGCGCCACAACGTGACGGAAATCAGCGGATTCCCCTATCTCGTGGCCGATATGAACCGCCATCTGCGCTACCCGTCGCGTCTGCGTCTGCTCATAAGCGGCGGCGACGTGGTGCGCGACAGCTACATCTCGCGCCTGCGCAACCGAGGTTTCGCCATCTACAACACCTACGGGCCGAGCGAGACCACAGTGTGTGCCACATACTACAGAATCGACAACACTCCGGCGCTCGACGACGGCACATTCCCGGTCGGTAAACCCGTAAAAGGCGTGGACGTCAGGATTCTCGACAAAAACCGCAGGGAACTTCCCGACGGTGCAGTCGGTGAAATAGCCATTTCCGGTACCGGTGTGTCGCGCGGTTATCTGGGCAATCCTCCCGAACAGGCCAATTTCGCCACACTCGCCGACGGCACGCGCATATACCTTTCCGGCGATCTCGGCTACCGTCTCCCCGACGGCAACATAGCTTTCCTGCGCCGCAAGGACCGTCAGGTGATGATTCTCGGACGGCGCGTCGAGCCCGAGGAGGTGGAGAATGTACTCAACGAGTCGCCGTGTGTAGACCGCGGTGTTGTCCGGGCATACATCGACGAGCAGGGCCTCGCCTATCTCACGGCATATTTCGTTCCGTCACACCAGAACTGCCATCTGAGCCGCATACGCCGCTTTCTGCGCGAGCGACTGGCCGACTTCATGATTCCAGAATTTTTCGTGAAGATGGAGGAGATTCCGCTCACGGCGCGCGGAAAGGTCAATGACCGTGCCCTCCCCGTTGTAATGAAGGAAGGAGCGGAGCCATGAACGTCGTAATCCGCACCGTCGCCGACCTCCCCACGCTGATGAGATGGCGCAGAGAGGTGATTGAACATGTGTTCGGGGAAGTGCCTTCCGACGCGCTGATGGAAGCGAACCGGCGCTACTACGCCACGCATATTGCCGACGGCTCCCACATCGCCGTGGTGGCCCATACTGACGGCGAGGACGCCGGCTGTGGCGCCATCTGCCTTACCGAAGAACTCCCGTCGCCCGACAATCCGTCGGGCCGATGCGCTTATCTGATGAACATCTATGTGCGCCAGCCTTTCCGTAGCCGCGGTATAGGTCGAGCCATCGTCTGCCGGCTCGTGGAAAAAGCACGCGAAGCGCGGTGCGACAAAATTTATCTTGAAACAACTGCCGCCGCCCGGCCGTTATACAAACGTACCGGGTTTGAACCATTGCCCGGAATTATGAAATATGCAGACATTCAAAGCAGCGAATCTTAAGATTATGGCAGCCGGCGAAAACTCCGGCCGCATCTGCTACGTTCTCTACCCGCTCGACGATCTCGGCGAATGGATTGAGGAGGCAGCCGAGCGATTCGACGTGACGATAGCCACGGTGACAGGGATGGACTGGTCGGACGACCTCACCCCATGGCCCGCGCCGGGCGAGCCTCCGGGTTGCCCACCATTCCGCGGCAGGGCACCGGAATTCCTCGACACTCTCACGTCCAAAGTACTTCCGGAGGTAGAGCGACGCCTGGGCATATCCTCCCATGCCGAGCGTACACTTTGCGGGGTATCGCTCTCCGGGCTGTTCACGCTCTGGCAATGGATGCTCGACGATACGTTCCACAATATCATCAGCCTTTCCGGCTCCTTCTGGTATGCGGGATTCGCCAGCTGGATTACGTCACAACCCGCCCCCCGCAAATCCGGCCGGGCATATTTCCTGCTCGGCAACCGCGAGGCATATACGAAGGTCAAGGCATTCCAGCCGGTGCAGACGGATACGGAGCGGATTGTAGCCTATCTGAAGAGCGCCGGCATCGACACCACTTTCGAACTGGTGCCGGGCGACCACTACCAATATCCCGAGCAGCGACTTACGCGCTCGTTCACCCATATGTTTTCAGCGTCCACGGCTCGCAGTTAGCGGCGCGCTGATCCGCAGTTAGCGGTACGAAAATTTGCCGGCACAAAAAAGTAAAGCGGTGCAAATCTGAGATTTGCACCGCTTTACTGCTTTCTTGTCGGGGTGACTAGACTCGAACTAGCGACCTCACGCCCCCCAGACGCGTACTCTAACCAACTGAGCTACACCCCGATTGGGCTTTCCCTCGGCCTTTGCCGCAGGGTTGCCTTTCAAAAGCGTTGCAAAGGTACAGAGTTTTCTGCAACGGTGCAAATATTTTTCTAAAAATTTTATTTCGCGAGATATCGCGAAATAAGCTCAATCTATCGTTTTAAATTGGATGACAACAAAATACGGCTACCTCATGCTCTTAAAATTTTCTACACGGAATATGCTAAATAAACTGAAACATATGGCAGACCCACCGATAAAAGCGTAAATTTGCAGCCACAGAACAAAGATTCCCATTTCAAAAGGTGAACAAAAGAATCCTCGCAATAGCCGTACCATCAATTCTGGCCAATATCACCACTCCTCTGCTCGGACTGGTGGACACTGCTATTGTCGGCCATATGGGGAGTGCGGTATTTATCGGCGCGATTGCCGTAGGGGGTGTGATGTTCAATATGCTCTACTGGCTCTTCTCCTTTCTGCGCGGGGGCACTTCCGGCCTGGCGGCCCAGGCCTATGGGGCTGCGGATACACGCACTCAGGCGCTCGTGCTCTACCGCTCGCTGCTGGTGGCACTCGGCATCGGAGCAGCGATGATAGTGCTTCAATGGCCCTTGGAATGGATTCTCAGTCACTTCGTCGACCCGGATGCCGATACCGCCGCCCTTGCAGGCCTCTACTTCCGCATCCTGATCTACGGTGCCCCCGCCGTGCTGGCCACATACGCCCTGTCGGGATGGTTTCTGGGGATGCAGAACTCCCGCATGCTCCTGATTACCTCCATAGCCATCAACCTCACCAACATAGCCGTGAGCCTCATTCTGGTGTATGGCGCCGGATGGAGGATTGCCGGCGTGGCGGCGGGAACCCTCGTGGCGCAATGGACCGGATTCTTCATCGGCCTGACGCTGCTGCGCCGCTACCGGGTAAAGCGGCCACCCCTACGGGAAATCTTCAACCGGCATGAGCTCGGACGATTCTTCCGCATCAACATCGACGTGATGCTACGCACCGTCTGCCTGATAGCCGTTACGCTCTGGTTCACCAAACTCGGTGCACGCCAGGGAGCTGTAATCCTGGCCGTCAACACCCTGCTGATGCAGCTGTTCCTGCTGTTCTCCTATATGATGGACGGATTCGCCTTCGCCGCAGAGGCCCTGGTGGGGCGTTTTGTGGGAGCCGCGCAATGGGCTGAGATGCGACGCTGCGTACGCGGCGTATTCAGCTGGGGAGTGGCGCTGGCCACCGTATTCACTGCCGCATACTTCCTTCTGGGAGAAGCCTTTCTGGGCATCCTCTCGGCCGATACCGATGTAATATCCGCTTCGGCCGACTACTACTGGTGGGCAGTCGTGGTTCCCTTCGCCGGATTCGCGGCATTCGCCTGGGACGGTGTTTTTCTCGGCGCCACCCTGACCCGTCAGCTCCTCCTCAGCATGGCAGGAGCCATGGCCACATTCTTCACCGTCTACCTCCTGCTATCCTCCATCTTAGGCAACCATGCCCTGTGGCTCGCCTTCATCGCATACCTGGCAATGCGTGGCGCCCTACAGACATGGATGTACTTCCGCCACCAATTTGTTTCCACACCACCACGACAGTAAACCGCTTATGAAATATCCCCGCTTGCTCCGCCGCATCGCGCTTGCGGCAGCCACGATAGCTGCCACGGCTGCAATCGCCGAAAGTCACTATATGAAATATGTGCAGTGGGGCGACGAAGCCGTAGCCAACGGCAAATATTCCGACGCCATCGAATGCTACCGCGAGGCCATGAAAGCCGAACCCTCCAACCCGCAGAACGTCATGCTGCTCTCCAATGTGGGGATGATTCAGCACTACCAGGGGGAAGACTCGCTGGCTCTCCGCACCCTGACCGACGCAAGGGCTATCGCTCCCGGGTCGGTGGTGATACTGCATAACCGGGCGAAGATACTTGAATCGCTCGGGCGTCCCTACGATGCCATTCTCGATCTCGACAAGGCCCTTGAAATGGACTCCACGTATGCCCCGGCCTACTACGAGCGAGCAGCCATCAATATGGGCCTCGGCAACTGGAAGCAGGTCGAGGCCGACGGCCGGCGCTATGCGAAGCTTAAACCGGCTGACCCGCAGGGCAAACTGCTTATGGCAGTAATCTTCACCAACAGCGGTCGCCCTGCCGACGCAATCCCGCTCTACGGCGAGCTGATTGAGAAGAAACCCGAGGCTGTATACTACGCCGCCCGTTCGATGTGCTATCTCGCTACCGACCAGCTGGCCGAAGCATCCGACGACATTGCCCGCGGCCTTGAACTCGACCCCGACGACGGCGAACTGTATTACAACCGCGCAGTGCTCAACCGCATGCGCTACCGCGAAGAGGATGCCCGGGCCGACGCCATGCGAGCACGCGAGTTAGGAGTCTCCGACCAACGCATCGCCGCCTTCCTCTCGGCCAAATAGCACATACTGCTGCCAATTGGGGTAATACGAAAGTTTTTCTTACCTTTGTATGTTAAACCCGGAGATAGGGTATTGCAGATTATCAAAAATAGTGATACGACACTCTCCGGACATAACTCCGGTAACAAATCAACATGCAGGACACAGCTAAAAGACCAAAGAACATATATGCCCGTGGTGCCGACGACGGATTCTGGCTCGGGCTGTATCTCTGCGCGCTGTTTTTCGTCTGCACAGCCTCGCTCACCACGGCGTGGCTCAACATGGTGGCGTTCGCGCTGATGGCCGGAGTTCCCCCGCTGATATATTTTTTTCTCCGGCGCACACATCTGGCAGCCCACGGCATGACGGTTTTCTCCGCCCTATGGATGCAGGGAATCGTGACGTTTGCCTGCGGATGCCTCATTCTGGGCGCTGTATCTTTCATTTACCTGCGCTGGATCGACCCCAGCCTGATTATGAGGGCGCTCCAGCAGGCCATCGAAGTCTATGAGGCTACCCCCGGCGAGGGAGCCGAAGCCATGGCCGAGGAACTCAGGATGATTTCCAACGCCAAAGCCATCCTGGCGCCGCTCAACGTGGCCTTCGGATGGATGTGGCTCGGAATGTTTTCCGGCAGCCTGCTGAGCATGCTGATGGCCGGCGTAGTGAAGCTGCGGCGTGTGCGCGTTGCCGACAAAAGATAAACAAGCATCAATCTACCCCCAAAAATGGATATTTCTATTATCGTTCCGCTATATAATGAGGCCGAGTCGCTCCCCGAGCTGCAGGCCTGGATTGAACGTGTGATGGAGGCCAACGGCTTCAGCTACGAGGTAATCTACGTCAACGACGGCTCGACCGACGAGTCGTGGGACGTGATTCGCCGTCTGGCCCTGAGCAATCCGGCCGTGAAAGGCGTATCCTTCCGGCGCAACTACGGCAAATCGCCCGCGCTCAACACCGGATTCGCCCGCGCGCAGGGCGACGTAGTCATTACCATGGACGCCGACCTGCAGGACTCGCCCGACGAGATTCCCGAACTCTACCGCATGATCAGGGAGGAGGGCTACGACCTGGTGAGCGGATGGAAACAGAAGCGCTACGACCCGCTTTCCAAGACCATTCCCACGAAGCTCTTCAACGCCACTGCCCGCAAGGTGAGCGGCATACATAACCTCCACGATTTCAACTGCGGACTGAAGGCATACCGCAAGAAGGTGGTGAAACGCATCGAGGTTTACGGCGATATGCACCGCTACATACCCTATCTGGCCAAAAACGCAGGCTTCAACCGCATCGGCGAGAAAGTGGTTCACCATCAGGCCCGCAAATACGGCACGACGAAATTCGGCCTCGACCGATTCGTCAACGGCTATCTCGACCTCGCTACTCTCTGGTTCACAAACAAATTCGGAGTGAAACCGATGCATTTCTTCGGACTGCTCGGCTCGCTGATGTTTCTGCTCGGCCTGATAGCCGTAGTGATTGTAGGAGCATCGAAACTCTGGGCGATGCACCACGGAATGCACTACACGCTCGTAACCAACTCCCCATATTTCTACATCGCCCTGACGATGATGATTCTCGGTACCCAGCTTTTTCTCACCGGATTTCTGGGCGAACTGGTGGTGCGCAACTCGCAGCGCCGCAACGAATACGAGATTGAGGAAGAACTCCATACCGATTCACCTGAATGAAGCGTAAATTCAATCTGCCCGCAATAGCCTCGATTGCCGCTCTGGCGGCAGTGGCGCTGCTCCCGCTCGCCGGGTGCAACACCACCGGGTGCACCGACAACCATAGCGCGCTCCCTCAGATGGGTTTCTACAACGCCTCGACTGGGGCCGCGCTCACGCTCGACTCCCTCGATCTCGGAGGCGTCGGCGCTCCCGACGACTCGCTGCTGGTAAAATCGGGCACACGCGTGCAGCAACTTTATTTCCCGTTGCGTTTCGAGGAAACCTCCACGCAGTTCCGCTTCCACTACGACTATAAGGAGCAGGGCCTCGACGACCCCGCGCTCGACGATATCCTGACCATTCGCTACACCACCGAACCTTACTTTGCTTCGGAGGAGTGCGGAGCATTCTACGTCTACCACATCACCGGGATTGACTACACCCGCCATCTCATCGACTCCGTGGCCGTAGTCGACTCGCTCATCAACAACTTCGATATGGAGCGCTTCAAGGTATTCTTCCGCGTGGCGGAAGAGGAGCCCGACGATCCTGAAAATCCCGATGAACCTGAAAATCCCGACAGTCCGGACGATCCCGATTCGCCTGAGACACCCGACAATACGGCGGAAACGGCTAAAGCAGAAAGGAGGTTGAAGCCATGAAGCGTATTACCTACCTGATTCTGCTGATTTCGGTATTGGCCGTGGCGCTTCCGGCCCTCGGACAGCGAAGGGTGAACCCCGTGAAAAGCGCTTCGACCGGCATCGAAGGAAAGAACGAGAACCGGAATCCGGCCGATTCAATCGACTACAGCAAACTTGTGCGCAGTCAGGATGCCAACGGCAACGTGATTCTTGTCGACACCATCACCGGCCGCGAGGTGCCCGACACCACGCAGACACCCACGGGAAAAGTACCGAAAATGGAAAAACCGCTGCTGTATGCGGCCTCTGTGGGCGTCGACATATGGGATCCGGTGATGCGCGCATTCGGCCAGCATTACGGCCTGATAGAATTCTCCGGCGAGCTCAACCTCCACAACCGCTACATCCCCGTGGTGGAAATCGGCCTCGGTCAGGCCGACTATACCCCCGACGACAACAATTATACCTACCGCGTAGGGATAACCCCATACTTCCGCATAGGCGCGAACTACAACTTCCTCTACAACAGCAATCCCGACTATATGGTCTACGCGGGCCTGCGCTACGGATGGTCGCACTTCAGCTACGAAGTGAACGACGTGACGCTCACCGACGGCTACTGGGACCAGTCGGCCACGTTCAATCTTCCGCGACAGACGTCGAACGTAAGCTATATTCAGGTGCTGTTCGGCCTGCGGGTCAAGCTGTTCGGTCCCATATCGGCCGGATGGAGCTTCCGCTATCAGAAAATTCTCCACGAAACGGACGCACAATACGGCCTGCCCTACTACATACCCGGCTACGGGTCGAGGAAATCGTCGGTAACCGGAACTTTTTCCATAACCTATACGTTGCCATTCAGGAAGAAGGAGGTCGTGATACCCGAAGGACTGAACGGTCCGGCGGAATCCACTCGCTCGGAAGCTGCTCCGGATGAGACCGTCGCGACGGAGACCGAAGTCATTGTGGTCGACGCTCCCGACGGAACTTCGGCCACAATAACCCCTGCAACAACCGCCCAACCGACCGCTGAATAAGAAAATTCAACCTATAAGTACCTTTTTTGTAAATACCTTTTTGCCATGATTGCAATCTGCAGCGACCACGCCGGCTTTGAACTGAAAGCCATCGTGGAAGGCTATCTCGAAGCCAACAACCTGGAATATAAAGATTTCGGAGCCTTTTCCTCCGAAAGCTGCGACTACGCCGACTTCGCCCATCCCTGTGCCGAAGCCGTGGAGAGCGGCGAGTGCTATCCCGGAATCGCAATGTGCGGCTCTGGCAACGGCATAGCCATGACCCTCAACAAGCACCAGGGCATCCGCGCCGCCCTCTGCTGGAACACCGAACTGGCCTCGCTCGCCCGACGCCACAACGATGCCAACGTGCTCGTGATGCCCGCACGCTTCATCGAGCCGGAAGTAGCCCTTGAAATCGTCAACACCTTCCTCCACACCGATTTCGAAGGCGGACGCCACCAGCGCCGTATCGAGAAAATCCCCGTTCCCGGCCTCTGCAAGAAATAAGCATCCCACATAGCGATAATAATCAGCGGTGTGTCAGACCCTGTGGTTTGACACACCGCTTTTATTTTGTATCCGGATGGCGTAAGACGCTGTCAGCCATCGACCTTTGGTCGCTTTGCTATGCAAAGAATGGTCCAGATGGTAGGAGCGGGAGGGTGAGGGCGACGGGAGTTGACTCAGGTCAATGACCGAGCCCGAATCCCCCTCCGGCGACGACGCAGATGGGCCGTTATGACACGTCTTACTTAACGGGAGAGAGCAGGAAACTGTAGCTCAGCTTCCCGGCAAAATGGCGGTATGGTTCGTGGGGATGTGCGCCCCAGGAGTTATCGCCGCCGAGGCCGCGCTGCCAGAGGTCAATGTAGAGGAAGTTCCCCTGTTTGCCGTGGCGCACGTCGCTGTTGTGAACCTGATGCTTCTCCGAACCGAAATCGAGGTCGGTCGGCTGCACGTCGAGTGCCGTGACGCAAAGCGGCTGGAGACCCTCAACGTTCACTCCGAAGCCCTTGGCGTCGGTGAGCGAAGCGCTGAGCACGTCGGTCAGGCCGCCGGTCTCCTGCGGACGGATGTAGGGATAGAACATATCCGCCACCTTTTTCTCATACTTGCCTATGAACGCGGCTGTATTGCGGTCAGAGTAGTTTTCCCAGGGGCCGCGGCCGGTCCATGCGAAGTTGTCCATCTGCGAGGGCATCGCTGTGATTACTCCGAAACGCATCATCTCGGGAAGCGACGCGGCATCGTCGGGAGTCAGAGATGCATCCACACCGAGGCGGCCGTCGGGATATACTGTATAGCGCATCGTGTAGTCAGACGCCACATCGGGCAGACGGTATACATTGGTTACAATCACCTTATTTCCCTCGGTAGCAACGTCCTGGCTTTTGAGCTGGCGGTTGTATCCGGCCGAGCGCCATGCATTGGCCTTCACCTGAATCCCCTCGCCGAAATCATTGTCGGTGGGAGCGCGCCAGAATAAAGGCGTGGGATTGCCGCCGATTACCTTGCGGCCGTCCAGCGTGTAGGATGTCAGGTCGCCGTTGCTCTGGCGGAACTTGACTACGGCACCGTTGGCCGTGGTTACGACAACCTCGTCACGGCTTTTACGGTCTTTCTTCACGTCGACTTTCGGAGCCTCCATTTTGGCGCCATCGGCCACAAGTGATGTCCAGAGTGCGTCGAGGCTGCTCTTGCGGGCGCCTTCGGCGAGCACGAACTGCTCGCGGGCCACTTCATGGCCTGCGGGAATAATCTCGTCACCACTCACGACGTAGCCGTAGACCGAGAGGCGCCAGTCGTTGCCGTCGGCGAGGTCTACAGCGGGAAACTGCGCTTTCACGGTAGCAGTCTCGCCGGCTTTAACTGCCGGAACGGGGAGTGTGCCCTCAGCTTCAACAGCGCCATTTTTGAGCAGTTGCCATGTGAAGCGGTAGTTGCCCAGGTCGCGGGTCATGAAGTGGTTCTCAACGGTCACGTCACCGCTCTTGGGGTCGGCCGAGGAGAAACGTATGTCCTGGTATACTTTCTTAACTTCCATCAGACCCGGATGCGCCGTGCGGTCGGGCTGCACCAGGCCATTGATGCAGAAATTATTGTCGTCGGTATACTTCCAGGCACCGAAGTCGCCGCCATAGGCCCAGTAAGGATGGCCGTTTCCGTCGGTGGTGAGCAGGCCCTGGTCCACCCAGTCCCAGATGAAGCCGCCCTGCATCTGGGGCGAATTGCGGATAATGTCGAAATATTCCTGAAAATTGCCCGAGGAGTTGCCCATGGCGTGGGCGTACTCACACATGATGAAGGGGCGTCCGGGATTGGTACGCGAAGCGTATTCGCGGATGTAATCCATAGAGGGATACATCGGGCAGACGATGTCGGTGTTGGAGCCTTCCCCGGCCTGCTCGTGGTGCACGGGGCGCGTCGGGTCGAGACTCTTTACGAGATCGTAAGCGTCGTAGAAATTCTGACCGTTGCCGCTCTCGTTGCCGAGACTCCAGATGATTACCGACGGATGATTCTTGTCGCGCTCCACGAGCGAGCGCTCACGGTCGAGCAGCGACGCTTTCCACGCAGGCTCCGAGGCGGGGTGGCCGGGACGGCTGTCGGTGCGGTCGAAGTGCACGCCCATGCCGTGAGCCTCGGCGTTGGCCTCGTCGAGCACATAGATGCCATACTGGTCGCAGAGGTCGTACCACATGGGCGACTGCGGATAGTGGCTCGTGCGCACGGCGTTGAGGTTGTGCTGCTTGAGCATGCGGATATCGCTCATCATGGTCTCGCGGTCTACCACATGTCCGTTGGTCTGATGGTGCTCATGGATATTGGCGCCGTGGATTTCCACCGGTTTACCGTTTACGAGCAGCTGGCTGTTGCGGATTTCCACAGTGCGGAAGCCCACGCGGGCCGAGGTGGCCTCGACAACGTCGCCCTTGGCGTTTTTGAGCGTCAGCACAAGGGTGTAAAGGTTTGGGGCATCGTCGCTCCAGGTGGCAACTTGAGGCACGCGGCCGCTGAATTTCACGGTAGTGGACGCGGCGGAGCTTACGGATTTCGTCTGGGCGAGCACCTGCTTGCCGGCGGCGTCGAGGAGCGTCAGCTCCAGCTTCGAGCCTTTGGCAGGCTTGGAGGCCGTGTCGGCCACTTTCACGTCGACGTCGAGGGTGCCGTTGCGGTAGCTCTTGTCGAGACCGGCGCGGGCGAAGAAGTCGGCGATGCGCTGGGGGGCGGTGGAATAAAGGTAGACGTCGCGATCGATGCCGCTGAGGCGCCAGAAATCCTGATCCTCCCAGTAAGAACCGTCGGTCCAGCGATAGACCTCGCAGGCCACGCGGTTGACGCCCGGATGGATGTATCTGGTAATATTGAATGTGGCGGGGTTCTTGGTGCTCTGCACGTAGCCGGCTTTCTCACCGTTCACCCACACATACATGCCGGCCGTCGAGCCGTCGAAATGCAGGAATACGTCGCGGCCGGCCCAGTCGGCGGGAATGTCGAAGGTGCGCACATAGCTTCCCACGGGGTTGTCGTCGTGGGGGATATAGGGCGGATTGGCCGGGAAAGGGTAGTTGGTGTTGGTATAGATGGGCATGCCGTAGCCCTTCATTTCCCAGTTGGAGGGCACTTCGATGTCGGCCCACTTCGATATGTCGTAGTCCGTACGGTAAAAATCCACAGGACGGTCGGCGGGTTTAGCGGCGAAGTTGAACTTCCAGCTGCCGTTCAGGCTTTTGAACCAGGGCGAGTCGGAAGGCACATTCTTTATGGCAAGCGCTTGCGTAGGATAAGGATAGGCGGTAGCCCGCACGGGCTCGCGTCCTACGGCGAACACTTCGGGATTCTCCCAGTCGGGAGTCTCGGCTGCACACACGGCCATGGAAGTCGCAATCATGGCGCATGCGCAGGCAATTTTATTCAATATCATGTTTTATGGTTTGGGGGTTAAGTTTGCAGCAGGAAATCCGGGAATCAATATCCCGTATATGTGGATGGCGAGAGGCGGTGCAGCTCCTCCTTCACGCCGGCGCTCACGTCGAGACCGTCGATGAAGGCGGCGATGCTTTCGGCTGTTACGGCGGCATTCGTGCGCGTCAGTGCCTTGAGCGTCTCGTATGGATGAGGATAGCCCTCGCGGCGCAGTATTGTCTGGATGCCCTCGGCCACCACACTCCACATTTTCTCCAGGTCGCTGTCGATTGCAGGGCGGTTGAGAAGCAGCTTGCCAAGCCCTTTGAGGGTCGACTGTATGGCGATCACGGAGTGTGCCATGGGAACACCCACATTGCGCAGCACGGTGGAATCCGTGAGGTCGCGCTGCAGGCGCGATACGGGTAGTTTCTGGGCCAGATGGGCGTAGATGGCGTTGGCAATCCCGATGTTACCCTCGGAATTCTCGAAGTCGATGGGATTTACCTTATGAGGCATCGCCGAGGAACCGACCTCGCCGGCCTTGATTTTCTGCTTGAAATACTCCATGCTGACGTACATCCATATATCGCGGTCGAGGTCGAGGATAATGGTGTTGATGCGGCGGAGAGCGTCGAAAAGCGCGGCGAGGTTGTCGTAATTGGAAATCTGGGTGGTGAACCGTTCGCGCTCAATCCCGAGCCGGTCGCTGAGGAAGCCGGCGGCGAAAGCGGGCCAGTCGATGTTCGGATAGGCGGTATGGTGAGCGTTGAAATTACCCGTGGCACCACCGAACTTGCCCGAGACAGGCACAGCACGCAGCTGTTCGAGCTGTTGCTCGAGGCGGTACACGAACACGCCCATCTCCTTGCCCAGACGTGTGGGCGATGCGGGCTGGCCGTGGGTCTTGGCGAGCATGGGGATGTCGGCCCACTCGTCGCGGCGCGCCTTGAGGGTATTGATAAGCTCCTCGACCATGGGAATGAACAGTTCGTGAAGGGCATCGCGCACGCTCATCGGCACCGACGTATTGTTGATATCCTGCGACGTCAGACCGAAATGGATAAACTCTTTCCAGCGCTCCAGCCCCAGACGGTCGAACTGCTCCTTGATGAAATATTCCACGGCCTTAACGTCGTGGTTTGTCACAGCCTCGAAGTTCTTCACAGCCTGGGCGTCGGCCACCGAGAAGTTGCGGTAGATGTCGCGCAACGTCTCATAGAGGGGGGCACCGGTCTGTCCGTCGGCGGATTTGATGTCGACAAGCTGAGGCAACGGCAATTCGCACAGGGCGATAAAATATTCGATTTCCACCTTCACGCGGTAGCGGATCAGGGCGTACTCGGAAAAATAGCGGTCGAGATGCTCCGTTTTGCCGCGGTAGCGGCCGTCGACCGGCGAGATGGCGGTGAGTTGGGTAAGCTCCATATTGCAGAGGGGATGTGATAAAAATGTTGGCATTTTCGCGTGGAGAGCCCGCGTGGATTAATTACGTTATTATAAAATTGAGCGACTGCGAGTTGCAGAGCGTTTCCACAAAGGTACGAATAATTTTCATGAAAAAAGTGACAAAAAAATTTGGAGGGAATAAAAAAAATGCCTAATTTTGCATCGCTTTTGAGGCGAGAAGGGCGCTTAGCTCAGCTGGTTCAGAGCGTCTGCCTTACAAGCAGAGGGTCGGGGGTTCGAATCCCTCAGCGCCCACCACTCAAACCTCATTCGGCTTATGTTTCGGCTCTGGAGAGGGCGTCGCCGGGTTTCGGGAATGTTGCATAGCCTTTAGGCTGCGCCTCCTGCCGAGAGACATGTAGAAACGGCCGTTTGAAAACTTCTCGCTTTAGAAAGCCTACTGAGGGCGCTTAGCTCAGCTGGTTCAGAGCGTCTGCCTTACAAGCAGAGGGTCGGGGGTTCGAATCCCTCAGCGCCCACCACTCAAACCTCATTCGGCTTATGTTTCGGCTCTGGAGAGGGCGTCGCCGGGTTTCGGGAATGTTGCATAGCCTTTAGGCTGCGCCTCCTGCCGAGAGACATGTAGAAACGGCCGTTTGAAAACTTCTCGCTTTAGAAAGCCTACTGAGGGCGCTTAGCTCAGCTGGTTCAGAGCGTCTGCCTTACAAGCAGAGGGTCGGGGGTTCGAATCCCTCAGCGCCCACCACTCAGATTACAATACCGAACGCGGAGAAATCTATTTTTCTCCGCGTTTGCTGATTTATAAGTCGTTATGCCAATCGCTCAAGCCGACCTCCACACCCACACCATCGTCAGCGGCCACGCCTACAGCACCATTCAGGAAATGGCCGCCGAAGCCGCGCGCCGCGGTCTGAAGATTCTTGGAATCACAGAGCACGCACCATCCATTCCCGGCACATGCGGAAAGATTTATTTCACCAACATGCATGTAGTGCCGCGCGAAATGTATGATATCCGCCTTATGCTCGGATGCGAAATCAATATCCTCGACACCGACGGCCGCATCGACCTTGACGATGCCACAATCGATCGCCTCGACATTACAATCGCCGGCATTCACGACATATGCTGGCGCGGAGGCACCGTCGACGAAAACACCTCAGGCATGATTCGCGTGATGGAAAATCCCAAAATCCAGATGATAAGCCATCCGGCCGACGGCACCGCCACGCTACATCTCGAAGAGCTCGTGAAAGCCTCGCGACGCACAGGTACCATACTGGAAATCAACAACCATTCGCTCTCGCCCAACCGCACGAAGCGCGTGCTCGCCGAACCCAACAGCGTGGAGCTCCTGCGTCTCTGCAAACGCTACGAAGTTCCCGTAGTTCTCGGCAGCGATGCCCATATCTCCTTTCAGATTGCCGACTACGACCGCATCCGCCCGCTTCTTCAGGCCACAGAATTCCCCGACGCCCTCATTCTGAACTACGACGCCGACCGGCTGCTCGCCACTCTAAAACCGCTGAAAGGCAACTGAACGAGCCCAAATACCTTGCAATTAACCTGTAGGGTGTTGCAAAATTCCTCGCACGTAGGGACGCATGCCAACGGCTGTATCAGTAATCAGTTAAGATAAACCCGGTCGAGGGTAAATGTTCCGAATGTATTGAGGGTCAGTGTCATCTTGTCGCCCTGGATGTATCCGGCAACCACGTCGCCGTCGAAGCGCAGGCGGAACTCACCGCTGTTCTGGTCGAAGGTATAACTGCACACCTCATGCTGATACAGCGTGACGAAATCAGGCTCGTAGACGTTCACCTCGCAGCGTGATGAAGAAGTCACCTCTACTTCAGTAAGATACCCCGTGTGTGGATTCACTCCGCGCCAGAACGAACCGGTAAGATCCACCTGCGGCTCGTCCTCATCGTCGCCGCAGGCACTCAGCCCGGCAGCCATCGTCACAGCCACAAGAGCAAAAATCCAGAAACGCATCCACCTTCCGTACTTACTTACTTTTTCCATACAATTCATAATATTAATAATTTAGCCAAAACAGATGCGCCCTGGTGCATCCGCCTTCTCTATGCGCCTAACTCTCTGATAGTCGGCGGTGTTTCAAAATTCAATAATTTGACACATCGCCCTATTTTTCACCCGGATGGCGAGGGCGCTGTCAGAATGGTCCAGATGGTAGGAGCTTGAGGGTGAGGGTGAAGGGAGTTGACTAAGGTCAATGACCGAGCCCGAATCCCTCAGGCGACGACCCAGATGGGCTATTATGACACGCCCTCCTACTTTTTGGTATACAATATCCTAAAAAACTGCTGCCAAACAGCTTTGGCGCTGATTGGCAGCAGTTGATTTTACGGAGAGCGGTAGACGAGGCTCGAACTCGCGACCCTCAGCTTGGGAAACACGTTTTGCAGACGCTAAATAATTATCATTCAGCGACATATAGTCAAGTTCTATATTTTCGCAACAACGACGCAATGCAACAATTTTCAGAGACATTTCCATATGTTAATAATTGTGAACAACTTCGGCGTGTTTGCACATTCTCGAATGTGGGTTTGTCATCGTTCTCCCCTGAGATCTTGAGAATTGTCTTTTTTACGCTTTACGGTGTGTTTCAGCTTCAAAACGGCAAAATTCAACTCTATGGTTGTTTCTGTGTCGGTCGTTCTCATTCCGTCATCCAACAAGTCAGCCAGTATCTCACCGCTTTGCTGCATGAGGGATTTCTGACGGAATTCGTCGGAAGCATCAGCCAGTTCTCCAACTGTGCGAGACAGTTCCCTCATCTTGGTAAAAGTCTCCACAATCGCTATGGTCGTTTGTGTTGCGACAGCTCCCTTCAGAATGGTAGCCAGCATATACAAACCTTTCTCAGTAAATGCCTTTGGCGTTTTGGGTGAAAACTTTATCTGAGGGTTATCAAAAATTTTGATAACCTCTGTTTTCTCCTGCTTGGTTAATTCCAGGACATACCCGGCGGGGAATTTATCCGGATTGTTCCGAATCGCCTGATTCACCTCTCTGGTCTCAACACCATACAGACGTGCGACATCGCTGTCAAGAATAACGCGCTGTCCTCTTAATTCTATTATAGCAGACTCAACATCTGCGAGTTTTATAATGTCAGCCATTGTGTTATCGTTTTGAAGATTTGTCCTCTCAGACGAAGGCACTACTTTTACAGTGTTGAATCCCGGTAGCCCCTGAGCAATCAAGCTATCGGGTTTTGTTTTATGGTCGCAAATTTAATGATTTTCACAGGATAATCCTAATGAATAGCGGATTATCAGTAACTTTCCCATCGCTGTTCGGGGTTTAGTGAGGGGATAGTAAGCCAATGGGTAGGAGTAATGTCGCCGTAGTCTCCATAGGCAAACCACATCTCATCTTGTTTAGAATAGTAAGCGAGAACGTGGCCGCAACTTGAAAGTGTAAGCACGGTTTCATCATCTGCCGGCAGCTCGTCATCCACGCTGCGCCATTGGTGGGAGAGGGAGAAGAAAGCTCCATCTATAAACCCACGGAGCGCGGTTTCGGGCAATACTTTGTCATCGGCATATTTTACAGCCGCATCTTCAATTATTTTTCTCATTTCGGTAATAATTTCATTAGCCGCTCATAACTAATTATATCAAGAGAGAGGTAGCCATCGCATGATCCAGGTGGGATGGGGTTTTAACTTTAGAAAGGCGGGGGCTACGGTGTTTGCCATATCGAATCCTTTCGTTACTTTTGCATTGTGATTGGTGGCTCTCTCACTGAAAAGATTAAACTCGGTTATGGAAGTAGGTGTGCGGAGAGCCACAATATCGCGCACTGAAACCGTGGCCGATGTTTTATTAGGTTATGAATGACGAAATAATAATCTACAAATCCGGGGACGGTATCATCAAGGTCGATGTCCTCTTTGCAGATGAAACCGTTTGGCTGACAATTGATCAAATGGCCGAATTGTTTGGCAAATCTCGCTCCACCGTCAATGAACATATACTTAACGCATACGCGGAGGGGGAACTGCGAGAAGAAGAAACCAAGAGAAAAATCGGAAATTCCGATTTTTCTACCAAACCGACAAATTACTATAATCTCGATGTCATTATCTCTGTCGGATATAGAGTCAAATCTCAGCAAGGCACTCAGTTCCGCATCTGGGCCACGCAACGCCTCCGTGACTATATCGTCAAAGGATTCGCCCTTAATGACGAAAGATTCAAGAGCGGCTCCTCCATGAACTATTTCAAGGAACTTCTTGAACGCATCCGGGAGATACGCATTGAGGAGAAGGTATTCTACCAACAGGTGAAAGACATCTACCGTCTCAGTAAAGATTACGATCCCGATGCGCAAATCACACTTGACTTCTTCAAGAAGGTGCAGAACAAACTCCTTTGGGCAGTAAGCGGCCAGACGGCGTCGCAGCTCGTGTATTACCGGGCCAACCATTGTCTGCCAAACATGGGTCTGCGATCCACTTCCAAACCGGGAAAAGTTCGCAAATGCGACATTGCCACCGGCAAAAACTATCTCAATGAGACCGAGCTTCAGAACCTCAAGCTCATAGTCGAGCAATATCTCGCATTTGCTGAGACTCAGGCACTGAACCATCGTGTCATGTATATGAAAGACTGGGTTGAGAAACTTGATATGCTGCTGACTATGAACGGACACAACATTCTTGAAACAGCCGGACGCATCAGGCATGAGCTTGCTGTCGCGAAAGCCGAAAAAGAATACACCCTCTTCAAAGAGGAGCAGAAACGCATTGCTCAGCTCGAAAGCATCAAGGAACTTGACAGAGACCTCAGACGTCTTAAAGCCAGTAATAAGTAATCCATCGAACAACTCATCATGATTAAATCTGCCGAATGCGGCGGGTTTGATTTTTTATATGTGCGTCAGGGCTTCCCATATCACTTATTCTTATTCTCTTTCGGGGCGAAATAAAAGCAAGGTGTCAGGGGCTTGACGATGCACATACAGCATCGTTTATGGAAGCCGAATCATTGTATTAAAAAACAAAGGATTTAAAAAACAAAGGATTCAAATTTACCACGCTCCAAGGCATAGCCGGCGGCTGCGTCGTTGCGCGGTTTCTTCGGCTCTGACGGTTGTGCCGGAGGTGCCGGAGCGAAGTATTTACAGCAGGCTCCGAATGCCATACAGCACTCGCAGTAGCCTTTCCGCCCCTCCCGGCTGCCGTCGTAGGAAAATATCAGAAGGCAGCGCGGGGCTTCAGGAGCGTCGAGTATCTGACAATACCGGCATTGCTGCCAGTCGGGGGCTTTACAGGACATCAGGCTTCGGCTTTTACAGGTGAATCTTGGCGGCTGGAGGGCGCGGCGTCGGTGATGCTACGGCGCTGGCTCAGGCGATATGTGGCATCGGCAACTACTTTCCCGGCCCAGAAGCCGAGCACGAACGCCAGCAGAATCAGTATGATTACGATTTCTTTTATCAATTCAGGTGTCATGACGGTATGTTTTCGGTGGGATTGGAGTTATAGGTCTCGGGAGGAATGATACAGAGCCGTATCACCACGAACCAAAGAAACAGAACGCAGAAGGCCACATAGGCCGCTACCCAGTTCCACGGCAGAGGAAAGTGTCGGAATCCGTAACAGCCGGCAAGGGCAATGGCCAGGGTTCCGGCTACGGCCAGAACAGCTCTGGCTGCATGGTTGATTTTTCTTTTCTTTTTCATTTTTGAAATCTATTAAATTAATTGTTATCTGTCAGCGATTCGCTGTTTTATGGTTTTATAGTTTTGTAGCTGCCGGCGGTCAATTCGGATGAATGTCGGTCCCGTCGGGTACAATACTCATGCGCAAGGCGCGGATCATGTTCCATAACGGACGGTTTATCTCTCCCTCGGCGTTTTTCACCAAGGCACGCAGGAATGCCGCTTCCTCGGTTTCCTGAAACCCCTCGAATACGGAGAGGTAGTAGTCGGCAAGGTCGCTTTTGGCGCCTATCCCCTCGAGCACTTTCACGTAGCCGGGAAACACCTGCTGCGCGGTGAGCCAATCGTGCTCGCGGGCCACCTTTCCCCAGAGTCCTTTCTGCGGGTCGGTGATGTCGTCGAGGTCTGCCGCGAGTATCACCTTTCGCCCGGATAGCCAAGGAAGCTCAGAAAGTGCCCTTATTTGCGATTCTCCGCCCGTGGCTATATAGTTTATCATCTTATCGATTATCGCGCAAATCAGGGCGGTTTTCTCGCTTTCTACGACAACCACCGGAACCGACGCGTCGGATGCCGCTGCAAGATGCTCTCCGTAGAAGCATTTTCTGAGGCTTTTCCCGGATCTTGCCCGATCCGCGGGCTTCGGTTCAATCCATGGCAGATGGGCTTTGTCGCGGTGACCGTCGGAGGTATAGCGCTGATGCTTGATTTTCGTCAGCTTGCCATCGGCGGCATAGTAGCGGAACATGTCGGCGCCATGCTCATCGACGCCCCATCCGTATGCAGCGGCCGCATCCGCGATATTCCAGTAGCTCGATGTGCCGAACAGCAGTCCCTTCAGATGTTTCACCAATGGGGACTTTCCGAACAGGCGGTCGAGGCTGGCGCGATAGGCTGCCGGATCCTCCTCAAACTCCTCGAGTTCGGCCTCGGGGTTCTTTTCCCTCCTGTTCTCCGCTCGTCGACGTGTCGCCGGATATAGAGAATCCACATGTGTCTGGCCGGCCAGATAGCGTAGCGTTGTAGGATAATCCCAGCCTTCGTAGCGGCGGAGAAATGTAATCACATCTCCTTTGGCATCGCAGACAAAGCATTTGAAGAACCCGTTGCCCGCAGATGAAGCAGGGGTGACGGCCATCGACGGACGGCGGTCGTCGTGAAACGGGCAGCATCCCACCCATTGCGCGCCCCGGCGGCGAAGCTCCACCCGGCTGCCGATTTCGGCAACGATGTCGGCGCGCGAAAGAATCTGCTGTTTATCGTAGGTTTTCATCGAATTAATCTTTATCTTTGCGGAAACAATTTTTTGAGAACTTGAGGGAAAAGATTTTTTCAGGAGTTTTCATCGAATAAGAAGCTCTGCTTTCCCCTTTGTTTTTCCATCGGCGAACCTTGATTTTTTTTATTTTTCCCAGACTGAATCCGGCTGGAGTTCGCGGCGCGCGGGGACATCTTTTTCCCTCTTGTTTTTTCGCTTCGCGAGCATAATTTTCTTAATATTTCCTAGACTAAATCCGGCTGAATTTTTCATCGAAAAACCCCATCGAATTTTTTAATTTTTTTTCACGTTTGGGCTTGGGGTCAGGGTCAATTTCTATATTTATATATATATATTTATATT
>ERZ1673750.28-NODE-28-length-183353-cov-7.377898_pt1 | contig 183353 bp, 200 predicted proteins | sample MGYA00580203_ERZ1673750 | MGnify/ENA primary metagenome ERZ1673750 (study PRJEB41218, sample SAMN15661763) | gut metagenome | host: Homo sapiens | place: Canada: London | collected 2015-08-20/2019-03-30 | study: EMG produced TPA metagenomics assembly of... | reverse complement strand
GTATCCCACCAATGATATGACCCTGGAGCAGTATGATGAGATTGCAAAGAAGCTTACAAATACAGAGCCGGGACAGGAGGTATATGGATCTCACTATCATGTTTGGAGAAGTACGGTTCAGATGTTTGGCATGATTGACGGAGAGCACACGATCCTGGACGGCAATTATGATTATTTAAAGCCATACTATGATATTATTTTAGACGAGCAGGAAAATGGCGTATGTCAGGATTATGCAACCTTAAAGACCTCAAATCTTCATTATTCAGGCGCATTCTCCCAGGGTAATGTAGGTATGATGAATATGGGTACCTGGTTTATCTCTACTCTGATCGATAAGGTAAAATCCGGCGAGTATATAGACTGTGCAAACTGGGGTATTGTAAAGTACCCTCATCCGGAAGGCGTAGAGGCAGGTTCTACCGCTGCCCAGATCACTTCTTTAAGCATTCCTACAAGCGCACCGAATAAGGAAGCTGCATGGGATTTCATGAAGTTTGTCTGCGGTGAAGAGGGAGCGGCAGTTTTAGCTTCTACCGGAAACTTCCCGGCGATTATGACAGAGGAAACCATGAATACGATCGCATCCACAGAAGGGTTCCCGGAAGATGAAAACAGTAAGGCTGCTCTTGAAACAGTGAACCTGTATCTGGAGATGCCGGTTGATGTAAAGAGCCCTGAGGTAGAAACTGTATTAAATGAGGCTCATGACAATATCATGGCAGGCAACATGACCGTAGAAGAAGGAATTGCAGATATGAATGAACGTGTAGCTGCAGTTCTGGGTGAATAAGAAAAACATATACGGACAGACAGAGCTGAAAACGAGGCAGACGGGATTTACCGCCTGCCTCATTTAAAGAAAGGTAGATGAATATGGGAAAGACAAAAGCAGTTGATCCTGCAAGGGTCAGGGAAAAACTGGATATTCTGGAGCCGCGGCTTGCAGCTCTTTTGAAGCAGGCAGATGAAGAAACGGATATGAAAAAAAAGGTAAAGCTGGCAAAAAAGGCGGATCAGATCCGTGATAAAATACGTCAGGCAAAGACAGGAGAGCGGTTCAGCCGTCAGACAAAGCGGGATTTGATCGCGTACTCCTTTATCGCTCCTAACTTTATCGGCTTTGCCGTTTTTACTCTGGGCCCTGTGCTGTTTGCTTTTATACTGGCATTTTTCAAATGGGATGGCAATAACCCGATGGATTTTGTGGGCCTGGACAATTTTATGCAGATGGTGGGAAACAAGCGTTTCCTTGCTTCCCTTAAAAATACAGTTGTATACTGCGTGGCTACGGTTCCCTTTACTCTGGCAGTAGCCCTTGGGCTGGCAGTTCTTTTAAATCAGAAGGTAAAAGGACGCAACTTCTTCCGTACGGTAAGCTTTTTCCCCTATGTAGCTTCTCTGGTTGCAGTAGCAGCTGTGTGGAATATGCTGTTTTCCCCTGCCAAAAGCGGTCCTGTAAATATGATCCTTTATAATCTGGGCGTTGCGGCGAAGGAGCTGCCAAAATGGTCTGCAGACAAGGACTGGGTTATGTTCACCGTAATCCTGTTCTCTGTATGGAAAAATATGGGATACTACATGGTGATCTATCTGGCAGGCTTACAGGGGATCAACGGAGAGCTTTACGAAGCATGCAGCTTGGATGGAGCCAATACATGGCAGAGATTCCGCTATATCACCTGGCCCCAGCTTCAGCCGACCACCTTTTTTGTTACCATTATCCTTACCATCAACTGCTTTAAAGTATATGACATTGTATATATGCTGGCAGGAGGAAGCACGGGCGTATTAAATGAGTCTGCCATTGTCCTGGTATACCACATTTACGAGGAAGCCTTCCGCAACTGGAATCTGGGTTACGCAAGCGCTGTAGCCATGGTACTGTTCCTTATTGTTCTTGCCATTACCCTGGTACAGTTCCGTGGGGAAAAGAAATATGCAAATTAAAGGAGGAGGCCTCAAATGAAGATAAAAAATACAAAAACAAGGATGATGAGGGCGGCTCTCTATATTGTGCTTATTGTTCTGGCATTTCTGATGCTGGTACCTTTTGCCTGGATGCTTTCAGCTTCCTTTAAGCTGGATAAGGACGTATTTATTTTCCCGATCCAGTGGATTCCAACTAATCCCAGATGGCAGAATTATGTAGATATCTGGACCAGGATCCCGCTGCTTAAATTTGTGCTTAATACGGTGAAGCTGACGCTGATCGTAACCTTTTTACAGCTTCTTACAAGTAGCTTTGCGGCATATGCCTTTTCAAAGCTGAATTTTAAGGGAAAGCACGTTTTATTTCTGGCGTATATTGCAACTATCGCTGTTCCCTGGCAGGTTTACATGGTTCCGCAGTTTATGATGATGCGTTCCATGGGACTGGCAGATACGCATCTGGCAATTATCTGTCTGCAGGCATTTTCCGCCTTTGGCGTATTTATGATGAAGCAGTTTTATGAAGGGATTCCCACAGAACTTTGCGAGGCAGCCAGAATTGACGGCATGAGCGAGTATCGGATCTGGTACCGGGTGATGCTTCCACTTGCAAAGCCTGCTCTGTCAACCCTGACGATCTTTACCTTTGTAAATACATGGAATGATTTCCTGGGACCATTGATCTATCTGACGACAGAGTCAAAAAAGACCCTGCAGCTGGGACTGCGTATGTTTATCAGCCAGTTTGGTTCTGAATACGGTCTGATCATGGCTGCTTCTGTGCTGAGTCTGATCCCTGTGCTGATAGTATTCCTGTCTCTGCAGAAATATTTTGTTGAGGGCGTAGCAGCTTCCGGCGTAAAGGGATGATACGGGATTAAAATAATGCATAAAGCAGGAAGGAAACAGATTATGAGCTGGATATCATGGGATGCTCTGGAAAAAATGCCGGAGCTTACAAAAGAAGAGGCAGGCCGGGCTCTGGATGCGGCCTGCAGTCAGGTAATAAGAAATCTGGATCAGTTTACAGACCATTTCCAGAAGGCGTACAGCGAAAACGGTTTTTATGCGCCTACTGAAAATGTGGACTGGACGCCGGGATTTTGGACCGGGGAAATATGGCTTGCCTATGAACATACGGGCAATGAGGCTTTAAAAAAGGCGGGCGAGCTCCAGATGGCGAGCTTTTTAAAGCGGATCAATGAAAAACAGGATGTGGAAACACATGATCTGGGCTTTATGTATTCCCCTTCCTGCGTGGCAGGCTACAAGCTTACGGGAAGCAGAGTGGGACGGGAAGCCGCTTTGAAAGCAGCTGAGGAGCTGATTACACGCTTTCACGAAAAGGGCCAGTTTATTCAGGCATGGGGGCCTCTTGATGCTCCGGATAATTACAGGCTGATCATTGACTGCCTTTTAAATCTGCCGCTTCTTTACTGGGCTTCTCAGGAAACGGGAGATCCCAGATATAAGGAGATTGCGGAGCGTCACATCCATACGGCCCTTTCCAATGTAATCCGTCCGGATTTTTCTACCTGGCATACGTTTTTCTTTAACCGTGAAACAGGAGAGCCGGATCACGGCGCTACCTGTCAGGGATACCGGGACGGATCCGCCTGGGCCAGAGGGCAGGCATGGGGGATCTACGGGACGGCTATTGGCTATAAATATACGAAAAGGGAGAGCTATATACCCGTTTTTGAGGGCGTGACGAATTACTATCTGGAGCATCTTCCTGAGGATCTGGTTCCCTTTTGGGATCTGGAATTTGGTGATGGGGATGACCAGCCAAGAGATTCCTCCTCTGCTTCGATTGCAGCCTGCGGCCTGCTTGAAATGGCAAAGTATGTAGAGCCGGAAAAGGGCGCTCTGTGCCGCTCTCTGGCAGCCAGATTTATGAAGTCCTTAACGGAAAAGTATGCAGTAAAGGATTTTGACAGCTCCAACGGCCTAGTGCTTCACAGCACCTATTCTAATCACTCGCCTTACAATACCTGTAACCACTATGGAGTGGATGAGTGCAACCTGTGGGGTGATTACTTCTATATGGAAGCGCTGACAAGGATGTATAAGGACTGGAACGTATACTGGTAAAATATCATATACGGCATGAAACGGCCGGAAAGGAATAAGGATGACAGCAAAGGAACTTTTTGAGAGAGGAAATGAATACTTTTTCTTTGATGATCCTGAAAAAACAGCTGCAGTCTGCCGGGAAAGATATCCGGAGGACTGCGCCCATATTATACGGGTGGCAGATGAGGTCTGCAGGAATTATTTTCTGTTTGATCTGGATCATGACTTAGAGCGTACCTGGGAGCCAGTGACATTTCCGGAGGATCGCCCCATTGATTGGGAGTACCGCCCGGGAAATGACCCGGAATTTACCTTTCAGTTTAACAGGCACCGTTTTCTGATCTGTCTGGGACAGGCGTACTGGCTTACAGGAGACTCAAAATATGAGCATCATTTTTTCCGTCTCCTTATGGATTTCATTGACCATGTAAAGCGCACACCGGAAACAGAGCAGACTACATGGCGGATTTTAGAGGTGGGGATCCGGGGCGAAAACTGGGTTAAGGCGCTGCGGTATTTTAAAGACAGTCCTTTAATGACGGATGAAAGGGCGGAAAAGATTGAATGCTGTCTCAGGGAGCACGGGGAGTATATTATACAGATGCATTCGCCCTACCGCTATATCAGTAACTGGGGAGTGATGGAAAACCACGGCCTGTTTGAGATCGGAATCCAGATGCCGGATCAGGAAACAAGGGATCGTTTTACCTCTATTGCATTGGAACGTCTGGAAACAGAGGCAGCAATGCAGATTTTTGACGACGGCGTACAGTGGGAGCAATCTCCTATGTATCACAACGAGGTTTTTCACTGCTATGAGGATGTGCTCCTTTTGGCAAAACGGAATGGGATTGCTGTTTCAGAACGGATCTGCGACGCCGTAAGAAGGATGGCTTATGCAAATCTGGCATGGATGAGGCCGGATCACCGCCAGATCATCATGGGTGACAGTGATGATATGGATTTAAGAGATTATATGAGTATTGCAGCCTACCTGTTAAAAGATCCGGTACTGAAATTCGGAGGTTTTAAGGAGCTGGATTTTGAAAGTCTCTGGGATGTAGGGGTGAACGGCGCAGCGGAATACAGCCGTATGGAATGCCGGAAACCGGATTTTGTATCAGCGGCTTTGGAGGACAGCGGAAATTATTATATCCGGAGTTCCTGGAATGAGGACGGAGATCTGCTCCATTTTCACTGCGGAACCATGGGAGCAGGCCATGGACATTCTGATAAGCTTCATGTGGATCTTATTCTGGGAGGCGAGGATATCCTGACCGATTCCGGCCGTTATACCTATGTGATGGATCGGGGAAGATTTGAATTTAAAGATCCGGATGCGCACAATACAGTTACGGTAGATGGCGAATTTTTTACACAGTGTAAGGATTCCTGGGAATGCTCTAAGCTTTCTCAGCCGGTCAAGCAGCAGTATAAGCAGAAAAACGGATACAGCCTGGTTCAGGGCGGAAATCTGGGATATATGCACAAGGGCGTATTTGTAAACCGCAAAGTGATTTCTTTAAAAGACGGCCTTTTTGTGATAGCAGACGAGCTCTATGGACAGGGAAAACATACCTTTGAGCAGTTCTGGAATTTCAGTGAGACAGGAAAGGCAGTTTATGAAAATGGCTGTGCCTGCTTCACAGGAGAAAAGGCACAGGTAAAGCTTCTCTTTATCAGCCCGGACTGCGAAGGAGAAATGAAGCAGGGAAAGATCGCTCGCCATTATAACCGGTATGAGACCAGAGACCGCCTCTGTCTGCAAAAGAAAGGACAGGGCTTTCAGTCCATGATTACTGTAATCGGAGGCGGAAAGAAGGGAAAGGAAAGACAGCTTCACGCATCCCTGGTTCCGGTAACGTCTGTTCTTAAGGGAATCACCTATCCGCCGTCTATGGCTGAGGCTGTGGAGATTGTTGACGGAAGCAGAACGCTTGTAGTCATCCTCTGCCATCAGGAGGTTAATTCCCCCACAGATCTTACGGAGGCAGCGGGCTGCATGGGATATGGAAATGTAATTGTCTTTGATAAAGCAGAGGGAAGCGTGGGGGGAACGGTTCTTTGTTACTAAAAAGGCGGATGAATTGACACATCTGGATTTCTTCCATATAATAACTAAATAAATGGATAAAGGAGATCCTGTTATAACGAGGGGGCTTCCGGCATACATTCACGTAAAAATAAAAAGGGGTTTCAGCCAATGGAAACTCAGAAGATAAATACCAAAAAACAGATTCTGCGCAAACAGATCAGAGAAAAAAACGCTCATCTGGATCCGGAGTACTGCCTTTGGGCAGATAAGCGTATCCGGGAATGGATTTTAAACTGGAAATATTTTCAAAAGGCAGAAACGATATTCTGCTTTGTGGGAACTGCCGGGGAGATTCATACCAAACCGCTGATTCAGGCTGCTTTGGATCAGGGAAAGCGGGTGGCTGTGCCAAAATGCATTTCAAAGGGGATCATGGAGGCACGGCAGATCCGTTCTCTTGGCGAATTGTATCCCGGAAGCTATGGCATTGAGGAGCCGGAGAAAGCTGCCGAGATCATAGGGCCGGAAGAAATTTCGCTGGCACTTGTTCCGTGTCTGACCTGCTCTGAGGACGGCCGGCGTCTGGGATATGGAGGCGGTTTTTACGATAGGTTTCTGCGATCCGTTCCCGGCCCTTGGGCCGTGCTTTGCAGAGGGCGTCTGATGGAGGCGGAAATCCCCTGGGAAGCCCATGATCTTTTAATGGATGTCGTCATCTGGGAAGAAGGAATCTTGGAGTTGAAATGAGGACAGGACAGAAAAAACAGAGCGGTTTTTCTTATTTGAAGTCATAATCAGGAAAAATTTGCTTATATTGTAAGTAAGCAAGGATTTTTTGAGGTTTCAAATGGTAAAAGCTCAGGAAACAAATTCCAGAGGTTTCTTACAGGTCAATGTAGTCAATATTCAGAACAACTTTCCAATTAAAAATGCAACTATAAGTATCAGCACAAAGGGAGAGCCGGATCGGGTGATGGAGGAAGTAAGCACCAATTCCTCCGGACAGACAGAACAGCTCTCCCTTCCTGCGCCTCCGGTGGAATACAGCCTGAATCCAGGAATCATCCAGCCCTATTCAGAGTACGATCTCATCGTCCGCGCAGAGGGATTTGAGCCTCTGGCGATTTCCGGCACAGAGATTTTAGCAGATTCCAATGCGATCCAGCCTGCGGCTATGACACCCTTGGCGCAGGAGCAGCCTCCCGAAGATCCGGTAGTGATTCCGGATCATACCCTTTACGGTAATTATCCGCCCAAGATTGCGGAGGATGAGGTCAAACCGGTCAATGAAAGCGGAGAAATCGTATTAAGCCGTGTGGTAATTCCCCAGACCATAGTGGTTCATGATGGCGTTCCCACTGACTCTACCGCTAAAAACTATTACGTTCCCTATCGGGACTATATTAAAAATGTAGCCTGCAGTGAAATTTACTCTACCTGGCCGGAAAGCTCCATTACCGCTAATGTACTGGCGATCATGTCCTTTACCTTAAACCGTGTGTACACTGAATGGTACAGAAATCAGGGCTATGATTTTACCATCACCTCATCTACAGCTTTTGACCATAAATGGATTTACGGCAGAAATATTTTCCAGAGCATTTCTCAGGTAGTGGATGAAATTTTTGACGCCTATCTGTCCCGTCCCGGCGTCCGTCAGCCGATTCTGACCCAGTACTGCGACGGAAGGCAGGTCAGCTGTGAAGGCTGGATGACGCAATGGGGATCCTGTGATCTGGGAAAGCAGGGCTACAGTCCTATAGAGATTTTACGGTATTTCTATGGAGACTCTATTTATATCAATACTGCCGAGCAGATTTCAGGCATTCCTGCCTCATGGCCCGGTTCTGATCTAAGCCAGGGAAGCTCCGGCTCCAAGGTGCGTCAGCTTCAGGAACAGCTGGACGCCATAGCCACTGTTTATACAGCGATTCCCAGAGTAGCGCCCGACGGCATCTACGGCCCGCGCACAGCGGCTGCGGTGCGGGAATTCCAGAGCATCTTCGGCCTTCCCCAGACAGGAGCGGTGGATTTTGCTACCTGGTACCGGATTTCCCATATCTATGTGGGGATTACAAGGATGGCGGAGCTTATATAGGGGCAGTGAGCCAGATCATACAAAATAATCTCCAAATCTGTTTTTCAGATAGGATACCATTTCCGCCTCTGTTTTTCCGGCCAGATCAAGAGCGAGAGAATTGGCCTTAAAACGATGTGTCTGGGCAGAAAATCCCAGCTTAAGCAGCCGGTCAATATCTTTGTTTTCCAGAAAAAAGTTCACCCTGATTACCGGAAGTTCCCGACTGTTGAGAATATTGAAAATTCGGGTAGAAAAGCAGAAAATACAGTCATATGACAGATCATTTAATCGGTGTATTTCGTTCAGGTTCAGGGTTTCTACCCACTGAAATGCAATGTATTCTCTTAACTGCTCCAGAAAAAAACTGATTCGTTCAAAGTTAATGCTGGTCATAATAATGATTCGCTTTCTTCTGCGGTCGGCAGTCCGGTTTTTTATAATATGTTTTTCCACCATAAGGGTCAGGGTGGACAAATGCTCATCCAGAAGGGAAAAATTATATGCAGCCTGAAAATATATTCCGTATCTGCGGATCTGTTCGTAGAGTACGGGAAATTTTCCGGCTGTATTTTCTACTGTTTTATCTACAAACGTACAATGAAAATAGTCCAGGGTGATTTCTCTGTAAAAATATTCGTAAAGTTCTGTCAGAAAATCCTCGCTGATGGAAAAAGGATGTGCCAATCCGTTTACAACATCTTCTGCAAAACGCTCTGTAATCTGCCAAAGGCGGGCATCAAAGGGAAGTGTGGGATTTTTTGAAAAGTTCTGCATACTTAAAGCTACATTATAGAGCTTATTTTCCATGGGTGAGTCTGTGAAATGGAGATCCAGAGGTTTAAAAGGCAGACGGCAGGAAAATGTTGTGTCCGGTTTTAAGGGACGGGTTTCCATGATACAGATAAAAAGCAGAAGGAATTTTTTAGATGGATAATTCAATGCCAGGTGGTTTTCTTCAAGAAAATGAGTCAGTTTTTCAGCGGCAGGGGAAAATCCTTTTTCCAGATATATCATAGCCGTTTCGAAACTTTGACGTTCAATAGGAGTATTGGCAAAACGGGCATGAACCCGGTTTTCCGGTGTGAATTCCAGCAATGGGTGGAGAATATCGATTACAAGAAAACAGAGTTGAAGCTCGTCTCCGGTTATGGTAAGTCCCTTTTTGTGGAGGGTTGTCAGAAACAGTCTGTATTTTTTCAGAAAAGATCGCAGCTGCCCTGTATCCTGTTTTTTTGTTGTCAGAGACAAGCCCCACTTTTCATACAGTTCCGAGGCATTTACGTAGCCGCAGAAGAAAATAGTGACAATCATAACCATAATTCGCTCACTGGATGAGCTGGCGTAGTCAGAGGGACTCATACTGCGGATGAGAGATACAAGCTCTTCGTAGCTTAAACGGCTGGAGCAGATTCCCTTTTCGATTTCAATGACTGGAGAGGGAAAGGAAAGGTTGATTTGTTCTACTGCCCGCCGGATTGAGGTTTCATTTTTTCCAAATTGAAGGGTAGCCTTGGCAAGGGGAATGGAGTGGCGCTTTTGTATAAAGCGAAGGAGTGTAAGATCATTGTAATTAAAGCCCATATAGATACCTCTTTTTATATACTGAATCAGATAAATATATTATAAAAATAAAGGCAACTAAATGCAAGAAATTTCTATACGTTTTCTGCCTTGAAGCTTCCGCATTCCTCTGGCATAATGGACACAGTTCACAAGCGCGCTATGGGTGAAAAAAGGCAGATGTAAGGCCTGCGTCTGTATTATGCAAATGAAATCACATCTATGGAGGAGAACGGTATGAACAAGAAAAATTCAAGCTGGAAAGCGGGAATACAGACCTTTGGACGTTCCCTGCTTCTTCCGATTGCTCTGCTGGCACCGATCGGTATGGTAATGGGTATCTGCAGTGCTATGGGACAGTCTTATATGATCGATAAATTTCCTTTTTTGGGAAATGAAATCGTAAGGCTTATTTTTTCCAGTCTTCAGTCAATTACCAGTATTATTTTTAACAATATTCCACTTTTGTTTGCTATGGGTGTAGCTCAGGGAATGGCAAAACAGGAAAAGGGAATTGCAGTATTTGCATCTACGGTTGGATATCTGGCATTAAACATAGTAATGAATGTTTATTTAAAAGCCACAGGAACTCTGGCAGATCCTGCAGTTGCTGCTCAGGTGGGACAGGGTACTGTACTTGGAATTCAGACATTAAAGATTGAGGCTCTGGGAGGCCTGATTGCCGGTCTTGTAGCGGCAAAAGTGGCAGACCGTTTTTACCGTCTGGAACTTCCTCTGGCATTTGCCTTTTTTGGAGGAAAGAAATCCATTCCGATTATTACGTTTGTATGTATGATCCCTATTGGTCTGGTTCTTCCTGTAATCTGGAATGCACTGACAAATTTTTTAATCAGTATTTCATTTATTTTTACAGCACCTTATATCGGAAGCTCTGTTTATTATACTTTAAACCGTGCGCTGATTCCTTTTGGCCTTCATCATGTTCTGGCTTCTCTGGTACGTTTTACAGAGGCAGGCGGTACCTATATGCTTAATGGACAGGAATATGTTGGTATTTTAAATGCAACCAATGAGATTCTGTTCAACCTGGGTCCTACAAGCGAATACTGGACACAGCTGATGCCAAAGCTCACCAGCTATCTGGGTGGTGCACAGATGCTTACAACTCTGTTCCGTGTTCCGGCGATCGGACTGGCTATGTACCATACATCCTATCTGAAGAACCGCAAGATTGCGAAGGGCGTAATCCTGACCTGCTGCCTGACAGCATTTCTTGGAAATATTACAGAACCGCTTGAGTTTTCCTTCCTGTTTATTTCACCGGCGTTGTTTATCCTTTATTGCGTAATGTGTGGAATCGGACTTCTTCCATATCAGTTATTAAAGATCAGTATTGGTTACATCCGCGGAACTATTTTTGACTTTGGTATTTTTGGTCTTCTGTATGAGAATACACACTGGATTGGTCTGGTTGTTTTAGGAATTTTTAACTTTATTGTATTTTATTTTGTATTTAAATGGTTTATCTTAAAGTTTGAACTGGAAACACCGGGAAGAGAGTCCTTTGAGGTAGAGGAGTCAGCAAGCATTCTCTTAAAAGAAAAGAACTGGCCGGCTATTGCTGAGATTGTAATCGATGGTCTGGGCGGAAAAGAAAATATTTTAAATGTGGAAAACTGTATTTCACGTCTGAGAGTCGACCTTTCTGATCCCAAGAAGGTAGATCAGGTGAAATTAAAGGATTCCGGCTGTGCGGGAATTTTCTTCCCGTCAGAGAAGCACATCCATGTTGTTTTTGGACCTCATGTGGAATTTGTGCGCCATGCAGTGGATGATAAGTTAAAATAATAAGGGGTGGAGACCATGAGAGCTTTATATGATTCAAAAAGTAAGTTGGATGACAGGGGAATTAAGAAGCTTTTGAGTGAGGAAAATAAATACCGTACATGGCTGAAGATTGAGCAGGCTCTGGCATATTCACAGGCAGAAGAGGGCTTTATTCCGAAAGCAGCAGCAAAGGATATAGGAAGTGTAGCTTTTGCAGATCTGGATATGGAAGAAATGAGCCGGATTAAAGAAAAGGTGGGACATGGATTTGTGCCCTTTGTAAAAGTGCTTGTAAGGGCCTGCAGGGGAGAAGGAAAAAAATATGTTCATTACGGTGTGACTACTCAGAATATTCAGCAGACCTCCCAACTGTATACAGCAAAGGAAGTGACAGAGATCTATAAAAGCTTTCTGGCAGATATATTAGAGCACCTGGCAGCTCTTGCCAGGGAAAATGCCCATACGGTTATGGCGGGAAGAACCCATGGAAAACATGCTATTCCTATTACATATGGTTATAAAGTATCTGTCTGGATCAGTGAGCTATTAACCCATCTGGAGCGCTTTGAAGAAGCAGAGAAGCGGATCTTTACGGTGATGATGGGAGGAGCTGTAGGAGGCTTCAATGCCACAGGACTTGTGGGAAGAAGAGTTCAGGAGCAGGTAGCCGAACGGTTAAACATGTCTTCCATGGAGGTTCCCAGTCGTAATATGAGTCAGATGAAGGTTGAATATCTGATGAATCTGTGTCTTCTGTGCAATACATTTCACAAGATGGCAGAGGAAGTGTATTATACGGGAATTGAAGAATTTTCTGAGGTGTGCGAAGGTTTTACGCCTGGAACGATTGGGAGTTCCACCATGCCTCAGAAGATCAATCCCAAGCTGGCAAAGGGAATCATAGCGAATTCCCAGAAGCTGTATTCTCTTCCGGCAACGGGACTTTATTCGGCTGTGCGGATGTTTGAGGGTGACAGCAGTTCCTATATGCTTTTTGATGGTCTTATGGAAGAAGCGATGGAGCTTACTGCTGAGGTACTGATCCGTGCTGAGGAGCTTACAAGAACTTTGAATGTCAATAAGGAGCGAATGCTTGAAAATGCCAATATTAATCATGGACTGGATAACAGCGAGTATGTGATGATGAAGGCAGCAGAACGTCTCGGGAAAGATAAAGCTCATGAACTTCTTTATGATAAGGCTATGAAGGCAGAACTGGAAAACAAGGACTATTTTACTGTTTTGACAGAAGATGAAACACTTTCATCCATGTTTACAAAAGAGGAATTAAAGCAGTTGATTGACCCGGCCAGCTATACAGGCTTGTGCAGTGTTCTGGCTGTGGAAATGGCAGATAAAGCTGAAAAGGCAGCTGCAATCATAAAAGAAGAGCATAAAAATCAGGACTCTTGGGAGGAATTGAAATGAGAGAATCACATATTATTACCATTGCAGGAGCAGGGAGCGGACGTGTACCGGCGCTGGTAGGTACTTTGGTACAGTATAAGGAAAGATTTCCATTAAAGAAGATTATTTTTTATGATATAGATGAAGAACGTATGGGAAAGATGGAAGCTTATGACCGTCTGGTGTTAAAATGCTACTACCCGGAGTGTGAGGTAGTATTTACCACAGATGAAGATGAAGCTTACAGGGAAACAGATTTTGTGTTCTGTCAGATGCGTGTAGGAAAAACCCGGATGCGCTCCTATGATGAAAAGCTTCCGCTTAAGTATGGTCTGGTAGGTCAGGAAACCTGTGGGCCGGGCGGATTTGCCTATGGTATGCGGTCTCTTGGAGCCATGAAGAAAATGGTGGAAAAGGTTCGTTCCTATTCAAAAGACACATGGATTTTAAATTATACGAATCCCGCTGCCATTGTAGCTTTGGGACTGGATCAGATGTTCCCGGACGATAAGCGGATTTTAAACCTTTGTGATCAGCCATTTTCCATGATGAAGAGCTTTGCGAAGATTCTGGGCGTTCCGCAGGAAAGTCTGAGGGCCAGATATTTCGGTCTGAATCATTTCGGCTGGTTTACAGAATTAAAAGATACGGAGGGGAAGGATCATTTTGAAGAGCTTCGTACCTATTTAAGAGATCATGATTTTAAACCTTTTAATGCGGAGCAGCGTTCCAAATCGTGGCTGGATACTTATATGCGTGTAAACCAGTATATGAAATATTTTGACGAGTATATACCAACCACCTATATGCAGTATTATATGTTCCCTCAGGAGATTGCTGCTGAAAGTGATCCAAATTATACAAGAGCAGATGAGGCCCGGGATTCCAGAGAAAAGCAGGTATTTGATGCGTGCGCTCTGGCAGAGGGACGGGAAAATATGGATGGAATAGAGATGCTGACCAACAGTGTATTTGGAAACCTGATGGTAGAGGTGGCAGAGTCCATTGCATACGGTCTTAATAGAGAATTTATTGTTCTTGTACGAAATGAAGAAATTATTCCGAATTTTGAAAAAAATGCTATTATTGAAGTGGCAGGAACCATTGGAAAGGATGGAGCCAAGGGTTATCCTTATGGAGAGATTCCTCTGTTTTACAAGGGATTGATGGAAGGGCAGTATGCTTATGAGCAGCTGACCGTGGATGCATTCAGGGAAAAGAACTATGAGAAGGCTTTGATGGCTCTCACAGTCAATCGTACGGTGGTAGATCCCGGTAAGGCAAAGGCTGTTTTGGATGACCTGATGGAGGTTAACCGAGAATACTGGTATCTTCAGTAACAGGAGGAAAGACAGATGGTTCTGTATTCAAAACACATTATTTTGGAAAGTGAAGAATTTGATGGTTTTTTAGAGCTGGAGCATGGGAAGATTCAGGGAATCCATAAAAGCTGGGAAGGTTCTTATGAAGACTACAGTAACTGTGTGATTCTTCCGGGATTTATTGATATCCATGTTCATGGCTGGGCTACCGGTTCTTTCTGGTATGAAAAAACAGAGGAGTCGTTGCGGAAAATGTGCCATACTCTTCCATTCTCAGGAGTTACATCTTATCTTGGAACAACGGGAGCGGACAGTGTTGAGGAGATTAAGAGATGTATTCATGCAGCAGATCAGGTATATGAGGAAAATGAAGAAGGGGCAGAACTTCTTGGCGTTCATCTGGAGGGACCGTTTATTAATCCCAAGTACAGAGGAATGCAGAAAGAGGAATGCTGTCTGAATCCGGATATACAGGTAATGAAAGAACTGTATAATACATTTCGTCATAAAGAACTCTGCCGACACATGACTCTGGCAGTTGAACTGCCCGGAGCCAGGGAGGTTTTGGAATTTTGCCGGGAACACAGAATACAGACAGCTATTGGCCATAGTGCAGCTACATTTCAGGAAATCAGGGATATAAAAGATGTGGGAATCGGCGGTTTTACACATACGTTCAGCGGAATGAAAGGCTTTCATCACAGAGAGCTGGGAGTAGCGGGTGCTGCGCTGTATTTCGATGACATGTTCTGTGAATTTGCAAAACAGACAGGTTTGACAGTATCCCATGAGGCCTTTGATATTGCTTTTCGTATTAAGGGAAATGAGCGTATTATACTGACAACAGACTGTACAGGACTGGCACAGACTCAGACTGAATTTGAGCATTATGTGAGAAAGCTGCGTTTTGTGAAGGATGGAAATAAGGTTCGTATCGAACATTTTGACGGACGAACGGAATGGCTTGATCCGGAGGACTACAGTGCAGTGAAAAATGTGGAAATGGGTTATGCTGAGTCTGTGAAAAACATGGCTGCCCATACAAAAGCAGACTGGTTTGATATTATGCGGATGACAAGTTTAAATCCAGCTAGATATATCCATGTAGATGATAGAAAAGGAAAAATTGCTCCCGGAATGGATGCGGATCTTACTATTATGGATCAGGATAAAAATCTGATCTGCGTGTACTGCAGAGGAAGGGAGATCCGGGAAGCATGAAATGTGCGGTAAGTGATTTTGACCGGACTCTCTATGTGAACGGAGCAGTCAGTGAAAGAAATATAGAGGCTGTAAAGCAATGGCAGAGGAAGGGAAATCTGTTTTTTATCGCGACAGGAAGAAATCTGGCATCTATTAAAGAGCAATTGGGATTTTTTGATCTGGAACCGGATGGGCTGATTCTGAATAATGGAGCAGCTATTATGGATAAAGAGGGGAAGCTTCTGCTGTGCCGTATCATAGAGAAAAAACAGCTCTTAAAATACTCAGGTTTCTTCATGAATTAAATGAGGATGGAAGCGGCGTTTCCATGACAGATAAAAAAATCAATGTACTGTCTTCTTCTGGAACAACGACTCAGAAAGCCTGTGATGGAGTATGCAGGATTGATCAGATTGAAGGCCTTGAATCAATTCTCCAGATTCATCGGCGGAATAAAGATGAAGCATATATCCGGAGGCTTTGCAAGGTAATTAATGAGAGATTTGACCAGGTAAGTGCATTTGCGAATGTATGGAATGCAGATATTGTAGCAAAGGGAGTGGATAAGGCAGCTGCAGTGCACTGGATTTTAAACCGCAGACCGGATATTGATGAAGTTCGGGTAATGGGAGACAGTGCCAACGATGCAGGAATGATACGTGAATTTCACGGTGCAGCGCCGGTATGGGCTTCCGCAGAAGTGCGTCAGACGGCAGCAGGAGTACTTAATGATGCAGCAGAGCTGCTTGAAGATTCATGTCCATCAGCAGTATGTTTTGAGTTTAGGAAAAATTAACTACCCATTCCTCCCAAAATGAGTTATACTGTTAAGGAACGAATAAAGGGAAATGATTCCTGCAGGGTGCGCTGCATCCGTTGGAGCAGGAGATCAGGAAAGGGAGCAATATGGGATTTTTATTTGGAAAAAAGAAATCGGAGTTTGTATCACCGGCAGGAGGAACACTGATGGATATCACAGCAGTGGCAGATCCGGCATTTTCTTCCAAGATGATGGGAGACGGCTTTGCCATTGATCTGACAGAGGGCGAGGTAGTTGCACCCTTTGACGCAGAGGTAACGGCAGCTTTTCCAACCGGTCATGCATATGGCCTCAGAAGAAAGGACGGGGTAGAGTGCCTGATCCATATCGGTATGGATACAGTAGAGTTAAACGGCGAGGGCTTTGACGTAAAGGTAGAGCAGGGCGCCAAGGTAAAGCAGGGCCAGACTCTGGTAGTGGTAGATTTAGAGGCAGTAAAGGCAAAGGGCAAATCTCTGGTGACTCCGGTGATCTTCCCAAGCGGAGCCGCATTTACTATGAACAAAAAGGATGGAATCGTTGCAAAGGCTGAGGAGAATATTCTGAAATTTTCATAAGAAATCCAAAACAGGGCAGAGACGTTAAAACAGTGCGTTCTGCCCTGTTTTTCTGCCTTGATCTGTACAAGCAAGTTTCATGCCAAAAAAGATTAGATTACCACAAAAAAATTTAGGATTCCAAGCCATTGAAAAATAAAATGAAATAAAGTATAATCTTTACAATTTGGGCTGACGCAGAAATACGGTCCCTGGAGATGCTTAACACATTTCCAATCCCCAACAAACACACATAAGAAAGGACAGGTACCCCCATATGAAAGCATACCTTATATTGGAAGACGGCACTGTGTTCACCGGCACCAGCATTGGAGCAGAGCGTGAAGTGATCAGTGAGATCGTGTTCAACACTTCTATGACCGGTTATCTGGAAGTGCTCACTGACCCGTCTTACGCAGGCCAGGCAGTAGTTATGACCTATCCACTTATTGGAAACTACGGAATCTGCCGTGAAGACATGGAATCAGAGAGAGCATGGCCGGACGCTTACATTGTCCGGGAATTATCCAGGATCCCAAGTAACTTCCGCAGCGAAGACACCATTCAGAATTTCTTAAAGGAGCAGGATATCCCAGGTATCAGCGGCATTGATACAAGAGCACTTACAAAGCTTTTGAGAGAAAAAGGAACCATGAACGGCATGATCACGACTAAAGAGTATACAGACCACTCTGAGGTTTTAAAGCGGATCAGAAATTACTCCGTAGAAGGTGTTGTTTTAAAGACTACCACAAAGGAAAAATACGTTCTTCCCGGAACCGGAAAAAAAGTGGCTCTCATGGATTTTGGAGCAAAGAAAAATATTGCCCGTTCCTTAAATGAGAGAGGCTGTGAGGTAACGGTTTACCCGGCGGACACACCGGCAGAGGAGGTGCTGGCAGCAAACCCGGATGGCATCATGCTTTCCAACGGCCCCGGCGATCCAAAGGAAAATACGGCTATTATTAAGGAAGTAAAGAAACTTTATGACTCCAATGTGCCGATTTTTGCCATCTGTCTGGGACATCAGCTCATGGCCCTTGCAAACGGCATGGACACCTATAAGTTAAAATACGGCCACAGAGGCGGAAACCATCCGGTGAAGGATTTGGAGACAGGACGAGTTTACATTTCTTCCCAGAATCACGGCTATGCGGTTGATAATGCAACTATTTCCCCTGAAATCGCAGAACCTGCATTTATCAATGTCAATGACGGAACAAACGAAGGCTTAAAATACACAGGAAAGAACATTTTCACCGTGCAGTACCATCCGGAGGCCTGCCCAGGCCCCTTGGATTCCGGATACCTGTTCGACCGTTTCCTGAAAATGATGGAGGTAAATGACTGATGCCAAAGAATCCTGAGATCAAAAAAGTTCTGGTGCTGGGCTCCGGACCTATCGTAATCGGCCAGGCGGCTGAATTTGACTACGCAGGCACACAGGCCTGCCGCTCTTTAAAAGAAGAGGGCATTGAGGTTGTGCTCTTAAACTCCAATCCCGCGACTATTATGACAGATAAGGATATTGCAGATCGGGTATATATTGAACCCCTGACTGTAGAGGTGGTAGAGCAGTTAATCTTAAAGGAGCAGCCGGACAGTATTCTTCCTACTCTGGGTGGCCAGGCAGGCTTAAATCTTGCCATGGAGCTGGAAGACGCAGGCTTCCTTAGAGAGCACAATGTGCGCCTGATCGGAACTACAGCCCTGACCATCAAAAAGGCCGAGGACCGTGAGATGTTTAAGGAAACCATGGAAAAGATCGGTGAGCCGGTGGCTCCTTCTGATATCGTGGAGGATGTAAAGACAGGTCTTGAGATCGCAGCAAAGATCGGCTATCCGGTAGTGCTTCGTCCGGCTTATACCCTGGGCGGATCCGGCGGCGGTATTGCCCACAATCCGGAGCAATGTGCGGAAATCCTTGAAAACGGCCTCCGCCTTTCCCGCGTGGGACAGGTGCTGGTAGAGCGCTGCATCGCAGGCTGGAAGGAAATCGAGTATGAGGTTATGCGCGACGGAGCCGGAAATGTGATTACTGTCTGCAACATGGAAAACATTGACCCGGTAGGCGTACACACCGGAGACAGTATCGTTGTGGCTCCTTCCCAGACACTGGGAGATAAGGAGTACCAGATGCTTCGTACCTCTGCTTTAAACATCATCAGCGAGCTGGGGATCACCGGCGGCTGTAATGTACAGTATGCCTTAAATCCCGACAGCTTTGAATACTGCGTCATCGAGGTAAATCCCCGTGTGAGCCGTTCTTCTGCCCTGGCTTCCAAGGCGACCGGATATCCCATCGCAAAGGTGGCTGCAAAGATAGCTCTGGGTTATACTCTGGATGAGATCAAAAATGCCGTTACAAAGAAAACCTACGCAAGCTTTGAACCTATGCTGGACTACTGCGTAGTAAAGATGCCGAGACTTCCATTTGATAAGTTTATCAGCGCTAAGCGTGCTCTGGGAACCCAGATGAAGGCAACGGGCGAGGTTATGAGTATCTGCACCAACTTTGAGGGCGCCCTGATGAAGGCCATCCGCTCCCTGGAGCAGCATGTAGACTGCCTTCTGTCCTATGATTTTACAGAGCTTTCCTATACGGAGCTGGTAAATGACCTCTATAAAGTGGATGATATGCGGATCTGGCGAATTGCCGAGGCGCTGCGCCGTGGCTTCCCATACGGCCTGATCCATGAGATCACCCGCATTGACTTCTGGTTTATTGACAAGCTGGCGATCCTGGTAGAGATGGAGAAGGAGCTTCAGGCAGTAGGAGAAAGAAAGAAGGAGCTGACTCCTGAGCTGCTTGCTGAGGCAAAGCGCATTGAGTATCCTGACAATGTGATTGCCAGACTAACAAAGATGGAGCAGAGCGCTGTCAAGAAGCTGCGCTATGACAATAATATCCGTGCTGCCTATAAGATGGTAGATACCTGTGCCGCAGAGTTTGCCGCAGAAACTCCATACTACTATTCCTGCTTTGGAAGCTTCAATGAGGCAGAGAGAACAGAGGGCAGAAAAAAGGTTCTCGTTTTAGGCTCCGGTCCCATCCGTATCGGACAGGGAATCGAGTTCGACTTCTGTTCCGTACACAGCACCTGGGCATTCAGCAAAGAAGGCTATGAGACCATCATTATCAACAATAACCCTGAAACCGTAAGTACGGACTTTGATATTGCGGATAAGCTGTATTTTGAGCCTCTGACACCGGAAGATGTGGAGAGCATTGTTGATATTGAAAAGCCAGACGGAGCAGTGGTTCAGTTTGGCGGACAGACAGCCATCAAGCTCACAGAAGCCCTGATGAAAATGGGCGTTCCGATCCTTGGAACAGCGGCTGAGGATGTAGACGCGGCTGAGGATAGAGAACGCTTTGACGCCATCCTGGAGCAGTGCGGTATCCCGAGACCTGCTGGCCATACGGTATTTACTGCCGAGGAGGCAAAAGAGGCTGCTCATAAGCTGGGGTATCCAGTTCTGGTCCGTCCCTCCTATGTGCTTGGCGGACAGGGAATGCAGATTGCCATCAATGATGAGGATATTGATGAATTTATCGGCATCATCAACCAGATTGCTCAGGAGCATCCGATCCTGGTAGACAAATATATCATGGGTAAGGAGATTGAGGTAGACGCTATCTGTGACGGTACAGACATCCTGATCCCCGGCATCATGCAGCATATCGAGCGTACCGGTATCCATTCCGGCGACAGTATCTCTGTTTACCCGGCACAGGATATTACAGAGAAAAATGTGGAAACCATTGTGGACTACACAGCCAAGCTGGCAAGAGCCCTTCATGTAAAGGGAATGATCAATATCCAGTTTATTGTAGACGGCGAGGATGTATATATCATCGAGGTAAATCCACGTTCCTCCCGTACGGTGCCTTATATCAGTAAGGTAACAGGTATCCCCATTGTTCCTCTGGCAACCCAGATCATCTGCGGACATACCATTAGAGAACTGGGCTATACGCCGGGCCTGCAGCCTGCAGCTGATTATATCGCCATCAAGATGCCTGTATTCTCCTTTGAGAAGATCCGGGGCGCAGATATCAGCCTGGGACCTGAGATGAAGTCCACCGGAGAGTGCCTCGGTATTGCAAAGACCTTTAACGAGGCTCTGTATAAGGCATTTGAGGGTGCAGGAATCCGCCTGCCTAAGTATAAGAAGATGATCATGACTATCCGTGAGAGCGAGCAGGAAGAGGCTGTAGAGATTGCACGCCGCTTTATTGCAGTGGGATATCAGATTTTCGCTACCAGAGGCACCGCCCGCACCTTAAATGCCCACGGAGTAAAGGCATATGAGATCCGCAAGCTGGAGCAGGAATCTCCGAACATCCTGGATCTTGTACTGGGCCATCAGATCGACCTGATCGTGGATATCCCGGCTCAGGGAGCAGAGCGCAGCCATGACGGCTTTATCATCCGCCGCAATGCCATTGAGACAGGCGTAAATGTCCTGACTGCCCTGGATACGGCAAGAGCACTTGTAACCAGTCTGGAGAACCGGGCCAAGGATCTGACACTGATTGATATTGCAACAGTGAAGAACGCTTAAAATTTTTAAAGGATGCTGCAGAAACAGAACATATAAGTTTTGTTTTGCAGCATCCTTTTGTTGTATGGTAAAATTCTAAAGCAGAAAATAAAGGGAGCCCTATGGGCTCCCTCAGAATTGACAGTATATCCAGTTATCCGTTTATAGTCGTTCCTGCCTCGCCCTTCAAAGCCTCTTCGGCCTTGTCAAGAGAGGTGATAATTGCCTTGCGTCCCTTTCCGCACTCTAAAAAGTCTACGGATGCGGAGATTTTTGGAAGCATGGAGGCAAATTCAAACTGTCCCTGGCTGATGTAATCCTTCGCCTGGTCGATGGTCATGTTTTTGATGGGCTCTTCATGGTCTGTACCGTAATTTAAGGTAACATTGTCCACGCTGGTAAGGATCATCATTACATCGGCATCGGTTTCCTTTGCCAGAAGGCCTGTTGCCAGATCTTTTTCAATGATCGCGCTGGCACCCCGGAGATTGTACCCCTGTTCCATAACCGGAATACCGCCGCCGCCGCAGGCGATGACGATCTGATCAGCATCTAAAAGAGCCTTGATGGCGTCGATCTCTACAATGGCTACAGGATGGGGAGATGCCACGATACGGCGGAAGCCTCCTTCCACCTCCTTCACATGATTTCCCTTTGCCTCTTCCTCATCTGCCTCTTCACGGTTCATCACTCTTCCGATCACCTTTACAGGAGTATAGAAGGCTTCATCATAAGGATCTACCGTTACCTGAGTTAAAACAGTGCTTACAGGCTTATAGATGCCCCGGCGGATCAGCTCGGCGCGGATGCCGTTCTGCAGATCATAGCCGATATAGCCCTGGCTCATGGCGGAGCAGACAGACATGGGGGCAGAACTGTAGCCGTCATGCTGGCGTCCGAACTCGTTCATTGCAGTGTGGATCATGCCGACCTGCGGGGCGTTGCTGTGCACGATAGCGACCTGCCAGCCCTCCTGGATAAAGTCGGCGATCACCTTTGCAGTGCGCTGTACTGCTTCCTTCTGTTCCGGAAGATTAGTTCCCATATCCTTGTGGCCAATAGCCATTACAATGCGTTTTTTTGCCATATTCAGTCCCTCTCTTTGTATGCGGTGTTGTTATATCTATTTTAATTTATTATCTCTGAAAATGCAACGAAAAAAGATACTGGAAAAAGAAATGCACCCGTGATATACTGGCATCATGCAGCAAAATACAGACATACTGAGGAATACACAGATGGTGGAAAAGAAATCATTTCTCCCTCCGGGGTGGCAGAGGCTGCTCCTTGGGACGGTGCTTGCTGCTTTGGCAGGAAATATACTGGTACGCCTGATCCCCTGGCCTGAGAGCTGGCTGATTTCTTATGGGGAAGTACAGACAGCAGAGCGTATGAGCCAGTCGTATTATCTGGCGCTTACCCTGGCGGCGGCACCGGTGATGGAGGAGGCGGTATTCCGGCTGGGCATTTATGGACTTCTAAGAAGAAAGCTTAGGCCGAAAGCAGCAGCTTTTCTTTCAGCTTTGGCCTTTGGCTTTTACCACGGAAACATGATTCAGGGCCTTTACGCTTTTTTACTGGGCTTTGTTTTGGCATGGGGATATGAGAAATGTCCCTGGGGAAAATACAGGATGGCGGTGCTGATGCACGCGGCTGCCAATGGGGCAGCCCTGCTGGCCTTCGGCTAAAGCTGCCTGCCGTCCTTATCTGCATACATGCAAGGAGGAAAAAACGTGAAATTACTTTCAGTAGCGATACCCTGTTATAATTCAGAAGCTTATATGGAGCACTGCATCCGTTCTCTTCTCACTGGAGGGGATGAGGTGGAGATTCTGATCGTAGATGACGGTTCCACAAAGGACCGGACGGCTGAGATCGCAGATGAATATGAAAAGCGCTATCCCGGTATCTGCCGCGCGATCCATCAGGAAAATGGCGGTCATGGCGAAGCTGTCAATGCGGGATTGAGAAATGCAACGGGCGTATTTTTCAAAGTCGTAGACAGCGACGACTGGGTAAATGAGGAAGCATATCAGAAGGTTCTGGAAACCCTGCGCCGGTTCGTTTACCGGGGGGAAGCTCTGGATATGTTGGTGACCAATTTCGTATACGAAAAAGAGGGAGCAAGACGTAAAAAGGTGATGAAATACCATACCGCCTTTCCAAAGGACTGCGTCTTTGGATGGAAGGATGTAAAATTTTTCATGATCGGTCAGTACATACTCATGCATTCCGTAATTTACCGGACACAGCTTTTAAAGGAATGCGGGCTGGAGCTTCCCAAGCATACCTTTTATGTAGACAATATTTTCGTCTACCAGCCCCTTCCCCATGTAAAAAATATGTACTATCTGGATGTGAATTTTTACCGCTATTTTATCGGAAGAACGGATCAGTCTGTCAATGAATCCGTGATGATCGGCCGCATTGACCAGCAGCTCAGGGTTACGAGGCTCATGCTCGGTTACTATGATGCCACTAAAATATCCAATCCAAAGCTGCGCCATTACATGATCCAGTATCTGGAAATTATGATGACTGTCTGCTCCGTTTTGGCGATCAAGTCAGGGACTGCGGAGAATCTGGCTAAAAAGAAGGAGTTGTGGAATGAGCTCAAAAAGCAGAATTTTCCTCTGTGGCTGCGTCTGCGCTGGGGATTTCTGGGACAGGGCTGTAACCTGCCGGGAAAGGGCGGAAGAGAGCTGCTGATCCTGGGATACAAGATCACACAGAAGTTTTATGGATTTAACTAACTGCTCAATCTAGGCAATATAAAGTAAAAGAGCCGCCGGGGAAGCGAAATGATATGCTTTCCCGGCGGCTTATTTGGTTTATTTGCAGCCATGATCCTTATTCTAAAATTTTTTCCACAATCTTTTTTTCTTCTTCCACAGGGCTGCAGGCATAAACAAGATGATACATCATAGCAGCCATAATTCCTGCGCCGACTCCGTCGATCACGGAATGCTGCTTTAAAAATACAGTAGAAAGACAGATCGCTGCGGTTAAAATGGCTGCGCCTGCCTTTAAGGCAGTTTTTCCCTGAAACAGAGGGCTTTTATGGATGGCAATATAGGTACCGATGGAATTGTATACATGGATGCTCGGAAATACGTTTGTACAGGTATCGGTACGGTACAGAGCAGCCACGGCAGCAGTAAAAATATTTTTATCGGGGTCAAGAATCGGACGCAGATTGGTACCATTTTCAAAAAAGGTACAGATGATCAGGCTGATGGTCATGCCTGAAAACAGAAAGGTGCACATCCGGTAATAATCCTCTTTGCTTTTAATAAGGAAGTAAATCAGCGTCACTCCTACAAAAGCAAACCAGAGAAGATAGGGAATGATAAAATATTCATTAAAAGGAATCAGACTATCCAGAGGGGCGTGCATGAGATGATAATCGCGTGTCACTGTTTTTTCCAGATAACAGAACCAGGGAATATAGATAAAAAAATAACTTAAAAGCCATATATGGCTGTATTTGCGGAAGAAATCACAAACTCGTTTCATAGAACTGTTTCCCTTTCTAAGAGTTTAAAACGAATGTAAAGGAACTGTTAAAATTTGTAGATGTGCAAAATTATAGCACGGTAAAAATGGAAAAACAAGAGCTGGACAGAAATCTTAATAAAGTTTCGAGAGCTTTAAGAAGTTGCCCTGCAAACTGCGTCTTTTCATTTTATGTATCTTGTGTTATCATTATTATATGAAATAAATTTACATGTAAATGAAAGGACATGGCATGAGTGAAGCACGAAGCGTATTAGGCGTGATCTGTTCTTTCTATGACAGCTTTTTTGAGGCGGAAAAGAAGATTGCGGATTATATCATGGAGCACAAGGCTCAGGCAGTAGATATGACGGTGGGGGAGCTGGCAAGAGCCAGCGGCACAAGCGACGCTACGGTATCCAGATTTTGTCGCAGATGCGGGTTTAAGGGATTCCAGAGCCTAAAGCTGGCTTTGGCCAGAGAGGTGCTCAGGGAAGAACAGGACAGCCGGAAGGTGACAAATGATATTGACCGGGAGAATCTGTCCCAGTCACTTAACAATATTCTGGCAAATAAGGTTGCGGAGCTGACAGAAACGGTCCGTATGATGGATATACACAGCCTGGAAGAAATCCTTAAAAAGCTGGAAAAGGCCCGTATGGTTCAGCTGGCTGCAGTGGGAAATACGATCCCTGTGGCTCTGGACGGCGCTTTTAAGTTTAATCAGCTGGGGATTCCGTCTGTGGCCGGAGACATCTGGGAAACGCAGGCAGCTTATACCTTTAATCTGGGGCCGGAGGATGTGGTGCTCCTTATTTCCAATTCCGGTTTTTCCAGGCGGTTAAACACACTGGCTCAGGGAGCAAAAGAAAATGGGAGCACGCTGGTGCTGATCACGAATAACCCGGATTCGCCTCTGGCTTCGATCTGTGATCATAAAATTATTACGGCTACCAGAGAAAAGCTTCTTACAGAAGAATTCTGGTTTTCACGGGTCACAGCCACGGCGGTGATTGAAATTTTATATCTTCTTTTGCGGGCGGGAAAGAAGGATGCTATGGAACATATCCGCCGCCATGAGGAAGCTATTTCCTCGGATAAAAACGAAATATAGGTAAAATGTACAAAAAAGAGACGGTATCTGACAGGCAGAGACCGTCTTTTTGTTTGAAGTGATGAAAATATAAGAGAAACAAAATTTCATAAGAAATAATATTGACGAAAAACAAATATCGTACTATAGTATAGGTGTGAAATTAAATTTCTTATAAATAAGGGGAGATGACATATGATTTACACAGTTACCTTTAATCCGGCTCTGGACTATGTGATCGCTGTGGATCATTTTGCTCAGGGAAAGGTCAACCGTACAGTAAAGGAAGATATTTTCTGTGGAGGAAAAGGAATCAATGTTTCTGTGCTGCTGGCAAATCTGGGAGTTGAGAGCACAGCGCTGGGGTTTGTGGCCGGATTTACGGGAAAAGAAATTGAAAGGGGGTTAAAAGCATTTGGGATCTCATCCGATTTTATCCATGTAAAAAGTGGAATGTCACGTATCAATGTGAAACTGAAATCGGAGGAAGAAACGGAGATTAACGGGATGGGCCCGGATATCCGGCCTGAGGATGTGGAAGCGCTGTTTGAAAAGCTGAACCGTTTAGGGAGCGGGGATGTTCTGGTGCTTTCCGGAAGCATACCGGCTGCTGTGGGAAATGATATTTACCGTAGGATCATGGAACAGTTAAAGGATCGGGGCGTGTGCATTGCTGTAGACGCAGAACGGGATCTGCTGACAGAGGTACTTCCATTAAAGCCTTTTTTGATCAAACCTAATAACCATGAGCTGGGGCAGATCTTTGGAAAGGAACTAAAGACGGAGAAGGAGATCATCGATGGCGCCATGAGCCTAAAAGACCGGGGAGCGGTCAATGTGCTGGTGTCCATGGCAAAGGACGGAGCAATCCTGGTCGATGAAAATGGAAAAGTCCACAGACTGGGAGTGTGCCGTGGAACGGTGAAAAATTCCGTAGGAGCAGGCGATTCCATGGTGGCGGGATTTCTGGCAGGATATTTAAAAACAGGAGATTACGATTATGCGCTGCGTCTGGGAACGGCCAGCGGAGGAGCGACGGCATTTTCAGATGGTATGGGAAGCAGAAAAATGATCATGGATCTGTTTGCACAGCTTACAGAAAATGGAGGGAAGTAGAGGATGCGGATCACAGAATTGTTGAAAAAGCAAAGCATTGAACTGGGAGTGAAGGCAGCTTCCAAGGAGGAGGCTATTGATCGTCTCATCGCCCTTATGGATGCAGGGGGGAGGCTGAATGACAGAGCCGGTTATAAGGAAGGGATTCTTGCAAGAGAAAGCCTGGGGAGCACAGCAATCGGGGAAGGGATTGCCATTCCCCACGCAAAGGTAGAAGCAGTAAAGGAACCGGGGCTGGCAGCCATAACAGTGCCTGAGGGTGTGGATTATGAGGCGTTTGACGGCTCTCTGTCCAATTTGATTTTTATGATCGCAGCTCCGGCAGGAGGAGAAGACGTACATCTGGAGGCATTATCCCGGCTTTCCACCCTGCTGATGAATCCTGGTTTTAAGGAAGCTCTGATCCATGCAGGATCAAAGGAGGAGTTCCTGGAGGTTATCGATCAGGCGGAAACGGAGCGGTTTGGGAAGAAAGAAGAAATGGATGAACCGGAAAAGGCAGCAGAACCGGAAAAAACAGGCTTTCGCGTGCTGGCAGTCACTGCTTGTCCCACAGGAATTGCCCATACCTATATGGCTGCTGAAAATCTGGAAAATACAGGGAAAAAACTGGGGATTTCCCTGAAAGCAGAAACGGATGGTTCCGGCGGCGCTCAGAATATTCTTACGAAAGAGGAAATCAGGGAGGCAGAAGCAATCATTGTTGCGGCAGATAAGAATGTGGAAATGGCGCGTTTTGACGGAAAGCCCGTTATCATGGTTCCGGTGGCAGACGGCATCCACAAGGCAGAAGAGCTGATCCGGAGAGCAGTCAGCGGTACAGTGCCGGTATATCACCATGAGGGCGGAACCTCCGAGGCAGAAGCGGAAGGAGATAAAAGTATTGGAAGAACCATTTACAAGCATCTGATGAACGGCGTATCCCATATGCTTCCCTTTGTGATCGGTGGCGGCATCCTCATTGCGTTAGCGTTTCTGCTTGACGATTATTCCATTGATCCGTCCAATTTTGGAAAAAATACCCCTCTGGCTGCATATTTAAAGACCATCGGCGAACAGGCCTTTGGAATGATGCTCCCGATCCTTGCAGGCTTCATTGCCATGAGTATCGCAGACCGTCCGGGACTTGCAGTAGGAATGGTAGCTGGTATGGTGGCGAAAATGGGCTGTACCTTTGCAAATCCTGCGGGTGGTGATGTAAATGCAGGCTTTCTCGGAGCTCTCTTTGCAGGCTTTGCGGGCGGTTATCTGGTGTTGGGGCTTAAAAAGATTTTTTCCAGACTGCCCAAATCCTTAGAAGGTATCAAGCCGGTGCTTCTTTATCCGGTGCTTGGGATTTTTGTGGCTGCTGTAATGACTACACTGATCAACCCATATATGGGTATGATCAATGATGGACTGACACATTTCTTAAATGGAATGGGCGGTGCCAGCCGTATTGTGCTTGGAATGGTACTGGGGGCTATGATGTCTATTGATATGGGAGGTCCCTTTAATAAAGCGGCCTATGTATTTGGTACTGCCCAGCTGGCAGAGGGGAATTTTGAGGTAATGGCTGCAGTGATGGCCGGTGGTATGGTTCCGCCGATCGCGATTGCCCTGTGCACTACATTTTTTAAGAAGAAGTTTACAGAAAAAGAACGCCAGTCCGGCATTGTAAATTATATTATGGGACTATCCTTTATCACAGAGGGAGCGATTCCCTTTGCAGCACAGGATCCCCTTCGCGTGATTCCTGCCTGTGGGATCGGAGCGGCGGCTGCAGGAGGCCTTTCCATGGCATTCGGCTGTACCTTAAGGGCGCCTCACGGCGGCATCTTCGTACTCCCTACCATTGGAAATCCTCTTATGTATCTGGCTGCTGTGATGGGAGGAGCTGTCGCAGGATGCCTGATTCTTGGGCTTCTTAAGAAAAATACAGAAGAATAACAGATAGAAACAAGCCCGGCTGATCAGGTATGGCCGGGCTTTTGCTGTGCAAAAATTCAGTTAGATGCGGTCGGCGCTGTCGCGCATATACTTGTACTCTGCCACAGAACGGTCAAAGCCTTTGATGTGGTAGTAGAGCCAGTCTCTTACATTTTCTGCCACCTTGGAAACAAAGGCGTCAGAAGGGCCTTCTTCGTCTGTAAGCATATCGTGAAGCTCCTGTACAGTACGGCGCAGCTCCTCATGCTTTTCAAGGTGCTCCTTCAGGCCCGGATATCCGATTTCCTTCTGGAATGCCTCTTCCTCTTTGAAATGGAAATCCGTATAGTCTGCCAGATAATTTAATAATCTGGCAGCTCCGCTCTGGTTGGAACGGTTCTCACAGCTGACTAAGAGGTCATTGATCCGGCTGATCAGCTCTCTGTGCTGGCTGTCGATCATTTCATTTCCTGTGATCAGGTCATCTGTAAATTCTGCATACATGGCTTAAATCCTCCTGCTTTCATGGTATAGCAAAAGTATACCACGGGGAGGCGGGAAAGTCTACGAATGATTTGAGGTACTTAAAGGTACTCAAACCAAAAACAAAGAAACCCTTGATTCTTCAAGGGTTTCAGAGTAGCGGAAGGGAGATTCGAACTCTCGACACCACGGGTATGAACCGTGTGCTCTAGCCAACTGAGCTATTCCGCCATATTTAATTGAAATGGATGGGGCCTACAGGGCTCGAACCTGTGACCCTCTGCTTGTAAGGCAGATGCTCTCCCAGCTGAGCTAAGACCCCGTATCCAGTGTGTCGCTTGTTTGTTTTTGTCTCACTCGCGACTGCTTGTACAGTATATGATAAATTGTGGTAATTGTCAACACTTTTTTGAATTTTTTTTAAAAAAGTTTTTTTGCCCTTATTTTTGCTGGTTTTCCGGCATTTTCAGAGATGGGAGAGCATTTATTTTTTCGATATTTTATAGAAAATTTTTTAATGGTTTATATTCATTTGGGGGCGGGCGTGGTATACTTATTCCAGAGTAGATGCTGCCATCGGCGGACGGGCGCAGGCTTGTGCTTTCCGCTGTGTGGACGAAAGGAAAGGACCCTACGCCCCTATGTACTATTTTATTGTAAATCCCAGTGCAGGCTCCGGCAGAGGCAGGAGAGTGTGGAAAGCCATTGCCTGCTATATGGATCTGCACAATATTGAATATGAAGCGGTACTTACCGGCAGCGTCGGTGATGCGAGGATTGCTGCCAGAGAACTGACGGAGAAGAAACGCCAGCCAGGCCTGTTGATCGTGGTCGGCGGAAGCGGAACGGTCAATGAGGTTCTTGATGGAGCTGTCCTTCATGGGATTTTTGATCTGGGTTATATTCCGGCAGGCACGGGAAATGATTTATCCCGCTGTCTCCACATTCCCAAACGTACCGTACGCTGTCTGAAAAAACAGCTGTATCCCAGACATTTTTCAATGGTAGATTACGGGGTGCTCTCTCTTGGTTCCAGTGAGATTTCTCATCGGAGATTTATGGTAAGCGCCGGTATGGGATTTGATGCTGCTGTGTGTTGTGCGGCATCCGCTTCCAGGCTGCGGGGCATTATGGGGCGGCTGGGTCTTGGAAAACTTTTTTGTTTTCTTCTTGGACTCTGCCAGGCGGCAGGATGCCGGTCCAGCCGGGGATATATCCTTTTGGATGGTGTAAAAAAAGTGGAATTTAATCATATCCTGTTTATATCCTGTCACATTCAGCCATCAGAGGGAGGCGGTTTTGTTTTTGCTCCCAGAGCAGACGGAAGCGACGGCAGGATGAATGTCTGTGTGGTAAGCCATTCTTCCAGAAAACGGCTGATCCCTGTGATGCTGCAGGCTTTGACCGGCCGTTTTAAGAAGCATAAGGGAGCACGGATGTTTGAATGCAGAGAGGTTTCCATTCACACAGACGCCCCTCTTCCCATTCATGTGGATGGAGAATTCTGCGGTACTCAGACAGATCTGCGGGCAGAGTGCATTTCGCGGCAGATCCGAATGGGGATATAATACGGCTGTTCCGGCCGGTAATATGAACTGTTAAAAAGAATTGTGATCAAAAGAACGAAATAGAGGAGACAGAAACATGAGAATCGGACAAGGCTATGATGTTCACAGGCTCACAGAGGGCCGTAAGCTTATTCTGGGAGGCGTGGAGATACCTTATGAAAAGGGGCTTTTAGGCCATTCGGATGCAGATGTGCTGATCCATGCCGTGATGGATGCGCTCTTAGGGGCAGCGGCTCTGGGAGATATCGGACAGCATTTTCCGGATACAGATCCTGCTTATAAGGGGATTTCCAGCATAGAGCTTCTGGGTAAGGTAGGTGCACTTTTGGAGGAAAAGGGCTATGTGATTGAAAATATTGATGCTACGATCATCGCTCAGAGGCCAAAGCTGGCCTCCTACCGTCCTCAGATGGAAGAGAATATTGCAGAGGCCCTTCATCTGGATCCGTCCAGAGTCAGCGTAAAAGCCACTACAGAGGAGGGGCTGGGATTTACGGGAAGCGGAGAGGGAATTGCTTCTCAGGCAATTACATTATTGACGGAAACAGCGGATTACTGCTATGATAATAAAATAATGACAGAAGGCTGTCCGGGCTGCTCAGGCTGCGGCTGCGAGCAGAAGTGAACAGTGTTTCTGAATGATCATAAGCGAGGAGAAATCGTATGAAAATATTTAATACATTAACCAGGAGAAAAGAAGAATTTAAGCCGATTACACCGGGAGAGGTGAAAATGTATGTGTGCGGCCCTACGGTATACAATCTGATCCATATCGGAAATGCCCGTCCCATGATCATGTTTGACACTGTGCGCCGGTATTTTGAATACAAGGGATATAAGGTGAAATTTGTTTCCAACTTTACGGATGTGGACGACAAAATCATCAAAAAGGCCAATGAAGAAGGCGTAGATGCCCATATTATTTCCGAGCGCTATATTGCAGAGTGCAAAAAGGATATGAAGGATATGAATGTGGAGCCTGCTACGGTACATCCGCAGGCAACTCAGGAGATTCAGGGAATGATCAATATGATCCAGACCCTGATCGACAAGGGACACGCCTATGTGGCAGAGGACGGCACGGTGTACTTTAAGACGCGTTCCTTTGCAGAATACGGCAAGCTGTCCCACAAAAACCTAGATGAGCTTCAGTCTGGCTTTCGTGAGATTAAGGTAACGGGTGAAGAAGGCAAGGAAGACCCTAATGATTTTGTGCTCTGGAAGCCCAAGAAAGAGGGAGAGCCTTACTGGGAGTCTCCATGGTGCCAGGGCCGTCCGGGCTGGCATATTGAGTGCTCTGTGATGGCAAAGCGCTATCTGGGAGATTCCATTGATATCCATGCAGGGGGCGAGGATCTGATCTTCCCTCACCATGAAAATGAAATTGCACAGAGTGAGTGCGCCAATGATAAGCCCTTTGCCGCATACTGGATGCACAACGGCTTTTTAAATATTGATAATAAGAAGATGTCCAAATCCCTTGGGAATTTCTTCACTGTCCGGGATATTGCGGAGAAATATGATCTGCAGGTACTGCGTTTCTTCATGCTCAGCGCCCATTACCGCAGTCCTCTTAATTTCAGTGCCGAGCTGATGGAGGCTTCCAAAAACGGCCTGGAACGCATTATGACCTGCATGGATAAGCTGCGGGAACTGAAGGCAAAGGCTCAGGCCGGTGATATGACAGCAGCCGAGACAGAGAAAATGGCAGAGGCTGACAGGCTCAGAGAGAAATTTGAGGCTGCCATGGAGGATGATTTTAATACGGCGGATGCGGTTTCCGCTGTGTTTGAGCTGGTAAAGCTTGCTAACTCTACAGCAGATGCTGATTCCACCGCAGCTTATGTAAAGGGCCTTGAAGATCTGATTTCACGTCTGTGCGAGGTGCTTGGTATTATCACAGAGCGGAAGACAGAGGTGCTGGACGAGGAGATCGAAGCCATGATCGCAGCCAGACAGCAGGCCAGAAAAGAGAAAAACTTTGCTCTTGCCGATGAGATCCGCGGAAAGCTTCTGGATATGGGAATCGTGCTGGAGGATACCAGAGAGGGCGTAAAGTGGAAGAGAGCATAACATTAAAGGACTTCCTTGCATACTATAAAAAGACCATGAGACTGGAACCGGTAGATGCCGGTTCCTATTCTCCGTTGGTTCTTGCTTACATTGGAGATGCGGTGTATGAGGTGATGATCCGCGCCAGAGTAATTAACCGTGGAAGTATGCAGGTAAATAAGATGCATAAACGAAGCGCGATGCTGGTAAACGCAGGCACGCAGGCACAGCTTATCCGCTCCATTGAAGAGGAGCTTACGCCTCAGGAGCACGCGGTCTATAAACGGGGGCGCAATGCCAAATCCGTTACCATGGCAAAACACGCTACTATGGCAGATTACCGTACTGCTACAGGCATGGAGGCTTTGGTGGGCTGGCTGTTTCTGGAAGAGAGATTTGAGCGTCTTGCAGAGTTGATCAGCCTGGGGCTTGAAAAAATAGGAGCCTTTGAGGAAATATAAAGGAGAAACATTTCATGAGATACGAAGAACTGACCATAGAGGGACGCAATGCAGTGCTGGAGGCCTTTCGTTCCGGAAAGACCATTGACAAGCTGTTTGTTCTGGATGGCTGCCAGGACGGCCCGGTGCGCACCATCGTAAGGGAAGCGAAAAAACACGACACAATTATCAACTATGTGGCTAAGGAGCGTCTGGATCAGCTTTCTGAGACGGGAAAGCATCAGGGAGTGATTGCTTATGCGGCTGCCTATGAATACGCCCAGGTGGAGGATATGCTTAAGCTGGCAGAGGAAAAAGGAGAGCCGCCCTTTTTGTTTTTGCTGGATGGCATTGAGGATCCCCATAATTTGGGAGCGATTATCCGTACAGCCAATCTGGCTGGTGCTCACGGCGTCATTATCCCAAAGCGCAGGGCAGTGGGGCTGACTGCCACGGTGGCCAAGACTTCAGCCGGTGCGCTTAATTATACCCCTGTGGCAAAGGTGACGAACCTTACCGCAGTGATGGAGGATCTTAAGAAAAAGGGGCTGTGGTTTGTCTGCGCCGATATGGGCGGGGACGTGATGTACCGCATGAATCTTACAGGCCCCATCGGCCTTGTGATCGGAAATGAAGGCGAGGGCGTCAGCAAGCTGGTTCGGGAGCACTGTGATATGACAGCTTCCATTCCCATGAAGGGAGATATTGATTCGTTAAATGCCTCTGTGGCAGCAGGTGTTCTGGCCTATGAGATTGTCCGCCAGAGGCTGGCAAAATAGCAGTTTGGAAAGAGGAAGAAAGAATGGAGAGAATCCGAAAAAACAGAAGAAACATTTCCGGGGCAGCGGTTCTGACAGCCGCTGTGGTAGGTGTCTGTGGCCTTTTTGGAGCATTTCCGGCAAAAGCGTCTCAGACAGCAGTGATCGAGGATACACAGGTGCCGCTGTATGATAAGCCTGCCGGAAGCTATGTGCGTACTCCCATTGCTTCCGGTGTGACGGTATATAAAAATGATAAGGCCACTCTGGATGCGTCCAATACATCTGAGGGCTATCTAATGGTGAAATATACCGGCAGTGTAGGAAAAATTAAGGTTCAGATTTCCAAAAACGGTTCAGAAACATATACATATGATTTAAATAACAGCGGTGTTTATGAAGTTTTTCCTCTTTCGGAGGGAAACGGCTCCTATCAGGTAAAGGTGTTTGAAAATATTCAGGGGAATCAGTATTCCCAGGCCTTCAGCCAGAATCTGGACGTATCCATTTCCAATCCCTTCGGTCCTTTTTTGTATCCCAACCAGTATGTGAATTTTAATTCTGCCAGTGCGGCAGTTCAAAAGGGAGCAGAGCTTTCGGCAGGCGTTACAGATCAGCTTGGCGTGGTATCGGCTGTTTACAACTATGTGGTTAAGAATCTGACTTATGATACGGCAAAGGCCAGTTCCGTACAGTCCGGCTATCTTCCCAATGTGGATCTGGTGCTGGCCCAGAAAAAAGGAATCTGCTTTGACTATGCGGCTCTTATGACGGCTATGCTCCGTTCTCAGGACATTCCCACCAAGCTGGTGGTGGGATATACAGGAAACCTGTATCACGCCTGGATCAATGTATATCTGGAAGGCCAGGGCTGGGTGGACAATATCATTTATTTTGACGGAACCAGCTGGAAATTGATGGATCCGACCTTTGCATCCTCCGGCAACCAGAGCCAGGAGATTATGCAGTATATAGGAAACGGAGCCAATTACCAGGCGAAATACAGCTATTAGTCAGGAGGACAGAGAAAATGGAAAAACAGGGGGAGAAATACGATCGGTATTCCTATGAGGAGCTGTCCGCCTTCTGCTTACAGATTGCCCTTTTGCTGGAGGCGGCTGTGCCTTTGGAGGAAGGGCTGACGATCATGGCAGAGGATGCGGCAGAGGAAAAAGAAAAGGCCATGCTTCTTTATATGGCAGAGGGCGCAGAACTTGGAGATCCTTTCTTTAAGGTGCTGGAGGATACAGGCGTGTTTCCCCCCTATATCGTCCGTATGGCCAGACTGGGGCAGCAGACAGGTACGCTGGATCAGATGATGAAATCCCTTTCTGATTATTATGAGAAAGAAGCCAGGCTTTTAAAGGCGGTAAAAAATGCGGCCACTTATCCCGCAATGATGATTCTCATGCTGTTAGTGGTTCTATTCGTGCTTTTTACAAAGGTAATGCCGGTGTTTTCAAGGGTATATGAGCAGCTGGGAGCCAGCCTTCCGCCTGCGGCTGCAGCAGCAATCCGTCTGGGAGGTATTTTAAGCGGCGCAGCATTGGTTCTGGCAGCTGTAACTGGTGCAGCTGCGGCCGTGATATGGATTGCTGCCCGTTTCGGAAAGCGTTTTTCACTGGTGGAAAAGGGCGTCGCAGCAGTAAAAAACCGCAGCCGTATTGCCAGAGCAGTTGCGCTGCGCCGCTTTACCTCTGTGCTGGCTCTGACCTTAAAGAGCGGGCTGGAACTGGAAAAGAGTATGGAATTAGCCAAAGAGCTGGCTGAAAATGAAACAGTGGCCGGTCAGATCGATGACTGCTCCAGACGTCTGGAAGAGGGAGAAAGCTACTATGACGCCATGAAGGCAGCAGGGCTTTTTTCCGGTTTTTATATTCAGATGATTAAGGTGGGAAGCCGCAGCGGCCATCTGGATCAGGTAATGGAGGAAATTTCCGGGGATTATGAGGAAATGGCGGATTCTGCCATTGACGGAATGATCACCCGGTTTGAGCCTACGATCGTAGCTGTGCTGGCTGTATCAGTGGGACTGGTGCTGCTTTCCGTGATGCTGCCTCTGGTAGGCGTGCTTTCTGCAATCGGTTAGGAGGAGCTGGATATGAGAGTAAAACGCGGGCAGGACCGAAGAGGACGGGGCCTTGCGGGCATGATCGGCTCGATGCTCCTTATGATGGCAGCAATCCTGTTTTTTACCCTGTTCTCTGTACAGTTTGGAGAGAGAACCACAGCCAGAGATCAGGAAACCCTGAAAAAGGCCATAGCAAGAGCAAGTGTACAGTGCTATGCCATTGAGGGGAGATATCCGCCAAGTATCGAGTATCTGGAGGAGCATTACGGGGTAATGATCAACCGGAAAAAATACAATGTGTTTTATGATGGCTTTGCCTCCAATGTGATGCCGGATATCACAGTAGTGCCTGTTATGGAATAGGAGGGAAACGTATGGAGCGGAAAACGGGGAAAAGAGGTCAGCTGATGGGCGGCCTTTTTACCATGCTGCTGTTTCTGGTATTTATTTTAAGCGCTCTTTTTACCGTGCTGACAGGAAGCCGCGTGTATGAAAATATCACTGCCAGAAGCGATAAAAATTTCAGCAGCTCCACTGCCTTAAGCTATATAGCAAATAAGGTGCGTCAGGGAGACCGTGCCGGGATGACAGACATAAAAGAAATAGAAGGAACGCAGGTGCTGGAGCTTCGCCAGCAGATTGGCGGGACAGATTATGTGACCTGGATTTACTGGCTGGACGGCAGTATCAGGGAGCTTTTTACTGATACCGGCAGCGGCCTTGGACTGGAGGATGGTCTGGAAATTTTGGAATGTGAAGGACTGTCTTTTTCCAGAGAGGGAAATGTTCTCCATATCCGTACGGAAGGGGAGAACGGGGGAACTCTGTCTCTTTCTCTTAGAAGCGGCAGTCTGGCTGAAAATCCTGTTTTTGGTGAGTCGGAAAGCGGGGGGATAGAAGGATGAACAGAAGAAGCGGGTCCGGTTCAGGACCGTTTTTGATGGAGATGCTGGCAGTCGTCGGTTTTTTTATTGTCTGTGCCTCCATCTGTGTTTCTGTATTTGCAGGAGCAGACCGGTTGAGCCGGAAGGCAGATGATCTGAATCATGCTGTGCTTGCGGCCCAGAGCCTGATGGAAGAGCTGAAATCCGGGAAACGAGAGGAAGAGCTTCAGACGGTCTGGGATAAGGACTGGAAGGCATATACGCAAAGGGAGGCGGCAGAGTCAGGAGCTGTTTTGGCCTATGAGGCAGAGATCACAGTAGAAATGGATGATTCTATGAAGCAGATCCGGGTGGATGTGACAAAAAGGGATAAAGAAACAGACGGTACTGTGATCTACAGCCTGGAAGGCAGCCAGTATGAGCCTTGAAAAAAGAAGCGGGAGGAAATAAGCCATGGCGGAACAAACATCCAGAAATAAAGTGAATATAGGGCTGTCATCGCTGATCCTGATCTTTATCGTGCTTTGTCTGTCTACCTTCGGCCTTCTTTCTTTAAGCAGTGCCAGAGGCGATCTGGAGCTGGCAGAGAGGGGCGCTCAGGCTGCAAAGGAATTTTATGAAGCAGATTCCAAAGGACAGCAGTGGCTGGCTGGATCAGACCGGATGCTGCAGCAGATGGCAGGGCGGTCTTTAGAGGAAAAGTTGGAGGCTCTGGCGGCCAAGCCGGGAAATGGTTATGATGAGCAGACCGGCCTTATTTTTACAGAAATTCCCATGGAGCGGGGAGAGTCCCTGCACATTGATCTGGAGTTAAAAGAGGGGGACAAACGGTATGAGATCCGGTCCTGGTATGTATATGACAGCGGTGAATATGAAATTGATGATACAGTGAAGGTCTGGGACGGCAAAGATCGTTCGGGTACATAATAAGGAGGAAACGATATGAAGGTAATGGAGCTTCTTACAGCGGCAGTGGAGCAGGAGGCAGCTGATATCTTTTTGATACCGGGCCGTCCTTTTTCCTATAAGATTGGCGGCAGGATCATCTGCGAGGGAACAGAGAAGATCATGCCGGATGAAATGGACGATATGATCCGTCAGATCTATGAGCTGGCCGGCGGCCGGAGCGAAGAACGTGTATTAAATGAGGGAGATGATGATTTTTCCTTTGCAGTACCGGGGGTATCGCGTTTCCGCGCCAATATTTTCCGTCAGAGAGGTTCTCTGGCCGGCGTTATCCGTGTTGTGCGATTTGAGCTTCCGGATGCGGATGCGCTGCATCTTCCAAAGGAGATTATGGATGTTTCAAGGATGACGAAGGGAATGGTGCTGGTTACAGGGCCGGCGGGAAGCGGCAAAAGCACCACGCTGGCCTGTATCATTGACGCCATTAACGAGTCAAGAGAAGCACATGTGATTACCCTGGAAGATCCCATTGAGTATCTTCACCGCCACAAAAAGAGCGTAGTAACGCAGCGTGAGATCGCTACGGATACAAGCAGCTATGTAACCGGCCTGAGAGCTTCTCTGCGTCAGGCTCCGGATGTGATCCTGCTGGGAGAAATGCGTGACTATGAGACTATCAGCATCGCAATGACGGCTGCAGAGACAGGCCATCTGATCTTGTCTACCCTTCATACCATCGGCGCGGCCAATACCATTGACCGTGTCATTGACGCTTTTCCTCCGGCTCAGCAGCAGCAGATCCGCACCCAGCTTTCCATGGTTTTAAATGCGGTCATTTCCCAGCAGCTAGTACCTACTGTAGATGGAGGCGTACAGCCTGTTTTTGAGATCATGTTTTTAAATAATGCGATCCGCAATATGATCCGCGAATCCAAAATCCATCAGATTGACGGCATTATCGCCACTTCTCAGGAGGAGGGAATGATTTCCATGGACAACAGCCTGATCCGCCTGTTCCGCCAGGGAGTTATAAGCAGGGAAACGGCTGTGACCTACAGCAGCAACGGAGAACTAATGGAACGAAAGCTGTCCAGATAAGCATAAAATCATTATGAAAAGGAGATACCATTTATTGAATGAGGTATCTTCTTTTTTAAATCTGGAAAGGAGCTTTGCATGAGGTCGGATAAAAGAAAAGTGGCAGTTGTCGGAACGGGAATGGTGGGTATGAGTTATGCTTACAGTCTTTTAAACCAGTCTGTCTGCGATGAATTAACGCTGATCGATATCAACAAGACAAGGGCGGAGGGAGAAGCCATGGATTTAAACCACGGGCTTGCGTTTGCAGCTTCCAATATGAAAATATCAGCAGGAAATTATGAGGACTGCCGTGATGCAGATATTGTTGTCATAGCGGCGGGAGTGGCCCAGAAGCCGGGAGAAAGCCGTCTGGATCTTTTAAGGCGAAATACAGAGGTCTTCCGTTCGATTATAGAACCCGTGATTTCCTCTGGCTTTAACGGTATCTTTCTGGTGGCTACCAATCCGGTGGATATTATGACAAGGATTACCTGTGTACTGTCGGGATTTAATCCCGGAAGGGTTCTGGGAAGCGGAACGGCTCTTGATACGGCACGTCTTAGGTATCTGGTGGGAGGATATTTGAGGGTTGATCCCAGAAATGTCCATGCGTATGTAATGGGAGAGCATGGAGACAGCGAATTTGTTCCCTGGAGTCAGGCCTTTCTTGCAACCAAGCCTATTTTAGAGTTGGGAAAAAATGGGAAAAATGAGTTGAGAAGCTGTCTGGATCATATTGAAGAAGAGGTGCGGACGGCAGCGTATCGGATTATCGAGGCAAAACAGGCCACCTATTACGGCATTGGAATGGCTCTTACCAGAATTACCAAGGCTATTTTGGGAGATGAGCACAGTGTCCTTACCGTATCTGCTATGCTTCGGGGAGATTACGGTCAGAGAGACATCTATACAGGCGTTCCCTGCATCATCAATCAAAATGGAGTCCAGCGTGTTTTGGAGCTTTCATTGTCGGAACAGGAGATGGAAAAGTTTGGGAAATCCTGTAAAACCCTGAGGGAAAGTTTTGAGGGGATTGTGTGAGCAAAGCAGGCCGCGGCATATGCAGCGTTTGGGAAGGGCATACCTGTACAATATGGAATATTTATGTTATTGTATAGAGGTATCAACATCATTGTCTTCCCATAAAGAAAGGATGGTTTTATGCCATTATTGAAAGAACGGTATACCTCAAAGGATTACTGGGCGCTGCCTGAAGGATGTCGGTCTGAACTGATTGACGGACAGCTCTATGATATGGCTCCGCCAAGCAGGATTCATCAGGAGATTGTTTCCGGTATTCTCTATCTTTTAAAAAAACATATTGAATCAAAAAAGGGCGGCTGTAAGGTCTATCCCGCTCCATTTGCAGTTAATCTGGACGCTGATGATAAAAACTGGGTGGAACCGGATATTTCCGTCATCTGTGATCCCGACAAGCTGACAGACCGCGGATGTTCTGGAGCTCCTGACTTTATCGTAGAAGTAGTATCGCCCGGAAGCCGTCGGATGGATTACGCCCATAAGGTTTCCCTGTATCTGGAGTCTGGAGTCCGGGAATACTGGATTGTTGATCCGTTAAAAAAATGTACAACAGTATATCTGAATGAACAGGATCCGTCAGAGTTTGCTCCCATTATTTTTCCTTTTGAAAGTAATATCAAGGTGGGAATCTACGCCGATCTGTCTATCAACATCAGTCAATTACTGTGACGGCTGCCGATGGGAATTTTGCCCGGTTTTGTACCGGGCATTTTTGATAAAAGAAAAAACCCTTGCAAACACAAGGGTTTTTTACAGCTACTGACGGGAATCGGACCCGTGACCTCCGCACTACCAATGCGACGCTCTACCGACTGAGCCACAGTAGCAACTTTCTTTTTCTGTCCCGTAAGAACTCTTGTCTCACGCGACTTCGATATAATATCATATGTTTTTGTATTTTGCAATACTTTTTTTAAAAAAATTAAAAAATTTTTTGTATCAGGATCATATAGCATAAAGTTCCTGTAAAAATGCTGATTAAAGTATTCTTTTTCCAAAGGTGTGCACCTGCTGTCACAGCGGATGCAATCAGCTCAGGAAGCCCATGGGGCCAGGTTAGGGGGGTGACGCCTTTTAAGCAGTAGACGATCAGGACCGCCATGATGGCCGGAGGAAGCACGGTTCCCAGATAGCGGATCAGTTCCGGAAGCTGCCGTTTCCCTCCAAAAAGAAGAAAAGGAAACCAGCGGGTTGCCTGGGTGCACAGAACACAGATTAAAAGGGTGATGATTATATAGGAAGTATTTTGCGAAGAATGTATCATGAGAAATCCTCCATATTTCTTTGTATGGTATGCCTGAATATAAGAAGCAGGGCTGATACGGCAATAAGGGCCGGCAGGATAAAGCCGGAGGGACCGAAAAGAGCCAGACAGAGCATACCGCAGAAAAAACCTGTTTTAGCCGGCAGATGACAGCTTGTTTCCCGCCACTGGTTGACACAGATTACAATAAAGAGAGCAGTCATGGCAAAATCAATGCCTGTGGTGTCAAATGGAAGAAATTGTCCGATGAGGGCTCCTGCCACCGAACCGGCCACCCAGTAACAGTGATTAAAAAGGGAGATAAAAAGGGAAGAAAGCTTCCATTCACGGTCTGTAAAATCATCCGGCTTTTTGGCGGAGCACAGGATGGAATACGTTTCGTCTGTAAGGGAAAAGATCATATAGGGGCCGGCTGCTTTCATTTTACGAAAACGTTCAATAAAGGTCAGGCCATAAAATGCGTGTCGGCTGTTGATCAAAAGCGTCATGATGGCTGTTGCGGCAAAACTCAGCCCTTCTGTGAGAATCCCTATAAGGGCAAACTGCATGGAACCGGCATAGACAAAGAGACTGATGAGAAAGACCCAGCCGGCTCCAAGACCGGCCTTTTGGAGAAGGAGGCCAAAGGCAATTCCAAGAAAAATATATCCCAGAAAAACAGGGATTGTTTTTATCAGGGCAAATCCAGCTGCTTTTTTCATAGATGCTCCTTTCCGGATTGAAATAGTTCAATCACTTTTGCACGTTGATTTAGTATAGCAGACGAAAGAAAAAATTTCCAGTCTTAAGTGTCAGGGATTCTTATTTCTTAACGTTTCCCTCTTTTCTCCCTGAAAAAAATGTGATATGATTATTCAATACACGGGAATCATTTGGGTTCCATGATGGAAGAGAAATGTACGGAGGAGCAATCATGGCAGAAAAAGACATGGTATTGGAGACAGGGGAGAAAGAAACTGTTTCCAAGAATTTTATAGAACAGGAGATTGACAAAGATCTGGCAGAGGGCGTTTATGATAATGTCCATACCCGTTTTCCGCCGGAGCCAAACGGCTATCTTCATATCGGACACGCTAAGTCCATTCTTTTAAATTACGGACTGGCTCAGAAGTACGACGGCACCTTTAATCTCCGTTTTGACGATACCAATCCTACAAAGGAAAAGGTAGAGTTTGTAGAATCCATCAAGGCGGATGTGAAGTGGCTGGGTGCTGATTTTGAGAACCGTCTGTTTTTTGCATCCGATTATTTTGAAAAGATGTATGAATGCGCTGTCTTCTTGATTAAGAAGGGAAAGGCCTTTGTATGCGATCTTTCCGCAGAGGAGATCAGAGAGTACCGCGGCGACTTTAACAATCCCGGTAAGGAAAGCCCCTACAGAAACCGTTCCGTTGAAGAAAACCTGCGCCTTTTTGAGGAGATGAAGGAAGGAAAGTACAAGGACGGTGAAAAGGTGCTCCGTGCCAAGATCGACATGGCTTCAGCCAATATCAACATGAGAGACCCGGTTATTTACCGTGTGGCTCATATGGAGCATCACAATACGGGAAATAAGTGGTGCATTTATCCCATGTATGACTTTGCCCATCCCATTGAGGACGCCATTGAGCATATTACCCATTCCATCTGTACACTGGAATTTGAGGATCACAGACCTCTTTACGACTGGGTCGTAAAGGAGTGCGAGTTTGAGAATCCGCCCCGCCAGATCGAGTTTGCCAAGCTGTACCTTACAAATGTAGTTACAGGTAAGCGTTATATCAAGAAGCTGGTTGAGGATCATATTGTGGACGGCTGGGATGATCCCCGTCTGGTATCCATTGCAGCGTTAAGAAGAAGAGGATACACACCGGAGTCTATCCGCCGTTTTGTGGAGCTGGTAGGCGTTTCCAAGGCAAACAGCTCGGTAGATTATGCGATGCTGGAATACTGCATCCGTGAGGACTTAAAGCTTAAAAAAGCCCGTATGATGGCTGTGCTTGACCCTGTAAAGCTGGTGATCGACAATTATCCTGAGGGTCAGATGGAAGAGCTGGATGTGCCGAACAATCTGGAAAATCCTGAGCTTGGCAGCCGTAAGGTTCCCTTTGGCCGTGAGCTTTATATTGAGAGAGAGGACTTTATGGAAGAGCCTCCGAAGAAATATTTCCGCATGTTCCCCGGAAATGAAGTCCGCCTGATGGGCGCTTATTTTGTAAAGTGCACCGGCTGTGAGAAGGATGCAGATGGAAATGTGACAGTGGTACATGGAACCTATGATCCTGAGACAAAGAGCGGTTCCGGTTTTGAGGGAAGAAAGGTAAAGGGAACCATCCACTGGGTAGCTGTTCCTACTGCAAAGAAGGTAGAGTGCCGTCTGTATGAAAATATTGTGGATGAGGAAAAGGGCAAGTTAAATGAAGACGGAAGCCTGAACTTAAATCCCAATTCACTGACCGTACTGCCGGACTGCTATGTAGAGCCTGCACTGGGAGAGGCAGAAAGCTATGACAGCTTCCAGTTCGTGCGCAATGGTTACTTCTGCGTGGACTGCAAGGACAGCACAAAGGAAAAGCCTGTATTTAACAGGATTGTTTCATTAAAGAGCTCCTTTAAGCTTCCCAAATAATGCAGCAGCTGTGTGAGAAACGATAAGATTTTATAAAAAGAATAAAATCGGCTTTGCCGGAAAAAGCAGGAGGAGGCTCTCTGGAAACAGGGGGCCTTTTTCTGTACGTCCCTGATGAAAGGAGAAAATGATGGAACTGATGGTGCCTATTGATAATCAGAGCAGACTTCCTCTGTATGAACAGATTTACCAATATATGAAGGAAGAGATACAGAGCGGGCGGATTCCTGCAGGAAGCAGGCTTCCTTCTACACGGATTCTGGCAGAAAATCTGAAGGTCAGCCGCAGTACCACTCAAATGGCTTATGAACAGCTTCTTTCTGAGGGGTATATCGAAGCGCTGCCCTGTAAAGGATACTTTGTATGCAGGATCGAAGAACTGGTTCGGGTGGAAAAAAATGCAGATGAGGAATTTGCGGAAAACAGATCTGAAAAAGAAATGCCGTATGCTGTGGATTTTTCCACCAGAGGTATTGATCTGGACAGCTTTCCCTTTAATACCTGGCGCAGGTTAAGCCGCAATACGCTGGTGGACGATAATAAGGAAATGTTTGCCGTGGGGGATCCGCAGGGAGAATATGAGCTCAGAGCAGCGATCCGCGATTATCTTCACTCGGCCAGAGGGGTAAGCTGCCGTCCGGAGCAGATCCTGGTTGGAGCAGGAAGCGAGTATCTTCTCATGCTGCTGTCGCAGCTTTTGGGGAGAGAGACGGGAATTGCCCTGGAAAATCCAACCTATCGTCAGGCTTACCGGGTACTAAAGAGCCTGGGACATCTAGTTGTTCCCGTAAAAATGGACCGGTATGGCATGGATGTTTTGGATCTGGAACAGAGCAAAACTCAGGCTGCTTATGTAATGCCGTCCCATCAGTATCCCACAGGGATCGTCATGCCTGTAAAGCGCAGACAGGAGCTTTTAAGCTGGGCTTACAGAGGAGAAAACAGGTATGTGATCGAAGATGATTATGACAGTGAATTCCGCTATAAAGGACGTCCGATCCCCGCACTTCAGGGCATGGACCAGGGGGGGAGGGTCATTTATATGGGGACATTTTCACGTTCCATTGCCCCGGCGATCCGCGTGGGATTTATGGTGCTTCCTGGAGAGCTCCTTTCAAGGTATCGGAGCCAGGCCGGATTTTATGCCTGTACGGTTTCACGGATCGATCAGAAGGTGCTGTATCATTTTATTACAGGCGGGTATTATGAGCGCCATTTAAACCGGATGCGGGCCGTGTATAAGGGGAAGCATGACGCTCTGTTAAGCGGTCTTAAAGAACTGGAAGATATGTTTTGGATCAGGGGAGAATATGCGGGGATCCATGTGCTTCTCACACATAAAGGGCAGATGCCGGAAAAAGAGCTGATCGAACGGGCTGCCGGTGAGGGCGTACGGGTTTATGGCATGTCGGAAGCCGTGATAGGGGAAAATAAGGATCTGGTGCCGTCTACAGTGATTTTGGGATATGCCAATTTAAAGGAAAAGGAAATACAGGAGGGCTGTATGCGTCTGGCAAGAGCCTGGAAATGAGTACATGGACAGAGAGCCTGAGGAAAGCAGAGAAAGGAGCGCAAGATGAAGAGAAAGAGAAAGGAACGATACAGGTTATGGGCTGCTGTTGCAGTGCTGTATGCAGTGGTGCTGCCGGTAAGTGGACTGATGGGAATGACAGAGAATCGCCAAAATGCCCGGATGCAAAGCGAATCGGTCAGAGAGGTGGAGCCGGTAAATAAGCAGGGCGCAGTGAAAGAGAATGAAGAAAATCCGACCGGTTCGGAGACTGTTTTTGGAGAACTAAGCCTTACGGCAGAGCAGCTTGACGCGGCAGAGGCGGTTTTTTCTTCCCTTGAAAGCCTGGATCTGGAACAGGCGGCCCGGCTCATGGACAGAGAGCAGGACGTTCTGGCAGACCTGTTTTATGAGACAATGGGAGGAACACGGTATCTGTACACACCATCCGGCTTTACTGCTCAGATCGAGGGAGAAGGAATGGTATTTACCATGCCGGGAACGGTATTTTATGGTTATTTTAAAGATGGAAAGCCCAGGGGGGAATGTCTGGCTCTTCAGTTTATCAATGTAGACAGCCCCCGTTACAATTATTCCTATGGAATCTGGAGAAACGGCAGGATGACGGGCTATGGAAGCACAGGATACTGTTATTATGAAAATGTGCCTCAGGGAGAGATGGCTAAAACAGTAAAGCAGGGGAATTTTAAAAATGATTTATTAGAAGGGGAAATTTCCTATGAAACTACTGGTGCAGACGGAACGGTATCCCACTGGTATATGGCGGCATCAGAAGGGGCGACAGTGATCGATACCCGCTGGACCTGGATGGAGGAGGAGAAAGAGTATCAGCTTATGTCTGCCGATGCCCAGAGCCATGGCTACTTCATTAGCGAGGAACAGGCTGGTCAAGTGATGTGGATGAACCTGCTGGGGTGGGAAGTATAAGGGGAAAATAAAGGGACAAAGCCTGAAAATAGCTTTGTCCCGTATATAAACCTAAACCAGCGGCTCATCATCCTCAGTGAGAATGGTCCCCTCTTCATCTTCTGCAAGTTCCACTGAAACTACATCCTCTGTTTCATCATCATCTTCTTCCGAAGAACCCCCATCTTCGGTCTCAGAAGGCTGTTTTTCCGCATAGACTGGTTCGGCATCCAGACGTTCATAGTCATAGAGATCATCATCGTCTACATAATCGTCATCCAGGAAGCCGTCCTCCTCCATGTGTACCTCTTCGGGCTCATCCTCCTTTTCATGCTCCTCCTTCCATTCCTCTTTTTTTGACTTCATGGAATTCAGTGCTATATGTGCGGTGTCCACAGCGGCAGATACAGCCTCATGGGCCGTATCAGAGAACAGGCTTCCTGCGTCCCGGAGCACATTTTTTGTAGCCTGAGCCATATCCTTGGCAGCTACTTTAAATTCGTCCTTGCTGGAGGTAAGAGAAATATAATTGCGGTTTACTTTCGCTGATTCAAAGGTACTGTCTTCAGATCCATCTTTTTTTAATTCACTATCCTCATCTTCTTCAAATTCCCTGAAATCCTTTTCCAGCTCTTTGTGATAGGTCTTATACTGGAGTACATAGGAAACACCGGCTGCCACAGCTCCGGATACGGCGGCTAAAGCGACCAGTTTCCCCCAACCTTTTTTTGCCATATAAATTCCCCTTTCTTTGATAAGTTGTCTGATTATGACTGTTTGCTATTATTGTAATACGAATGGGGAAAAAAATAAACATGAAATCATAAAAAAAATATTAAATTACAGGAAAATCATCCGGAGAAAGAAAATTTTTATCAGAATAAAACGGTTCTGAATTTTAAAGGCGGAATGCCCTCCTGTTTTTTAAAAAAGCTGATAAAACTGGATTCTCCTCCAAAGCCGCATTGGCAGGCGATTTCGTGAACGGGAAGTTCGGTGGTTTTTAAAAGCTCTTTTGCTTTGGAAAGACGAAGAAACAGCAGGTATTCATAGGGCGGAACACCGGTCTGGCGTTTAAACTGTCTGGAAAATTGGGAAGGACTCAGGCTGACTGCCTTTGCCATATGTTCAACCGTTATTTTTTCGGAATAATGTGCCTTCATATAGCGGACCGCTGCAAAGGACAAACTGTTTTCTCCCTCAGAATCCATGGTTTCTTCAAACAGGCCTGTGATCAGTGTATATATCCTGGAGGATAAGCGGCTGATGCTTATGGCTTCTCTGGCTTTTATAAGCTCAAAAAGCTCACAGATATGGGCAGGAATTACAGAAGCTGGGGAAATAATGCAGCCTCTTTTGATCATGAGCTCACGTCCCTGATATAAAAAAGAAAAGGTACCGCGGACGATGTAAGCGATTAAAATACTGTCAAAGGAGCTGCGGTCTACCCGGTATCCACTGGTACAGTAAAAATGGCCTGCGCTTAAAGGGTAAAAAAAGAGCCTGGGATTAAAAGCGCCGGAATAGAAAAAAGCTCGGATGACTGTAAGATACCTTTTTGCATATTCCTCCTACTCTGCCATACAGCAGGATTTTGAAATTATTCGGCGGTATTTCAAAAGAAATTTCCGCTGCTTCATTGTATACTAAAACAGAACAGGGGTCAATCAATCAGCCTGTGAATCTTTAAGTCTATATAACAGAGGTGGCAGAGATGAAGTGTATTACAGAATTAAAGGATTGGGATTTTAAAATCCCGGAGCTTGGATTTGAAAAAAGAGTGACGCTTCCTTATACATGGAATGTGGAAAATGAGCGGCCGGTACAGCTTTACAGAGGACCGGCAGAATATATAACAGAAATTGAACTGGATGAAATGCCATGGGACAGGGCAGTGCTGTATTTTGGTTGTGTATTTCATACGGCCAGGGTATTTGTAAACGGAATACCGGCAGGAGGCCATACAGGCTCTGGATATACGCCCTTTGAGTTGGATATAACTGATTTGGCAGTACGGGGGAAAAACCAGATCTGTGTAGTCGCAGACAACAGTAAAAAAGAGGATATGCTCCCTCATGGACTGGATTATGACTGGGCGGATGACGGAGGGCTGCTCCGGGATGTATGTCTGATCCGGATGGAAAAGGACGATATTATGGAAATGAAAACAGGGTATGCCATTGAATCCATAAGCGGACAGACCTGCAGCGGTTATCTGGAGTTTTATATAAAAGGAACAGCGAAAGAGGCCCTGGTTCAGGTGTCGGAGTACAAAACCGGACACATAGTGCTGTCTGAAACGATCCATACAGACACGCTGGTCCGTATCCCCTTTGAGGGCCTTAAGCTATGGGCGCCGGAGCATCCCCGGCTTTATGTGGTGCAGGTGCGCACAAAACAGGATATGGCTTCTGAACGGATCGGCCTGCGCACCATAGAAGTAAAGGGAGCGGGCGTATATCTGAACGGAAAGCGAATTTTTATGAAGGGCTGTGAGTGGATGCCGGGTTCTCATCCGGATTATGGCATGGCAGAGCCCTTTGAGCACAGCAGAAAATGCCTGTCTCAGTTAAAACAGGCGGGCTGCGTATTTACCCGTTTCCACTGGCAGCAGGACAGAAAGATCCTGGACTGGTGCGATGAAAACGGACTTATGGTTCAGGAGGAGATTCCTTTCTGGGGACAGCCAAAGAAAGCCGGATCAGAGCAGCTTGCGCTGGCAAAGCAGCAGGCCGGGGAAATGGTGCATTATCACGGCAGCCATCCGTCCATTATCTGCTGGGGCGTTGGAAATGAGCTTGGGGGAGAACTTCCGGAAACCATTGCGTATGTAAAGGAGATGTACCGGTATTTTAAAGAACTGGATGGCAGCAGGCTGGTGAATTATGTTTCCAATACGGTTTCCAGAGATGCAAATGTTGATTTGGATGATGCGGCCATGTATGGCGATATTGCCATGTGGAATGAGTATCTGGGTCTCTGGCAGCCCTGTGAGGATGTAGAAGGGGTGCTCCGAAGGACGTATGAGAAGTTTGGCGGTATGCCGTCCATGGTTACGGAATTTGGATTGTGTGAGCCAGCTTTTGAAGGGGGCGATGAGAGAAGGGCGCAGATTTTAAGAGAGCGGATCCCGGTATATAAAAGCCTCGAAAAAATGGCAGGCTATGTATGGTTTTCCTTAAATGACTATCGAACTCACTATGGGGAATATGGGGAGGGGAAAATGAAGCAGCGGATCCATGGGTCGACGGATCTGTATGGAAATGAAAAGCCTTCCTATGAGGTGTTCTGTGAAATTGAGTAAAATGGCGTTGTTTTAGTCATATTTGAGTAAGTGGCGCTGTATGATCTAATGATACTTCACAAATATTTTAGAAAATATTAGCACTCAACTCTTGACAGTGCTAATAAGCAGTGGTATAACTTACATTGTGAACAAAAGAAGCAGGAAACAGCAAAAGCTGAGAGAAAATAATGAATGATCACAAGGAGGAATCCAGATATGAAGTTAGTACCATTATTTGACAAGGTCGTATTAAAGCAGTTAGTTGCAGAGGAGACTACCAAGTCCGGCATCGTTCTTCCGGGAGCAGCAAAGGAAAAGCCACAGCAGGCAGAGGTAATCGCAGTTGGACCAGGCGGCGTGGTTGACGGTAAGGAAGTGGTTATGCAGGTAAAGGCCGGCGACACTGTAATCTATTCCAAGTATTCAGGAACAGAGGTAGAGCTGGATGACGAGAAGTATGTGATCGTTAAGCAGAGCGACATTCTGGCAGTAGTAGAGTAATCATTAAAAATACGGACTTATTTATAAATTTGGAGGTTGATTGACATGGCAAAGCAGATTAAATATGGCGTAGATGCCCGCAAGGCACTGGAAGCAGGCGTAAATCAGTTAGCAGATACCGTTCGCGTAACCTTAGGCCCTAAGGGACGCAACGTAGTTCTTGACAAGTCCTTTGGCGCGCCGCTGATCACAAATGACGGTGTTACTATTGCAAAGGAAATCGAGCTTGCAGATCCATTTGAGAACATGGGCGCACAGCTGATCAAGGAAGTTGCTTCCAAGACAAATGACGTAGCAGGCGACGGTACTACCACAGCAACCGTTCTGGCACAGGCTATGGTAAATGAAGGCATGAAGAACCTGGCAGCAGGCGCTAACCCGATCATCTTAAGAAAGGGTATGAAGAAGGCCACAGACGCAGCTGTTGAGGCGATCAAGGCTATGAGCAAGCCTGTAGGCGGCAAGGCTCAGATCGCAAGAGTAGCAGCTATCTCTGCATCGGATGATGAGGTAGGTACAATGGTAGCTGACGCCATGGAGAAGGTTTCCAAGGACGGTGTTATCACCATCGAGGAATCCAAGACCATGAAGACAGAGCTGGATCTGGTAGAAGGTATGCAGTTTGACAGAGGCTACCTGTCCGCATATATGTGCACCGATATGGATAAGATGGAAGCAAATCTGGATGATCCATACGTTCTGATCACTGATAAGAAGATTTCCAATATCCAGGATCTGCTGCCTCTGTTAGAGCAGATCGTAAAGATGGGCGCAAGACTGCTGATCATCGCTGAGGATGTTGAGGGAGAGGCATTAACAACTCTGATCGTAAATAAGTTAAGAGGTACCTTCAATGTAGTTGCTGTCAAGGCTCCGGGCTACGGCGACAGAAGAAAAGAGATGCTTCAGGATATCGCAATCCTGACCGGCGGTACCGTTATTTCCGAAGAGGTTGGTCTGGATCTGAAGGATGCTACCTTAGATCAGTTAGGCCGTGCAAAATCTGTTAAGGTACAGAAGGAAAACACCATCATCGTTGATGGTGAGGGCGATAAGGAAGCGATTGCAGCAAGAGTGGCTCAGATCCGCAAGCAGATCGGTGAGACTACCTCTGAGTTCGATAAGGAGAAGCTGCAGGAGCGTCTGGCTAAGCTGGCAGGCGGCGTAGCTGTTATCCGTGTAGGCGCTGCTACCGAAACAGAGATGAAGGAAGCCAAGCTGCGTATGGAGGATGCATTAAATGCAACCCGTGCGGCAGTTGAGGAAGGCATCATCGCAGGCGGCGGTTCTGCATACGCACATGCTACCGTAGATGTTCAGAAGGTAGTAGACGGTCTGGAAGGTGATGAGAAGACAGGCGCTAAGATCATCTTAAAGGCTCTGGAGGCTCCTCTGTTCCACATCGTTTCCAACGCAGGTCTGGAAGGCGCTGTTGTTGTAAATAAGGTAAAAGAGTCTGAGGTTGGATGCGGTTTTGACGCATACAATGAGAAATTTGTAGATATGATCGAGGCTGGTATCCTGGATCCTGTAAAGGTTACAAGAAGCGCTCTGCAGAACGCTACCAGCGTTGCATCTACTCTGCTTACAACAGAGTCTGTTGTAGCAGCGATCAAGGAGCCGGCTCCCGCAGCTCCTGCAGCACCTGACATGGGCGGAATGTACTAATTTCCCTGTCAAAACTGGTAAAATATAAAACTACGGATTCCCTCTGGATCTGGGATTTATTCTCAGAACCAGGGGGGATTTTTGCGTAAATGAGGGTTTTTGAGAAAAGAAACGGGTACAGCCTTAATGAAAATGTAATACTTCTGTGCTTTTTTGTAAAAGAAAACTGTGATATACTGGAAAAATACATTGGATAGAAAACGAGGTACTTGATATATGAAACCATACAGATGGAAGCGGGTTCTTGGTATATGTACAGCTGCGGTCTTGGGGCTGTCTTTTCCGGCTTATGCGGTAACGATTACGCCTTTAAATCCGGGAACAGGACAAAGCTCTTCCTCAGAGCCTTCTGGAACGGGAGCACCTGCATCACAGGAAAATACAGAACGTTTAAATATTGCCCAGCCGGTTGTGTCCTCTGAGGGGGCGGTGCTCATGGACGGGGCTTCGGGAAAGGTGCTGTTTTCCAAAAATGGAGACACCCGCTATTATCCGGCCAGTATTACAAAGCTGATGACGGCTCTCTTAGTGGCAGAAAACTGTAGCCTGGATGATACGGTGACATTTTCAGCATCAGCTACTACAAATCTGGAATCAGGAGCTGTTTCCATCGGTATGGTGGAGGGCGATACCATGACGGTTCGCCAGTGTCTGTATGCCCTGCTTTTAAAGTCTGCTAACGAAGTAGGAAATGCGCTGGCAGAACACGTTTCAGGCAGTGTCCAGGCATTTGCAGACAGGATGAACGAGAAGGCGGTTAAACTTGGCTGTACCAACACCCATTTTACAAATCCCCATGGATTAAATGATCCGGAGCATTATACCACGCCAAAGGACATGGCGCTGATCGCCAGAGCTGCTTTTCAGAATGAGGTGGTAAGGACAGTAGCGTCCACCAGGACATACAGTCTTCCGGCTACGAAAAAGAATCCTTCCGGGCTTACGGTCACAATGGGACATAAGATGTTAAATCCCAATGATTCCCGTTATTATGAGGGGATAATCGGGGGGAAGACGGGTTATACCTCCAAGGCAGGAAATACACTGGTAACGGCGGCAGAACGGAATGGAGTCCGCATGATCGCGGTAGTGATGAAGAGCCGTTCCACCCACTATGTGGATACAAAGGCCATGCTGGACTATGGATTTGAGCTGGCAAAGGCAGGAGCGCTTGAAACAAACCAGACTGGGGGACAGAATGCAGGTTCTTCCCAGACAGGAGCGGGAAGCGGCGGTCCCGGAGCTGGTGCCGGCCCATCGGGAGCAGCCGGTGCTCCCGAAAGTACAGGAGCATCAGGAGTAACGGTTGTACCGGGAAATACGGGTGCTCCCCAGAACCCAGGAAGCACGGGTGTTCCGGTCACAGGTACAGAGGGCGGACCTGGTGTTTCTTCTCAGCACGGCTGGGCAAAGACGGAAAAAGGATGGAATTTTGTCAAGGATAACGGAGCAAAAGCCAGTGGGGAATGGGTTTCTGATGCAGAAGGAACCTATTGGATCGATGAAGATACATTTATGGCAAAAGGCTGGCGCCAGATTGATGGAAAGTGGTACTATCTGCGTTCCAACGGTGCTATGGCAAAAAACTACTGGGAAGAAAGCCAGGATGGAGTTTGGTACTATCTGGGAGCAGACGGTGTGATGATGACAAATGCCACAACCCCGGACGGATACCGGGTAGGAGCGGACGGAGCCTGGATCCGGTAGGGGATATTTCCGTATACAGGATGATCAACTGGCAATCGATTATAAAAATGCGGCAGACTGTTTGTGTGGGTCTGCCGCATTCTTCATGCAGTGTGCCTGATGGCATGCTGTTTTATTATTTTACGATAACTGCCTGATCAGTTACTTCTACGGTCTTTCCATCCGCCAGTCCAACGGTCTTTACAGAAGCAAAGCTGCCATTGATCTGATCGGCAGTCAGAACGGTCATGCCGGAAGCTGGCTGGGAATAATTGGTGAAATCAAGGATCAGGTCGCCGCCTGCATTTACAATTCCGCCTACTGCGAGCATATCTTCAGGACCGCTGATCTTTAAGGTTAAATCACCCTCAGCGCCCTGTGTAAAGTCGCCGGAGATATTAAGCGCGCCGTTTACATTTTCTGTAATGGCTGCATGGTTGTCTACAGAGCTGTATCCGAAGGCGTAAGGAGAAGCTGCGGTGAGCGTTCCTCCGTTTACATGGACGCCGCCGGTATAGCTGTTATTTCCCCACAGTTCCAGAGTGCCGGAGCCGTTTTTCGTAAGGCTTCCTTCTCCGGCGATGTCATTTTTCCACTGGTCAAAGGCATCAAAGCCGCCCTTGGAACCGTCCATGGTTACGGTTACGTCTGTATCAAAGGAGCCGTAGCCGTCGCCTGCTTCATAGAGGTTTAAGCGTCCCCAGCCCTCGGCGTCATCCAGAAATACATAGCCGGATGGGAGACCTGTGGAATACAGAATCCATCTGCGCTGGTCTGCATTCAGATAAGGGAATCTTGTTTCCAGAAGAACTTCTGCTCCCTTTGGAACACGCATAGGCTGTGTGGGATCACCGGTCTGAGGCATATTGTAGGTCATGCGTTCATTGTATCGGATGGCGTTTAATTCATCATCATCATAGTAGGTTACTTCCTTGGCAGAAGGATTCTTAAGAAGGATTTCTTCTGCTTCTTTGCGGGCGTCTGCCTTTAACTGGGCATTGTCCGGATCATTTAAGGCTGCGGCAGCCAGGGCCATTGCCATGGTGCGTCCGCCCATTACGTCCATAGGAGAGTGCATACCTGCGATGATGCGGTAATTTCCAATCTCAGATGCATTGGTAAGACATTCTTTAAACTGTTCCGGAACTGCATAGGCCAGAGAAAGGGATGCCAGATAGCCTGCGTTTGTGTGGCCGCTTGGGAAGCCGCCGTCCTCCATGGGCTTTGATGATACGCAGGGCTTTAAGGCCGGTACGATGGATACGTCGCTGCTCCAGCGGAAGGGGCGCATATACTGGAAATAAACCTTGGCAGGATTGCCGCTGGCATGAGGGCCGCGGACTGTATTTACAAGCTCTACCATGCTGCCGAGAGAGGAGGTTTCATCGGCCCAGGATCCATTTTCATTGCCCTTATCACTGTATTTTTTCGTTTCTGCATCAGCAGGGATGGCATCCGGCAGAGAGGTTTTCGCATTTGCCAGGTTTTTAAACGCGGTTTCATAGGAACCCAGTCCGTCCAGTGCGGACCAGTTCTGGTTCTGGCGGTCGGTGAGATAAGCCTGAACTTCCTGCTCCAGCGTGCGGTTCTGGGTCATGGTAATGCAGGTAAAGATATTCTGGTCCAGAAGACGCTTTCCGTCCTCGCCAAGCTTGGTTCCGTTATCCCAGCTGGATCCTGGCTCCCAGATGTTTAAGAAGGGGGAGAGAACCCCTACGACTGCATTAGACTCAGGGGACTGGTTTTCCATGGCATTTGTCTTGTAGGTATCTACAAAGTAGCCATGGGGACCCGGAACTGGTTCGATGGCAGCTGGATCAGTGGCAGCCATAACTGGTGTGGCAGTCATTGCCAGCGCTGCTCCAAGAGCACCTGCCTGCTTGATGAATTTTGAACGTTTCATAGAAAAAAAATCCTCCTCGCGAATCAATTTTAAATTCATCATAACAAAGAAAAACAGACAAAGACTACTCATATTTTGCGTGTTTTGAGAAGGGGAATATGCATTTTATGCGTTTTGGTAATGCCGGGGTAAAATTACTGTTGTTCATCTGGGGCCGTAGGACGGTAGGAGGAGTGGTGGGAAGTCAGCTTGTAGTCCGAGGGAGACATACCGCAGAACTTTCGGAATACCCGGTTGAACTGTGAAAAACTGGAAAAACCAGTGGATTCTGCTACCTGCGTAATACGCATAGGTGAATTGAGCAGGAGATACTGGGCATTTTTAATCCGTGTCAGCTGGATGTACTGTACCACCGTGTAGCCAGTGACATTTTTAAACTGGTGGGACAGATAGTAGGGACTGATGTAAAATGTCTCTGCCAGAGCGGCCAGAGAAATATCTTCCGTGTAGTGGGTATGGATATAGTTGGTAATAGTATAAATCTTTTCTTTCACACCGTTTTCCACGTTAGGCACGTAATGGTTTAGCCCCTGCATTTCATACAGGAGAAAGAGAAATTCCGTAAATTTGGTGTGTATCAGAAGATTGCGGATATTGACATTGGGCGTATCTTTGGCAATCATTACGATTTCATTGAGCTTCTGGTATAAACGGTTCTGTTCCTCTTTGTGAAAACGAAAAATGGGTACAGAGCTGTTAAAAACGGAAAGGATTTCCTTATAGCCGGAAGCACCGTAATTCATCTGTTTTGGCAGCATAAATCCAATGATGATACGATCGCTGGGCGGGCCGGGCAGATATTCGGACTGATGGAGCACCGATGGAGGGAGCAGCACCAGATCATTGGCAATGATATCATAGCGTTTTCCCTCTACGAAATGGTATGCCTTTGGGCTTAAGAGGATCATCAGTTCATAAAAGCTGTGAAAATGTGGAAAATCCATGTTGATAGCGTGACTTCGTTTATCGTAGTCAAAGTAATAAAAGGTAGAGTTTTCAATGGGTGTGGCTACCTCATTGATAATAATGGAAAAGCCTTCTTCGTAGAGAAGCGGAGAGTTGTGGTAGGTTTTCATAAGTGTGTTCCCCCTGAACATAGTAAACAGTTATATTTCATTCAGTAAAACACAGAAAAACAAAAAATGCAATACCCAAATATCATAAAGACAAAATTGAAATAGTTATTGCTTTAAAAAGCAGGTATACTGTAGTATAATGTTAAAAAATAATAATCATAGGAGACACCATAATGCAGATACCAGGCTATTTTGAGGATATGAATTATTTACATGTAAATACAGAGCCGGATCGGGCGTATTATATTCCAGCTTCTGGCAAAGGCTGTTACTTTCTGGATCGGGAGAAATCAGACAGGTTTCTCCTTTTAAGCGGTTCCTGGCAGTTTCAGTATTTTGAAAGCGTATACGATCTGCCGCAGGAGTTCTGGAAGGAGGGAGCAGGAAAGGGAAAAGAGGTGCAGGTTCCTGCCGTATGGCAGAGTTACGGCGTGGATGGAAACCAGTATATCAACACCCGGTATCCATTTCCCTTTGACCCGCCCTATGTGCCGAGGGAAAATCCCTGCGGGCTGTATGAACGAAGTTTTGAGTACAAATGCTGTCTCGATGCTCCGGAGGCATTTTTGAACTTTGAGGGTGTGGATTCCTGCTTTTATGTGTGGATCAACGGAATCTTTGTGGGATATTCCCAGGTATCCCATTCCACCAGTGAATTTCACATTACCCGGTATCTGAAAGAGGGTGAAAACCGCCTGACCGTACTGGTGTTAAAATGGTGTGACGGAAGTTATCTGGAGGATCAGGATAAATTACGTATGAGCGGCATTTTTCGTGATGTGTATGTGCTGAGACGTCCTAAGGAGGCAGTCCGCGATTACTTTATCCGTCCTTATATCCGGGAAAATGGGGCAGAGGTTTGTATGGAGCTGTCCTTTTATGGCAACAGCCGTCCTGATGGCCGGATCCGTGTGCTTGACCCGGAGGGAAAGGCAGTCTGGGAACAGAGCTGGAACGAAACAGCAGATAGGGATCAAATACGGTTTTATCTGGAAAACTGCCGTCTGTGGACCGCAGAAACGCCCTGGCTTTATACCGTTGAGATCCAGACCGAAAAGGAATGGATCACCGACCGATTTGGCATCCGTGAGATTTCTGTGGAAAACGGTGTTCTGTTTATCAACAAAACACCGGTAAAGTTCCACGGAGTGAACCGCCATGACAGTGACCCTGTTACTGGCTATGCCATAAGCAGACAGCAGATGGAACGGGATCTTAAGCTGATGAAGGAGCACAATGTAAATGCCGTCCGTACCAGCCATTATCCAAACAGTCCCCAGTATTACCACCTGTTTGACGAGATGGGTTTTTATGTAATGGATGAGGCGGACAACGAGAGTCACGGTACGGATAAGGTATTTAAAAAGGTGGATGACTGGGATACCCATGTAAAGAAGTGGAACCGTCCGATTGCAGATAATCCTGCATATACGGAGGCGGTTCTGGACCGTACAAGACGCTGTGTGGAACGGGATAAAAACCATGCCAGCGTACTGATGTGGTCCATGGGAAATGAAAGCGCCTACGGCTGTGCCTTTGAAGCAGCCATGGCCTGGACGAAGGAGAGAGACGATACCAGGCTGTGCCACTATGAGGGCGCCAGATATGTGCCGGATGTAAAGAAATATGATTTTTCCAATATGGATCTGTACAGCCGGATGTACCCGGATCAGGAGGAGATCATACGGTATTTTGAGGAGCAGGAAAGCCGTACGTTTTCTGAAAATCTTCCCTTTATGATGTGCGAATATGCGCACGCTATGGGAAACGGACCGGGAGACCTGGAGGATTATTTTGAATTGATCCACCGATATGATGGAATGTGTGGCGGCTTTATCTGGGAATGGTGCGATCATGCAGTAAAAACCGAATCAGGCTTTCTTTATGGCGGAGATTTTGGGGAAGAGCTTCATGACGGAAATTTCTGTGTGGACGGACTGGTGTCTCCGAACCGGATTCCACATCCGGGCTTAAGGGAATTTAAAAATGTATACCGCCCGGCCAGGATTCAGAGCGCAGATTGGGAAACGGGAGCGATTGTCTTTAAAAACTATATGGATTTTACAGACCTTAAGGACTATGTGTATCTGAAATGGGAAGCGGTTCAGGATGGGATCATCATAGAGGAAAGTATACAGAAGGAGCTGCCGTCCGTACTGCCTCATACGTGCGGTACGGTGTATTATACAGGGAAGCTCCCTGAAAATGGAAGCTGCTTTTTGAGAGTGAGATATCTGTTAAAATCTCCGGTTCCAGGACTTAAGGAAGGCTGGGAGCTTGGCTTTGATGAGATCCGGATGCCGGAGACTGCGGCTGGAAGGCAGGAGAAAGCTTTGGGATGTGAAAGCCGGCCTGCAGCCTGCTCCGGCGCACTCACACTGGAGCAGACAGAGCGTCGGATTACAGTAACCGGGGCGGATTTTACCTATGTGTATGATACCTTCTCAGGAGCTTTCTCCGGGATCAGAAAGGGAGAAAAGGAATACCTCATCCGTCCCATGGAGTACAATATCTGGCGTGCCCCAACGGATAATGACCGAAAAATCCGGCTGGAGTGGGAGAGAGCTGGCTATGACCGCACCAAGGTGCGTACCTATACCACAGAGGCTCGTTTGAGAGAAGACGGCTCTGCAGAGCTTGTGACAGAGCTGTCTCTGTCGGCCGTTCATATCCAGCGTATTTTAAATATAAAAGCCAGCTGGCTGATCCATAGGGATGGCTGTATCCAGGTGAAGCTGGATGTAAAAAAAGATATGGAATTCCCATTTCTGCCAAGATTCGGCCTGCGCCTGTTCCTGGATCAGAGTCTTGACCGGGTACGATACTGCGGAATGGGGCCGGATGAAAGCTATCCGGATAAGCATCAGGCGTCCTGGCACGGTATTTTCGAGGGAGATGTGCGCACTATGCACAGGCCTTATCTGAAGCCTCAGGAGTATGGTTCCCACTGGGACTGCAGCTGGTGTGAGATTTCAGGAGAAGAGATGAGCTTTCAGGCTTCATCGAAAGAAGGCTTTATGTTCCAGGCCTGCGAGTATACTCAGGAGGAACTGTCCGAAAAAGCACATGACTTTGAACTTAAGGAGGTAGGATGCACTGTTCTCTGCTTGGATCACAATCAGAGCGGCATCGGATCCGGAAGCTGCGGGCCTCAGCTGCTGGAAAAATATCAGTTCAATGAGCCTGAATTTTCCAGAACCTGGGTTATAACTCCGGGAAAGCGCAAAGAATAAACAGGAGAGAAAACAGAAAATGAAACGAACAAAGTGGATTGCATTTTTATGCTTTGCTTTTTTAATGGCAGGTCTTGGAGCAAATGACGCCCTTCGAGGGATCTTTGCCCCTGTGTTCCAGGAACGGTACGATTTAAACGGGAGCCAGCTTTCGTTGATTGTTACTATCAGTTATGTGGGAAATCTGCTGTTTTTAAGCATCGGAGGGAAGCTTCTGGATCTGTTTCCCAGAAAGAATGTGGCTGTGGCGGTAACGGCTGTCTGGGCGGGAGCAGTTGCCCTAAATCTGGTGTCCGACAGCTATATATGGATTCTGGTATCCATGTTTTTTGCTCTGGGAGCATCCACCCTTTTAAATACTACGGTCAATATATTGACTCCGGCGGTGTTCGCAGGATATGCGGGCCTTATGGTAAATGTGCTGTTTTTTATCCAGGGGATTGGCACCAGCGGAAGCCAGCTTCTGCTGGGAAGATACGCCTTCCACTATGCAGGATGGAAATGGATTAACGCTGCCCTTTTGACTGTGGCCTTTCTGGTAATTGTCCTGTTTTTCTTTTTAAAGATCCCAAAACAGGGAGAGGAGAAGGAGCGGGAGAAGGAAATTCTTAAAAAAGAGCCGGATTCAAAGATATTCTGGATTTTTATTGCCATGATGGGCTGTTATTTTATTGGGGAACACGGCATCATGAACTGGCTGATGTCCTACTGTATCTCTGCATTTTCCATGGAAGCCTCCAGCGCTTCTGCAAGCCTGTCCCTGTTCTGGGGCGGCATGACGGCAGGACGTCTGATGTTTGCTCCCGTGGTTCAGAAAATGGGCGCGGTAAAGAGCATGAAGCTCTTTGGCGGTATCGGAACGGTGATGTTCTGCGCCGGCTGTATCCTGGGAGAGAGCGGCGTATGGATTCTGGGAGCATCAGGCTTTGCGCTGGCGATTTTGTATCCCACCATGGTGCTTTTGATCCAGCAGATTTATCCGGTTCAGACCGCAGCCACCCGTACAGGCGTTATCATCAGTGCGGCTACGGTAGCAGATATTGTGTTTAATCTGCTCTTTGGCGCAGTTTCCTCCAAGTGGGGGTATGGCATCAGCTTTATGATCCTTCCTGTGGCTATGGCTGTTTTTTATGGTTTGTATCTGAGGCTCGCAGGAAGTTTGAAAAGAAATTGAGGAAAAATGAAAATAGAAAAGGGAGAACGGGCAGATGGATGTAATGAGAAACAGAATACGGCCGATTTTAGACAGTTTGAGACAGTGGCGCTGCCGTTTCAGTGAAGAACTGACAGAGGTAGAAATCCGTCCGGGCGATTATCATTTTTCAGAGAAGCTGGATGCAGATCAGCTGAAAGACGGATGGATGCCTTTTGGAGCTTGTGAAACATGGGGAGGAAGGGACCGACATTTCTGGTTCAGGACAAAGGTTGTGATACGAAAGGAATGGGCGGGAAAAGAAGTACGGGTGACCCTGAACACGGGTGCAGATGATATATGGAATACAGATAATCCTCAGATTATGGCATATAAAAACGGGATTTTATCGGGAACCATGGATATGAACCATCAGGATTTGATCTTGGCAGAAGAGGCGGAGGAGGCAGAGGTTTTTGAACTGGTATTTTATGCCTATTCCAACAGTGAAAATCCGACAAACTTTTTCCATCTGAAAGCCGCTGTTTATGACAGGGAAATCGCAGATCTGTACTATGATTTAAAGGTTCCTTTTGAGGCGGCAGAGCTTTGTTCCGAGGAGGATCTGGATCGCATTGAGGCCATGAAATTTTTAAATACCGCCATTTCCGGTCTGGACTTGAGAAAGCCCGGTTCAGAGGAATTTTATCAGTCTGTAAGGGAAGTGCGGGAATATGTGAAAAAAAATTTGCCAGATATATGCCGCAGCAGCCGGGTAACCGTTCACTCCATTGGACATACCCACATTGATGTGGCGTGGAAATGGCCTTTGAGACAGACCAGGCAGAAGGCAGTCCGCAGCTTTCAAACGGTACTGAATCTGATGGAACAGTACCCGGAATATAAATTTATGTCCAGCCAGCCTCAGCTTTATGAGTTTGTAAAGGAGGAAGCTCCGGAGCTGTTTGAGAAGATCAAAGAAAAGATTCACGAGGGACGCTGGGAGGCAGAAGGAGGAATGTGGCTGGAACCGGACTGTAATCTGGCTTCCGGTGAGTCATTGATCCGCCATATTCTCTACGGAAAACGTTTTTTTGAAAAGGAACTGGGAGCTCAAAAACAGGAAGTGCTCTGGCTGCCTGATGTGTTCGGCTACAGTGCAGCCATGCCGCAGATCATGAAAAAATCAGGCCTTTCCTATTTTATGACAACAAAGCTTGGCTGGAATGAGTACAATGTATTTCCCTATGATACCTTTATGTGGAAGGGAATTGACGGAAGCCAGGTTCTGACCCATCTGATCACAACCAGAAATTATCTTCCCGGATGCAGTCTTAAGGATATGCCAAACGGAAGCACCACCTACAACGGACTTCAGAATCCCAGCCAGATTAAGGGAACCTGGCAGAGATACCAGAACAAGGAAACAAGCTGTGATGTTTTAACCTGCTACGGATATGGGGACGGAGGCGGAGGTCCTACAGAGGAAATGCTGGAGCAGAGCCGCAGAATGGAAAACGGCGTTGTGGGTGTACCCTGTGTACGTCAGACCTTTGTAAAAGACTTCTTCCATATTTTGGAAAACAAGATGGACCGAAACTGTCTTCCTTCCTGGAGCGGAGAATTGTATCTGGAATTTCATAGAGGAACCTATACCTCTCAGGCAAAAAATAAGAAGTATAACCGGATCTGTGAATTTATGATGGCAGATGCAGAGTTTTATTCCGTTTTGGCAAATGGATTGGGAAATGGATATGAGTATCCTGAAAAAGAGCTGGAAAAGAACTGGAAGCTTTTGCTTTTAAACCAGTTTCACGACATTCTGCCCGGTTCATCCATAAAGGATGTGTATGAGGACTCAGCTGTCCAGTATGAAGAAATCCTCAGATCAGCCGGAAGAATTGCAGAAGGGGCAGGAAAAGCCATTTTGTCCTCATTAAAGGAAAATGGAAATAATAAAGAGGGATTGGCTGTCTTTAATCCATTAAGCTTTCGCCGGACTTCTGCAGCAGAGCTTTCGGCAGAAGAGGCCCGATGGGCAGAAAATGGTCTGAAAGGGGGTTGTCCGGAGGGAATGATCATACAGAGAACAGGGGAAGGCGGTATGCTGATTCTGGTAAAGGATGCTCCTTCCAAAGGCCTTGGAGTATATGAAAACAGTGTATTCGATATACAGGCAGAGGAGCCGGTGATCCGCAGTCTTGTAACCGATGAACGGGGCTGGCCCATCAGTCTGGATACACCCTTTTTCCATATGGAATTTGACCCACAGGGAGAGATCAGCTGCATACGGGATCTGAGAGAATCCAGAGAGCTGTTAAAAAAAGGTGCTGTGGGAAATGAGCTTATTGTATATGAGGACCGGCCCATGGAGTTTGATGCCTGGAATATTGACGCTGGATACAGAGAAAAGAAATGGAAATTCGGAGGGGTTACGGAGTTTTACCTGGAAGAAAACGGGCCTGTGAGAGGCAGCCTTTTGATCCGCCGTCATTTTCTGGATTCTGTTTTAGAGCAGAGGATCTGTTTTTATTCCCATACCGCCAGGATCGATTTTAAGACAAAGGCAGACTGGAGAGAGAGCCAGCTTCTTTTAAGAACTTCGTTCCCCCTTGATATACAGAGCAATGAGGCAGATTTTGAGATTCAGTTTGGAAATGTGAAGCGTCCGGTTCATCAAAATACGACCTGGGATCAGGCACGTTTTGAGGTATGCGCCCATAAGTGGATGGATCTGTCCGAGTATGGGTACGGAGCCGCTGTTTTAAATGACTGTAAATATGGATGTGACATCCATGATTCCGTCATGAGCCTGACTCTGATCAAATCCGGAATTTTCCCGGATCCCCAGGCAGATCAGGGACTGCATGAGTTTACATATTCCCTCTATCCCCACAGGGGAGATTTCAGAAGAGGACGAGTGATTCAGGAGGCGTACGACTTAAATTGTCCTCTGACCGTACAGAAACAGAGCGGAATCAAAAAGGGAGAATGGTCCTTCCTTCAGATTTCCGAGGAAAATATTTTTGCAGATACAGTAAAGAAGGCAGAAGAGGGCGATGACCTGATCATTCGGCTGTATGAGGCATATGGAATGCGTACCAGGGTACATCTGGTATTTCCGTTATTTTCTGATTTTGATGCGGCAGTCTGTGATCTGATGGAGCAGACGGATCAAAAGACACAGTCCTTTGTTTCAGAGACAGAACTGGTGCAGAAGGGACAGACTCTGGAGTTTGAGATGAAGCCATATGAAATTTTCTCTATTCGCCTTACACCAAAGTGCTGCAGGTAAAACCAGGATTATAAGAGCAAAGATAGAACTAAAAAGCAATATATACAATATTATATATCAAAAAAGGCAAAAACAGTGTTGAAATTGATGGATTAAAATGATACTATGGGTTTATCAAAAGCAGTTACGAGGAAATGCAAAAACAAGAAGTATTAAGGAGGACATTATTATGAAGAAGAAAGCAGCAAGAGCATTGGCAGGCGTTCTTACCTTGTCTATGGCAGCAGCGCTGACAGCCTGCGGCGGTTCTGATTCCGCAAAAAAAGGAGGAGAGACAGCAGCGGCAGCAGAAAGTTCAGGCCCTATCACAGGACAGACTCTTTCTGTTATGCTTTCTGAGGAGCCGGGAGAGCAGGATGCTCTTGGAAACGTTTTAAACCATTGGGCGGAGGAAAGCGGAAACACGATCAAAAAGATCATTATTTCCCATGATGATATGAGAAGCAAGTTCCCGGCTATGGCTAAGAATAAAGACCTTCCGGACATTGTTTCCACTACTTTCCTTCATCAGATCTATCCGGATGAGTTCGTAAACATGGAAGATGTGGTTGATCTCTCCAAATTTAACCAGTCTGCGCTGAATATCGTAGGCAAGTCCTATTCTTCCGACGCGATTACAGGTATTACAGAGCAGTTTACAACGACCTGTGTCTTCTATAATAAGGATGCTTTTGCTGCAGCAGGCATTGAAGTTCCTACACCGGAAAATCCATGGACCTGGGAGCAGCTGTATGAGAATGCCGCAGTGCTTCAGGAAAAGGGCGGCGTAAAGTATGGCTTTGCAGCTGACGTATCAAGAGCACGTTACGATATCATGATGTATGCAAACGGCGGTTCTCTGGTAGAAAAGGATGGGGACAGCTTTAGGGTAACCGTAAACAGCCCTGAAAACATTGCAACCCTGGAGCGTTTTGTGCAGGCGAACAACGAAGTAATGCCAAAGGCAATCTGGGCAGGCGGCACCACAGATAATCCGGTTGAGTACTTCAAGAACGGAGATGCAGCGATCCTGTTATCCGGTTCCTGGAACTACAACACCTTCACAAATGAAATTTCCAAGTTTGATTTCGGCGTAATGCCTTCTCCAAAGGGAAGCGAGTGCCAGTCTTCCATCATCGGCGGCGCAGCTCTTGCAATTCCTCAGAACGGAAAGAATTCGGAGCTGGCAAAGCAGTTCGTACAGTGGCTGTTTGAAGAGGAACACTACAAGGAGTACCTGCAGCTTCACAAGGGTCTGTCTGTTATGAACGATGTTGCTTATGAGCCTGAGACTGACAAGGCAAAGGAAGACTTTGCGCTGATGCAGGGCGAGACCGCTTATGTAACCGATACATTTATGACAGATGAGAGTTCTTCCTGGAGAAATTACAAGGATAATGAGTACAGAGATGCATTAAAGCGCGCTGTATCCGGAGAGATCACAGCAAAAGAGGCTCTGGACGGATTTGCAAAGCAGCTGTCTGAGGCTTCCAACTGGAGTATGGCATACTAATTATACCAGACGAAAAACGGTCCATTCTTTTTTGGGGAATGGGCTGTTTTTTTGTTGCAGAGAGGATGGATTGCTGGTAGAATAAAAAAGCAAAAACCTGCACATAAAGCAAAATATGCGATATTATTATACCTAAAAGACAAAATAAATGTAGAAATTGACTTATCAAAGTGTTAAGATAAATCCAGAAAGTGATGGAAGCGAGGAACGCCTTCCGATGAAAGGAGCGAGAGGATGAAATACACAGCAGCAGATATTGACCGTTACATTGATCTGTATCTTAACAGCTTTGAAAAGGTTCTTTACGAAGAGGATTCCCAGTTTATGGAGGGGATGAAGACACGGAGTCTGGCCGGCGATGATATCAGGCGGTATCAGTTTTGGGAGTGGACTCAGGGCGTAGGCCTTTATGGAGTATGGAAACTCTACAAGGAGACGAAAGATGAGAGATATATGAATATCCTGACCTCTTATTATGAGAGGCAGTTAAAAATCGGGCTTCCTTCCAAGAATGTAAATACGGTGACGCCTCTTTTAGCCATGTCTTTTGTGGCAGAGGAAACAGACAACGAGCGATACATGGAGGTCTGCCGGGAATGGGCAGCATGGATCTATGCAGATTTTCCAAGGACAAAAGAGGGAGGCCTTCAGCATATTACTTCAGATACCTTAAATGAGGGTGAACTGTGGGATGACACATTATTTATGACGGTTCTGTTCCTGGCAAATATGGGCCGGATCCTGGGAGAAAAGAAATATCAGGATGAGGCAGAATATCAGTTCCTGCTTCATATCAAATATCTCACGGACCGCAAAACAGGCCTCTGGTATCACGGCTGGTCCTTTAAGGAAAAGAGCCATTTTGCAGCAGCCTTCTGGGGCAGAGGAAACTGCTGGATCACAGCGGCGATCCCGGAGTTTTTAGATCTTTGTCCCTGCAGTCCAAGCGTGGAAAAGTTCTTAAAAGAAACCTGGAAGCGCCAGGCAGAAGCTCTGATCCAGTATCAGGAGCCTACAGGAATGTGGCATACGCTCATTGATGATAAGACCTCTTATGTAGAGTCCAGTGCTACCTGTGGATTTGCGTATGGCATTTTAAAGGGGGCTGAACTGGGACTGGCAGAAACAGACTGGGTGGAAGCTGCTCTTAAGGCTCTTGAACCCATTATGGAATACACCGATGAGACTGGCGTTGTAAACCAGGTATCCTACGGAACACCTATGGGACGTGAAACAAAGGATTTCTACAAAGAGATTGAGCTTAAGCCAATGCCATACGGACAGGCTCTGGCCATGCTTTTCTTTATGGAATGTAGGAAGCATATAAGTGATTTTTAAGGAAGGATCAAGGAGGAAATCGATATGAAAAAGAGTAGAAGGCAGTCATTCTGCCATACGCACAGCTTTTGGCTGTTCGTACTTCCATCGCTGGCATTATTTGCAGTATTTTTCTTGGTGCCTCTGGTTTTAAGCATCTGGTTTTCATTCACTAATTATGATGGCTGGAAGACCATGGATGTAATTGGTTTAAAGAACTATACAGATATTTTAAAGGATGGAGATTTTTATAAGACAGTAGGACGGACTCTTTTATATACAGTCTGCAACCTGCCCTTTAAGATTGCTATTCCCCTGCTTTTAGCAGCACTTGTTACCTCCAGATTGGTAAAGGGAAAGACACTGATGCGTACCCTGATCTACATCCCGGTTCTTTTATCGGCTCTGGTAGCAGGTATTACAATTAACTGGATGTTCGGACAGGAATACGGTCTGATCAATTTTATTTTACAGAAAATGGGAATCGATCCTCTTCAGTGGTCTTTAAATCCCATTTTGGCAACAGTGGTGATCAGTGTGGCATCCAACTGGATTTCAGCAGGATACTATATGCTTTTATATGTAGGCGGTATCAATAATATCAACCGGGAGCTGTATGAGGCAGCAAGTGTAGACGGTGCAAAGAAGATCCAGGCATTTACCAATATCACACTTCCCCTTCTGATGCCCACTACTTTTATCGTACTCCTTCTTTCTACCGTATCTCTTTTAAAGGAATACGCGCTGGTACAGGGTATTTCTCTTGGAGGACCCGGCTCCTCGACTACATATATGGTACAGTACATTTTTGATCAGGGCTTTAATCAGTATAAGTACGGATACGCTTCCGCAGCAGGCATTCTTATCAGCCTTCTGTTTATCGTGATCGCAGTGATACAGTTTAAAGCAACCCAAGGCGGAGGTGAAGTATAATGGAAGGATCAGCAAAGCGCAAAGTAGAAACCATCTGTATGACCGTTTTAGGACTGGCAGTAGCAGGACTCATGGTTTTCCCGATCATCTGGCTGGGATTCAGCTCATTTAAGCCTTCTTCCGAGCTGTTTGCCTATCCCTTACATCTTTTCCCGCAGGCTCCTACCGGTGAATCCTACATCAGCGTAGTGGCAGACGGATTTTTTAACTATGTAAAAAACAGTCTCTTTCTGGCAGTGGTAGGTACCGTGATCACTGTTGTGATCAGTGCCATGTGCGGCTATGCTCTTGCCATCTACCGCAAGGAGATCCCCTATGTGAATAAGGTATTTGCCGTATTCCTGTTAGGAACCTTGATCCCCGGAGAGATCCTGACCATCGCACAGTTTACCGTAGTCAGTGAAATGGGGCTTTACAATAATATCTGGGGATGCATCCTTCCGGTTGTAACCACCACAACAGGTATTTTCATGTACAGACAGCACTATATGTCCATTCCCTTGGAGCTTGCAGAGTCTGCAAGACTGGACGGCGCTTCCGAGTTTCGGATTTTCCGCTCCATCATGCTTCCCCTGGGATCTTCAGTTACCATTACATTGACGATCTTCTCCTTTATGTGGCGTTGGAATGATTATATTCTGCCTCTGATGGTGCTTTCCGATCAGGAAAATTTTACCATCCAGATCGCGATCAAGAGCTATATCGGAACCATGGGTGTGGACTGGAACTCCATTTTGGCAGCTTCTATTTTATCTATCCTTCCTATTATCGTTATTTTCATTATCTTACAGCGTTATATCACCGGCGGCCTGGCTGCCAGCGGTGTAAAGGGCTAAAAACGGAGGCTTATAATGGAACGTTATATGGCGCATCTGCTGAAGGGAGCAGAATACAGAACAAGACAGTTTATGGGAAGTCAGGTGAAAAATCCTGCCTCCCTGCAGTACGGAGGGATCAAAGGAGATATCTGGGAGGCAAAGCCGACGATCTATGCCCTGGCTTCTGCCCTGGCTGTGTATTTCCATGAGGACAGCTGCTTTTATAAGAGTAAGGAGCTGTATCAGGCAGTGGATCTGGCCCTTGATTTTATTGCCAGAACCCAGAGAGAGGACGGAAGCTTTGACTATCCCTCCTGCAACTTTAAATCAGCAGCAGATACTTCCTTCTGTTTCAAACGGCTGATTGCAGCCTACCGTCTTCTGGTAAAATATGGGAATCCCGCTGATGAGGCTATTACAGTTTTAAAGGAAAAGTATTTAACCATTATGCATAAGGCTCTGGATGCAATCCGTGAGGGGGGCTTTCATACGCCGAACCATCGATGGGGGATCGCAGCGGCTCTTCTTCAGGGCTCCAATCTCTTTGCCGCAGAAAAAGAGTTTGCCGCAGGGCTTAAAAACCGGGCAGAACAGTATCTGGCAGAGGGCATTGACGGAGACGAGGACGGAGAGTATGCGGAGCGGTCCACGGGAAATTATAATGCAGTGGTAAACAATGCCATGATGGCCATGTATCAGGAAACAGGTGACGAGGCATTTTTAGGCTATGTGGAGCGCAACCTTTCCATGATGCTGACCTACATGGATCCGGACGATACCATTTTTACCCAGAATTCTACCAGACAGGATCAGGGAAAGCTGGAATATGCGGATAAATATTTTTACCAGTATCTCTATATGTGCAGCAGAGAGAAAAATCCTGCCTTTGACGGGGCTGCCCACAAGATTATAAAGGACAATATGGAGCGCGGAGATCTGGCTCCCGACTGTCTGCATATTGTGATGAACCATGATGAAATGATGGGATATCATTTTGAGGAATACGGATTTTTGGAGGAATACCGCAAGTTTTTCCGCCATGCAGGCGTACTCCGGGTAAGAAAGCCCTCTTATACTTATACTGTGTTAAACGGAAAGAGTGCATTTTTGTATTTCAAATCCAAAGGAACCACACTCTGCGTAAAAATTGGAGAGAGCTGCTGTGACATCCGCAATTTCATTCCTCAGACCATAGAGGAGCTGCCCGATGGCTGCCGCCTGGAGGCGGAGGCACAGAGCTGGTATTATCTGCCCTTTAAGGAAAAGCAGGATACCTCTGACTGGTGGAAAATGGATCAGAGCAAGCGGGAAAAGCTTATCAGCAGCCGGTTAAAGACAACTCTTGAGATCCGGGAAAAGGAGCAGGGTCTGGAGCTTAACTTAAAGGCAGAGGGCCTGGATCGTCTTCCCTTACGGCTGGAAATCTGTATTCCGGCAGGCGTTTCCATCGAGCATCCGGCCTTTGCACTGGAGGCAGGTGCCGGAGAGAGCATGATATTAAAGGATGGGTATCTGGAAATTCATGACGGTTTAACAACCGTGGAGATCGGCCCCGGTTTTGGAGAGCACTCTTTTAAGGGGCATTATTCAGGAGAAGAGATTAACAGCGCCGGTTATACGGTGTATGCAAACGGCTATACCCCTCTTGAAAAGCATTTCTCCCTTATGGTAAAATAAACCAGATCATAATCTATGAATACATAAAGGGGAAACAATATGCTGAGAATCGGAATTGATCTTGGGGGAACAAAAATCGCTGCCGGACTGGTAGATGAAAACAGAGTGCTGGGGCCGTCCATTCAGGAACCCACGGGCCTGCCAAGGCCTGCCGGAGAGCTGGCAGAGGCTATTTACCATCTGGCATACCGGCTTTTAAAGGAACAGGGACTTACCTTTCAGGATGTGGAAAGTGTGGGGATCGGCATTCCGGGAACGGTAAATAAGGAAACGGACTGTATCGAGTATGCCAATAACTTTGGTTTTGAAAACGTTCCTTTTCTTAAAATGTTAAAGGAGCTTTTCCCATGCCCGGTTTATGGGGAAAATGACGCCAAGGCAGCCGCCTGGGGCGAATATCTGGCCGGTGCGGGACGGGGAAGCCGTTCCATGACAGCCGTAACCCTGGGAACCGGAGTCGGCGGAGGCATTATTTTAAATGGAAAGATTTTAGAAGGCCACAATGGGGCAGCCGGAGAGCTGGGCCATATGGTGATCCATCAGAATGGACGCCCCTGTACCTGCGGGCGGAGAGGCTGTCTGGAGGCCTATGCTTCTGCTACCGCTCTGGTGAGCCGTGCAAAGGAGGCAATGGAGCATTGTGAAACATCTATGCTTTGGAACCTTTGCGGAAGAAATCTCTCAGAAGTAAATGGCAGGATCATCTTTGAGGCTTCTAAAAAAGGAGATCCGACGGCCTGTGAGGTATTGGACAGTTTTACAGAGGATTTATCGGACGGAATTGCCAATATCATCAATATCCTTCAGCCGGAGGTGCTTTGCATCGGCGGAGGCTTAAGCGGAGCCGGGGAAGCCCTCCTTGCTCCTGTAAGGGAGAAAACAGCTCCGAAGATTTATTCCAGAGCTTCAGAGAAAAACACCCGTATCGTGTTAGCAGAGCTTGGAAATGGGGCAGGCATCATAGGAGCGGCCTGCTTAAATGAGCAGATGAGCAAAAACTAAGGAAAAATTTTGACATATGATGAAAAGCTGATATAATAGCTTTGACCCGTACACGGCCCTGTTTACATACCGTTTTAAGGTTGTAAACAGGGCTGCTGTTATATATGGCAGTGCCTGAAAAGGCCTGACAGGGAAGCCGGACCTAGAAGAAGCAGAGCCGACAGCTTCTTAAAAAACGGCGCAGCCCCCGCTACTGTACTGAAGGACGAAGTCTTTAGATATGTCACTGGCATAAAAGCTGGGAAGGCAAAGACGGAGGATGAATTTAAGCCAGGAGACCTGCTGCCATGAGAGGATGCATAAAATGCATACGGGATCATATACTTTCGGAGGGAAAGAACATGAAACAGAAAAAACTGGTAAAAACAGTGATCCTTGTCCTGAGTGCTGCCATGATAGGCGGCTGTGGTGCACAGGGAAGCAATCAGGGTGATTCTCAGGCAGTACAGGAAACGAGTGCAGCCGTTTCAGAATCCCAGAGCAGCTCTGACGGAGCTTATGAGCCTGTAACCATTGTAAATGGAGAACGGGAAATCACATTTACAAAGATGCCGCAAAAGGTACTTTGTGCGAATCTTTATGCAGCAGAAAATATGGTTATGCTGGGGTTGGGAGACCGTGTAGTTGGACGTATTGCTCCGGCGAATCCGGCAGAGCGCCCTCTTCCAGAGTTGGAGGACGAATTTGCTGCGATTCCGGAGGTGGAGAAATCCCATGAAAATGCAGTGGCTTTAGGAACGGATCTTGTGATTGGTCAGGTAAGTGCTTTTAAGGAATCTGCCTGGGGAAGCTATGACCAGTTAGAAAGCAAGGGAATCCAGTGTCTTACAATTACAGGTACGATTGTACCGGATGAAACGGTAGAACATATTTATACAGATATAGAAAATCTGGGAAAAATATTTAAGGTAGAGGACCGGGCGGAAGAACTGATAGAGGATATCCGTTCTCAGATTGAAGAGACACAAAAAGCAGTTTCTTCTGTACCGGAGAATGAAAAACCGAAGGTATTTGTTCTTGATACATTTAAGGGAAATGAAATTTACACAACCTCAAAGGGACTGCAGAGCAACCTGATTGAGCTGGCGGGAGGGATCAACTGTACCCGTAATATGGATGAAGCCAGATGGTTCAATACAAGCGTGGAAACGCTGGTGGAAACGAATCCCGACTGGATTATCATCAATGATTATGGCGCTCAGACGGTAGATGAGAAGAAAGAATTTTTAGATACGAATCCGGCTTTATCTGAGATTCCGGCAGTAAAAAATAAAAAGTATCTTGTGATTCCGCTGGTGGAAGTAATGCAGGATGTACGGGCTGCCAAAGCCTGCCGTACATTTGCTGAAACCTTCCATCCGGAATGTTTCCAGTAGGACGGCAGGGAAAGAGGGGGAGACAGCGCCTCCTCTTTCCCGTGCTGACAATGGTTCTTTTAGGATCTGTTCTGTGGACGATTCATATCGGATCTACAGAGATTCCGATAAAGGAAGTTTTTGAGATCTGTATGGATCAGTTTTTTTACGGAGGAGAAGGTTTAAAGGCAGGAAAATGGTCCGTACCTCATTTTCAGATTGTATGGAATATCCGGCTGCCTAGAGTTCTGTTCGGTCTTCTTTGCGGAGCAGGTCTTTCTGTCTGCGGAGCGGCTATGCAGGCTCTGGTGCTGAATCCTGTTGGCGATCCTTATATTCTGGGGATTTCATCAGGAGCATCTGCAGGAGCTGCCTGTGCGCTTTTGCTTCCGATTTCACTACTTTCCGGTCCCTTTCAGACGACTGCGGCGGCTTTTTTGGGCGCGCTTTTATCTGCCGGCACTGTTTATTTTATGGCGAAAACGGCAGGGGGAGGAATGATACGGCCTGTGCCCCTTATTTTGTCGGGAACGGCTGTCAATGCGGTGATGAGCGCAGTAACCAGTTTTGTTATTTTTCTGGCAAAAAGCCCGGAGAGTATTGCTGCTGTATATAACTGGCAGATGGGAAGCATCGCGGCGGCACAGTGGAAAAATCTTGCTCTTCCGGCAGCTGGCGTTTTATCTGGAACAGTGATATTTACTGTTTGCAGCCGTTATTTTGATATGATGATGATGGGAGATGAGGATGCGGCCGCTCTGGGATTATCTGTAAAGCATTTCCGTTCTCTGATGTTTGGGTTCTGCTCGATTGTAGTGGCATCGCTGGTGTCTGTTACGGGAATTATCGGTTTTGTGGGACTCGTGGTACCTCATATGGCCCGTATTCTTTCCGGAACCAGCACGAACCGGGTGATTATACCTTTAAGTGCTCTGGGAGGAGGGATTTATCTGATCTGGGCAGATGCTCTGGCCAGAAGTCTTTTTGGCGCTGCTGAACTGCCCCTTGGTATTGTAACAGCTTTTGCAGGAGCGCCTTTCTTTTTATACCTTATGATACGAAATGGATATGGGGGTGGAAATACATGATACTTCGTTTTGATGGAATCCATGTGCGTATTGGTGGAAAAGAGATTGTAAAAGGGGCAGATCTGTGTACAGAGGAAGGAAGGGTCACAGGAATTATAGGACCCAACGGATGCGGAAAGTCCACCCTGATAAAAACAGCGATGGGACTGATAAAGCCAGCGGAGGGTAAGGTTTTTATCGGAGAATGGGAAGCGGCATCTCTTTCTCACAGGAAACTGGCGTCTCTGATCGGCTATGTAGGTCAGGAAGCAGGCTGCGTATTTGATTTTTCTGTGTGGGATGTGGTATCTATGGCAATGTATGCCAGATCTGAAAACAGAGACAGAAAGCGGCCAGCAGAATCGAAAACTGCACAGACAGTGGTTTCAGAGGCATTAGATGAGCTGGGAATTCTGCATTTAAAGGACAGAAGTATCCTTTCGCTGTCTGGCGGGGAGCGGAAAATGGTATTTATTGCCAGAGCCATTGCACAGGGAGCAGAGACGCTGATCCTGGATGAACCGACCAATCATCTGGATATCTGTCATCAGCTGTTTCTTATGGAATACCTCAGACAGTGCAAAAGGACGGTTCTGATAGTACTTCATGATCTGCGTCTGGCCTCCCATTATTGTCAGAAGGTATGTCTGATGAAGGATGGGAGAATTCTGGAGGCTGGCGATCCTCTGAATGTGCTGAATTCTGCTCGGACCCGTGAGGTCTTTGGAATAGAAGGAGAAGCCCATATGACAGCGAACGGTGAGAGGGATTTCAGGCTGTTTGATGGGAGTGCTCCGTTAATAAGGCGTTAAAATTGCAGTAAGGTTCCTTTTTGACCGCTGGAACATTTGACGGCTTTTTTTCCGGCTGTTATAATAAAACCCATTATACTGCTGGGAAAGGATTCTGATTTCTATGAATGAACTTTTGCTTCTCACGGGAATTGTGATCATGCTCTGTATCCTGACGGACCGGTTTACGGATCGTCTTGGCATACCGTCCCTTCTGGCATTTATTGCCCTTGGCATGTGCTTTGGAGTGGACGGTATTTTTAAAATTCCTTTTGATGATTATGAGGCATCAGAGATGATCTGTTCCGTCAGCCTGGTGTTCATTATGTTTTACGGAGGCTTTGGAACCAACATTAAGGAGGCAAAGCCGGTGATTGCCCGGTCTGTGGTATTGTCTACCGCAGGCGTAGTTCTTACTGCAGGGCTTACGGGTCTTTTTATTCATTTCGTTTTAGGGCTTTCTCTGCTGGAAAGCCTTTTGACCGCATCTGTCATCGGCTCCACGGATGCAGCTTCGGTGTTCGGCATCCTGCGTTCTAAAAATCTGAACTTAAAGGAGCATACGGCCTCTTTACTGGAAATGGAATCCGGTTCCAATGATCCTATTTCCTATATGCTCACAGTGATCTTGACAGGGCTTCTCACGGGCGCGTCCATCCGTGTTCCGGCTATGCTGTTTCAGCAGCTTTTTTTCGGTCTGATTTTTGGGGTTCTCTTCGGAAAGGGAGCGGTCTGGGCCTTAAACCGCCTGCAGTTTCAGATTGCAGAGGGAAAGACCATTTTTGTATTTGCCGCGGCTGTTCTTGCCTATGCCGTTCCTGTGCTTTTGGGAGGAAACGGGTATTTAAGCGTGTATCTTTGCGGAATCATTATGGGAAATTCTTCCATGCCTCATAAAAGGAATATGGTACAATTTTTTGATGCGCTTACAGGAATTGCACAGATGATGATCTTCTTTTTGCTGGGGCTGTTAGTGACTCCATCCAGACTGGGCGTGGTGTTGCTGCCTTCGGCAGTGATCATGGTATTTCTGACATTAGTCGGACGTCCTCTGGCTGTGACAGCGCTTCTGGGCGGTTTTAAAGCATCCTGGGGTCAGATCGGAATTGTTTCCTGGGCCGGGCTTCGGGGCGTGGCATCCATTGTATTTGCCATTTACGCTGTGCTGCGCGGAGTACCGATGAAATACGACCTGTTTAATCTGGTATTTTGTATTGTTTTGTTATCCATTTCCATTCAGGGAAGCCTGCTGCCATGGGTTTCCAGGCGTCTGAACATGATAGATGAAAAGGCGGATGTGCGCCGCACTTTTACGGATTATCAGGAAGAGGGCAGCATCAGTTTTGTGAAATTCCATCTGGATAAAAGCCACCCCTTTATAGGAAAGACGTTAAAGGAGATCGTTCTTCCTCCGGAACTCTTAGTAGTTTTGATTATCCGCGGGAAAGAACTTCTGGTTCCAAACGGAGGTACTATATTGGAGCAGGGGGATCTTCTGATTGCCGCGGAGGAGGAATTTGAAGACCGGAGAAATATGACCCTTCAGGAAGTAACGGTGGATAAAAATTATAAATGGAACGGAAAATATCTTCACGAAATTACAATTCCTGGGGGGACGCTGATCGTTATGATCCGAAGGGGCACTTCTACCATTATCCCGGCAGGAGATACAAAGGTCTGCGAGGGAGATGTGCTTGTGTTGGCAAAGTTTTGAGGCAGGATATCCTGCCTTTTTGCGTGTTTAGAAATTCTTTCATTTTCATTTAGAAAGAATTGGAAGTTATCAGAGGTAAATATTCGGGAGGCTTTGGTATGATATGAGACAGGAACGGCAGTGAAAAGGACAGGGCTGCCGACAGAGCGGGTGAGGAGGAGTTATGGAACAAAGAGACGAAGAAATGGGGAGACGGGAAGAAAACAGGGGGCCGGAGCGGGCATCTGAAAGTGAGGAAATTGACCGCACACTGGAACAGATAATGGACAATCAGAAACAGGAGAAAAAGAAACGGCCCGGAAAGAAAAAATGGATCCTGGCAGCGGGGATTCTCGGTTTGGGGATTTTAGGTATAAAAATGGTTTCCACGGGAGGCAGCCAGACTCCCGTGGTAGCTGTGATTCCTCTGGAAAAGCAGGATATACAGGAAAAGCTTTCCATCAGCGGGCCTGTATCCGGTACGGACAGCGTGGATGTTGTGTCGAATATCCATGCAGAGATTCTTCAGATGAACGTAAAGGAAGGGGATAAGGTTATAAAGGGGCAGGTTCTGGCCGTGCTTGACCGCACAGAGCTGGAACGGGAGGTAAATATTGCCCGCAATGCCTATGAGCAGGCAGTGGCCAATAAGGAAGCCCAGGATAAGGAAGCGGCGCTTGGATATGAGAAGGCGGTGCAGGATTTTCAAAAAGCAAGTACGGATCATGACAGAAACAGCCAGCTGTTTGCAGCCGGAGACATTTCACAGGCAGATATGGAGCAGAGCGCAAATGCCTTAAATGACGCCAGACGGGCGATGGAGAAGTATACGGTGGAAAACGGCCGGGGCGTTTCGGATCGTTCCTACGGCCTTCAGGTGGAAAATGCGGCTTATGAGCTGGAAAAGAAACAGGAGGAGCTGGAAAAGACAGAAATTAAAAGTGAGATTGACGGTACAGTAGTTCGGGTCAATTCCAAGGTAGGCCAGTTTGCCGACAAGGTAGAGGATGATAAGCCCATATTCAGCATTGAAAATCTGGATCAGCTGGAGCTGGAGGTTAAGATCAGTGAGTTTTCCATCGGAAAGGTAAAGGAAGGCCAGAAGGCGCTGATTGGAGCGGATATATTAAACGGCAAAAAAGAGGAGGGAGAGGTGATAAAAATCTCTCCTACCGGTGAAGAAAAGGGAGGCGGTTCCACAGAACGGGTCATTCCCACGATTATCCGCGTCAATACGCCGGATACAAAGCTGATGGCAGGGATTACGGCCCGTGCAGAGCTGCTTGTCAGGGAATCAAAGGACGCTTTTGCAGTTCCTGTATCAGCGGTATTTGACAGCGGAGAAGCTTCCTATATAGAGATTGTTGAGAATGGAAAGATTTGCTGGATTCCCGTAACCATTGGAGCGGACGGGGAAACAAAGGTGGAGGTGCTCCCGGCAGATGGAACGGTTTTGCAGGAAGGAATGGCTGTGGTAACATCTCCGGATCCCGGCTTGACGGAGGGGATGGAGGTTATGGTTTCCGGGAGTCAGGAGGGCAGATAAGAATGAAATATGAGGAAAGAGAATCTGCACAAAGGCCTCTTATCCAACTGGAAAATCTTGTAAAAGTATACGATACGGGAGCACTTAAGGTTCTGGGATTAAAAAAGATCAACCTGACGATTCACCGGGGAGAATTTGTGGCTGTCATGGGACATTCCGGTTCAGGAAAGTCCACGCTGATGAATATTTTAGGCTGCCTGGACCGGCCTACCCTGGGACATTATTATCTGGATGGAGTGGATACGGCGGACATGACGCCAGATCAGCTCTCTGAAATCCGCAACCGGAAGATCGGCTTTGTGTTTCAGTCCTTTAATCTGATCTCCCGTACGTCGGCTCTTAAAAATGTAGAGCTTCCCATGACCTATGCGCGGATTCCCAGAGCTGCACGAATCAGGCGGGCCAGAGAGCTGTTAGTCCGGGTGGGCTTAGAATGGCGCATGGATCATTTCCCCAATGAGCTTTCCGGAGGACAGCGCCAGAGAGTGGCCATTGCCAGGGCTCTTGCAAATGAACCGCCGCTGATCCTGGCAGATGAGCCCACAGGCAATCTGGATACGGCTTCCTCCATCGAGATTATGGAGCTTTTTACAAAGCTTTATCAGGAGGGAGCTACGGTGGTTTTGGTTACTCACGAGGAGGATATTGCTGCCTTTGCCAGACGGATCATCTGTTTTGGAGACGGGAAAATCTTAAGCGACCGGATCAATCATCCGGTGTGGGAGAAAGGAGACGGCCATGTTAGCGGAAAACATGATGATGGCTTTTAATGCGATCCGGGCCAATAAGCTCCGTTCGGTTCTTACCATGCTGGGGATCATTATCGGCATCGGATCTGTGATTGCCATTGTTTCCATTGGAGATACCATGCGGGGAATGTTTGCTGAGCTCTATAAGGATGTGGGTATTACTCAGGCTTATGTGGGGATCGGATACTGGGTAGAGGATGTAAGGGACAGCGATTATTTCAATCTGGATGAAATGGAGCGGGCAAAGGAGGCATTTTCGGATGAAATTGCCTATATTGACAGCAATGCCTATACGACGGCAGATGCGGAATATAAGCGCACCTCCATCAGCTTTGATTTTCAGGGGATTGATTCCAATTATAAAGAGGTACAGCCGGTGAATATGGTTTACGGACGGTATCTCAATGAGGGGGATGTGCTTGGAAGAAGGAAAAATGTGGTTATGGATACGGACAGCGCCATGCTTTTGTTTGGTACGGAAAATGCAGTGGGAAAGACCTTCAGGACCACCATTTACGGCAATACGGATGAATACACCGTGGTAGGGATCTACCGGAAGGAAGTGAATGCATTTCAGGCTCTGATGATGGGAGGAACGAAAGATACAGGCTCTGCCTTTCTTCCCTATACCCTTCTTACCTGGCCCAATGACCGGTTTTATATGCTCCATGTATTTGCAGAGGAGGATGTGGATCTGAACCGCTTTTTTGAAGAATTTAAGACTTATACCGCAGGGCTTCACGGCAGGGAGCCGGAGGATATGTATATCCAGACAGCCATGGATGAGATGAACAGCGTGGATTCTGTTATGGGAGGGCTGTCTGCAGCAGTAGGCGGGATTGCGGCTATTTCACTGCTGGTAGGCGGCATCGGCATTATGAATATCATGCTGGTGTCGGTGACGGAGCGCACCCGTGAGATCGGCATCCGAAAGGCCCTGGGAGCAAGGACAAGGGATGTGCTGATCCAGTTTCTGACCGAATCGGCCATCCTGTCTGCCTGCGGAGGAATTGCCGGAGTGATCTTGGGAACGGGCGTTGTGGCGTTGGGAGGAGCGGTTCTGGGCTTAAAAACAGTGATAAAGCCTTCCGTGATCCTTATTGCGGTTACATTTTCAGCGGTTGTTGGAATTTTCTTTGGATTGTATCCGGCCTTAAAGGCTGCAAAGGCAGATCCGATTGACGCTCTCAGGTATGAATAACAGAAGGGAGAGAAGGAAGATGAAAACACAGGGGATATGCTGTGGCCGGAGGGGCTGCATGAAGATCATCGGCCTGACATTTCTCTTTGGCTTTGCTGCGGCTCAGACTGTTTTAGCCAGCCCTGAATTTGCCTACCCGCCGGAAAAATGGGCGTCCCTGCGGGATGATGTGCTGGAATATGAGGAACTGGCAGATCTGATCCACGAATACAATGCAGAGGTGATCAACAGCCGTCTGGAATATGATGATTACCGGGGAAAATCCAATGACGATTTCCGCAATACGTATTCTGAAATGGCGGATCGTTTAGAGGACTCCAGTGACCGGATGATGGACGGGATAAATGAAGATGAGCCCGGATATGGAGCCGCAGAGGCATCGGCCATGAGTATACGGCTTCAGGCAGAGCTGGCCAGAGATCAGGCAGATATGGAAAATGAAGACGGCAGGGTAAAAAAACTGGAGTACGACAGGCAGGAGGCTCTTTTAATCCAGAAGGCCCAGGGGCTGATGATTGAATACTGGAAAAAAGAAAAGGAGCGTCCGGTTCTTGAGGGAACCCTGCAGCAGGCGGAAGCAGAAGTTCAGACAGCCAGACGGAAGGCAGCCCTTGGAATGCTTTCACAGCCGGAGCTTTTAGAGGCAGAGGCAGCCGTCTGTACGGCTCAGGCAGCAGAAGCCTCAGGGAAGACTAAGCAGGAGGAGCTGCGCCGCCAGTTGATTGTTATGACCGGATGGCAATATGATGATCTGCCTCGTCTGGGAGAAATTCCCATTCCTGAGGAGGCATTGCTTGAAGAAGACCCTGAGTCAGACCGAACACAGGCATTAGCTGCGAATTTCAGTCTGGCAGCAGACCGCCGCAGACTGGAAAATACAGATTCTGGTACCGCAAAGGATGTGCTTAATCAGAAGGTGGAAGCCGGGCAGCAGAAAATAGAAGCAGATATAGAGGCGAAATATAACAGCCTGATGCAGGCTCAGACGGATTACGGTCAAGCAAAAGAAGAATACCGCCTGGCAGAGGAAAAGCTAGAGGCTGATGAACGAAGATATCAGCTGGGGCTGTTGTCTGCCAATGACCGGATGGCGGCTCAGGCAGAGCTGTCATCTAAAAAGGCAGCCTGGGAGATAAGCGGCCTGTCTTTTCGGCAGGCATACGAGGACTACCAATGGGCAGTCGAAGGGCTGGCAGCGTATGAGGGTTGAGGAAAGCAGGGGATTTGGATGAAAAAAGAAGCGGGAAGGCGGACGGTTATCAGGGTGATGGCTGTGCTTTTTGTGGGAATAATGGCCGGTACAGTGGCAGCTTCCGGCGTGAGCAGAGGGGAAGAAACGGAAATGGCGCTGTGTTATGAGAATCTGGAGAATCTGGTAAAGGAGTCCTGTCCGCAGGTGGAAATGGAGCGAAGGCAGTTTGAAGAGCGTCTGGGCCGTCTGGAAGATGCAAGGGAAGAACTCTTAGAGAGCCGGAGGGCTTTGAGAGAAGAGGCCTCTGATCGGGAAAAGGACGGCGATGCGGCAGGAGCAGAACATTACAGATGGCAGGCGGAGGCTCTTTTGGATGGTGCAGACAGCCTGAAAGAGCAGATCCGTCAGGCGGGAAATGCCGCAGGACGGATGGAACTGCGCAGGATGGAGGATACCATGCTCTGGACGGCTCAGAACCTGATGGGAACGTATCACAGTCTGGAAGCGGAGCAGGCTGCGGCCAGCGCCAGGGCAGAGGCACAAAAGCATTTATCTGAGAAAGTTAAAGATCAGGAAATGCTGGGAAGCAGCACCTCTTACCATTCACAGGAGGCTTATCAGAAATGGCAGTCCGCCCTAAATGAATATGAACGGCTTAAAAAGGAGCAGGAGCGGGTCCGTCAGGAGCTTTTGCTGCTCACAGGCTTTTCACCGGACAGCCCGGTTGTTTTAGAAAAAATGCCCCTGCCCGATGTATCAAGAGCTGCTCTTGTGAATCCACAGGAGGACAGGCAGCAGGCTTTGGGAAATAATTATGAGCTTCGCAGCGGACGCATGGGAAATGCAGGAAGCAATCAGGAGCTTCACAAAAAACAGAGACAGACAGAGCTGGATGAAAACCAGATGTTCGCTTCCCTTGAGACTCTGGGGGATCAGATCCGTTCCTGTCAGGCAGAATGGGAGGCAGCCTGTGCGAAGGAACAGGCGCAAAGGGCAGTGTGGCAGTCTGCGGTCAGAAAAAGGGAACAGGGGACAATGGCTGAGGGAGAATATCTGGAGATTTACAGCCAGTATATGGAAGAAAAAGGAAATCAGGCACAGGCATCCATTCGTTTCCTTCTCGCAATGGAGGAATATGACTGGGCGAAAAAGGGATTGATGGATTAGGACAATCAGGAAAATCGGTTACAAAATTTCTGTAAAAACAGGACAGGAGAGTTGACTTGTCCTGTTTCTTATGCTATTCTGTAAGAACCGATACGGAATTCTCTGTATCATTTATCTAAATTTCATTTTATTGGCTGTTTCAGCCGCATTTCAGAACAAAAACAGAAAAATTGAATCAGAACAGAGTCTGGAAAGACGAGGCGTATTTTGCGCACCCGTAATTGCGGATCGTATATCCGGGGACTGTATGAAAAGGGGGAATGTCCATATATGGCCTGGTAGGATTATTTTATAAAACAAATGTAACTGTTCAGGAGAAACCAAGGGGGACATAACAAGTGAATAAAAGACATTGGAGGCGTTTTTGCGCCCTTTTTCTGGCAGCCGCTATTCTCATTACGGGGATTCCCTTCCAGTCGGCGGCAAAGGAGAACACGGTGGAAATGATCATCCGGGGAGATGCATTTCAGAACCGTCCCATCAATATTTTCGGACACAGCCACCGTTCGATTACATGTTACTATGTAAATCCGGTGGAAGGCCATGTGCCGGCCTTCTGCCTTCAGCCCGGAAAAAAGCTGCCCAATCATACGGTGTCATCCTATACCCGGTATGACGCAGAGCCGGGAGCATCTGTGCCTGTCATCGGAAGCTTTGACCGGTATCTTCCTATGACATTAGCTTATGAGTGGATGGTGTCCGGGAATTATTATGATAAGACCCGATATGCTATGGTGCAGACCTATCTCTGGGGGTGCCTTGCAGGCTATGAGGAGGCCTGGGATGTGCAGGAGGAGATGATGCACAAATTAGAGAGCGTGATCCGGGATGGAAAGGTGCTCCCATTTTTCCATGAGATGCGGGAATATGTGGAAAATGGTCTGGCGGAATACGAAAATCAGGGAAATTCGGACCTTCCGGAGTGGAACGGACGCCAGCAGAGAATGGAGCTCAAGGATGGGAGATATGAGCTTACTCTGGATATCAGCAGCTGCCCCCAGCTTAAGAATGCAGTGTGGCAGTTTCCGGACGGGAACTGGATCTATGAAATAGGAGCAGACGGAACTTCTGTTACCTTTATCTATCAGGGAGAAACACCTTCCGGACGGATTTCTTCCGGGCCTTTAAGCGGAATTAAAACAAAGTATTACGCTTACATTTTCCAGCCGGAGGAGAAATACCAGATGCAGATGGGATGGCTGGATATGGCGGATACGGATGCAGAGGTCTGGTTTGAAGCAGGCCCGTCTTTGGACTCTCAGGAAGGTCCGGGACTGGAACTTTACAGGCATAAAGAGGTATTTGAGTCCAATTATAAGGTGCAGGTGGAAAAATACTGCGCAGAAACAGGAAAGCCCTTAGAGGAGGCTGAGTTTAACGTATGGGAAACCTTTGATTTCGGTCAGGTCAATGAACACGGCTATGAGGAGGGAAATCCGGACGGAAGCACAGGAGAGGTTTATGTAAACTGCATGTCTCCAAAACCGGAGGAGCGTATTCTCTGTGATGTGATTTCCACAGATGAAAACGGAACGGCTTCCCACAGCGATATCCGCAGTTATCATTACAGCAAAACCTACTGTATGGGCCATCCTGCGCCGGAATGGGTTGAATGCGACCATGAGGGAGAGGGGGAAGGAGACGAGGCAGAGGAATGCAGCTGTGAGGAGGAAAATGAAAGACTGCGCAGCCAGTGGCTGGCAGAACAGGAGCTTTGCAGCAGAACCTGTGACTTTCATGTGGGAAATGAGGACGAAGATAACCATAGCCAGAGCACAAAAGCCATGGAAGCAATGCTGGAGGACAGGGATGAGACGTATGAAAATTTTATCCGTCTGGAGTATGGGTACACCGCAGAGGAGAAAAAGGCCAGAAACGGGTATACCATTCACGGAACGCACCGCGATGACCCCATGATTGAAACCGTAGTTCTTATGTCTGCCCAGGCAGAAGGCAATGTACGGCAGGGTGAGATGGAGGTTTCCGGTGAAATGGGGCTTCCAGCTTTAAAAACGTATGGAGAGAGCTTAGAAGCGCTGGGAGAGGAGCGGGGATACCGCTGTCTGCTCCCGGAAGGGGAGAAAATGGATCTGGAAGAGCTTCGGAGCATCCTTGAAATCCGGGAACAGGAACGTACAGAACCGGCAAAGAAGGAAAGTGCCGGGGAAACGACTGGTGTTCAGGAGACCCAGAGTGCGTCAGGTCAGGAGCAGGCCGGCACACAGGAACCGGATAAGGAGGGACTGGAAAGTCGGCCAGACAGTCAGCAGACTGGTGGAGAAGCCGGGAATAAGGAAGAGGCGGGAGGACAGTCAGGATGGAATGAGACGGAAGGAGAAGGGGTCGAAAATCCGTCGGAAGATGAGAAAATGGAAGGAACAGAGGCCGGAAATCCGTCAGATAAGCAGGAAACCGGCGGAGAAGTAAACGGAAATTCGCCGGAAGGGCAGGAAAGTAGTGGAGAAAGTTCGGGAAATCCGTCAGACAAGCAGGACAATGTCGGAGAAGAAGCTGGAAATCAATCGGGCGGTCAGGAAGTCGGTGGAGAAGTCTCAGAAAATCCGCCAGACAGTCAGAAAACTGGCGGACAAGAAGCCGGGAACCAGCCGGGCAGCCAGGAATCCGGCAGCGTAGCAGAGAAAAGGGATCCGGATATTGCCGAAATTGCCATAAGTCCTCATTTGCGCAGCCGTCTTTTAAGTCCATTTTCCTCTGCTCCGATACACTTTTTGGCTACATCCAATGATGCACAACGGGAGGAAGAGCTGCCAGAGAAGGGGGAACAGGAGGAAGGACTGCTGCCGGAGGAGGAAGATATGCCGGTTACGGAGCAGTTTGAATACATAAAACATCCCGTTGCCCCCTTCCTTCTATCCGAACCGGAATATACCTCTGCTCCCAGAGAAAAAATCAGAGAGGATCAGAAGAAACACCCATTCAGCTTAAAAGCACTTTTTTCATTTCTGTCAGAGGATGAGGAGGAGGGGGACAGTCTTTATGCTGTACTTCCGGATTTCATAGATGATGATCTGGAGCCAATGGATCCTTCCGATTATGGGGATCCTCTTCGCTGTCTTTATCGTTTCAAAATCTGGGATCACCGGACAGAGGGACGGATTCATATCAATAAGCGGGATTTGGAGCTTTATAAAGGAAATCCCGAAGGAAGTTATGGAAAAACTCAGGGAAATGCCACGTTAGAGGGAGCGGTATACGGTCTTTTTGCTGCTCAGGACATTATTCATCCGGATGGGAAAAGCGGTGTCGTATATGGCAGGGATCAGCTGACAGCCATCGCTGCCACAGACAAGGAGGGGAACGCCTCATTTTTAGCATACACTGAATGTCCGGGTACGTTGTGGAATGGCAGCGGTACAGAAGTTTCTGCGTTTACGGGGCCTGAAAATCTGTATCAGGGCAGTCAGATTACCTCATCCGATCATGGCTTTGGAACGAAAATCTATCCGGATTATAAGTCAGAAAACGGCTCGGTCTGGATTGGACGTCCCCTTCTCATGGGCAGCTATTACGTTATGGAATTGAGCCGGTCGGAGGGATATGAGCTTTCTGTGCAGGGCCTTAATAAGGCAGAGACAAACCGGGAGGCAGATGAGAGCGTTACAGTGATTTCTTCCGGTTCAGCCTGGGTGAAAAATGGCCTTTCTGATCACAACAGTATGGAAGCGGACGGCTCCTGGAATGACTTTACCATCGAATCGTATGATGCAGAAAATGGCTATGATATTACAATTACAGGCTATCCGGAGCATACGTGGTTTTACCGTTTGAGTTCGGAGGAGCGCAGGGAAAATGTAAAGCAGATTGTAAATACAGTACCGCAGCAAAAGGTGGATGAACATGGAACGCCTGTTTATAAAAAGGCTGCAGGCGGTGAACTGAAAACAGACGAGCATGGAAATCCTATATTAAAAGAAGATAGTTCAGAAGAGGAAAAGCTTCCTTTAAAAGAGACGCTTCCCTACCGTTTCCGCACAGCTCCCTATCCTTTTGGCACAGCAGAGCCGGAGGATCTCTCCTTATGGGATCAGCCTGTGGAAGAGGATTATTTAAAGGAGCAGGCAGAGGCCATGCTGGCTCAGCTTGGCTATCATCTGACAGCGGAAGAAATGGGTGCTCCCTGGGTCAATATCCCGTTGAAAAAAGAAAATTCTTTTCTGGATAATTCCACAGCGGTCAGTCAGATACTGGACTGGTATACAGAGCATGGGTTTTATGACTGCGCCGGAGTGGGAGCGGTCTATGAAAAAGAGGGAGAGTGGTTTGCCCGTCTGCATTACGATCATTCGGGAAACATTCCTCCTATGAGCGGTATTTATGACCGGGCAGATCAGCGGATGTATGTAAAAAAGGAAGCGGAGCAGGGAATTTACTGGCTGGAATACGAAAAGGGAACCTACAGCCTCAAAAGCCGTACAGTGACGCTGAAAGAAAAGAGAGAGCTTGAAGGCGAGGTACTTTTAGAGGAAAACACCCTGGATCATGCTGCAGTCTGCTGTCAGCCGGTTTATGAGTGTTATAAGGAGGGGGAAATCCTGCTTGACGTTCAGGAAAATCCGATTCCTGAGATGGAGCAGGTGCCTGTTTATGAAGAAAAAGAGGTCGTATACCAGACTCTGGCAAAGGAGCCTGTGGAGGCCGTGTGGGATGCATCCGCAGGCAGCTATACGATCCATTTTATTCCGAAATCGGTCAAAGGACAGAACGTACAGGATGTATTTCGGGCGGTTACGGATAAAAAGACCATCGAGCTTCACGGAACAGCAATCCCGTATAATCAGTATCTGATCCATGAAATGGGAGCGGCTGTGGATGTGGCTTCTTCTATCATAAAACAGGATCCGGGAAGCTATATAAAGCCGGTGCTGCTGTCTTATCCGGGCCAGAATCAGCCGGTACAGGATGGGGAGACGCAAAAAGAACCGGTTCAGGTGTTGGAACGGGCGATTAAACAGTCTGTGAGGGTTTCCAAAGACATTTCACAGGAATCCTATGAAAATGTAAACACATACGGTTCGGTCCACAATGATCCCATGACAGCGCTTTTGGGACTTTTCGGTGGTTCCGGAAGAGGAACAAAGCTTTTGGATCAGTTTAAATTCCGGTTATATTTAAAGAGCGATCTTGTAAATCTCTATGCAGATGAGGCAGGAAATCTTTTGTCAGAGGATATCAGCAGCAAAGATTTTACAGAGGCAGTTCAGGCTCATTTTCTGCCGCCAAAGGATGGCGGCGGGCAGAAGCTTTTAGAGAAAAAAGCAGACGGAAGCTGGAATTATAAAAAGTTTTTTGATGCATTGTATGCGGCAGACCAAAGGCCGGGAACTGAGGCAGCGGAACAGAAGCTGACAGAATTTGCATTGTCTTATGTGGATGTAAAAGCATATAAGGAGGAGATTTTAAAGCAACAGCCAGATCTGAACGAAGACAGGGCCTACAGGCAGGCTCTTGCACAGGCCAAAGAGGAGGCCAAAGCTTATACAGAGCGTTTTAAGGGACTGGATGAGAAACTTTCGATTGCCTGGGATCGGGATCCGTCAGGGGGTGCAGACCGGGATAAAAAGACCCTTCAGTGCAGCACACGGAATGGGAAAGATGATTATTTTGATACCTCCATCATGCTCCCTTACGGGGAATATGTGATGGTTGAGCAGCAGCCTTCTGCCCTTGAAGGTGAGCTGGCAAACCGTCATTATCGGATTGAGGAACCAAAAGAAATTACGCTTCCTTTTGTGCCTGAAATCGTGGAAAATGAGCAGACCGGGGAAGAAAATGTTCTGGATGAAACAGGAAGTTCCTATTTCCGTTATAACAGTACAGATTCTGCCGAGGAACTGGTTCGTAAGTATAAGATCCGTTTTAACGGAGAAAGCCATGTGATCCGGGCGAACGGTCAGGATGGGGAATTTGAGGTATATAAATACGGTCTGGATCTAAACAGCCGTCCCGGTCACAGCCTTACTTCCTCACAACCTTATGAAGAAGAATATATGGATGGAGCCAATCCGGCGGTAAAGGCTTATTACAGTGGCTATACCAGTGAAAGTGAGAATAAGGGAATCATGGATGGGGTTGTCTATGATGGAAATGAAACGGAAAACGGACAGGTGCAGATCCGGGATCAGGTTCCTGTAATGGAAGGGGAAGGCACTGCAATTCACGGTAAATTTGCTCCCATGCTTGTACCCTGGACGGTTCTTGCCCCTGCCACAGACCGGGTCAATCCGGATACGGGAAGCATTGAAACGCTTTATCCGTCAGGAAGCGGAGCCAATTTTAACTATGTTTCCTTTGCTCAGGAGGATGTTGAAAATACCTATTTCAGCTCCAGGCTGCGGATCGAAAAGATGGATGCAGAAACGGGAGAAACTATTTTCCATGACGGGGCTCTTTTTCGTATCTATGCTGCCAAGCGGGATGTAAAAAAGACAGGAACCGGCACGGCAGGAGGAAGCGGACAGGTCCTCTTCGGTTCGGCTGTGGATGCAGAGGGAAAGCCGGTGAAAGATGAAAACGGGAAGCAGATTCTTTACCCAAGAGTGGGAGCAGACAATAGTTCTGAAAGTGATGTTCCCATCCGGCTGGATGAGGATGGGATTCCCCTTTATGATGAAAGCCAGAGGATCAGCCAGCTAGATGAAAATGGGATAAAAAAGGGAATTTTCAGATCCTATTCTACCTTAAAGGAGCTGGTGATTGACGGACGACTGTGTGAGGTACCTGTGGGCTATATCGAAACGGCGCGTCCTCTGGGAGCGGGAGCCTATGTGCTGGTAGAGGTTCAGGCCCCGAAGGGATATACAAAGAGCCGGCCCGTAGCCTTTGAGATTTACGGAGACCAGGTCGTTTACTATGAGGAAAACACCTTAAAGGAAGGGAATGGCTGGGAGAGAAAAACGGCCAGACAGTATGAATATGCCATTCCTGTAACCGGGGAGGAAAACCGCAGAGGCACTGAGAAGGTAAGTGAGGTACCTGTACAGGATTACCCATCAGAGCTTTGGATCTACAAGACGGAGGACGGCGATTCTCTGGTTGGAAATGGGAACGGCCTAAAAAAGACAGATGCTCAGGGAAAAGAAGAAGCAAGCGGAGGCTTTACAGGAAATCAGGAGGAAATTTATGTAAATGACAGGGGCGATCTTCTCCTCTATAAAGTAAGCGGGCGAAAGGAAAAGCTGGAGGCCAGAGGGGATGTTAGGGAAATTACCTTTGATCAGGAAAAGCAAATATGGACCGGCTATGTAACAAAGGCCTTTGACTCATATTCCGAACACGTAATAGAGGGAACCGAGCAGGAATTAAAGGCTATGGACCGGGTGAAGCTTCTGTATGAGCTGGATGGTACATTTACGGGAAAAGGCATCCGTTTTGACCGGCCGGTTTCCGGGGCAGAACTGGTGCTTTATGAAGGAAGCTGTCTGGAGCCAAAGAAAAACGGCGGGTATGAGGGTGTTACAGTCCTGAGCCGTGAGGGAAGGACAGAAAAAATAGTAAATACGCATACAGGTACCCACAGGGAGCTGTTAAAAAGCGGTACAGATCTGGGGCCGGGCAAGCTGGATCTCTGGGAGGATCAAAAGCAGCCCAATGAACCCATAGAGCTGTATTTTTACGATTTAGAGAAGGAGAAGAGCCAGGGACGGCTGCGGGAGGATATCCACACAGGAGAACTGCAGGTACTGGATGAGAGAGGAAATGTTATATGCTTTGCAGATAAAGCCTCCGGTATGGCCTATGTCAGGGATGATTATGGAAGGATCATTGCATATCGGGCAGATGAAAAGGGAGAAAAAATCCCGGTGCGTTCGATCTGCGTGGGAGAAAACGGAGGAGCGCCTTCTATTTATAAGGACAAGCAGAGCGCAGATGATGAAAACGGACTTCCGGTATATTATAAAAACGGAGAGCCGGTATGGAAAGAAGAACGCTGGGTTACAGGAGAAAGCACAGGCCCGGATGGAAAGGAAGAAGGGATGGATGAAGCTCATGTGATCGCCCGCCTTCCCTTTGGAGCGTACATTTTACAGGAGGAAGGTGTTCCGTTTGAGCAGGGATATGTCCAGGCTCCGTATCAGGGATTGATCCTTGAGGATAGGAAAGGACCTCAGAAATATTTCCATCAGGATGAATTTACAAAAGCTGCCTTTGCAAAAATTGATATCCGCACACAAAAGGAGATCAAAGGGGCAGAGATGACCCTTTACAGAGCTCTTTTGGATAAAAATGGGAGACCGGAAACAGAAGAAAACGGTATTTACAAAAAGGGGGAGCCCTGGGCCGCCTGGATCAGCGGATATGCGTATGATGATAAAGGCGTGATGAAAAAGGATTCACAGGGAAATCCCATCCCTACGGATGAACCTCACTGGATCGACCACATTCCCGTTGGATTTTATGTGCTGGAGGAAACGCTTTGTCCTTATGACCAGGGCTATGTACAGTCGGAGTCTGTCAATGTGGAAATACAGGAAACAGGCCATGTTCAGAGCTTTGAAATGGAGGACGATTTTACAGCCATTGAGGTTTGGAAACTGGATGGAAAGCGGGACGAGGTGCTCTGCGGTGATACAGAAACAGGACTTACCCTTTACAGAGCCCTTCTGGATGCAGAGGGAAGGCCGGTGATGGAAGAGGGCCATCCGGCCATTCGGGAGGATCTGGCTGTATTTACCTTCCGGGCAGCTACATGGGAGGATGGACAGAAAGTGGCAGCTACCGGACGGGTGGAAACGGATGCAGCAGGACTTTATCCTATTATGAAATATGATTATCAGTATAATGATATCCCTGGAACCTTTCAGGGAAGGTATTATTATACAGAGAATGCATCGGTCCGGATGGAATATCTGCCGGTGGGAAGCTATGTACTGGCGGAGACTCAGACGCCGGAAGGGTATGCCACAGCAGATCCAATCCTGATTGAGATTCCCGATAAGGGTCATATGGTGTCCGTAGGACAGTGGTCTATGAAGGATGAGCCATTAAAGCTTTCTGTGTCCAAACGTGTGATTTCCGGCGGGAAAGAGGTGGCCGGAGCGGAGCTTTCCATTTATCCGGTATCAGAAGATGGAAGGATATCCAGTGAAGCGCTGATCCTCCATATCCCGGAAAAGGATGGGAGCTGCCGTGAGGGAGAAGCAAGGTGGATTTCAGGAAATGATGGAAAATATACACAGAAAGAGGCAGAGGCGGGAACCATCCCGGAGGATTTTGAAGAAGGGGATTTAAAGCCGCATTTGATTGAGTATATTCCGGACGGGGATTATATTCTCAGAGAAGAAATGACGCCCTATGGTTTTTTACAGTCCGTAGATCTGCCGTTTTCCGTTATAGATTCCAGAGTAATTCAGAAACTGGAAATGAAGGATGAAATCCCCGATGGGGTGCTGCAGGTTATCAAGCATGATGGAGACGACCATGAACTTTTACTGGAAGGAGCAGAATTTGAGCTCTTTAACAAAACGCTGGGAATTTCCTGTCAGAAGGCAGTCACCGATTTCAGAGGAAGGGCTGTGTTTGAAAAGCAGCCTGCCGGGTATCTGGCCTCTAACGGAAGCTTTGCCCCCTATATCTATGTGTGCAGAGAAATAAAGGCAGCTCCCGGCCATATGCTTTCAGCTCCGGACTTTGAATTTCAGTTTGAATATAAGGATGAAAGGACGAAGATCCTGAACGTGCAGCATGATCCGGAAAACGACAGTAATCGGGTGAAGGTGGAAAAACAGCTGGGAGATACGGGAGAACGGTTAAAAGGCGCCCTGCTTCGGTTAGAAAGAAAGATATCTGCGGAGGACGGAGGCCATACGGGGAAAATCCGCTGGGAAACAGCGGCAGAGTGGATCAGCGGAGATCAGCCTCATTTAGAAAAGGGGCTTAAAGAAGGAGAATACCGCCTTACAGAGCAGAAAGCGCCGGAGGGCTGCAATGTTTTGGCAGAGCCTGTTTATTTTACCATTGCAGACGGTATGAAAGAGGCTTTGCAGCTGGTGATGAAAAATTATACAGTCATTGTACAGATTGCCAAGACGGATCGTAGTTCCGGAGCTTTTCTGGCAGGAGCCAGGCTGCAGCTGATCCGAACGGATACAGGGGAAGTGATAGAGGAGTGGACCTCTGAAGAGCACACCCCAAAGACCTTTGTGGGGCTTAAGCCGGGAAGCTACCGGATCCATGAGCTGTATGCGCCTGAGAGCTATGAAAGGGCAGAGGATATGGAAATTGAAATAGAGGATCAATCCGCTGAAATTCAGACATTTTCCTTTGCGAATACGAGAATCACTTCTTCCGGCGGCGGAGGCAGCCACAGGCCTCAAAAGGAGTACATTTCCTTTAAAAAGACAGATGTTAATCATTTGCCTGTACCAGGAGCGGAATTTACGTTTTATGACCAGTGGGGAAATGAGATGGATCGGGCAGTAAGTGACGAAAAGGGATATTTTTCCATCCCGAAGCCTTCTGATGGAACCTATACCTTCCGGGAAACAAAAGCGCCTCAGGGCTATGGACTGGATCCGGTACTTCACAGCTTTACAGTCAGCCAGGGGGAGATATACCGGGGGGATTATGAGATAACAGACAGGGAAATGAAGGTAATTATAAGAAAACTGGACGGAGATACAAAGGAAACTCTGGATGGAGCCGCTCTGCAAATCCGAAGCGTGGAAGGGCAGACGGGCGCAGAGCATATCGTACAGGAGGGAATTTCAGGAGAAAATCCAGAAGGAAAGGGTACATTTGTGTTCCATGCGCCCCATCCCGGCACGTACCATATTTATGAAACAATGGCGCCTGACGGCTATGAGAGAACGGAAAGCTATTGTGAATTTACCGTAAAAGAGGATGGAAGTACAGAGGGAAGTCTTACGGTTTATAATTTTAAGAGAAAGAAGACCCTGGGACAGATACGGGCGGTATATCAGCCGAAAAACCGGTTTGGCAATTTTACATATGGTTCAGGCAGCGGCTCAGGGAGCATACGCACCGGAGATACCATGGCGTACCGGGAATGGATGGTTCTGTCACTGCTGTTTTTGGCAGGAATATTCCTTACTCTGCCTGAGCGTGAAGGAAAGAGAAAGGGACGATTTGGAACAATGAAAATGCTGGCAGTGATTGGCGTTTTGACGGGGGCCTGTCTGCTGTTTTCTGTTTCCGCCCATGCGGAGACGGTCTGTGAGGGAAATACGGAGAATATTTCCCAGACGATTCTGTATGAAGCGGTAGAGAAAAGGGAAATTCTTCCGGAAACGGCCCGTATATCAGTGAAAAATCCTCAGACAGGTAAAACAGAAGAGAGAATTTTTCCGGAGATCCGCAGAGAATATGGCAATGAGCGCTGGCAGGAGGATTTTGAACTGGAGCTTTCTGTTTTAGGAGAAAATGTTCAGGGATATGTACTGGGAGAGGAAGTAATCTGGGATGGAGAGCCGGAGGGCTTTCTGTCCCGGGGCGGACAGCTCCTTAAGGCAGCCGGACTTTCAGAGGCAGATTATGAGATTCAGGGGATCCGAAGAGAAGATACGAGCTCAGGGGATGAAAACAGGAAGCTGACTGCTTATGGAAAAAGGAAGGTTTGGGACTGCCGGGTGGAGTACGGCGGTTTGGTACATGCCGGGCAAAATGGAGCGGCTGTTAAAAATCAGGGGCAGAATTTAGCAGAAAACAGTGTGATAACAGAAGGAATCAGAGCAGGAAAGTCCATTTTTTTGATGGATTTGCTGCTTTTGGGAGCGGTTGCCCTTTTTTGGGGGCTTTGTGCGCGGAGATTTTTTCTAAAAAAACAGCCGTGCAGGAGATATTTTGTTCCGATACTGTTTCTGGTTGTTTCCGTCGTATGTTTTTTTCAGTTTCTTTCGGTATCAAAGCTTTATCATCAGGCCAGGAGGGATTATGAGATTCTCCGGAATAACGCATTTGCAGAGAAAGACGGGGATTTAAATATCGTTCTGGCAGATGGAAACGGCATTTCTCAGAAAGGGGAACAGAATGGGGGAGTGCCGGATGAAGAAATGCTGCGGATGATGAATCCAGAGTATTCCTTTTGGCTCCATATTCCGGAAACAGAGATGGATTATCCTGTAGTCAGGGGAAAAGACACTTCCTTTTATCTGAACCACAGCTTTGAGGGGAAGGACAGCGTATCGGGAGTAATTTTTACAGATCCGTTTACGGAACCGTTTGCGTCCGGCCACACGGTTCTCTATGGCCATAATATGAAAGACGGCTCCATGTTTGGAGGCCTTAAGGCCTATATGGATTCGGAGTTTTTTAGAAAATCGCCCTGTATTCGGATTTTCAGGCAGGGAAAATGGATTGTCTGCCCTATTTTTTCCTGCCATGTGGTTCAGGAAAATGATCATTCACCGTATCAGGCAGGGATGACAAAAACAGAGCGGGAAGCCTATTTTACTGCGATGTCCCAACAGTCTCTTTATGATACGGGGATTAAAAAATATGAAAATGAAGATTTTCTGACCCTTTCTACCTGTCACGGTTGGGGAAAGCGCCTGGTTTTGCATGCCATCATTCCCCATGAAGAGTCAGAAAAGGGAAGAGAATCTATAAAAATTGCTGATTTTTCTGTAAAAAAGAGTCAAAAATAGGTAGTTGCAACAGGGATAAATCACTGGACAAATGTCGTATTTTGTGAGAAAATAAACACGAGTATAACGTGATAAAATTAACAAGGAACACGATACTTATTAAACTGTATGGAGCAGGACGGCATCCTTCAGCCGGATGTTCAGTCCGACTGAAGAAATCGGATGTCCATCCGATGTGAAGGCAGGGGAAAAATTGTGCGTACAAGCAAGTTTGACGTCTGTTTTTGTTTCTGCTATCACGCCGTCCTAAACTGTTACATCAAATTTCAATTTGAAAGGAGTTTTAACACATGATTTATTCACATGAAGTAGAAGAAATGTGCACAGTTGCACAGGGCGTTCATCATGGCGCTGCTCCAATTCCAGAAGAAGCAAAATGGGTAAAGTCAAAGCAGATTACAGACATTTCCGGTCTTACACACGGTGTGGGCTGGTGTGCTCCCCAGCAGGGCGCATGTAAGCTGACTCTGAATGTAAAAGAGGGTATCATTCAGGAGGCTCTGGTTGAGACCATCGGATGTTCCGGTATGACACATTCAGCAGCTATGGCATCTGAAATCCTTCCGGGACTGACCCTGCTTGAGGCACTGAACACTGATCTGGTATGTGATGCGATCAATACTGCTATGAGAGAGCTGTTCTTACAGATTGTTTACGGAAGAACACAGAGTGCATTCTCTGAGGATGGACTTCCTGTAGGCGCCGGCCTGGAGGATCTGGGCAAGGGACTGCGTTCTCAGGTTGGTACTATGTATGGAACTCTTAAGAAAGGTCCGCGTTATCTGGAGATGGCTGAGGGTTATGTAACAGGCATCGCTCTGGATGCAGAAGATCAGATTATTGGTTACCAGTTCGTAAACCTTGGAAAGATGACCGACTTCATCAAGAAGGGCGACGATCCTAACACTGCATGGGAGAAAGCAAAGGGACAGTACGGCCGTGTAGATGACGCTGTTAAGATCATTGACCCACGCAAAGAATGATGAGGACCAATTAGGAGGATAAAGAAGATGGCATTATTTGAATCATATGAGAGAAGAATTGATAAGATCAATTCCGTATTAAACAGCTATGGCATTGCTTCTATCGAGGAAGCTGAAAAGATTACAAAAGATGCAGGCCTTGACGTTTATGCTCAGGTTAAGAAGATCCAGCCGATCTGCTTCGAGAATGCATGCTGGGCTTACACTGTAGGCGCAGCCATCGCGATCAAGAAGGGCTGCAGAAGAGCTGCTGACGCTGCTGCTGCCATCGGCGAGGGCCTTCAGGCATTCTGTATTCCCGGTTCTGTAGCTGACCAGCGTAAGGTTGGTTTAGGCCACGGAAATCTGGGCAAGATGCTTCTGGAAGAGGAGACTGACTGCTTCTGCTTCCTGGCAGGCCATGAGTCCTTTGCAGCTGCTGAAGGTGCAATCGGTATCGCAGAGAAGGCAAACAAGGTTCGTCAGAAGCCTCTGCGCGTTATCTTAAACGGTTTAGGAAAGGACGCTGCACAGGTTATCTCCAGAATCAACGGCTTTACATACGTTGAGACAGAGATGGATTACTACACAGGCGAGGTTAAGGAGCTGTGGAGAAAGTCCTACTCTGAGGGCTTAAGAGCAAAGGTTAACTGCTACGGCGCTAACGACGTAACAGAGGGCGTTGCTATCATGTGGAAGGAAGGCGTTGACGTTTCCATCACTGGTAACTCCACCAACCCAACCAGATTCCAGCATCCGGTAGCAGGCACCTACAAGAAGGAGTGCGTAGAGAAGGGCAAGAAGTACTTCTCCGTAGCATCCGGCGGCGGTACAGGCCGTACCCTGCATCCTGACAACATGGCAGCAGGTCCTGCATCCTACGGTATGACCGATACCATGGGACGTATGCACTCTGATGCGCAGTTCGCAGGTTCTTCCTCCGTTCCGGCTCACGTTGAGATGATGGGTCTGATCGGTATGGGTAATAACCCAATGGTTGGCGCTACTGTAGCTGTAGCTGTTTCGATTGAAGAAGCTGCTAAGGCTGGTAAGTTCTAAAGTATATCTTTTCAATTCCATAAGGTAAACACTGAAAAGTGCCGTAGTTTCAAGGACTGCGGCACTTTTTTCAACCTCCGGAGACGAAATATAAAAGCCGGGAGAGATGCCATGAGACACCCTCAAAATTGGAAGGTAGGAAACCGGTAGGTAACAAGTAGGTAACAAGCCGAAGGTAACAAAAATGAGCATGAAAAAATACCGCAAAGCGCAGTGTTTACGGTATTTTCTCAATGTCAGTTCTGAGCCATTCCAGATCACGGACAGTATAGACGGATTCGGTTACATCGTTGATACGGTGGCCTGCAAGACGCTTCACAACGAGCGGATCAATACCAGCCTTCTTTGCCATTGTAATAAATGTCATACGAGGGTCGTGAGGACGGTGTTCCGGGTTTAATTTCAGAGCCTCTATCACTTTATCAAAGCGTCCGGCATACTTGTCATAGGTGATCTTCATGCCGCCTTTGGTAGCTGTTGGATCGTTAAAGAGAGCATCGCTGCCAAGAGAAACGGCATAGTCATAATTTCTCTGTACAAGAGGACGAATTTTTGTGTGAATAGGAATCATGCGATCCTTGCCGGCTTCCGTTTTCATTCCGGCTGTTATGTACCATTCGTCAAGGTTTACGTCTGAAAGATGAAGCGTAGCCAATTCCTGCGGCCGCCACCCCATATAGCACTGAATGAGAATCCAGTCCACGAAGCGCAGTGCATCCACATTATCCCAGAGAATTTTCATCTCTTCCGGCGGGAAGATGATGTGTCCACGGGTAGCAGCTTCCTTTTCTTTGATAATGTCGTCAGAAATGTCAAAGGTCCGGGCGTAGTTTTTATCCACGATCTCATATTCCAGGGCATAGTCCAGCATTAAATTGAACATGGATTTGATACGGGCTTTCGTTCCGGGAGAAGCCATAACTTTCTGGCCGGCATTTTTCCCACGAGAGGAAATGATATAGCCGTCTTCCATGATTCCCTTTATGTGTCTGGCCCGCAGATCTTTGACACGCATTTTGTAAAGGGGGTGGCAATATTTCCAGGCCGAAGTGATTGTTCTGGTGGAACTCTCGCCGGCAAGAGTAGGAAAGTAAGCCTCAGTCCATTTCTGATACAGCTCTGCAAGAGTTAAATTGTTATTTTGTATGTCGTATGGGTTGGCTCCATACTCGGCAAGAGCCTGCAGCGCTTCCTTTTTGGTTTTGTATGTACCGATAGTTACGCGGTTCTGCGTTGTCTTCCCGGCCTGTTCATCAGTGATCCATCCGAGAGTCACACGGGCAAGATAAGGCTTCCGACGGTTCCCGGACAATTTGGTTACGCTCCCGTATCCGTTAGGGAGTTTCAATTTTCATCACCTCTTTTGCAAGTCTATTGTTTCGATGATATTTCCAAGAGTTGAAAAGTCGGCCTTTTCAGGGCCAAGAGCCATGAGCGACTGAAGACCGATTGATTTTTGCTGCGGGCATTTACGGTTTAGAACCTCTGTAGGTAAAACATAAAAATCCCATAAGTCCAAATCCAGAATAGATTGATCCTGGCTCAGCGCAGTGTACACACAGAAAACATACAGATCAGAGTGCCTGATACATTCTGGAGAATAGCCGGCATCAGGACTCCATGCTCTCTTCGGTGCAATATCAAAGATGATTTTGGAATAATAGTCTCTGGTCCATGACTGGAGGTAAGCGGCAGATTTTACCTCGATGCGTCTTCCGGAAGGACTCGTTACGTCATAAGGCATCCAGTCTATTCGCATTTGCGTATTCAGGGGGGGGGTAATTCCCTCAAAAGATTTTTCGACAAGGAACTCTGCCATAACCCCACGGGATGTATTGTTGAGCAGATCGGAGTAAGCCCAGCGCCAGAAATCAGCAAGGGAAATTCCGGAGCCTTCCCCATGCAGGGTAAATTCCTCGTTTCCTGTATATTGTTTCATAGATCCTCCTAACTGCTGGCTCTGGAAGAAAGGATGTTCTTAATTCCTGCGAGATTACCAGCGATAGAAAAGCGAAGTAATTCCCGGCAGTCAGAAACAGTGAAGTCGGCATAGGGATGAACACATGACAAAAGCTGTTCATCCGATAGAAGCAGACTCTTCTGAACCCGCCGGATTTTATTGGCGGCTTGATAAGACAACTCACCAGAACAAAAGCCAGAAAGAAGTGAGGAAATATAATGGAGCAGCGCAGCTTCCGGCTGACCGTTCTTTTCCTCTTCTCTGGCAATACGGAAATATTCATCAGAAAAACTCAAGTTATCGCCTCCCTCCTGGTGGTCTACGGTAATTCCTGGCCCATTCTAAACTGATAACTTACCTTCGGCGTCTAAATATTTGTCAGATTCATGCGCCCGTCTATGCGCCTCCTCGATGATTCCAACAATGCGCCACTGCTCACGTTCCGGGAGATCACGGTAAAGATTCAGAAAGTAATCCTCTTCAGCAGTGGTGGTCTTTTTTGGCGGTGCCTCTTTTCCGGAGAGAAGATAGTCGAGGGAAACGCCAAGAAAATTGGCGATAGTCGGCATATATTCCGCCGGGGGATTGCGCTTTCTGGCTTTCCAGGTAGACATTGTGGATTGCTGAATATCTAATGCGTTACATAAGTCAACAGCCATCTTATTTTTCTCTTTGAGAAGTCTGCTGATCCTGTCAATTATCATTTCCATAGTGAACCTCCGTGTAAAATAATTTGTTAAATACGAATAATTCACTTTACAAATACGCAGATACGAAGTATAATATACATATAAAACAACAATACTTCAAACATGCGAGGCTATGGGTTTTGATGTTTTATAGCACCTGTGTATTTGTTTGTGAATATGTATTCATTATAACACGCAGTTGCGAAAAAATAAAGCGCAAACACGAGAAAGGAGTGAAACGCAAGTGAGTGTTACTAATGAGACTTTTGTAGGCTTGCAGGAATGGGGAATTGAGGTCAGAAAAGCCTGCCTCGATAAAAGCGTCAACCTGCATACTGTCTCAGAAGCAATCGGTCACAGTTACAGCGCCATTACATCATTGATAAGCGGCAGAGTAGTAAAGACGAACTACTTAGAGGTCGCAAAGAAGATCAATGAGTATTTGGGAATATCTGTACTTCCGGAAAAACCGAAGCTACCGTCTGCTGAATGGTGCGCTGCTGTTAGAGCGAAATTGTACATTCTGAAAATGAGCATAGGCCAGCTGTCAGAGGAGACTGGTTTCAGCCGGGATAGATTATCCCTGGTGCTTAATGGACACACGATGGACGATCCGGTAATCGAAAGGATCAATGAGGTTCTCAAAATTGAAGTTCCGGTGGTTCCTTCAAGCTCTGAGTAAATTATATCGGAAAGACAGGTAGAACAGAATGGGGAATGGCCCAATGAAAGAGAACACAAACGTATATTTTCAGGCAAGAAAAGAAGCGGCAACAGGGGATTCAAGATTATTTAACCGTGATTTCGCAGCTGAGCAGCTTGGGATCGCATCATATACCTTGGGAGAATATGAAAGAGGTGTCACAAAGGTTGTGCCTATTGACAAGGTTGTTTTGATGGCAGATCTGTATAACAAGCCAGAGCTGGTAACAAATTACTGCCGGAATGAGTGTCCGGTTCATGGTTTTCTTCCACTGGCAACAGAGGACAAGGGAATACAGGGAATAGCGTTGAGACTGCTGAGAGGGCTGAATGAAGACGATCTTGAGGAGATGAAAGATAAACTGATTGAAATAGCAGAAGACGGAAAGATCACCGATGATGAAGTTCCGGAGCTGAAAGCAATCATAGATCAGCTTAACCATATAGCAGAAGTTATCAGTGAGTTAAAGATTGTCGGGGAGAAATGCCTGAGAGGAAGATAGGAGGAGAAATGATTATGAAACGCACAATGAGATGGGTTTTGAAAAATATAGTGCCTATCGCATTGGGGGGTGTAGCGACAGCGGCGGCTGTGAATTATGCAAATGAATGGCGGGGATATACCGCATATGGAAGTGAGTGGCTGGTGTTTCCGGTCACAATTTTTATTTGCAGGAAGGCGGTTGATTTCTTAATGCAGATCAGAAGGAGGCAGACGGAAAATGTGTGCAGATTGCATGATGTCGGTATGTAGCAGCAGATGTCCTAACGCACCAGAGCCAAAGGCAGTATCTACATGCTGCATGTGCGGGTATGGGATTTTCGCAGGAGATAAATATTTTGACGGTCCAGAAGGTTATGTATGTGAGACGTGCATAGACGATATGTCTTCAAAAGAATTTATGGAAATGATAGGAGAACAGATGAAAACAGCAGAAACGGAGGCGATAGCATGACAGAACAGATGACACAGGGGAGCGTTCCGGCGGTCCAGAACCAGGGTAAAGAAGTTCCGGTAGTAAATCAGATAAAATCCATGCTCTCTACGGATAACGTGCAGAAGAGATTTGCAGAAGTCCTGGGTAAGAAAGCTCCTCAGTTCATGGCATCAATCACAAATACAGTGGCGGCCAGCAAGCAGTTGAAGCAGTGTCCGGCAACATCTATCATCGGGGCAGCATTTGTGGCGGCAACATACGATCTTCCGATTGACAGCAATCTGGGGTTCGCCGCAATCGTTCCTTATAACGAAAATGTGTATGATCCGAGAACAAAGCAGTGGAAGAAAGTTCCGAAAGCGCAGTTCCAGATGATGTACAAAGGGTTTATTCAGCTTGCAATCCGTTCCGGATATTACGAGAAGATGAATTACGCAGTAGTGTATGAGGACGAGCTGGAGTCGTACAATCCGATTACCGGAGAGGTAAAGTTCGTTGAGGACAGAAGCAAATGTACCCAGAGAGATGATGGAGATGAAAGCCATGTGGCGGGATATTACGCATGGTTTCGACTGAAGACAGGATTCAGCCAGGAATTATATATGTCAAAGAAAGCAGTCGATAACCATGCCAGAAAATATTCTCAGGCATATAGATATGATCTGGATAAGGGGAAGAAATCAAGTAAATGGACCACAGACTTTGAGGCAATGGCATTGAAGACGGTGATTAAACTTCTCCTCAGTAAGTGGGGTATCCTGTCCGTGGATATGCAGAGGGCAATCCAGGACGATCAGAAAGTCTATGATGAAGACGGAGAGGGTACATACGGAGACAACAAGCCAGACATTGTGGAGGCGCAGGACCCGTTTGAGACAGAGTCAACCGAAGATGATTCAGAGGTTGAAGACGTGGATATTGAAAATATGTAGGAGGAAATGACATATGGTTTTGACGGCAGAAAATTATTACAGCAGAGAAGCGAATGAAGAGTATATGAGCGTATCCCAGTTCAAAGATTTTTCCGGAACATACGGGAAGATGGCCTGTGAGTTCACGGCGATGGAGAAGCTGAAAGAACGGTGGGAAGAGCCGAAGTCAAAGGCGTTGATGGTCGGAAGTTATGTGGATTCCTACTTTGAGGGAACATTGGACAGCTTTAAGGCAAACAATCCAGATCTTTTCAAGAGAGACGGTGGACTCAAAGCGGAATATGTAAAGGCAGACGAGATCATTGAGCGAATTGAGAGAGATGCTTATTTTATGAAGTACATGAGTGGCGAGAAACAGGTGATTATGACAGGAGAACTGTTTGGCGCCAAGTGGAAGATCAAGATAGACAGTTACATACCCGATGTGGCGATTGTGGATCTGAAGGTTATGGCTTCAATTACACGGCTGGAATGGGTGCGAGATATTGGCTACCTTGATTTTGTGCGTTACTGGGGGTACGACATCCAGGGAGCGATTTATCAGGAGATCGTAAGACAGAACACAGGGAAGAAACTTCCGTTCTTTATTGCGGCAGCAACAAAGGAAACAGAGCCGGACATCCGGATTATCCATGTGACGGACAATTATCTGGCAGAGGCGCTGAATATGGTGCAGATGAATATGTCACGGGTTCTCCAGGTAAAGAGCGGAGAGGCTGAGCCGGACAGATGTGAATTGTGCGATTGCTGCCGGAAGAACAGGGTACTCACCAGACCTATCTCAATTACAGACCTTACAGCGGATATTTAAGGAGATGGCGTATGGCGGAAAAGAAATATTATTGGCTGAAGCTGGGAGATGAATTTTTCGGCGATAAGACAATAAAGAAGCTGCGGAAGATAGCCGGCGGCGATACATATACGATCATTTATCTCAAAATGCTGCTGTTGGCGGTGAAGCAGAATAACCGTTTGTATTTTGAAGGTGTGGAGGAGACGTTCCCGGCGGAACTTGCTCTGGAGCTGGATGAAGACGTAGAAAATGTGGCCGTCACCTGTTCTTTTCTGGAGAAGAAAGGTCTTCTGAAAGTTATGAGTGAGGAAGAATTTCTGCTGATACAGTGTGATGAAATGGTCGGATCAGAAACGGACGCCGCCCGGCGGAAGAGAAAACAAAGAAATCTGGAGAGGCTGGCCGGAGAAAAACAGGCTGCTCTTCCAGAAAAAGTACAGAAGCCGGTAAAAGAGACACAGGTACAGCTTTTCCTGCGGTTGGTTGACGGATATGCCATATCAGATTATCTGAGAGAGAAAATGATGGTATGGTTCAAATATAAAACGGAGCGGAAAGAAGTCTATAAAGAGCAGGGGATGAAGTCTCTGCTGAAAAGAGTTGAGACAAACGCTGCGAAGTACGGAGATCAGATTATTTGCGATCTGATAGATGAATGTATGAGTAGCAACTACGCCGGAATCATCTGGGATAAGCTGGCAAAGGCACGAGGTAGCGGAGGAATACAGAACCGTGTAAGCGAGGTTGATAACTGGTAATGGAGAGAGACGAATTTAAAATCCTGGTGAAGAGCATGAAAGCCGTGTATGCTCAGCCAACTTTCCTTCCAGATCAGGACGCTTTCAATGTTTGGTATGCTCTTCTGAAGGATCTGCCGTATGAACTGGCGAGTATGGCCGTTCAGAAGCATATGCTGACAGAAAAATTCCCACCCACAATAGCAGACCTGCGGGCTAAAGCAAACGAGGTGGTGGAGCGGCCGGCAGAAGAAATGAGCGAGTTGGAGGCTTGGGCGCTGGTAAGAAAAGCTATTGGAAATTCAGGCTATCACTCAGAAGAAGAATTTTCCAAACTTCCAGAAGTTTGCCAGATAGCAGTAGGAAGTCCCGCAAATCTTCGGGAATGGGCGATGATGGACTCAGACCAGGTAGCAACCGTGGAGCAGTCTCATTTCATTCGGAATTACAGGGCAGCGGCAAAGCGGATAACAGAGGACAGAAAGCTGCCTCCGGCGTTCCGGGAAAGAATAGCTGAACACAGACGTAAACATGCTGAACTGAAAAGCAGAGATCAGCCAGAGATTGAGGCTAAGGCAGAAGAAAACATAGAACAGGCAGAAGAAAAACCAGTCGGTATGTCAGCAGAAACCAGAAGAAAGCTGGATGAACTTCTGCAGAAAATAAGTATATAAAGGAGGTCAATATGGTACAGGGTGACAAGGTAACATTGGAAAAGGTAGCAGAACTCAGCATATACGAATGGCAGGACAGAGCTGCTGTGGCTACGGCTCTTCTGAAAAACGGATACACAATCGGTCCGGGGAAGAGAAAGAAAACGCCTACAGGAAAGCAGCTTGATTATTTCCTGGAGGTATACAAGAAAGAGGAGACGGAAGAATGAATATTTCCGGAATAAATATGGTGGAAGGAGAGGCTATGAAGAGTATCAGATTTTCTATTCCGGGCCAGCCGATGGGAAAACAGAGGCCCAGGGTGGTCCATAACGGATCGTTCAGCCGGGCCTTCACTCCGAAAGAGACGGTATCGTATGAGAATCTAGTGAGAGTGATGTACCGTGAGGCGGCAAAGGGAAAGAGATTTGTCGATGAAGATATGTTGGACGTGAGAGTGATTGCATATTACAGCATACCAAAATCCACCAGTAAAAAGAAAAGGAAATTGATGCTGGAGCATAAGATCAGGCCAGGGAAAAAGCCGGACTGGGATAACATCGGGAAGATTATATGCGACAGCCTGAATACAGTGGCGTACCGTGATGACAGCAGTATTGTGGACGCACAGGTGAGAAAGTTCTACTCAGAGAATCCGAGAGTAGACGTAACAATCCGGAGGATTGATCCGGGAGAAATTTAGGAGGTGTCTATGAAATTATATGTGGTAACAGCAGACACGTATGGCGGAGGCTATGGGGTAATAATTGAACTTTTGATGGTTTCAGACAACAAGGAAGATAAAGATAAGGCTGTAGAATATGCAAAAAATAAAGGATGGAATCCGTACATCAAAGAAGTAGTTTTAAATAAGTTGGATAGAAATTTGATAGATGGTTATATCGAATGATGGAGGATGGTTATATGGCAGAAGAAAGAGTACAGGCGGAAGTAGTAGAGACACCGCCGGCAAAGATGGAATTTCGTCTGATAAACCCGACAGAGACAGGATTCCTCAAACATATTGAGTGGAACAAAGCAGAACTGGAGGCTGCTGTTAAAGCAAAGGTTGACAGCTACAAAGGCATTGTGTACACGGAGGAGACACTGAAAAGTGCCAAGGCAGATAGAGCAGAGTTAAATAATCTGCTGAAAGCCATTGAGGACAGGCGGAAAAAGGTTAAGGATATTATCAATAAGCCATATTCCGATTTTGAGAAGGAACTGAAAAGCGTCACTGCTCTTATAAAGAGACAGACAGAAGAGATCGGGAAGCAGATCGACAGTTTTGAGGACAAGCAGAAGGAGGAAAAGAAGCAGAAGATCCGGGAAGCGTATGACTCAGCCATTGGCGATCTGAAAGAGGTCCTTCCCTTCACGAAGGTTTTTGATCCGAGGTATCTGAATAAGACCTATAAGCTGAATACGGCAATATCAGAGGTGAAAGAAAAGATAGAGCAGGTGAAAACGGATCTCAGCACCATCGAGAGTGTCTACGGAAAATATGCTCTCAATGCGAAAGATGTATATGTGAGTACACTGGATCTGTCGAAAGCCTTGGCAGAAGAAAAGCGCCTGAAAGAACTGGAAGAAAAGCTGGAGGCAGAGAGAATCCGGAAACAGAAAGAGGAAGAGGAACGCAAAAAAGCCGAGGAGCAGCGCCGGATTGAGGCAGAAAGGCTGAGAAAAGAAGAGGAGGAGCGCAGAGCAGCAGAAGCGGCGAGAGCAGCGGAACAGGAAGAAGCACAGCAGAGAGAGGAACTTCCGTGGAAGAATGGACCGGCGGCGCAGGAATCTGCTGAGAGTACAGGAAATGGGATAAATATTCCAGAGACGGCACAGAACCAGCCCGTACAGGAAGAACGGGTGGTTGATCCGTTTGCCACTGAAAAGCCGAAGCCTGCAAAGGAAAAAAAGGTAAGAGCAAAATTCTTTGCAATCGGAACCAGAGATCAGCTGAAAGCCCTGACTCAGTACATGAAGGATAATGGCATCAAATATGGAAAGGTGGATTGAAGAAATGAGTGAATATGTAAAGCATTTGAACTTTGAGAGCGACACTTTCAGCAATATGAAGCGGGATATGAATTTTGTTCTCCAGAGACTTCTGGGGAATATGCAGGAGAAAGGCGCCACGGAAGGAAGCATGACGCTGAAAGTGGACATCAGCCTTACGGATGAATATATCCCAAATTATGATCCGGAAATTGAAGGGGAAAGTAGGAAAATCAGCAAGCCCAAATTTAAGCACAAAGTGACATCAACCGTACAGATCAAGGATGAAAAATCCTGTAACTATGATACGGAGATGGAATTGACCTTTGACGAGGACTCAGGGGAATATGTTATGCAGCCTGTAGCCAACACGGAACAGAGAACCATCTTTGACAAGGATTTCTAGGACAATATGAACAGCCCGGAGGAAGATAAAGGGCCGGCGGGAATCCCTCAGCTGCCGGGGCCGGAAGATGAAAATGTGATTGATGGAGATTACAAGGAAGTGGACGGGGAGACAACTGATCCGGAAGATGCCGACCAGGAAGAAGAAATTGAGGACATCACAGATGAAATTATGAAGGATATGGAATCCGGCCAGGAGGAAGAGGAAGACACGGACGATTACGATTATGACGATCCGGAGGAGTAGGAATGGAAAGTGATATGACAACAATGCTTATATTCCTGATTCTTTGCGGCGGGGCAGTGATTATTCTTTCCGGAATGAGCTATGGAATGATGGGAAGCGGATCAGATACAAAAGATTGCTGGAAAGAACGAAGGCGCAGAATAAAGAAACGGAGGAAAAGAAGGATGAAGGCAAAAAAGGAGAGGATGGCAAGCTATGTGTTGAGATCAAACAATCTCATGGCTTCCGGAAACCCGGGAGAAGCGAAGAAAATGCTTTCCAACGGAATGAAATATTACAGTGGGAAGGTGATTAAGGCAATCAGCCCGTATGCGTCAGCAGACGCAGGGCTTTTATCATTCGCCCTTCGCACCCTGGCACACGAAATAGAAGAGAGCCAGCCTGGTTCAAAAGAACTGCGAGAAGAGCTTGAACGGATCACAAGCGGAGTATTAAGCAAAACCACAGAGAAGGTACAGAAACCTACAGCGAGGTAAGGTATGAGAGGATATAAATTAGTTCATCAGAGAATCCGGCAGGAGGAGAAAAGGCTGCAGTCTATCTATGAAGGTATGCCGATAAAGGGAAAGGATACACGGCCAGATACTCAGAAGAGAGTTCTTCAAGAGATGCGACAAATGACATTCCTTCTGGCTCGTGAGTGTAATGTGCTGGTGAATTATCCAAAACTCAGCATACAGGGAACAAAGGTTGTCCTGGGGCCGCCGTCAATCATGCTCCCAAGTTGTCGGTTTGTTTCATACGAGGAATTAAGAGATCTGGAAATCAGCAGAATAAAAGGGAAGGAGGCGAGAGGAAAATGAAGAGCGAAGCAGGAGGGAATTTCGGTCAGTGCCGGACGTGCGGAGCCAGGATCATGTGGATCAAAACAAAGTCCGGGAAGAATATGCCGGTAGATCCTCAGTTTGTTGACTATCGGAAAGTGGCCGGCGGTAAGGAGAGAATCGTTACTCCTGGAGGAGATGTAGTAGCAGGGGAGCGGTGCAGAGCCGGCGAAGCAGACGGGTACGGGTACATATCACACTTTGCTACCTGCCCGGGATATAGAAAATCATAAATAAAAAAGGCCGCCCCTTTGACGAAGCAGCCCACCAACACTGAGGATTATACCTCAGAAATGCTGATTAAGTCAAGGAGGTGGCACCAATGGTTGAAAAAGAATTGGCCCAGGAAACACAGCAGGAGCCGGAGGCTCCGGAGAGTAAAATTGAGAAACGGTATGTAGTCATTTCAGAGGAAGACCTGGATAATCTGATCAGAAATGCCGGAAGAGAGGGGGCAAAGAAAGGTGTAGAGGCATACGAGAAGCGGAAAGAGAAGGAAAGAGAAGAGCTGGCGGATAAGCTGCGGAACAGCGCAAAGGACGTTATCATCAATTACCGCCGGCTGAAAGGGCTGAAGAATACTTCCGTGTGCGACGTGGATTCTGTGACGGACCCTACACTGAAAGAGATACTGGAAGGGCTGGCCGGGAGAATACGGGAAGATGAATTTACCCTGAACAGCACCACAAGGAATAAAATCAAGACAGGGATGCTGATGAATCATGTGGACGTAAAGCTGGAGGAGTACAAGAAGGAGTGCCGGCGGAGCCGGATCATAGATGTCCAGAGACGGTACAGGGTAATTGAGATGCTATATCTCCGGGAAGACAGAATGAGCGTGGAGGAAGTAGCGGAAGTAGAGGAGTGCGATAAGAGTACAATCTACCGGACACTGGAAAAAGCGTATGACGATCTCACAGTGCTGATGTTCGGAATAGATGGAGTTATCACGATGGGAATGAAGCGGCAGGCCAGGAAAAATAAGGGGAAAACGGTGCGAAGTGTGAAGAAGAAATAATTCACAAATGCGAAAAAGACGCACTGGACTTGCAAAAGAGAATCTGATAGTATGGTAATCAGCCAATAAACCATATGTCACCCCTAAAAAATAGGTTTTTCTGCCATAGTTTCGGGGAACCCGGGAGGATGATTCTTCCCGGAAAACCCCCGGAATTGTTAAAAATCGTTTAACTTTTCTGGTGAATATGTACTTAGAAAAGTTCGCATAGTATAATATAATTACAGAAAATAATCGCATATGCGAGGAGGAATGACATTATGGCTATTTGGACAAGTCGGTACAGCAACAAAGAACTGGCCGAACACAAGGAAAAATATTACTGCGTTGGAATCAGTATTGGAACACCGAAGTTCCCGTTGGGATATACGCTTGAGCAGCAGTGCTACTCACTGGCACCAAAAGGCTATATGCTGAAGATGGAGAAAGAGGAGTACCGTGAAGCGTATTACGGAAAGCTAGAAGGGATCGGAGCCGATAAGATTATCGGAATGGTTATGAGGTTTGAGGAAACGGCAGATCAGGAAGGCAAGGATCTGGTTCTCCTGTGTTATGAAGACGTTCGGAATCCGGAGGACTGGTGCCACAGAACAATGTTTGCTCAGTGGTACTGCGAGCATACTGGAGAGATCATCGAGGAACTGACGGACCCGAATCCACCGAAGGGAAAGAGATCAGCGCAGCCCAAGAAAGAAAGCAAGAAGCCGGCGGCTCAGGAAGAGGCAAAGAAGGAAGACAGCAGCTATCAGCAAATGAGCCTGTTTGGAATGGTCGGCGTAACAATATAATATCCGGAACTGGTGAAAGCATCACACTTCCCTTCCAGGGGAGAGTTCCTGTTCATTGCAGGGTTCCGGTCCAAAAACAACGGCATCGCATGAAAGTGTGGTGCCTTTATTTTGTGCAAATTGCCAGAGAGGTATCAAAAATCTCCGGGGATGTACCGGAGCAACCCCTCTGGCTTTTGTATATATTCAACAAAAACAGAAAGGAGTGGTGCAGAGATGGCATTTTTCAGAGATCCGGGAGAGATGTTCCTGGGATGCCTGGGTACAGTGGAGCAGCGGTTTCTGGTTACTTTGATAGAGACAGCGGCGCAGTCTGGATACACACGGTTCGTTGAGCCATGCGCTGGAACCTTTGCAATGGCAAATCTGGCGGTCCGTTCCGGGTTCAAGCCGGAGCAGATTGAGACAAGCGATGTGTCTATGATGACTACAGTGCTTGGGTATGCCATTACAGATCAGCCTTTGGAACCTCTGGAAATCCATGCACAAGGCTTTACGGATCAGGAGCTTCTGGACCCGGCAACGGCTTTGTACGCACAGATGTACCTCAGAACATCGAAGACGGCGGGCAACGAGTATTATCACAATATGCTGATGGACCTGAAGTACAGGAGAGAGGAGCATATCACCAGTATCCGGGAGCAGATAGAGAAAACCAGAGATCTTCTGCATGGCATGAGCTACCGGCCTCTGGATATGTGGGAACATCTGAAAGAAGTCTTGGATGATCCTCATGCGCTGGTTATTGCGAATCCTCCGACATATTTCTCTGGGTATGAGAAGTTCTACGACACACAGGGAAAAATGACATGGAAGGAACCGGAGTATCAGCTGTTCGATCCGGCAACCGGACATCAGCAACTCTTTGATATGTGCATGGATGCAAAGGCACTGGTGCTGTGTTACCAGGAGAAACGTATTGGAGAAACCGTGGGGCATACGATCTTTGCCAGATCTGGAACCAGGGCAGACCTCAACAGCTACATCACCACAAACAGAGAAGAGGAAGCCGTTTCCCTGGCTCATGGGAAGAAAATCAAAAGACCATCGGAGAGCAAGCTGGAGCCTCTGGAATGTAGTATGCTGCCAAGAGATTACGAGATTACAGAAGAGAGCAGGTTGAGCGTAATTCCAATAAAGGCGGCACAGGCACAATACTACCGTGTGTTATGGACTCATAACTTTGTCGGCTCTTCTGCAACCTGGAACAGGGCATTGCTGATTGATGGATATGTGGCGGGTGTCTTTGGAATATCGAAGATGGCCGCAGATTCTCTGTTTGTTTGGTATGTGATGAAGGTGCCTCATGAGAAGTACCGGCTCGGCCGTCTCTGCTATATGCTGGCACAGAACCGGGCGTTTGCAGATTCTCTTCTGGATGATTTGGACCAGGAGAAGGTGGTGAAAATCCGGACGGCCATGCTGACAAAGTATCCGGAGAACAAAGAGGTCCGGGGAATTATGAAACTGGTGAGCAGAGTACAGGATAAGCAGAACGGCTACAAGCTGACCTATGAGGCGCCGCTGATTGAAGGGCGGTCCGAACAGGAGACGCTGAAAGAGTGGCTGAGAAGGGAGAGACAATGGCAGGAGAGCAGAGCAAAGGCTATGAAGTAATTTATGATATGGGTTCCGGCCTGGTGATTGCGAAAGTACAGATTGACCGGGTGAAGGAGCAGGACATCAACGCCCGTATTATGAAGAATGAGATGCAGGATCAGCTGACGGCGAATATCAAGAAAAGAGGGCAGTTGGAAAGTTTACCCTTCCTGGTACTGGTGGATGGAAAACTGGAGATTGTCTCCGGACATCACCGGATCAAAAGCGCCAGGGCTGCCGGCTTAAAAGAACTGATCGTTATTCTTGATGTGAGCGGGCTGACGAGAAGCCAGATTGCGGCAAAGCAGCTGGCCCACAATGCGATTTCCGGATTTGATGATGATTCAACGCTGAGAGAGATCGTGAAGATGATTACCGATGTGGACGATATGCTGGAGAGTTTCATCGGGAAGGACATCATGGAAGAACCGTTAGAGCAGTACGATAAACTGGCGTCTCCGGCGGTTCATTTTGATTTCAAGAATATCACGTTCGCTTTTCTTCCGCACCAGATCAACGATATGGATATTCTGCTGAAGAACCTGGAACACTCCGGAGCAGACATCATAGGCGTGGCTGCATATGAGCAGTGCGAGAGGTTTGTGGAGACTCTGGACAAGTACCAAAAGTTCTCCGACATACGGAATGTAGGTGCGGCGGTACACTCCATGATTGAGAGTGTGAATGAGAAGATGGATGCAGTCGGGTTCAACGAAGAGTGGACCTACCTGACAAAGCTGTTCGGAAGCAGTGCTGTACCGGCGGAATCAGCCGAAGTCATAAAGCAGGCAATCAAGAAAGCTGAGAAAGACGGCACAGTAACAAGTAAGAACAGATGGCAGCTGATCGAGTACCTTTGCGCTGATTATCTGAGCGGCAAATAGGTGAATCATGGCAGCGAAGCCCAAATACAATCCAGACTTCCACGATGACTGGGCGTGGTCTTTGGCTGCTATGGGAGCTACCAACGAAGAAATAGCAAAGGCGATGGGAGTTTCCAAACGTACCATCATCCGGTGGAGCCAGGAGCATGAGAGTTTCGGGGAAGCACTGGCGAGAGGAAAAGGCGTTTCTGATGCCAAAGTAGTCAGAAGCCTGTACCAGAGGGCTGTCGGGTATGAGTACGAGGAGGAAAAGCGTATTGTTGAGTATGACAAGGAAGGAAATATTAAGCCTGTTAAGGTGGAGAAGACGAAGAAACACGTTCCGCCGGATGTTGGAGCGCAGTGCTTCTGGCTGAAGAACCGACAGCGGAGTATGTGGCAGGATAGACCGGAGTTTGTTCCGGAGGTATCAGAAGATGAAGACCAGGTACAGTTCTATCTGCCGGATAACGGGAGGGATCAGAAACGAGAAGAGTGATAAAGATTGGACCGCAGGAAGGACCGCAAGAGAGGTTCCTTGCTACGGCTGCTGACATTTGCATATACGGTGGAGCGGCCGGCGGCGGGAAGACATTCGGACTCTTGCTTGAACCGATCCGCCACATGAAGAATAAAAATTACAATGCCGTGATCTTCCGGAGTAATTATACGCAGGTCACTTCTCCCGGAGGACTCTGGGATAGCTCAGGAAAGATTTACAGCCTGGTGAAAGGTGCTTATCCATTGAAGACACCTAAACTACACTGGACATTTCCAAGCGGCGCAACGGTCAATTTTGCACATCTGGGAAGCGATGATGACTGTAATAACTGGCAGGGATCACAGATTGCCATGATAGGATTTGACGAACTGACGCACTTCACGAAGCATCAGTTTTTTTATATGCTGTCCAGAAACAGAACGGATTCCGGAGTAGCCCCGTATGTGAGGGCAACCTGCAACCCGGACGCCGATAGTTGGGTAGCGGACTTCATCAAGTGGTGGATTGAACCAGGAACCGGATACCCAATCCCGGAGAGAAGCGGAGTGATCCGGTATATGATAAGGGTGAATGACGAGATCATCTGGGGAGACTCCGTAGAGGAACTGGCCCAGCAAGGATATGATCCGGCAGACGTGAAAAGCGTCACCTTCATAGCGTCCACCCTGCAAGATAACAAAATTCTGATGAAGATTGATCCAGGGTATCTGGCGAACCTCAAGGCACTTCCGACAGTTGAAAGGGAGCGCCTTTTGTTCGGAAACTGGAAGATTAAAGCTGCAGCCGGTCTGTATTTCCGAAGGACACAGGTTGGAGCCATGCTGGAGGAACTACCGAAAGATGTTATTCTGTGGTGCCGTGGATGGGATTTGGCAGCCACCAGTGAGGATGAAGACGGTGATCCGGCGTACACAGCAGGAGTGTTGATCGGAAAACGGAAGAACGGACGGTATGTTGTGGCTGATGTGATAAATAAGCGTCTTTCTGCTTCAGATGTCCGGAAACTCATTAAGATAACCGCTCAAGCTGATAAGGCGAAATACGGCAGAGTGATTCAGAGGCTTCCTCAGGACCCAGGACAGGCCGGGAAAGAACAGGCACAGTCCTATATCAAAATGCTGGCCGGATTCCTGGTAAAGACCATAGGAGAATCCGGAAGCAAGGAGTCTAGGGCAGAGCCATTTGCCGCACAGTGGCAGGCAGGAAATGTAGATGTTCTGATAGCGGAGTGGAATGAGATGTACTTCAATCAGCTTGAGTCATTCCCGGAGTCAAAATTCAAGGATATGGTTGACGGAAGCAGTTCTTCCTTCAATGAGATTGAGAGCGGAGCGACTTACTCAGCACCGCCGAAAGGATCTCTGACCAAAGAAAGCTACTGGAGAAAGTGAGGTGAGATAAAGTGGCAATAAGCGGAAATGAGATAGGCCGTATCGGGCAAAACCGGTACGGTGGAATGATATTTGAAGAATTTCTCCCGGAACTGAGAGGACGAAGAGGAATCGAAGTTTATAAGGAAATGGAGAGCAACGATGATGTGGTTGGAGCTATCCTGTTTGCTATGGAGATGCTTGTCCGGCAGGTAGATTGGACGGTTGATCCGGCGGGAGACTCAGCCAAGGACAAAGAGGCAGCAGAATTTGTCCAGAGCTGCATGAATGATATGCAGGTGACGTGGATTGATACCATTTCGGAGATCCTGTCTTTCCTCACATACGGATGGAGTTACCATGAGATTGTGTATAAGCGCCGCATGGGGAACACCAGAGATCCCCGGACGAGAAGTAAATACACAGATGGGCTTATCGGATGGATGAAACTTCCGCTCAGAGCGCAGGAGACTCTGTACCAATGGGAATATGATGAAAACGACAATCTTCTGGGAATGACACAGATGCCGCCGCCGACATTCGGAACATACACAATCCCGATCAACAAGGCACTGCACTTCCGGACCAGAAGCAGGAAGGACAATCCGGAGGGAAGAAGTATTCTGAGAAATGCTTACCGCCCCTGGTTTTTTAAGAGAAGAATACAGGAGATTGAGGGAATCGGTATTGAAAGAGATCTGGCCGGCCTTCCGGTTATCTACGCCCCTCCAAATCTGGACATCTGGGATGAAAACAATCCGGACACAGCGAATATCAGAATTGGACTGGAGACTATGGTTCGGAATATCCGCCGTGATTCTATGGAAGGAGTGGTGCTCCCGGATGGGTACAAACTGGAGCTTCTCAGTTCTGGCGGCACACGGCAGTTTGATACCAACGCTATCATCAACAGGTACGATACCAGAATTGCGATGACAGTTCTGGCTGATTTCATTTTCCTGGGGCATGAGAAGTCAGGAAGCTGGTCCCTCAGTTCCAATAAGACGGATATGTTCGCCCTGGCCTGCGGCGCCTTTTTGGATATTATCTGCGAGACGTTCAACAGCCAGGGAATACCGGCGCTGATCGATATGAACGGGCAGCACTTTGAAGGGATAACTGATTACCCGAAGATGAATCACGGAGACATTGAAGATGTGGATATTCAGCAGTTTGCAGCCTACATAAAGGATATGGCGGGCATCGGAATCCTCATTCCGGATGATGGTCTGGAAGATTATGTCCGCCAGGTAGGACACCTTCCGGAGAGAACATCTGACACAAGGACGATTGACGGGAAGAGGGAGAAACAGCAGATGCAGAACCAGCCTCCTGAGCCAGAGACAGCCGCAGGGAACGAGCCGGAAGAGGAAGGCGAAGAAATTCCCGAAGATGTAGCAGAAGCGGCTAAACGCCGTCTTGGGAGGTATCGGTAATGGCAATATTGATAAGGCCGCCAGAGCGCCACTTCAAGAAGAGGAAGAGTGAAACTGCTCAACAGGTTTTGGAACGCCTGGAGAAATATCTCAGTGAGAATACGGATGAACCGGTGGAAATGCTCTGCGGATTCTGGAAAGATCAGCAGGACGCCATCACCTACCAGGAATTACGGGAGGCTGTAAAAGCAGGGTATCTGGATGAAACAGTCTTCCGTGACTGGACGCAGGACTATTCTGTGATGATGCTGGAAAAGATGGTTCCGTTATGGACAGCTTCTATGGAGGCAGGAGCCTTGGCACAGCCGATTATTGAGCCGTTGGAGTTCAGCTTTGACACGCAGACTCCAGGGGTTCTGAACTGGATCAACACCAGAGGAGGGAACTTCGTGACATCATGCACCAGAGATCAGAGACAGGCGATTGCCGCTCTTCTCCAGAAGAAAGTTACGGAGCAGTACACCATAGATGAACTTGCCAGGTTGATCCGCCCCTGCATAGGGCTGACAAAAGACCAGGCGAAAGCGACATCAAGGCTGTACGACCATGTGAAAGCTACTCTGGAGAAAGACCATCCCCGTATGAAGAAAGAGAGCATCCGGAGGAAAGCGATGGACACAGCTGTGAAATATGCAGAGAAGCAGCACCGGCAGAGAGCCTTCACGATTGCACAGACGGAGATGGCTTTTTCCTATAACCGTGGCGCTGATGAAGGAGTCCGGCAGGCTATGAAAGCAAATCTTCTGGGCGTATGTGCTAAGAAGTGGTGTACTTCCGGAGATGACCAGGTGTGTCCGACCTGCGCCGCCCTGGATGGAACAATTATAGAGATGGACCAGGAGTTTGGATTCAAGGGAAGAGTTTTATTCCCTGGACATAAGCAGCTTCCGCCGGCACACCCACGCTGCGGATGCGCTGTTGAGTATATAGAAATATCGCCTCCGGTATTCTGACCGCTGGCAGAAAGGAGAGCCATGAAGAGATTCGGTGAGTTGATTGAGAAATCAGCCAAAGAGCCTGAGAAAAAGAAGGAGATCAACAAAAAGAGGTTCAAGATCGCAAAGGCAGATGATGAAAAGCACCAGGCTTTCGGATGGGCCAACGTTTCCATACGGACAGACGGCGAACTGATTGAAGACTGGCAGGGAGACATTGTTGAGCCGGACGAACTGGAGCAGGCAGCCTATAAATTCGTGGAACTGTACCGGGAAGGTGGAGAGATGCACGAAAGAGGCGGCGCTGCTATTCTGATTGAAAGCGTGATCTTCACGGAAGAAAAGATGAAAGCTATCGGCATTGAGCCTGGAACAATCCCGGTCGGTTGGTGGATCGGATTTAAGGTCCTCGATGATGATGTATGGGAGAAGGTCAAAGACGGCACATATTCCATGTTCTCCATCGAAGGAGAGGCCCAGCGCATTGAAGTGGATGAAAATGGAAATGAAATCCAGGAAAACACAGAAGAAAGCTGAAAATGCCCGGAAAAACACGGGCGTATTGAGTTTTTCAGAGATGAAAACCTATCTACTATACCTTCGGATTTTCCAAAAGGGCATAGGTAGGGATTTTTAGAGTGATATTTGAGAGAGCGTCCGGGAACGGATGCTTTTTTAAATATATATCACAGAGGAAAGGAGGTACGCTGAAAAGTGGCAACAAAATTGAGAGGTCTCAAGGTCAAAAAAGTTGACTTTGTGGACGAAGGAGCAAACCCGGACGCACATATCACACTGTACAAAAACAGAGATGGAGAGCCGGGAAATGCTTCAAGATCAGAACATAAGGAGAGTATCTGGAAGAGGTTATTCGGCCCCCTCGCAAAGCTGGCCGGAGTAGCGCCGGAAGAATTGGACAACGCTGTTGAGGCTATTGAGAAATCTGGCGCCATGACATTCTCTGAGCAGATGAACGAAAGGAAGACCAGGAAGATCGCCGATGAAATGTGGGATATTTGCTTTGCTCTGCAAAATTCCCTCGCATCGATTATGAGAGACGAAGAACTGGATTCCGATGAAGCATCACAGGCCATGCAGGAGAGCCTGGATGACTTCGTTACGGTTGTGGAGGATGCCATCAGCAGATGGTCCCTTGGAAAGACAGCCAGCATCGCTAAGAAGTGCGGCAAAGTCACGAAAGAGGAACTGGATGATATGAAATCAGCCAGAGACAAGCTGGATGGAGAAATCAAAAAAGCATCCGCTGATCTTGAAGAGGAAGAAAAGAAGCCTGCAAAAAAGACTGAAAACCCGAAAGGAGAAGAGAAAGAGATGAACATTGACAAGAGCAAACTGACTCCCGGAGAACTGGCATTTCTTGAGGAAATCGAAAAGAAATGTGGTGTAAAGAAGGAAGATCCGGATCAGCAGGACGAAGAACAGGATGTTAAGGGGAAGAAAGGAACTGCTGTAGGAAAATCCATTTCTACACCCGAAGGCGGTACAAATCCATCAGCATCCGAACCCGCAGTAGGAGATGATGACATTTATAAAGGCTTGAACCCTGCTGTTAAAGCAGAGATTGTGGCTCTGAGAAAATTCCGTGAGGAAGCGGAAGACAGAGAACTTCACCAGCTGGCCAAGAAGTACACCATCATCGGAAAGAAAGAGGAAGAACTGGTTCCGATGCTGAAGAGTTTAAAAGCGGCCGGCGGAACTGCATATGCAGATATGGTATCTATGATGGATGCCATGGTAGCCGCAACTGAGAATAGCGGAATGTTCACCGAGATTGGAAAATCTGGTGGATATATCAATGCTTCTCCTGTTGCAAAGAGCGCCTCTGAGGGAAGGGTTGATGTGATCGCAAAAGGTTACATGGAAAAAGATCCGTCCATGAGTTATGCGGATGCAGTCGCAAAAGCATGGGAGAACAACCCGGATCTTCTGGCAGAGTATGACAGAGAAGCAGGATTTTAAGGAAGGAGGAAACACTGATGGGAAAGAATTTCAACGGAGCGCATATTAACGGCTCACCTACAATTTCCGAGGCAGCCGGAGCAGCAATCACAGACTGCAGAAACAGGATCATGAAGTATGATTCCAATGGAGCCGTTGTACTGGCCACAGCAGGCACGGACATCCCCCTGGGTATTGCAATCATTGAGGCAGGGTACAACGACTTCACAGGAGCAGAATCCGGAAAAGTTGAAATCGGAGATGATGTGGACATCCAGGTGAAAGACATCGGCTTTGTCCTGGCCGGAGCAGACATTACCAAGGGGCAGGAGATTACGGCGGGAGCAGATGGTCTGGCAGCCGTAGCACAGGCCGGTAATTACGTCCTGGGTATCGCACTGACCAGCGTAAAGAAAGATGAATATTGCCGTATTCAGATTGCCAAATACCAGAAGGCATCTGCTGGAGCATAAAGAACAGGAGGTATAGAAGAACATGAGAACTACAGCGAATGGAATTAAAGCGGAAATTGCGAAGGGAATCTTCCGCCCGCATACGGCACTGACCAATATGGCCCTGGCTTATTATCAGTCAGCGGCCAATTATTTTGCAAAGGCGATCTTCCCGATCTGCCCCGTAGATCAGTCCAGTGACAACTACTATATTTTTGACAAGGAGGACCTGCTGAGAGACAGCTGGCAGAGAAAACCGGCATATGGCAAGGTCTCTCCGGCGGTAGTGTCTGAGCATACAGATACCTATAACTGCAAGGTAGACCAGATGATTATGGGTATCGACCAGATCCGTCAGACAGATCTCCAGCGCAGACAGGGGCCTACGATTCGTGATCCGAGAATCCAGAGGACAAAGACGATTGCGGAGCAGGCCAATATCCACCAGGACGTATTCTTTGCTGATGGATTTTTTAAAGCCGGTGTATGGGGAAATGAACTTGCGGGTGTTGATAGCACCACTCCTACCGATGGACAGTTTATCAAGTTCAGCAATGACAACTCCGACCCGATCAAATTCATTGACGAGCAGAAGACCGCTGTGAATGAAGCAACTGGCCGCACACCGAACAGACTGGCTCTTGGAGCGCATGTATATGACGCTCTGAAAGCACATCCGGCAATCCTGGAGAGAGTGAAGTTTGGCGGCTCCACCCCGAATCCGGCAACAGTTACGGAGAACGTACTGGCGCAGCTGTTCGGAGTAGAAAAGCTGGTAGTCCTGCGCTCCATTATGAACAAGGCGCCCATGGGTGCCGAGGCAGATATGGGATATATCGGTGATCCGGACGCTTTTCTTCTGGCGTATGCGACCAACTCTCCGTCCGTAGACGAGCCGAGTGCAGGATATATCTTCACCTGGGATATGCTGGGTGACGGGCAGATTCTCCCGATCCTGAACTACCTGGGAACACCGGGAACCCACTCTGAGTATGTGGAAGGTCTGATGGCAAACGATATGAGAAAGACGGCGGATGATCTGGCGGTATTCTTCAAAGAGGCTGTCTAAGAAAGGAGAGTGTCTTTTATGAGACTTATCGCATTAAAGCCTTGCAGCTTTGGCGGCAGGAAATATTTTAAAGGAGAAGAGATCCCGCCGGAAGAAGTAATCAATCCTGCGGTACAGGAAAGCCAGGGAACACTGGCGATCATCAAAGATGAGCAGGGAATGACGCTTGAAACTGCGGAAACCGGAAAAGTGACAATTCCCGTAATCAGAGATGGTGAAGGAGATGTTGCGGACGTGCTGTCCATTCCCTTAACAGAGGGAGAGGTGCAGCACGTTTTTACTATCATGCAGATGACAGCGGATAAGGCGGCCGAAGCCATGGAGGAAGTCACTTCCGAAGAGGTTCTGATCGTCCTCCATGCGGCAGATAGCCGCTCTGGTGTCAAGAAAGCGGCCAAAAAGAGAGCAGAGCAATTATCCTCCATTGAACCTGATCAGAACGAATCCGTAGGCGGTAACGAAACCACAAAGGACAGTACAGAGTCCGACACATGATCGGAAAATGGAGAAGGGAGGTAAAGCCTCATGGCAAACGGAAATTACACCTATGAACCCGGAAAAATTAAAGAGAATGGGAAGGACCGTATGCGGTTTGAGTTGGGAGATACGATGGTCGAAGGACGGTCTGACACATCTGCTTTGACGGACGAGGAGATTGAGGCTGCCTTCAATATGTATCCGGACAGTTGGAAGAGAGCGAAGTTGGCACTGCTTGAGAGCATCTGCCGGCGGTTTGCTTATGAGGTTGACACCAAGGAAGGACCGCTCTCTTTCTCACTGAGCCAGAGGGCAAAGATATGGCGGGATGATTATGAGAAGTTGAAGCAGGAGGTTGAACTGGAAAGCGCAACCGTTCCTGCTTCTGCGACTTCCGGAAATAAGAAACCGCCGTACTTCTACGCTGGCATGATGAAAAATCCGAGGACAGGAAGGAGGCCATACGAGAGGTGAGACGGTCATATATGTACCTGCGGCCAGGGAATCTGTATAAAGATTTCATCATCGAATCCCAGACAGAGAGTATAGGAAAGACCGGGAGGCCGGCCACTTCCTATTTGTCAAAGGGAGATCGGATGCTCCGTGGGGCGCTTGCAGAGGCCACGCCGAAACAGAAGATGGAATGGCAGCAGCTACAGCACCCGATCACCCACACGATTGTCCAGGATGGAAGACCAAGGGCAAAGCAGGAAGACAAGCTGATTTTCGGAAACCGTGTGTTCTTGATCCAGGGAGTAGACGAACCGGGGAGTATCGGGATATGCACGATTTACTATGTGGAAGAAAGGATGGATGTGAAATGAGGCTATGGATTGATACATCCGCACTCGGGAGCGCAGGAAGATCCGTCCAGGCAAAAGTCGGTGAGATGAAAGCTGATGTGAACCGGCAGGTGTTATCCAGAGGAACCAGGGCTGTGAATCAGCTGAGAAATGCGGAACTGGAAGTGTTGAGCGGTCAGCGTGGCGGTAGGGTGTACCGGAAACCGCATACGAAGAGCGCAACCTATACGGCATCTGCTCCCGGAGAGCCGCCGGCAAGACGAACCGGAAACCTCCGCCTACACTGGAACGGTGAAGTCAGAGGTGGATCAACTGGAGGCGGCGGGGCGAACCTCACGCTCTGCCTGGAAAGCGCCGAACATTATGCCGGGTATCTGGAAAACGGAACGAGCAAAATGGCGCCGAGACCGTTCAAGGACAGGATCACACAGAAGGCTCTTCCGCAAATTAAGGCTATTTTTAAAGAGCCGTATGTGTAGGAGGTAATGAACAGTGAGCTTACTTATAAGCGAAAATGGAAAAGTTTTTGATACGGAAGCAGTGAAGAAAGGCTTCCTTATCAGCGCCAAGCACAAAAGCTGGTCTGAACCGAAAAACGGAATTATCTCTTCTGTTTCTCCCGATGAACTGAGGGTGCTGTATTGTCCAGGCATTGCGAATGTCACCAGATTTTTCTTCATAGTAGCGTCTGAGGTGGAAGCCGGACAATGGGAACTGAGATGGTCTGAGGATATGACGGATATTGAAGAGTATAAGCCGGAGGAGGTACAGCAGAATGACGCTTGAAGAACTGATTTATCAGAGGTTCTCCACTTATGAGGCGTTCTCAGAAAAACTCACGACCTATGCGGGGCTGCCGGCGGCGTTCTATCAGAAGGCTCCGGATGATAAGCAGAAGGAGTGGGGAGAAGAACAATATCCACGGGTTGTCTATACGATTGATATGCAGGCAGATCAGGAAAGAAAAAGCGCCGGTGTGATGCAGGTTGATCTGTACTGTGATGAATCGAAGAGTATGCCGGAGGATATAGAGCCGTATATCCGGGAGTGCTTGAAGAATCTGATTGTAAAGCCAGATGGCAATTCGCATTACGCTTTCGCCTGGGCCAAGACAGAAATGTTTGATCTTATTCCAAGCGGAAGAGACAGAGGCGTAAGCGCCCGGATTATCGGTGCCACATTACGGTTTGATATTCTGGAATACAGTCACCAGGAAACCTCGAATCCCGATCCTGCCAAGGCAGTACAGAGATGGCTGAAACAGTTGGAGCCGTCAGCCCTGGTAATAGGTGAGGACAATATTGATATGTTTTACGAGCCGAGTGGAGTACGCCCGGCTTTTTATGTGCGTGTCGCAAGTTACAAGACAAACCGTGTAACGTATGCGATCACATGGCTGGACTGCGTATTGGCAGTCCATGTAATAGCGCCGGAACCGGAAATGAGAAACAGCTGGGTCAGATGGATTGCGGATCAGTTCAATATCTCCGGGGAGATCACCATGCTGGATGACAGCATCATGCTTCTCCATGAAGTGTCCGTTGATACATCGGCAGATTACCTGTCTAAAGGACAGATCACGGTAAAGGCAGAGTATTCAATGTCACGGCTCGGAGCGGAACCCCACCCTCTGGGCTACACAACGATTCAAGAATAGGAGGGACGCTGGAATGGCGAGGACAAAAAGCGCAGAAGCCGCAGTGCAGGAGAAATCCAGTGCAGAGGTAAAATCCTCCACTGAAGCTAAAGAAAACGGCGCAGTGGGCGGTAACGAAGCGAAAAGCAAGAAAGATACATCTACCTACACGGTAGAAGAATTTGTAAGAGCGGCCGATTCCGTATTCGGGAAACATTACAGCCCGGATATTATTCGTGCCGCTATGAAAGTAGCCGGGAAAGAGACGGCTACAAAAGCAGAGGCAAAGAAAATCATTTCTGAATTTGCAGAGAAGGAGGTTAAGTAGGAATGAGTGGATTTTTTACGGTTGGAGAAACCAAAGAACGTCCTGGCGTGTACAAACGGTACGAAAATGCCGGCGGTGTTGATACAGTCGGTGTAGCCGAAGATGTGGGCTGCGCTGTGGTATCTGGAAACTGGGGGCCGCTTAATACCCCTGTCAGGACAGACGCAAGCGTAGACATTTCAACAGTGATCGGAGACGGAAGCGGTGCAAAGGTAATTGCTGAAATGAGAGCCGGTGGACTGGACGAGATTATAGTTGTCAGAGTTGGTTCCGGCGGTACTCCTGCGAAAGTAACGCTCCAGGACACCACGGCAGATACAGCGGTTGACGTTGTAGACCTCACGGCACTGTATCCGGGAGACAGAGCGTTTTCCATTACCATCAAGGATTCCCTGGAAGATGAAACACTGAAACAGGCAATTCTGTATGAGGATACAAAGATCCTGGAATCCGTAACTTTTGAAGCTGGAGAGAGTGAGGTTGATGGTCTGGTAAACGCCCTGGCGAACAGTTCTTATGTGAAGGCAGAGAAAAAAGCTGCTGGTAACGGAACCCTGGCTGATGTGGCCCAGAAGAAATTTACAGCCGGAACAAACCCGACAGTGGACAATACGGCATATAGTGACGGATTCTCAGCCAGCGAAGCCGAAACATGGAACATGATCTGTGTTGATACGGAAGATACAGCCGTTCATGCTCTTCTCCATGCGTTCATCAGCAGGATTTATGAAGACGGCGCTTATCCGATGTGTGTTGTATCTGAAACGCATACGGTTGACCTGGAAGAAAGGATGGCACACGCAGCGGCCTTCAATGATGAAAAGGTTCATTATGTGCTGAACAGCTGGGTAGGCGCTGATGGAACTGTGTATGAAGGGTATATTGCGGCGGCCAGGATTGCCGGAGTGATTGCGGCGTCAGCGGCGAATGAATCTGTGACTCATACGGTTATTTCTGGAGCGACAACGCTGAACGAGGCACTGACCAACGCTCAGATCAAGAAAGCCCTGAAATCCGGATGTATCGTTCTTTCCCTCAGTAAGAGCAGACAGGTATGGATTGAAAAGGCAATCAATACTCTGGTAAATCTGGCAGCTAACCAGGATGCGGGATGGAAGAAAATCCGCAGGGTGAAGACCAGGTATGAACTGATGAACCGTATTGAAGGTACGGTAGAACCGATGATCGGAACTGTAGATAACGATGCTGACGGTCGAGCTGCTATTATCGCAGCGGCTCAGAGGGTTGTGGACGCTATGGCCGGAGAAAAGAAACTCCTCCCCGGAGGAACCGTAACAGAGGATGCGAACAACCCGGCAACGGGAGACAGCGCATGGTTCATTGTGGCCGTGGACGATCTGGACAGCATCGAAACAATTTACCTGACCTTCCGTTTCCGCTTTGCAGCTGATACGGAGGCAGAATAAGTAGAGAAAGGAGATAACAGAGAATGTCTATTATCAATACACAGGCGGTAGCGGACGCAAGAAAAGCCCGTACCGGAAAAGACGGCGCCCTTTACAACAGTAACGGAAAACTTCTGGCATCTGTGGAAACCTATCAGTCTCAGATGGCGGTGGCAAACCAGAAGTACCATCCGTTGGGAACGCCGAAAGAGTTTGAGGTGTTCGACTCCTATGGTCTGACGCTTACCTTTACGGAGTGCGTAGTCGAAGATGGTGAGTTCATTACAGATCTGCTGAATATGCAGAGTACCGGGGAAATGCCTGAGTGGAACTTCCAGGGTGTCCTGAAAGGTAGTAACGGTTCTGAGCAGCGGTATATCTACAACAACTGTATTCCTTCCGGAAACATTGATATTCAGAATATCGCTGTCGGCAGTGTAGTGAAGAGACAGTGGAGCCTGTTTGTAAATGGCGATGTGAAGCCGCAGGGTATGCTGAAAGCCTAAGATTTACATGAAGTGAATAAGGTGCTGTATCTGTGAAACGAAATTCATGGGTACAGCGCCGTTTTTGTATTTTAAGGAGGAAAATCACAATGAGCAAAGAAAATATTGTAGCTGAGAACGAGGAAGTAACCATGACGAAAGAGGAGAAAAACGCAGAGATCAGAAAGTATGAGAATGATATTCTGGCCGGCCTGTTGGAAGCTGCAAGTTACAAGACCGATGATGAAGATACTGTAAAAATCCAGATCAAGCGTCACGGCGCAATCGTCCTGGAGTTCAGAATCCGTCCTCTGAGTGAAGAGGAATACCAGACTTGCAAGCGTAAGAACACCAATTACAAGAGAAACCGCCAGCTGGGAACCAAAGTGGCTGAAAGTGTTGAGGCGGCAAGATACCGTTCTCAGCTGATTTATGAGGCTACCGTAGACGAAGACAGGGAGAAGATCTGGGATAACAAAGAGGCGTGGAAGCGTCTGAGCGTTCTGAACGGAATTGACCTGGTCGAAGTAGTTCTGAAGGCCGGAGAGAAAGATGCGATCCTGGAGAAGCTGGATGAAATCTCCGGTTATCAGCCGAGCGTTGAGGAAGTAGCAAAAAACTAATCAAAGCCGGCGGCAAAGGCACGCTGATGCACATTATCTTCCAGAGGCACCATTTACCGCCGGATGATTTTCTTCTGAAGCCGAAATGGGCGCAGGCTTTTATGTTGGAATCAATGAAGATTCAGCTGAGGGCCGAGGAGAAACGGCGGGAAGGTACTGAAGGAATAGAAGACGAAGAGGAAGGAGGCGAGTGATTTGGCAGAAACCGTAACCATAGAAATTCCTGTCAGTGTGAAGGATAATACCAGTTCCGGGCTGCAGTCCGCACAGAAAAATCTGTCCGGATTTGAAAAGGCAGCCCAGAAGACAGAACAGCAGTTGAATAAACTGGACAAGGCACATCATGTTCGCATTGATGCGAATGATACGGCCACGGATAAGATTGACCGTGTTACGGCGCGGGCAGAGAAGCTGGACGGCATCTCTCCTGATATAGATGTCGGAGTGAATAATTCAGCAAGCCAGACGCTCAACCAGGTATCAGATCAGGCTGAACAGCTGGACGGAGCCTCTGCAAATGTCGATGTAGGCGCAAATGATACAGCCACGCCGGTAATCAACGCCGCCGGAGATGCGGTCGAAAACTTTGACGGACAGTCCGGATCGGCCGAAATAGGAGCCGAAGACAATGCTTCTCCGATTATTGACAGCGCAAATGACAAGGGTGAGAAGTGGGATGGGTCTGTATTCAGTGCAACAATCAGCATAATAGATGGCGTCACAGCCCCGTTGCAGGGTATTTTCGATTTGTTACGAAATCCTATCCTGCAAGGGGCTTCTTTTCTAGGTGTAAGCGTGGGAGCGGCTGACACGGCCAATACCTACATGGATTTTGAAGCTACCATGAGCAAAGTTCAGGCGCTATCAAATGCTTCACAGCAGGATATGGAACGGCTGACCGAAACAGCGAAAGAAATGGGAGCCGTCACAAAGTATTCCGGAACGGAGTCAGCGGAAGCGTTTACCTATATGGCACAGGCCGGCTGGGATACCCGGTCCATGATTAGCGGTATCGGCGGCATCATGAGCCTGGCGGCTTCGGATGGAATTGAACTGGCACAGGCAACGGATATTGTAGCCAATGCCCTTACAGCGTTTGGTCTGACAGCGAGTGATACAGCCCGGTTTGCGGACGTTCTGGCGGTGGCTTCATCAGCTACCAATACGGACGTTGCCGGTCTGGGAGAGGCTTTCAAGTACGTTGCGCCCGTGGCGGGAGCCTTAAAGTACAACATCGAGGATGTGTCTATGGCTCTCGGACTTATGAGTAATAACGGCATTAAAGGATCAATGGCCGGCACAGCTTTAAAGACTTCATTGGCAAACCTGGCATCTCCTACAGACAGTATGGCGGCAGTCATGGACAAATATAATATCAGTCTGCTGGACGGAGAAGGAAACATGAAATCTCTGGGAGAAGTCATGGATAACCTTCGTAGTAGCTTGGGCGGTCTGGATGAAGCGGAGCAGACGGCGGCCGCATCTACACTGTTCGGTAAAGAGGCTATGGCCGGTATGCTGTCAATCATCAATACTTCTGAGAAAGATTACAGGTCTCTCGCAGAGCAGATTGAAAACTCGGCGGGGGCAGCTGACCGTATGGCTGAAACCATGCAGGACAACCTCGCAGGAACATTAGAGCAGCTGGGCGGCGCAGTGGAGACAGTACACCTGACACTCGGAGAGAGAATGGAACCGTACATTTCCGCTATTGCCGGCGGGCTTACGGACGCAATGCCTATGATTGAGGATATAGGTGTTGCGGCTTTTGACGTTCTGGATGCGAAATTCGCAGAAGTACAGCGGACGGTAGACTCCATGACACGATCCGAAGAATGGCAGAACGCTGATCTCTTCGGGAAAATTGATATTGCCTGGAACAAAATTATTGCAGAGCCGTTCATGGAGTGGGCGGGATCAGACGGCGTTAATTTAATGTCAAAAGGTCTTGGAAGCCTGTTTTCCAGTGCGGCGAAGATCCTTCCCGGTGGCGAAGAGGCAGGTCTGACAAGTTGGTTGAGTGCCGGAGTTATTGGAATGGGCGCATCGAAGATTATGAAAACGGGAAGCAACATTGTGCAGACACTAACCCCGATTGCGTCAAGGATAAAAGACATCGGTGCGGCGGCCAAGTCCGCCACCAGTGTAAGCGGATTTATCAGCAACATTGGGAGCATGGTTCCAGCCTCAGCAAAATTCGGTATCGCTGCTGCAACTGTTACGGCGGCTGTGGTGGCAATTACAACGGCGGTTCACAATTACACAGAGGCTCAGAAAGAAGCGAGTCTGAGTGAACATTTCGGAGATATTGCACTGTCCGCAAAAGAAGCGGAAGAGGTGGCCTCCGGAATTTTGAACGCAAAGTACCTGGTAAACGTGGATATGGAACTGGGGGCAATCGAAAAGGCTGACGATTTTGCGGCGGCCGCACAGGAAGCCCTGGAAGAAAATGAAGTTCTGATCTGGAAATCCAGCGTTGGCATCGAACTGACTGCGGACGAACAGCAGAGCTTCACGGACAATATTGATACCTTCGTGGAGTCGAAAATCTCCGAACTGGAGCAGAGGACCTATGCCGCACACCTTCAGGTAGAAACATTCCTGGGAGGTACGCAGGAAGGACAAACCTTGGCAGATTCCATTGAAGAGTGGGCCAGTGCAGACGAAATAGAACTTTCCGGACTTTCGGCAGATCTTCAAGCGGCGGTTGAAGCGGCTCTGGAAGATGGAATTATCAGCGTTGATGAAGCAAAAGCAGTAGCACAGCTTCAGAACAAGATGAACAGCATCACAAGCCGGTGGAAACAGGCCGAAGAGGAAGCGCAGATGGACTGGATCAACACGGAGTATGGCAATCTCAGTGGAAAAGAACTGACTGCAGATTCCTTCACATCGGTAGTGGAGGCGTTGGCAGACCAGAGACAGGCTGCATCTGAAACGGTGGAAGCCTCTGCAAAGGAATTTTACGCAACTCTGAACGCTATGGAAGAGGCCGGAAGACTGACGAGCGAAACTAATGCTCATTATAAGGAACTGGCGTCACAAGCTATCCGAAACCAGCAGGCTTCCGATCTTATGACCAGTCTGGAGTTTGAGACGAACACCATCAATGACACTTATGGAGATCTTCTTTCAAAAAACCAGGGAAAGACGCAAGATACAATGTCTGGAACCTTGGATGATCTGTCCAGATATGTACAGAATGGAGAAATGGCTTTCCTCATGGACGAACTCAGTTATGGATCGTCAAGGGCTCAGCAGGGAGGCGGTTGGGGATGGACTCAGAGCGGGGATCAGAACGCTTTGGAGGAAATCTGGAGCAGTATGAAGCCTGATGCAACCGCCATGACAGAAATGATTGACGAGTATGTGTCTATGGGCCAGGCCATTCCGAAACAGATTATGGACAGCTTTAATGAGGCTATGGAAATTGGTGCCGCATCCGGAGACTCGGACGCAGCATGGCAGGTATATGCTAACTCTATAGCACAGTCCGGAGATCAGGCATTGATAGACGCCATTAACGAGATGGATGCCAACGGACAGTTGAGCGATGAACTTAGTGAAGCCTGGAAACGTGCTACCGCAGAGGTAACTGATGAAGAACTGACCCTTGACGGGCTGAACGCAGAACTGGGCGAAGTTGATGTTGATTCTGAACAGGCAAGGGCAGCACTTTCAGAAGAGATCCAGGAGGTGCTGAACAACATTGAAGCCGGCGGCGATACAGTAGAAGTCACAGGATCAGAAGTTCTTGTAACTCTCGGAGAAGTCTCCGTAAATGAAGGAGACGCCCTGGAGCAGCTGGCTGAAGCCGTTGGAATGACGGTGGACGAACTGGCAGAGTACAACGGGATTGAGGCCGGGGAGGTAGATGTCGGAATGACAGTCAGAATCCCGACCGACCAGATCAATGTTGATACCGCAGAACTGAACGCCGCTGTTGATCAGACGGTAGCAGAGGCATCAGCGGTGGAACCGGCATCTGTAGATACATCAGCAGATGTTACGGTAGAAGCCAATACGGTAGATACCGGCCCGGTGGAAGAATCGGCACAGACAGCCTTAGACAGTGCGGAAGGTTCAACCTCCGCTACTATGTCGGCGGATGTGACGGTACAGGCTGGGGAAACCAATGTAGGCTCAGTGGTAGAATCCGTTCAGTCAGAACTGGACGGCTCTTTTGCATCGGCTCTTCCTGTCGGCGGTTCAGCAGATGTCACCCTGGATCAGACTAATAATTCCTCAGACGTTTACAGCCAGGTCGGAAGCGATCTGCGAGGAGCTATGAGCGCCGGGTACAGCGTCAGCACAAACGCAAGCATCCATGTGAACTATTCTATCGCAAACCCGTCAGCAAGCATCAGCTTTGGCGGTGGCGGTACTGGATCGGCAACGGTTACGGCATCCCTCAACGCAGCCGGCGGTGAAGTCGGACGCAACGGTCCGGAACTTTCCTGGGTCGGTGAGGAAGGTTTGGAATATATCATTCCTACCGTTCCGGGAAGGAGAACAAGGGGAATAGAACTCTGGAAAGCAGCCGGAAGAACTCTGGGAGTGCTTGACTCTGACGGGAACATTTCGGCACACGCAGCTGGAGGAATGGTCGGAAACGGCTTTGGTTATACCCCGGAGGACGCAGGGCAGATCACATGGGAGCCGGAAAATGAAGATGATGTAGTATGGAGCGTTATGGGCCGTTCCTCAAAAGGAGACAGCAGTAAGGAATCCTCAGAAGGGGAAGGAACTTCTGTTTCCGTGGAAGCGCCCAAAGACACCCAGGGAGAAGGCGGGAACACATTCACGATCAATGTGGATATGAGTCCTGTTTTCCGTATTGACGGAGACGATGTGGACGATGACCGGATCATGGAAGTTGTTCAGAGCCGAATCCGTGAAATGGCGGATGACCTGGGCGATGAAATTGCAGAGCGTATGAGCAAAATCTTTGCGAATATGCCGTTGGCAACGGAGGCGTAAGCGTATGGATATTTATTTAACTCCAGACGGGGGATCGCAGATCCGGTTTCCCATGATGCCTGAGAAGCTGACGATAGGGGCAGACGCAAAGTTTATGTCGTACAGCATTATTTCCCTGGGTGACGTAAAACTCCCCAGGGGAAAAGGCATTGAAGAGGTATCGTGGTCCGGCACGTTCCCCGGCGAATCAAGGAAAGGAGCGCCCTTCATAAAGGCGTTTACAAAACCGGACAGTCTGATTAAAAATTTGAGAAGCTACCGTGACAAGGGTACGAAATGCACCCTTCTGGTGACAGGAACCTGTATAAACTTGACAGTTTATATTTCCAAGTTCACCGGAAAGTATGTAGGAGCCGGAGACTTCCAGTACGAGATCGAGTTCATTGTGGCGCAGGAGATCAAAATATACACCACATCGGAGTTGAAGATCAGCACGCCGCAGGCTCCCAGACCGGCCCCCAAAAAGGAAACAAAAAAGACAGCGACAGAGAGCAAGACAAGAACCTATACTGTAAAATCCGGAGATTGCCTCTGGAGAATCGCACAGAAGTTTCTTGGCAGCGGCTCACGCTATACAGAAATCTACAATCTGAACAGAGATAAGATCAGCAATCCGAACCTGATTTATCCAGGCCAGGTGCTACGAATCCCGAACAGTTAAGGGGGTGTCTGTTTATGATTGAGATCAGTAAAGTGTCTTATGACGTGATTGTTGTCACGGAGAAAAATCTTCAGCTGAACATCACACAGGCCGTTGAGGATCTGGGATGGGAGGAGAATGAAGATGAACTGGCAATGAAGATCAATTTTGATATGTACAATGCCACTTATAACGGCAGTCTGCTATCGTCTCTGGTTAAACTGGGGGCGATAGTTGCCGTGAAGGGACATTGGGGCAGCGGGAGCGGAATTGTTGCCATGGGAAACATCATCGAATGTACACGGAAGAGTTCAAAGAGTGATGAAGTATTCGAGGTTGTCGCCTACGATAACCTGTATAACCTACAGAAAAGTTCTGACTGTGTGTACTTTGCCAAAGGAAAGCTGACGCAGAGCATATTGACTTCTATTCTGAAATCCTGGGGAATTACTCTTTCCAGTTACAACGGCCCGAAAATTGCTCATTCAAAAATCTTAGAGAAGAATAAGAGACTGGGAGATATTATCCGGGATGTGCTGGATGAGGCTAAGAAAAAAGGAGGCGCCGCCGCAATCCTGCGGAGTACAGAGACAAAAATCCAGGTGGTGAAGAAAGGCAGCAACACCACAATTTATGCTTTTCAGGGAGACAGTTCCACGGAGGCGAGTCACAAGTCCAGTATCGCAAATATCGTGACACGGGTTAAGGTAATCTCTTCCGAGGATTCCGACAGTGCTGCAAAGGTTGAGGCAACTGTTGACGGGAAGACAGAATACGGAGTGTTCCAAAAGATTGTCACAAAATCAAAGAGTGATGATTTATCGGAAGCAAAGAAAGAAGCAAATGAAATTCTGGACGAAGACGGCAGCCCAGAGGAAACCAGCCGGCTTATCGGGCCGGATGTTCCGCCGATCAGAAAGGGCGATCTGGTTTATGCAAAGGTAGGGGCGCTCAACGGGTTTTACCTGGCAAAGAGCGTTCAGCATAATGCAAAGTCCGGACGGATCACGATGGAGGTTGAGAAGTACGTTCCGAAAGCAGAGGTTGTTGAAGAGGAGCAAACATCAAAATCCTATAAGGTTGGAGATATTGTGAACTTTAAAGGCGGCAAACATTATGTGTCCTCTTATGCAGGAGCCAAAGGGTACAATGCACGGGCAGGAAAGGCAAGGATCACTCTTGGCCCGGACTGCAAAGCAAATGGCGGCGCTCACCCGTGGCATTTGATACACACAGACAGTTCATCCAATGTTTACGGCTGGGTTGACGAGGGCACATTTGAATAGCAGGAGGTGAGCATCGTGGGAAAGGCAGACGGAAATCCCGGACTCAGCAAACTGGCAAGAGTAATGTCTGGCCGGATGCGTGAGTTCTCAGAGCAGACCGCAGAAGACGTTACGCCGGATGTTGGAGTAATTAACGGGAATATGAGCCTGTCCACGAACCGGTTTTCTGTTGAAATCCCACAGGGAGAGTATTATATTGGCCGGTTGGTTTCGGGATTGCAAATTTCAGTATCCGGCGGAACACATGGAGGGCATGAGTCTGGGAATGGAGCGCACAGCCACATAGTTACTCTTCCGGGCCTGTCACCGGGAGACCACGTCCTGGTGGTATGGGTAAAAGATGAACCGGTTGTGGTGGACGTTTTAAGAAAATAGCGAGGAGGTGGTAAAAAATGCCAGAAAGACAGCTGTTTCCGGTGTTCGACCTTCCGGAGATACCGGATAACCCGGAATATGACGAGAGGTACAAATCCTCCGTCTTTTTTGATTTTGAAAAGGGAGATTTTGTGCGGGATGGAGCAAATAAGCTGGTTCCAGCAAACGGCAAGGAGGCGTACATCCAGTGGTGTCTGAAGGTGATAGCGACAGAGCGAGAAACCTGCCTTGCATACGGTTCCGATATTGGAACGGAGTTTGAAGAGATGGACGAATCGGACAGAGAGTCCACAGAGAGCGAGATAGAAAGAACAATCACGGAGACTTTGCTGGTACATCCGGCAACAGAGTATGTCCGTGATTTTTCATTTTCTCACGATCCCGGAGAGATCAGGGTTTCATTCCTGGTAAAAGGGTATCCGTGGGAAGATGAAGAACTTCTGGAGATCAAAATTTAGAGGAGGAGGTGAAGACAGTGCCAGAGATAGAGGAATTTACAGTACCGGATTTCCTTCAGGACTGTGATGCAGATACGATCCATAAGAAAATGTTGGATCAGCTGCCGGATGATATTGACAAGACAGAAGGTGGGTTCCCGTGGGATTTTACCAGACCTACAGCCTTAATAGCCGCAGAGCTACTGGAATTTTATATTCCAGAGGCGATAAAACTCATGTTCCCGCAGTGGAGCCACGGAGAGTATCTGGACCGGCTGGCTCAGATGGCAAGAGTCGAAAGGAAAGCCCCGAACTTTGCAACGGCTGAAATTGCCGTAGAGGGCGTTCCGGGAACTGTGATCCAGGTAGGATCGGTTTTCGCCACCCCAGAAACAGACAGCGCCGTGTCTATTGAATTTGCCGCTATTGAACAGTGCATCATCGGAGAAGACGGAAAAGGTAAAGTAGCGGTACAGGCGATGATCGCCGGCCGTGGATCAAATGTGAACGCAAATACTATCACAATGATGTCTGTTCCGATTGACGGAGTTACCACGGTGACAAATCCGGAACGGGCCAGCGGCGGTACGGAGGAAGAAACTGACGATGAACTCCGCCAGAGAATCCTAGAAGCAAACGATATGATGGATACGTCCTACATTGGAAACCATTCGGACTATAAGAGATGGGCCGAATCCGTACAGGGAATTGGAACGGCGATTGTTGTTCCTGAATGGGATGGTCCTGAGACAGTAAAAATTGTTGTGCTTGATGCCAATGGAGAGGCTGCCAACACGACTCTGCAGAAAGCCGTATATGACTACATCATGAGTCCGGACAGTCCGATTGACCGATTGGCGCCGCCGAATGTAATTCTCACGGTGTCGGCTCCGGAACTGGTCAACATCAGCTATGAAATCAAAGGCTTATCCCTGGAGGATGGATTCGAGGAGGAAAATGTTCTGGCAGAGTTTGAAAAGGCTCTGTCAAATTACTATAAGAGCATGGTGAGTACGGATGGAGAAGTGAAATATATCTGGGTTCATTCCACACTGACCAATACAGCCGGTGTAGAGGATTTTGAAGGACTGACCATGAACGGCGGAACTGACAATATCCCGATTGATATGGACGAGTATCCGTTCACAGAGAGCGTCACCACCGAGGAGGTGAGCTGATGGACTTAGAGAATTTCCCGACCAGGCCAACAGCCAGGGATATGATGAGCATGATTTCTCCCATTTACGAGAAATCATATGTGGCGAAATGGATCTTTGAGGTTATGAGCGTTCCGCTGACTTTAGCGCAGGACACTGTAGATGATCTGAGAAACCAGGCGTTCCCGGAGACGGCCACCTGGTCGCTTCCGTATTGGGAACAGAGTTATGGGATCGTCACGAATGAAGCGTTGAGCGTGGAGGAGCGCCGAAGTGCAATCACACGGAAGAGAAATTTCCGGAAGCCGATGAATCCGGCCAGAATCGAAATGCTGGTTGAAGAACTGTGCGGCCGAGAGTGTGAACTGGTTGAAAATGTGGAGCCTCACACCTTTGAGATTAAGCTGAGTCCTGGAGATAGCAGCGTGAGCCTAAAGCAGATCATTGACCTTATCAATGAGGTAAAGCAGGCTCAGAAGAGTTTCCGGATTGTGTTTGAGACTCCGGTATCTGTGCGGATCAGGGCGGAACCAAGATCAACGATATTCCCTTACCGGACTACAAGCCAGAACAGGAAAACAGGTCAGCATCCGGACCCGGTGATTATCACAGCCATCTATGACGCTGATCTGGAAGTCCATGCAGAAGGAGGGGGCAGAACCTTCGCTCATGTGGTGGCTGGTACACGTCCAGACATTGCAAATATAGGCGTTCTCCCTTCGTTACAGCTTCAGGCATCGACTTTAGGACAGGGAGTCACATTTCCCTACCCTATCACCGGAAAAGAGCCAGATGTGAGCAATCTGGGAGAGCCGGAATCCGGAGGCATTACCGCTTCGGTCGAGGGAAAAACAGCCAGTGTCGTATATAAGATATGCGGCTCAAAAAGAATGTAGGAAGGAGGAGATTCAGATATGCTGACAGCGGAGGCCATTAACGGCTTCAAAGAGTATGTGAAGAGAACGGTTGCTTATGCCAGGTACAAGGTCGGCAGCACTTATTATCAGACAAAACTCACGAAAGTCTACACAGACTCAAAAGGCAAGGTGGCAATCGAATTTCAGGCCGGCAATGAAGTATCCGGCAACATTACAGTGACAGAAGTACAGCTGTACAACACAAGCGGTAACTTATGGCTGAGTAAAACGGAGAACCTTCAGAGAAAATCCACGCAGGAGGCCATCTGGTATCGCTTTACTATTGATATTCAGGAAGTATAGGAAGGAGGCAGAAACCCATGTATGTACCTACATTGTGGGAGGATGAAGTTGTTGAGCATCCTTACCGGTACAAAGAGACACAGAACGATGACGGGAGCATAGAGCATGTTCCTGATCCGGGAGAGGTATTCAGCGAGGGAACGCCGCAGAGCGCAACCAATTTTAATCACCTGGAACGGTTCGGAACCTTTATGGCGATTGAGATGGCAAATGAAACTCTCCGGATGCTCATGAGTACGCGGCGGGAATTGCAGGGGATTGTCGGTGAGAAACTGGAGGTCACCCTTACAAATTCCCAGGACTACCCGTTCAATAATTCCGTGAAGTCTGTTCAGCTTCCGGAATCCAGAAACAACAAAGACTACACTATCGAGGCTGAGGTTGTGAGCAGGACCGGCGGCGCTGTTGGAGAAATTGTATTCAGCGATAAGCTGCTGAATGGTTTCAAAGTCGCTTATACGGGATCAGCTTCACAGGTGGTTCTGAATCTGTATGTGAGAGGAGGTATTTAATCGTGGCAAACGTAATTATTCCCAACGAGGAGAGACAGAGTGCCGTAGAGTATGTGGCGCAGAAATACGGCATTGATACCCGTGATCCTGCTATGAGGGAAGCGGCGGAGATTACAGCGGTGAGAAGCCAGGAGGCTGTCGAAAAAGCACAGAACAGAAGGAGGTATTTCTGATGAATGTAACACATCTGCCGGAGGACGGCACAAAATTTATCCCATACGAGGTTATGGGGAAGATCATCAGCTTTAATGATTCTGAGTTGATGTTTGACGTATCAAAAAAAGAAAGAGATTACGAGGTAGTCATTGATATTTGTCAGGACTACACAGGCGGCCTGGTAATGGGAGCATCCAGCGGTGAGAGATATGTGGCTCAGCTGATGATCCCGGCCAGAGAGTACATCGAAACCGAATCAGAGAATCCGGAATATGATCCGGAGGCAGAGGAAGGAACCGAATCTCCGACAATCACGAACAGGGAGCCGGTTCCTTTTGATATTGACAAATGCGAATTAAGACTGTGGGAAATGGAGGTTTAAGAGATGCCGAATTTTGATGATTTAAAATTAGCTGTTGAGGCGCTGTCTGGAGGGAAGAACACGGTTCTTCTGGATGATCGTGAAATGCCGTCTATTATGGTGCTGTTTCCGAGATTCAATATTGCAGATGTAATTGACGATGGCAGCCAGAATGTTCACCCTGGATTTTCGGTAAACGGAGCAGTGAAAGATATGTATGTTTCCAAGTTCCAGAATATCGTACTGAACGACAGAGCATATTCCCTGGCTCTGAAAGACCCGAAAACCTATGTTAATTTTGACCAGGCAAATACATACTGCCGCAACAAAGGAACTGGCTGGGGGCTGTTGCCGTATTCTCTTTGGAGCGCAATCGCCCTGTGGTGCAGGAAGAACGGCACGATGCCGAGAGGTAACAATAACTGGGGCAAGGATATTTCCTATCCCCACGAGAGAGGCGTACCGACATCCCATGAAAGTTCAGGGCATGAGAGTCATCCGAATGAGCCTGCCAGGTGCGCTACCGGTTCTGGTCCGGACACATGGAATCACAACTGGCTGCCGGACGGCATCGCTGATCTGAACGGTAATGTTTGGGAGTGGTGCGCCGGTATGAGATTGAATGGTGCCGAGATTCAGGTTATTCCATATGCAAACTGTATGATGGCTGACATCAGCATGGCCGCCGGCAGTTCGGAGTGGAAAGCAATCAAGGCAGATGGAACTCTGGTCGCTCCGGGATCTGCTGATACTTTGAAATGGGATTGGGTATCCAGTAAAATTCAGCTGACTAAAGGAGCTATTACATATACTACAGATACAGGTGTCGGAGGACAGTACAAGGATATGACGCTTGCGTCTGGACTGAGTGCAGCACCAGAACTGGCAAAGGCTCTTTTGCTGTACCCTGACGAGCCGGGCGGAGACTATGGCGGAGATTACCACTGGTTCAACCCCGTTGGCGAGCGTGTACCGTTTTGCGGTGGCGGCTGGTGCGGCACTTCGCGTGCGGGTGTCTTCTACGTGCACTTGCTCAACCCCCGGTCGAACTCCAGCGGCAACATCGGCTTCCGCTCCGCTTTCTGTGAACTGTAACACTGAGACACTGTTTGCTCTGCGGTAGCAGAGCGTGTTTGTAGCTTTCAAGGAGGAACAAAGTGGCACCTACGGAGAAAAATGAAACGGCAACAGGAGAGCAGCAAGTAGAGAACCTGAAAATCCAGATGAAAATTATTGATATGATAGAGTACGCTCTTCCGCTCATAGAAAGATGGTCGGTTCCGCACCAGAAATTACTGGGAGATAAAATTGCTCTCTGCATGGAAGAAATGCTGGAACTGGCGAATGAACTGGAGTGGGCGTACTCAAAGAAAACGCCGCATAAAAATCTGGATATGAAGAATAAAGCATTGCAGGATTTCATAACGCTTGCGTATCGGTTGAAATATCTGAAAGGCTCATCATCTCATGCAGAGTGGACACGGCGTTCCAAAGAGATCGGTAGTATGCTCGGCGGCTATAAGAAGTGGCTTTATGAGGATACGCCGCCCAAAAATAAGAAAGGTTATCAGCCCCGCTAAACAGGCGGGGCGTTTCCTTTGGGAATAGGCTATTGCGTGTACCGTTATGCGGTGGCAGCTGGAACAACACTTCCAATGCGGGTGTCTTCAACGTGAACTTGAACAACCCCCGGTCGAACTCCAACAGCAACATCGGCTTCCGCTCCGCTTTACTCTCATATGCCAGAGGCGGAATGTTCAAGGACCTTCCGACAGTGCGAGAGGATAAAGGAGTCTATTTCCGCTCCGGGCCAGATACGGCAGGAGAAAAAGGCTATGCTCCCGAAAGGTGGGTATGGCCGTCTCCGGGGAGACACACAAACCGGAGACAACTATGGAAGCCGCAAGTAGCCAAGGCGAAAGCTGCAACACATAGATTTTGAGGTATAAATGAAGATAAAGAATGTTTTTGATGTCATATTTTCCATGGACAATCTGTATATGGCCCTGGAAGATGCTTCAAAAGGCAGGAGATATAACAGGGATGTGCTGGTTTACAACCTGGACACCTGGGCTTTGCTGAATGAACTCCGCCAGGAGGTTCTGAGCGGCACTTATAAAATAGACCGGTATTTCATCTTTTATATTTTTGAGCCAAAGAAGAGGATGATAATGTCAATTTCATTCAGACATCGTATCATACAGTGGGCGATTTACCGGGTAATCAACCCTATGTTGGTGAAGGGATATATAGAAGATTCATATGGATGCATACCAGAAAGAGGCTCTCTCAGTGCAATGCAAAGATTGAAATATTGGATTGAGCAGGTGAACCGGAAAGAGAAACAGTGGTTTTATCTCAAGCTGGACATCAGCAAATATTTTTACAGAGTATCACATCGGGTACTGAAAAAGATTCTTGCGAAGAAAATTAAGGACAAAAGACTGCTGAATGTACTGTATGGAATCATAGACTGCGAACACACGCCCTTTGGCCTTCCGCCGGGTCGTTCTCCAGGCGATGTTCCTTTGGAAGAGCGGCTGTATGATGTTGGGATGCCAATAGGGAATCTATTGTCGCAGGTATTCGCCAATTTATATCTGGATGCGTTGGACCAGTTCTGCAAGAGGGTTCTTCGTATCCATTTTTATATCCGTTACATGGATGATGTAATTATCCTGAGTGACGATAAGGTACAGCTTCGGTACTGGAAAGACAGGATTGAAGCATTTCTTCTGGAAGAGTTGGAACTGAACTTGAATAAGAAAACCTGTATCCGGCCGATAAGCCAGGGCATAGAATTTGTGGGCTATCGGTTGTGGCCGAACCGTGTAGTGATCCGGAAAAGCACAAGCCTCCGGATCAAACGTGCGCTGCGGGGTATGCAGGTGAAATATTCCCGGTATGAAGTTACTTTCCAGGACGTAACAGAAACCCTTCAGAGTTATCTGGGGATGCTGGAACATTGCGACAGCGAACCTCTGGTGAAGAGTATTCTGGACAATTTGGTATTAACCCACGCAGATCAGACGGAGGAGGTGATTTATGAGCAGACAGGAGCTGCTTGAATTGCAGAACCAGATCATTGAGCGACAAAACGATGTGATCCGGAGGCTGATTGAGGAAATCAGCCATTACGAAAACTTCACAATGAGCAGTGAATTAAGGGAGTCCATGAACGAGGTGGATTCCCTTTTTAATCAGCTGTGAAAGAGGGTGAGGATGTGCGATTCATACGAGATAAACCGTAGATACGAGACAATTAAAATTTCAAAGAAAGGAAACAAAAAGGTGGATGCAGTTATTGAAACGTTTGGGAGCCTGGAGGTTACCACCGTAATTGTCTTCTGCGCTGCTCTGTTTGCCATCTGGAAGCTATACAGAAAGGCGAAAAAATACATCATAGAGCAGTACCAGAGGGAAGAGGAGAAGGACGCAAAAATTCAGAAGTGCCTGGATCAGATTGCCATGTATCCGAAGTGGAGACAGCAGAGTATAGAAATGCAGAAAAAATTCACGGAAGATATTAAGCATCTGACAGATACGCAAAAGGAGAACATCCGGAGAATGGAGGAGATTGAGAAAGCGAACCGCAAGAGAAAGAGAAATGAACTGAGAGAACGCTTGCTTCAGTCTTACAGATACTTCACTTCAAAAGAGAAAAATCCTTTGCTGGCATGGTCCGAGATGGAGTCAGATTCTTTTTGGAAAATCTTCAAAGATTACGAAGACCTGGACGGTGACGGTTATGTTCACTCTGAGGTACAGCCGGCCATGAACAGCCTTGAGGTTATCCCCATGCACGAGACAGAAAGAATCAGTGAACTGATGCAGAGCAGGAAATGACGGAGGTGCAATATGAAAAAGGACGAAAAAAATGAAGAAGCAAAGAAGTCCTCCAGAAAGTCAATCGGAACGATGAATGTGATCCTGATTGTTGTCGGGGTCTTTTTAGTTGCCTTCACGCTGAAAATGATCTCTTTGTTTGAGACATACGGCATGGTCCCGGATACGCTTGTGAACTGCGTGTTTGTTGCCCTGGCCGGCGAGTGCGGGATCATGGGGTGGATCAAAACTTCCAAAGAGAAAAATAAGGATCGGAGATGGCAGCTGGAGGACCGGAAGCAGGAACGGGAAAACCTTCTGCAAGATCAGAACAACTCAGGAGGAGACAATTTCCCGTTGGGATAACATGAGATAAGTCATTTGTGCGGCAGGGAAAAATTCCCTGTCTTATTTTTTGGAAGCGAGGTGCGTTGAAATGACAAATCAGGAATTTATTAAACAGATTGCGGGGTATGTGCAGAAGTACGCTCCGCAGTATGGAATCAAATGCTGCAGTGCGATCATCGCCCAGGCGATCAACGAAAGTGGCTGGGGAAAGAGCAAGCTGGCAGCACAGTATCATAATTACTTCGGCCTGAAATGCGGAACAAAGTGGACAGGCCCGTCTGTGAATCTGACCACCCAGGAAGAGTACCAGCCCGGAACACTTACCACGATCAAAGATAATTTCCGTGTTTACAGCAGCATGGAGGAAGGTGTCAAGGGATATTTTGAGTTTATCCAGCTTGACCGCTATAAGAATCTGAGGGGCATTACTGATCCGGAGAAATATTTGCAGACCATCAAAAATGATGGATACGCTACGAGTTCAACCTACGTCCAGAACAATATGGCTCTGGTAAAACAGTATAACCTGACACAGTACGATGGAAACAGTGGAGGAGGATCAAAAGTGGGAGTAACAGCACAGGACGTTTTAAATGTAATGAGATCATGGATTGGCTACAGCGAGGCCAACGGAAAATTTAAACAGATCATCGATCTTTACAACAGCCACAAGCCGCTGGCAAGAGGATACGCCGTAAAGTACACGGATGAATGGTGCGATACTACGGTATCAGCCGCCGGAATCAAGGCAGGAGCAGTTGATCTTATCGGAACGGAGTGCGGGTGTGAGGAGCATGTGAAAATCTTTAAACAGAAGGGAATCTGGATTGAGGATGGAACGATCACGCCGCAGCCCGGAGATATTATCCTGTTCAACTGGGATGACAATACACAGCCGAATGACGGGTATAGCGATCACATTGGCTTTGTTGAGAGCGTTTCTGGTCGGACAATCACAACGATTGAAGGAAATAAGAGTCAGGCAGTTGGCCGCCGGACACTTACAGTAGGAGCGGGAAATATCCGTGGATATGCAAGACCGAAATACAGCGGATCTTCCTCTGGTGGAGGAAGCACTTCGTCTTCCACATCTCCGAAGAAGTCTGTTTCCGAAATTGCAGATGAAGTGATTGCAGGAAAATGGGGTAATGGAGATGCCAGAAAGAACGCTATCACTGCAGCTGGCTACAATTACAGCGAGGTGCAGGCGGCAGTTAATGCGAAACTTTCCGGAAGCAGCACGACTACTTCTAAGAAATCCAATGCTGAAATTGCAAAGGAAGTAATCGCCGGGAAGTGGGGGAATGGAACTGACAGAAAGAAGAAACTTGAAGCGGCCGGCTATAATTACATGGCGATCCAGGCAGAGGTCAACAAGCAGCTTGGAAAAGCTGGATCGAGCGCTGGAACATCCGGAGGCTCTTCCAAACCGTCCTATTCTGCAGGTAAGACGTACACTCTCCTGGTGGACGCCGTGAGAGTACGGACCGGAGCCGGCACAAACAATTCAGTGAAGAGTTATTCCCAGCTGACGGCCAACGCAAGACAGAACGCCTACAGCAACGGCTGTCTAAAGAAAGGAACCAAAGTCACCTGCCAGGCGGTGAAAAATGTCGGCAACGATGTGTGGATCAAAATTCCGTCTGGATGGATTGCCGCATATTACGGCGGATCAAAATACGTTGGATAAGAGAAGGAGGAAGAAATTATACAGGATTTAATCAGTGATTTACTCGTAGCAGTTGTAACGGTATGCGTGCCTATCTTCACGGCATATATCGTGAAAGCAGTTCAGAAGGCTGGAAACAATGCGGCTGCTGACACGGAGAACATCAAAGTTCAGGGTTACATTGAAGAGATTACCGCTGCCATTACGCAGGCGGTAAGTGCTACCAGTCAGACTTATGTGGATGCGCTGAAGGAGAGCGGAGAATTTACACTGGAGGCGCAGAAAGAAGCCCTTCAGAAATCCATTGAGACGGCGAAAGCCATTCTCAGCCCGGCGGCTCTGGAATTTATTGACGATGTGTACGGTGACTTTGTTGATTATGTGACTCCGAAGATTGAGGCTGAGGTCCGGAAGCAGAAACTTGAAGTACCTGCGGAGGTCGTTTCTGAAATTGAGGTTCCGGACACGACCACTGTGGCGGCTTCTACTGCGGCGGCAACAGCGGCAACTATCGCCCAGACTGCAATCGGACAGATGAACGCCGAAGCGGTCAAAGCTGATTCGGCCGAAGATGAGGAGAAACTGGAATGATAACCGTACCAGAGGCAATCTCAAATCTCGCCCTGGTTCTCTTAGGGATTATCCTGAACGTGATCTGGGTAAAAGCCCTGGTCAGCTACGATCCGAAGGAACACGAAGGGGAAGAGGTTGAGTGGCCGTAAAAGACAGGTGAGTTTCCCTTTTGCTATGAGTAGAGGGGAGAGCCTGATCCGGGGCCAGAAAGGAGTGGAGCATGGAAATTATAATTGCGGTTCTTATCGTTGCTGCTCTGTCTGTCCTGGTCGTATGCTCCTGCGTCCGTGCAAAGGATGTCCTGGAGACGCCGGAGGATAGAGAACAGGAAGACCGGGAGCAAATTGAGTTTTTAAACGAATGGGCCAGGAAGAAAGGAAAATAGTCTTCTGAGGAATTTGGCCTAGCAAGGAATAAAAGCATGTCACATGGACTCGTTGGGAAACCGGCGGGTCCTTTTTTATTGCCCGAAATGCGGAGCAAGTCAGCAGAAAAAATCAATATACAAAATTACCAAAATTAAGTGGGGATTTTTGACGAAATGTGCCTGACCAACGATAGAGATTTTTAGATATTAATATATGCCTAAAAGCTAAAAGCCGGTATAGAGCCGTGTACGAGGGTGTAGACCCATATGCTCTTTTTGAAAGAAAATGTCTGGTAGTGGATAGGCGGTTATGATATAATGCTTCTGTTGCCACCTCCTATACTGGCACGGAAGGGAGGTGTGTCCAATATGGATATAATTGCTTCTCTTATTGTCGCTGTTGCGGCAGGTGTGATTTGCCATCTCATCTGCAAATGGCTGGACGGTGACAAGTAACTGGCAACCAGCCTATGGGGTTAAGCCTTCCCATTGCCAAAAGTAGGAATAGAAAACCCCGGAGATGCCGCTCCGGGGTTTTTGCTGATGTCCAACATGGAAACATCGCTTCTCTTTGCCTACTGGCATTATAGCATATGCAGATCTGAAATGCAATATTCGTGAAAATGTTCTCAGCATGGCAAGGATAGTTGACAAATGCGAATTATCCACAATATCCACATGGAAAAGTGAATAACTCGCAGATACGAATATGCTTAATTTACAAGGAATACAGGATGTTTTAAGGGGAAAACCTGTGACATTGTCACATTAGTGTCACAAACGGTCACAAACTTCTTTATCTATATCTTTCTCTATATCTTACTCTTTCTATTTTTCTATATCTTCAATCTGGTATCTAAGAGATACACCCCCCATAATTTGTAAGTGCGAATGAAAAACACAAAATAATTTTAATATTGAGAAGTAAAACACTTGACAAATACGCAAGTACGAAGTATAATATACACATAATCAAACAACACTTAAACCTCAAAGGTTTATTTTTTTACCCGGACGGTTCGCAAGTGCGAAGTTGATTAAATCCAAAGAAAGGAGGACGGCCAGTGTGGGAAAGAAAAAGAAGAAACCAGACGAGACAGAAAAAGAACTGCTCGACCGGAAACGAATCAAATTTCAGATTTATGAGAGCCTCGCAAGCATCATATTAACCATAGTGACAATGATTTTAGCAATCGTCACGGCGGTTCTGAATTGGATCGAGTAACCGATGAACAGTTCCTTGGAACCGGCAGGGAGGAAACTCCCTCCGGTACTCCAAGTCTATCATAAAGGAGTTGGGAAAGCAATGAGAAAAGCAAGGAGAATTTTGACGGCGTTGCTGATCGTGAATTTCTTCTGCGGGATGCAGGCCGGCATGAAAGCCGAGAATTTGATTTTGATTCTGATAAATGGAGTAGTGGTATTGGCAATGATTGCCAGAGAGGAGAAATAATATGGCAACAAAAGAGCAGGAAAGAAAAGCGTTGGCTCAGATCAGAAAAATCGTTGATGGACTGGGAGAAGACAGTTACGTTGGAATGGCATTTGAAGGATGCTATGAGATAGCAGAGGAGAATATAAATAACGACTTTGGATGCAGCATGAAGCAGAGATGGGAGTCGGCAGAGAATGAAGCTGATCACTTCCGGCAGTTGGCAGGACAGCTCAGAACGGAATTAGATGGGTGCGAGAAAAAAGCTGAGATGTACAGAAAAAGAGCTATGACTGCTGATGAAATGGCAGGTGTTACAGCGTTGATCGAACTGAGATACACGGAATTGAAAAATGCAGTAAAATCCGCAGCGGAAGACATAGTAACTTACGCAGATCAGCCGAAAAGTAACGAGTTCCAGAGTGCGGTAGCAATACACAGGAACACAAGCGGATCGCTAGAAAAACTTCAGATGCTCAGAGAAAGAGTCAGCGAGATGCGGAACGCATAGAACGAAAGCCCGCCCCGGAGGTTACGAGGGCAGAGAGGACGAAAATGACAATTCTTCAGAAAGAGATAAATAATCGGAGCGATGCCATAAACAGAATGGGTTATTTGGCGGCGGCCGGCCTGGTTACTATTACCGCAGACAACGAAAGTGTTTTCCAGACGGCTATGGCAGTGATGATTGAGGAAAATGGGCAGAACCGGAGACAGCAGGGGAAAGTATTCAAACAGATGTCGTGGCTGGAAAAGAAGTGAGGTAGGTAACATGGTACAGAAATCGGCTCAGAATGAGGAGAAAAGAAAACAGGTGAAGAAACCCTGCATAGGGTGTGTTTATTACGATGCCTGCGGCAGTAACACACGCACAGAGCCATGTGAGGGCAGAGTTACCAAGAGGGAAAGGGGAAGAAAGGAATGAAATACTCCAAAATGACAGATGAAGAACTGTTGAAACTCCAGATGGCCTTTATAGCAAGAGGAAATTTCAATGCAGCTACAGAGATTTCAGAATTTAGAGAAGTTTTCGGGAAGACGGTTGAAGTTGTAAAAGGGCGGAAGGTTCCAAAAGGCACGACCGGTAAATGTTTTTGGGTAAAGCGGTATGATTACTCTCGTTACGGAGATCCGTGGGGAATATACAGCAACACAAGGGTTGGCATCAGGACGCCGGACGGAGAAGTCTTTTTTACTTCATTCGACAATGTGATTATCAAGGAGAAAGAATATGCGTAGATATTACAGTACACAGCGCCCGGTTCTTCCGGGCAGCTTCCCGGAGAAAGATAAGGTGGAGCGGATCTGGAATTTCAACCATAAGACGTTCTGTGAAGAGATAGGCGAGGAAGCCTGGGGTTTCATAGAGTATTCTGAGTCACTGACAAAGGATCAGGCAGACGCTTATGAACTGACACTGGCCGGAATGAAAACTTTCTGGTGCGTGACAACCAGTGTGTATGACAATGGGAAGGTGAGAGCGGCGATCACAAATTGCATCCAGGCAGTGAAAAAGCCGGAAAACGAGTCAAAGGAACTGAGAAATAAGGATGTTTACCATGACTGGTTCGGCAGCAAAGAAGAGGCGGATCGGTTTGTGGAGGACGCAAAGAACGCATGAGAGGAGGCAAGAGACGTGGTAACAATCATTAAGGAAGCCCACACAGAGTATTCGGAGGAGTTGAATCTGGAATACCGGTACAGGGATGATCCGGAGGCGGGATTTTCGTTTCCCTGGAAAGACGGAAAGGTGCAGCTGAATCCTCTTTCGGAGAAGAATTACAAGTGGTGTCAGGAACATCCGGAAGAGGTTGAGTGCCTGGGCGTTGTAGAAAGGAAAAGTTCATGCAGAGTGCCGGCTCTGGCGAAGTGTGAGTGCGGAATGGAATTTCATCTCAACGGACACTATTACGGATGTACTCAGTGTCCGGGGTGTTTTCAATGGTACGCTATGAACGGATATGAGGTAACTTCCCCAGATCAGTGGGAAGAGGAATTGGAGGAGGATTAGACCATGAAAGCAGCAGAAAGAAAAATGGAAGAAGAATTGATGGTGTTGACGTTGGAAGTAATCGAAAAGACAGGGAGCTACATTAGTTTCCAGATCAGTGATTACGGACCGTTCATCCATATATGTTCGATGGAAAATGGTTTCCGAGAAAATAGTGATTTTGATGGATGGTTTACGATACCGTATTCGGTTGACAAAATTACTCAGGAAATGCAGGAAGAGGCATATACACAGGCGAAAAGTTATCTGGAAAATTTAATCCGGAAAGCGGAAATGACAGGAGTAGCCTAAAGCGGCGTAACAGGGGAGAATATAGGAGGGCAAGATAGAAATGAGACTTTCATACAACAAGCACACGGAGAATCTGATTGAGATTTCGATGGCTTTCAATGGAATCTGGGAGAGAAATTCCCAGGTCAGAAATGCAGATATAGAGAGCGCAGAATGGAAGCAGTATTTCATTGATTGGGCGAATGAATTTGAGAGGAAGTACAAGTATGAGGACTGGAGAAACGGCGATTACTTCACAACGATTGCGGAGTTCACCAAAAAGAAGATTTCCGGTCTGATTGGAAGGAGGGTTATTTGGAATGTATGAGACGGTAGGTAAGTATATCCCGGAGTCCAGGGATCAGCCAGAGGTAATTAAGAGAGAGTATTACGGGCAGGGGATGATTTATAAGAACTGGGAGGCATATGAGAACGATCCTTCTGCAGTCTGCTACATCCCGGAACTGTCGGATTCAAAGTACACCAGGAAGGAATTTCAAGAGATTTGCAACGGTAACGAGGAACTGGCAAAAGAGTTATTTCTTTCGGTGGACTGGCAGCATCCGGAGACGCTCATGGAAGACTGGAGGGTTGCCGGAGAAATCGGAACCTGCGAAAAGTGCGGTTGGATATTTAATTGCTATGACGAAAAGAATTGTCCGAAATGCGGTGAAGAATGGGAAGGAGAAAACGGATGATTAAAGTACTTTACGAGGAATATTACAACGATTATATCAGAAAGAACCATGTAAAGACCTTTTCAGATCTGACAGAGTTGGAGGAATGGATATTTGGACAGATGATGAGAGACACAAGCGAAGATTTTGCTATGTTCTTTCCTACTCCAGAAATACTGAAACGGATTTGCTCTGATGGGCCTGGAAGAATAGAGTTTAAGCCCCAGTACGGAGGACCTGATTTTTGGATACATAAAATAGAAAATTACGATGGGATCATTTTCTCTGATGGAATTTACACATCAAGAAAGAAACACTGGAGCAAAGAGATTAAAGAATGGCTCATACATTGCGATAAAAGAAAGCAATCACCGAAGTATTTATTTGTAGAGTAAACAAGGAAAAAGGAGATTGAGATGGATCAAAAGATGGAATTAGATCAGAAGCATATTGACATACTGGAAAGCCTGGATTGGAGCATCAGCAGCTACACAGGCGATGGCCGGGTAGAACTTGAAAAGTATTCGCCGGCAGGAGAAGATTTTATTATCTGCGTTGACGTGGATGATTTCCCAAAGTCGGTATTTGAATATGCAGAGAACTTCGATGTTGATGAACATATCGCCATGTGGATTGAGGGAAAAGAAAATGGAACCGCCGGCGTACCGTCAACAAGAGAATTAGTACAAGATGCGGAAGAGATTGAAAAGATGCTTCAGGAACTTTCGGACGCCCTCAATAATCCGGAAACACCCAACAAGACCACCTGCGATGTAGAAGAAAATAAGTGGAACTGTGAGGTAAACCTGAATGTCATTGTGACCGAAGAAGATATTGACGATATTATGGTGTCGGCTCTGGAAGGGGGAATAACCTACTGGTGCCGGGAAGCGGAAGTGATCGGGGAACGCCTGGGAGAAGGATGGGGGCATGAGCAGATTGCAAGAGGAGGAATCCTCAGATTATACGATGCGGAAGATGGAGGGAATTACGATCTGAACAGAGAAAAATTCCTGGCCGGTCTGAAAAAATATTTAGAGCATCCGCTTTATGACGGAACGATTTTGAGAGGAATCCATGAAGACAGGATGGAACTAGACTGCGGGATGATAGATGCGCTGGCTGCCGATCAGATTATCCAGTACGCACTGTTCGGAGAAATTATGTATGCGTAGGAGGGGCAATGATGCGAAGAAACTATTATCCTTGGTACACAGAAAATTGGTATGACGAGGATCTGGAAAAAGTCTTGGAAGATGAAGATATTCCTGTAAATTCTGAAAATATTGAACGGCTCAAAAAGGCTTGTAAAGGAATATTCGATGATAAATCCGGGCGATTTGAAACACTGGCCTGTAAAGCCAGAGAGATTTTTGGAGAGGAGAAGCAGGAATGAATACAAGAATTTCGTATTTGTACAGAGATGCCAGCAATTACAAGAAGCATAATGAGGTTGTTGTAGAAGGAGTATTCACGGACGATCAGATCAGAACAATCATTAGCTGTTTAAATGATGGAGAGTATTTTATACCACGGCAGATTGGATTTCCGGAGGTAAGGTTTGGAGAGATTACGGAAGACGATCACTGTTGGTTTGAACTCTGTGAGGAGGATTTTGAAGAGGTAGAACTGGGATCTACAATCAATCTTTTGCCGGATGAAATTGTAAGGAGGTTTGAGAGTGCAAAAGGAAGATGGGATGATACTAAACCGATTGGAGGTATGGGAGTGTGAAAGGCGTGGTAACAAAACACGAGGATATATGTTGTATCTGCGGAAGGACAGCGGAGGCTGAACACCACTTAGTGTTTGGAACTGCCGGCCGAATGTTGTCCGAGAAAGACGGGCTAAAAATTCCGATCTGCAATAATTGTCACAATATGGGAAGGGCTGTGATGACGATTCATGGAAATCCGATGGCAGAGAAGCTGTCAAAAATTATTGGACAACTGGCCTGGGAGAGAAAATACATACTAGATCGATCCGATAATCCGAAGTTAGATACGGAAAGCAGAGAGAATTTTCGGAAGCGGTATGGAAGATCATACCTGTGAGGTGAAAAATGTTTGTATATTACGAAGAGGGTAAACCGAAGCGGTATTCCATGAGAAAAATATTCCAGTTCTTCTGTAAGCAAGTCGGAAAGGAACAGAAGGATCAGGGAACGGACTTCGCTTCATGGCTTTCGGAAATGGAGAAAATGCAAATTCTGATCAGAGAGGAGGAAAGATAGATGGTTTTGGTTCGCTGTAATAAGTGCGGATGGATAGGAAAAGACGAGGAATTAGGACTTTATTATAGAGATGATATTGAGTATTGCCCTAAGTGTAAAAGCACCGAGGCACTGATGGACCTGGAAGCAGGCTGCAGCTTTGATGAAAAAGAAATGAAAAAGTTGTGGGAACTGCTGGGGGAGGTGTCGGTGAATGATGATGACGAGATAGAGGAAGAATTTTTGGGATTCCCGGAAGGAACACACAAAGAAGAGGTATGGCACTGGTTTGATGAATTATATCCGGCTGGAGTATGCCGGCTGATTATGGGAGGAAAGTAACAGATGGCAAAGACGGTAAAAATTACAACTGATAATAGAATTTCAATAGTTGATATTCCGTGGACAGCGGAAGGAAAAGAGAAAGAGATATGTGCTGACTGCGTGGAGACGGTAAAAACTCAGATTATGTATAACCTGTTTCACGATACTGTGGTGATGATTGTGGATGAGTCTGGAATTATAAATGGCCGACCGCTGAATTTGTCTGGATCATATCTGTATGGCACGCAGTATCACGGGGCGCCGATTGTAGGTGATATTCTTTTTGGATTGCAGAGAGGACCAGAGATCCTTCCACCGGAGAATCCGGAAGTAATTATGCACCTGCTGATGGCAAAAATTCCGGAATTGCAGGAAGAAATGAGGTGATTCGCATTAAGAGAGAAAAAATAATTGAGCAGTTGGAGAGCTTGGCTGAACATTGTGAGAGCATGATTGAGAAAGACGATCCAGAAAGTCTCTGGATTGAAGACAGCATAGCACTCAGAGAATCTTCAGAACTTTTCCGAGGAGAAGTAATGGGAGATGGTGCTGCTGATCTGATAAAAAATGCCATAGAGAAAGAAGGAGTCAATCAGAAGATCCTGGCAGAGAGAACAGGAATTACCAGACAGAATGTAAGCCAGATGCTCAACCGTGGAAAAAATTGTATGAGGTATGACAGCTTTGAGAAACTTGCAAAGGCTCTCGGATACGAAGTGATTCTTAGAAAAAATTCGTTATTTGAGAAGTAAAACACTTGACAAATACGCAAGTACGAAGTATAATATATACATAATCAAACAACAAATAAAACCACGGAGGTAAGAAAAATGTTAGAAATGAATTTGGTTAGAACAAAAGAAGAAGAAAATCGTAAATATGAAGTATATGAGATTGAAGGATACAGTGTATACGTTACAATTTATGGCGATGGAGAGAAAAGAATTTCTGTATCAACAAACATAGGAGCTGATGAATATACACCGGACATCTACTTTGAAGACGGAGAATTTGGCAGCAAAGAAAAGAAGTTCAAAATCCAGACAACATCCTACGGAGCGCTTGATATAAAGGAAATTGAAAAGTTTACGGAAGCATATAAAAAAGCTGTAGAAGTAGTCAATGTTCTTACAAAAGAGTTCATAGCATAAAGGAGTAGAAGTCATGTATAACGTAAATGATTACAGAGAAGCGCTTCAGAGGAGAGAAGATTTTGATTTCGGTTCCGAAGAATGGAATCTGGCTCAGGCAAAAGTCCAGGCGATTGTTACAGCTATGGTAGCGTCCGGGAATAGATATATGGTGCAGGAAGTGGTGGACGAACTTTACAGCCTGAATGATTGTGGACTTGAGATTAGTCATCATGCAGTACAGTTTGATCTTTGGGTGTTAGAAAGCAACGGATACATTAAAGAAGCGAAAACAGTAAGAGCGCTTGGATGGAACTAGGCTTATTTTTTTACCCTGGAAGTTCGCAAGTGCGAATTTAAAAAGACGAATAGATTTGCAGGTGAGAAGAAAAGGAGGAGCCATGAAGGAAATATTGAAAAAACTCAGAGACAGAGAGGCTGCGCTGGAGATGTATGAAGAGGCGGTAGACTACTGGCTCAATATTCCGGAACCTAATCAGAAGAAGGTGGACTACTATGAGGGGCTGGCAGATGATACATACGAGGAAGTTTATAACCTCTTCCAGCAGGCGGCTGACAGGATTGTAAGTATCACGTCCGGCCAGATCGACAAGATCACAGCAATGAGACTGATGCGGGTTAAGAGAGATGTTGTAGAGAGATTATTTGGATAGGCAGGTGATGAAGTTGGCATATCAGAGAAAAACCAGAGATCGTTGGGATATTGAGACGAATTACGGTTACGGATGGGAAGTCGAGAACAGCGAGTATAACAGGGTGGACGCAAAGCGGTCGCTCCGGGAATACAGAGAGAATTTGGAGGCATATGGAAAGTGTACTGTTCGCATGGTAAAGCGCAGAGAAAGACTGGAAGAGTCGGCGTAGAGAGGAGTGGACAGTGTGACGTTTGAAGAACTGAAACAGAGCGATATACGCATACAACCTGGGGAGATTCAGAAATATGCAGAGGAGTTTATGAAGCCGGAGGAAATAGATCACCACGGATGTTCTTCCGATCCTGCGATATTCCACGATCTTTATTTAAAGGTGACGCCGGTTTCTGAACTCCTGGTTTCAAAGCTGACATCACATTCGCTTTTGAAATCTTTCAGGTCGAATATTGATGGGAAATGGTGGTATGAGTTGCCATTTTGCTACACAGAGAAAGGAGAAAACAATGGGAAATAGTTATATGGAAATGAAAAAGAGACACCAGAAAGAAGTAGATGCTTTTCCGCTTGGATTCGCATTTGGACAGCAGCAGTTTGGTGAAATGATGAAAAAATGGGGGTTAAATCCTGAAACTGATAAAGGGAAGATAGTCAGCATTGGAGCCGGCGGATATGTCCAGAAAAAGGATCTGGAAGATCTGAGAAAAATGTTTGCCAGACACAGGAAAGAAAGGAAAGACGCAATTACGGCAGATGAAACAGGAGAGGGATTTGTATATCAGATGTTTCGTAATGAGTTGGCAAATCACGAGTACGGATGGACTGGTGATCCGGAAGAAACTTTGGATGCGCTTGGACTGACATGGGAGGAAGTGCAGAATAGTGAAAAACTTCTTAAAGGGTTTGAAAAAGCCTCAAATGATGTTATGGGAGGAAGTTTATGACATTAGGAACAGCGGCCGCTGGCATTGTAACACCTGGCGGTGGAACATACAATATCGGATTCAATGATGGAGATGAAACACAGCTTGACGCATACGATATGGCTGAACTGTTGGACTTGTGGATTGACTTCTGTGCAGAAAATGGATTCGACACTGCAAGCGTTGATTATGTAGAAAAGGTGGATGCGTAATGGAGTTGCTTTCCAGAGCCATAGCAAAAGAATATCAGAAAGCGGTCAGTACGCTTGCAGATGAAGGGATTCAGGATATAGGACAGAGGAGAACATTAAGAATTGAACTCCAGAAAAGGTGCGGGCTGACTGAACTGGAAGCGGTCAATGTGATAAACGGACATCATGTGCAGGACTACATCGCAAAATATGAAAGGAAGCGTGAAGAGGATGAAAGAAAACAGAGAGATCAAGACAATGGAAGGATGGACGAAGGCGGCAGACGAAAGCGAGAATCCCATGAATTTTGACTGGGATGATTACGCAAACCCCGGTGATCTGGTGGATGAAGGAGTATATGACAACTTCCTGGATGCTCTTCCACCGAGAAGCTTGGGATTCGGCTATCTCCAGATGGGCGAACCTCACAGCACAAGAATGAATCCAAAGGCTGGAAAATATGAAATGACCTATCTGACATTTAGCAGAGTGGAGAAAGGGATTTACCGGTACTGCGGCCATTGCTTTGCAGGCCAGACAGAGCACATCGCTTGATGGAGGTGAGTGAGATGAAAGCAGAGTATGTTTCCTGCTGTATTCTGAACGGAAAAGAGTATGTGGCATTTAAGGACGAACACTGCGGTCCGGGAGAAATGAAAATCACTGATGGATTCCACGATAAGAGAGTTCAGATCGGAGATAAGCGGAAAATGAATGGGGCTATGTTTGTTGGTTTGGAAGCAATCAATGTGAGAAGAATTATCAAAAGGATGCGTGGAACACGGCGCTGGCATCCTTTATTACAGGTGTTAAGGGAGGCGGAATTGGGATGAAAGAAGAATTGATGTTAAATATGACACCGGAAGAAACGAATAAGATTGCCGAGATTATCCGAAAGATTGCCACGGGCGGTGAAGAACGCCCGCAGGAAAAGCCGGAGCCTATATCCAGTTGGGAAATGTCAAAGATCTTCCAGTGCCAGCATATGAGAATTTTCAACCAGATTTCAAGGTTTCTGGGTGTGGAAGCGACGGAAGAAGAGAAGAAAGAGTTCACATCAGCAAAAAGACCGTTCAACGGAGGACGGCAGACGCATCCGATTTGGTTGCTCACAGAAAAAGGCTGTCAGCTTTATATAGACCGGATGTGCCAAGAGGAAAGAAGAAGTAAAGCATTTATTCAAGGTTTAGAGAACTTCAAGAAAGAGATCAGAAAACGGTTCCACGGCGAAAGAGAACCGGAGGAAATGATTCTGATGAACGGTCGATCCAGGACAGAGTGTGGGTACATAAAAAATCTGTTTGATAAATTTGTCACTGGACCGGCCATTGAAAACCGGGAGATTGAGGAACTGAGTCAGAAATATGAAGAATTTTACCGTGTTCTCAGAAATGCAGGAATGGCCGCTTCGGAGAATAGTCAGTTAGAAGATGCCATGATGGGAGTGGCAATGGAAGCAGAGATGCAGGGATTCATTTACGGATTCAAGGTATTCGAGGTGTTATTAAATAAATCGCTGGTTGCGGCGTAGAAAGGAATTTAAGATGGCAGATGTTAAAGTGGTAAAAATCAAAAATGAGTGTGAAGAGAAACTGTCTTTGGAAATTAACGGAACAGAGTATGTGAATGAAGGGATGATTACGGCTCTGTTCTGTGAGAATGGCAGGAAAGAGGAAGGAAAGGAATTGAAACTTGTAAGTGTTCCGAGTAGTGATCCGGAGATTGAGCATGATGTTGTAGCGATTTATGATGACGCCGGCATACCTTCCATTATGCACAGATTCCGGAAAACAAGTAACAAGGAACTGTTCGGAGGCAGCGACAAAATCCATGCAGCGTTCATTATCGGGGAAGAAGAGTACGATGAAATATTCATTTCTGTCTACGAAAACTGTGAGATCAATGGAAAGCCGTACAGTCTCCCGATGCAGAAACCGTGGACAAATATCACCAATGACGAGGCGGCCGAAGCCTGTTTCTCTAAAGGGGAAGGGTGGCATATGATGACGAGATCGGAGTGGGGATTGCTGGCAAACCTCAGCAAAAAGAATGGCACACTTCCACACGGAAACACGAATTACGGCAAATATCACGCCGATCTGGAAGAAAAAGGCGTGATGGCGGATAACTGTATCACCCTTACTGGATCTGGGCCGGCCACATGGACACACGATCACACGCCGGAAGGAGTACATGATCTCTGCGGTAATGTTTGGGAAATGGTTCGTGGATTGCGGGTAAAAAACGGAAGGCTCCAGATGGCAAAAAATAATGATGCAGCTATGAAGATTGATCTCACTGCAGAAGGTGATGATTGGCAGGATATTCTGGATGATTCCGGGAAACCGGTGCGGGTATCGTATGAAGATACGTTGGTGTTCACTACCAGAGAGGATATTCGCCAAGATTACGGCGGTGATACATGGGAAGATGTCAGAATGGAATGTGAGGGTGAGACACTGAAAGAACTTGCTCTGTATGCTGGAGAGCCGGAAACCTACTGTTACATTGACTGTACGGACGGAGAATATTTGCCGTTCTGCGGTGGCAGCTGGAACTACACTTCCCGTGCGGGTGTCTTCTACGTGCACTTGGGCAACCCCCGGTCGGACTCCTACAGCGGCCTCGGCTTCCGCTCCGCTTATTACAGGAAACGGAAAAACTGATTGCCGCCTGGTAAGGCGGCGGATAATCGGATAACGATATAAGAGAAAGGGGAACAAAGATGGTACAGGAAATTGAAATTTCAAAACTGAGAGTACATCCGAAAAATGTGCGGAAAACATATACAAATATCGATGAACTGGCAGACAGCATGAAGACACAGGGAATCCTTCAGAATTTGACGGTAGTGAAAAATCCGGAGGAAGAGGGAACATACTGGGTGGTTATTGGAAACCGGAGACTTACGGCCGCTATTAAGGCGGGGCTGAAAACAGCGCCCTGCCAGATTGCAGAGATGGACGAGAAAGACCAGGCGGCAACAATGCTTCTGGAGAATATGCAGAGAAGTGATCTCACAATTTATGAGCAGGCCCAGGGAATCCAGATGGTTCTTGATCTGGGAGAAACAGAGGACAGCCTGGCTGAGAAGACCGGATTCAGCAAAAGCACGATCCGGCATCGGTCCAACATCGCAAAGCTGGATCAGAAAGTCCTTCAAGAAAAGGAACAGGACGAAGGGTTTCAGCTTACGCTGAAGGATCTTTACGAGTTGGAGAAGATTCCGGATATAAAGACCAGGGATAAAATTTTAAAGGCTGCCAGTAGTTCAAATAACCTTACAAGCCGGGTGAGAGAGCATGCGGAGGAGACAAAGAGAAAAGAGAATAAGAAAAAGATCAAGGCTCTTCTGAAAAAAGCAGGGATTGAACCGGCCCCAGAAAGTGCAGCGAGAGAAATGTATGGCAATAAGTGGGAAACTGTAAAGACATATGATTTATCTGGAGATCTCCCAAAGACACTTAAATTTGATGGCGAGGATACCAATAAGTTATTCTGGATTGAATACTGGAGAGAACTGCGTATTATCAAAAAGCGTGCGAAAGTCAAGAAAGAACTGACTCCAGCCGAGATTGAGCAGAAGGAAAAGGACAAGAGAAAGAGACAGCTTCGGGCCATGCAGAAGGAAATGGCGGCTCAGAGAGAAGATTTTGTTAAGCTGGTAGTAGAGAAAAAGCTCGCTCCGGAGAAACCGGATTTTGACTGCATCAATAAGCGGTTATTCAGGTTGATGTTGAGTTGTGATTTATGGATGAATATGAGTGCTGCATACAGGTTCCTCTCCGGTACAGAAGAAACCTGGAAACTCTCTGATGAAGAAAAAGAGAAACTGGACAAAGAATTTGAGGCGCTTCCTCTTCATCAGCAGTTATTCATCTATGCAAATAAAGCAGTGTCGGACAAGGATGTGTCGGAATGGGATGCCTCATACCACAAGGGAAATGGGAAAATCCTTATGGAATTTGAGGGTATTCTGAAGGAATTTGGATTCTCCTATAATGACGATGATTTTAAGAAGGTAAGCGATGGAACCCACGCACTGTTCTCCGGGAAGGAGATGGCCTAATGGCATATTTACTGGAAAGTACATTGAAATTTCCGAAAGACAGTTTTAAGAGCATGAAATACCAGCCATACGAGCTGAAGCCATCATTTTCAATGTACCGTGTATATGAATGGCACAATTACTGGTATGGGAACATTTATATTTCATTCAGCGGAGGAGTAGACAGTACGGTTCTGGCGTACATTGTTTGCGAAGCATACATGAAGTATGGGTTACAAGGAAAGATACCGCTTGTTTTCTCTGATACGGGAACAGAATTTCCGGAAGTGCGTGTATTTGTGAAAGAGTATACTGAATGGCTGAAAAAGAAATTCCCTGATCTGGATATAGAACTGGAAATCATAAGACCGAAGAAAAGTTTTAAGTGGGTATGTGAGAACAAAGGATTCCCGATCATCAGCAAAGATACAGCCTCTAAGATACGGAAGTTGAGAAAAGGAAGGCTCTGCGAGAGATACAGAAATTATTTGCTCAACGGAGACGAGAGAGGGAAGTTCGGGATGCTCTCAAAGAAGTGGCAGTATTTGACGGACAAGGCACAGTTCATTGAGGATATTTCGGATGAGTGCTGCGATATTTTGAAAAAGGAACCATTCAAAAGGTATGTGAAGCAGACAGGAAGGTATCCGTTCATCGGAATTACCCAGGACGAGAGCTTCCGGCGGGAGAACCAGTATAACCATACAGGATGTAATGTGTATGACGGAAAGACCATCAAGAGCCAGCCGATAGGGTTCTGGCCGAAACAAGAGGTTATGCAATACATACATGATAAGTCAATACCGATTTGTGAAGTGTACGGCGAACTGGTAAAGGACGAGCATGGAGATTGGAAGTTTACCAAGGAGCAGAGAACAGGGTGTGTGCTTTGCGGGTTCGGATGCCATTTAGAGCCGGAACCGAACAGAATACAGAGGTTGGCATCTTCGGAAAATCCTGTTCACAGGAAACTACATTCATGGGGAATGGAGATCAGAAATAACGGTGTGGCGTATAGAGATGCGCTGCATCATTGCGGAATAAAAACAGAAGCGGAAGAAAAGAAAGAGGTAATAATGAAATGACAGCAGAAGAAAGAGATCAGATTTTTCGGCGTTGTATACGCACTTATGGAACAAATCCTCAGATTGATGTGGCAATCGAGGAAATGAGTGAACTTATAAAGGCACTGCTGAAATGGAGACGAGCAGGTGGCGCAGGGATGACTGAAGCCAGAGCGTGTATAGTAGATGAGCTGGCCGATGTTCGTATCATGGTGAGACAAATGGAAATTCTCTTCCAGTGCGAAGACGAAGTAGAGAAAAGGGTTGATTATAAAGTTCGGAGACAGGAAGAGCGGATGGGAAAATCGAGGATTATCAGAGACGTTTTGCAGGAGGCGGATCATGGCGAAAAAGAATAAGGTATTCATGCTGAACCGGAAACAATATATGCAGATCAGAAAGATGGATCACTGCCAGCTTAGTGCCTGGGTAGAGGCTGTATATAAAAATGCGTTCAGGGACGGAAGAGAATCTGCAGAAGGTCTGGGAGAAACGGAAATGAAAGATGTCCTTCTTTCGGTAAAAGGAATAGGCGAAAAGAAGGCTCAGGATATTCTGGAAGCCATTAATACCGCCCTGCAGTCAAAGAGAAAAAACGGGAAGGAGGATTGACAGGTGGATAAAGAGAAGATATACTTAGAAGTGCCAAAGTTCACTGGAGAGAATGTACCGGTGAACGTGGCTGCCAGGGTTATGAAAAAGGACCCTCAGTTTATTCGACAAGGTTTAATTTTAGGATTTCTTAGATTTGGAGTGGCTTTCAAAAAAGATGGAAGCACACAGTATGACTACTACATATCGCCGATGAAATTCTGGCAGGAAACCGGATATGTATATGACGGAGCAGAGTCATAAATGTGCGGCAAAAATGTCCTGAGAAGTGCTGAAAAAGCACAAAATTTGGTGAATAGGAAACAGGCAGGTAACAAAAACGCTGAAAAACGCTGATTTTCCGTACTTCACTGAGAGGATTGAAGAAGCTGCAAAAGAAGGCAGATTCTAGTAAATAGCCGTATTTAGCGGTTTTTAGAAGTAATTAAGAGTAATTTGGGAGTGACTTTTTATGGCAAATAAGGGGTCACTCCTACACTATTTATACATTAATCCTATATGATATTCCTACATTTTGATGTGTGAATAATTGATTTACATAATATTGTCGTTTGACAAAAGTTATTGACTTTGCGCATATACTAATGTATATTAGAATTAGAAAAAGGGAAAATGTTAAAGAGGGTGTCCCACTACCCATTACAAAGGTGGAGCATTAAAGAAGGTGTCCCGCTACCTATATCCCAAAGGTGGAACATTAAAGCTTAGTGGAGGAGAGAAATCTTCTCCACTTTTTGACTAAGGAGAACTATGGCCGAATTTGAAAATTTTGGTTTCTATACTATTGATGCTGATTATTTGGAATATCTAAATAATAAGAATTCAGAAGTATATTATAATGCTTCTTATAGGAATGCGATAAAACCTTTTGTTGGTATTATCATAGACATGACAGAATGTAAATATTTTATTCCTTTAACATCGGCAAAGGAGAAACATAAGAAGTGGAAAAATAGTTGTGACGAACATTTTTTAATATATGAAGTGATAGATAAGTCTGTAAATATTTCGGGTGATGTATACAAAGAATATTCCAAAGATAAAAAAATGCATGTGTTGTCTGTCTTGGATATCAAAAAAATGATACCTGTTCCGGATGACGCTTACAAAAGAATTATATTTGATGAGTTGGGCGATGAACGTTATCAGGACTTATTTGAAAAGGAATATGCTTTTTGCTTAACCATTAAGGATAAAATACTGACAAAAGCAGAAAAAATTTATAAGCATCAAAAAGAAACACAAAATATAAGGCGTACATACTGTGATTTTTCATGTTGTGAAAACGCAATGAGGGAATGGCTGAAAAACAGAAAAAATGAAACGTAATCAACATAGAAGTAGTTAGAAGTATTTAAGTGTAGATTATTTCTATTTTATTCCTACATTTTGCTGGAAGAAATGGCTTAAAATCAAGGTTTCCTGTTTCGATTGAGGAGGCTGCTAAGGAAGGCAAGTTCTAATAAAAAACCTTGGATTTACAGGGAAAAATGAACCTTTAAACAGAGAGGGGAATCGTCTTTTGACGGTTCCTCTTTTGTGGCTTTTGGGATATAGATGCGGTTTTGTCTACCATTTGGACTTCTTACGGGAGGAATTGTCGCCTATTCAAAGAGAAATCCCCCTATACAGATTTCCCACGATTTGTTATAATAAAGAGTAATAAAAATCAAGCTTCAGGAACAGGAGGTAAAGAGGATTGTCTGAGGAAAATCGCGGTACCCATAAATTATATGAAAAAGACAGGATCGGAGAGGTTCAGATCGCAGATGAGGTGGTAGCCATTATTGCAGGGCTGGCAGCTACAGAGGTTGAGGGAGTAGACTCTATGGCAGGCAATATTACCAATGAGCTGGTAGGAAAGCTTGGCATGAAGAATCTTAGCAAGGGAGTAAAGGTGGATGTGACAGAGAATCATGTATCTGTGGATCTTTCCTTAAATATCCGTTATGGCTTCAATATCCCTTCTGTCAGCGAGCAGGTGCAGGAAAAGGTCAGTGCTGCCATCGAAAATATGACGGGGCTTACAGTGCTGGATGTGAATATCCGGATTGCAGGCGTGAATATGGAAGAAAACTGACAGAAAGTTTAATGCGTTTGGGTGCTCAGGTCCGAATAAGGGTCTGCAGCACCTTTTGATATTTTTTATTGTGTTTATCCGGCGCCTTTGGTATAATCACAGTTAGCGGATCAGAATAGAGAAAGGAAAATGTATTCGAGAGCCCAGGCTTTTCGTACAAGCAGAAGATATGACCAGAAGAGAATTAAGAGAACACTGTTTTAAAATGCTGTTCTCCGCGGATTTTTATAAAACCACAGAGGAAGCAAAGGAGCAGATGTGGCAGTATTTCCAGTCTCCTCAGGAATATGAGACAAATGATGAGGGAAGCCTTACGATCCTTCATAAAGTAGAGCTTACAGATAAGGATATGGAATATCTGCAGACAAAAACAGGAAATATAGTAGATAAGATCCAGGAAATCGACAGCCGGATCGATGAGGTGGCTGCAGGCTGGAAGACAAGACGTATGGGAAAGGTGGAGCTTACTATTCTTCGTCTGGCCCTTTACGAGATGGACTATGATGATACGGTTCCTGCAAAGGTAGCGGTGAACGAGGCGGTGGAACTTGCTAAGAAGTTTGGAGGAAGTGACTCTCCGGCTTTTGTAAATGGTGTACTTGCAAAGTTTATCCGCAAAGAAGAGACAACGACAGAGACTGAACCGGCGAATGAGAAGACTGCGCAGGCTCAGGAAACAGAAGCGTAGGAAAGAAAGCAGAGGGAGCAGATGGCAAGTGTATTTACCGTATCCCAGGTGACCTCATATATCAAAAATATGTTTACCCAGGATTTTGCCCTGAACCGGATCTCCATCCGGGGCGAGGTTTCCAACTGTAAATACCATACCTCCGGTCATATATATTTTACGTTAAAGGACGGCGGCGCTCAGATTGCCGCCGTCATGTTTGCAGGCCAGAGAAAGGGACTTTCTTTTACACTGCAGGAGGGCCAGGAGGTAGTGGTAAAGGGAACGGTAGACGTATATGAACGGGACGGCCGCTATCAGCTCTATGCCAGAGAGATTACAAGAGAAGGAATCGGTGATCTTTTTGCCAGATATGAAAAGCTGCGCACGGAATTAGAAGAAATGGGGATGTTTGATTCCTGTTATAAGCGTCCCATTCCCAGATATGCCAGAACGATTGGAATCGTGACAGCCAGAACCGGAGCTGCCATCCGGGATATTATGAATATTGCGGCCAGACGCAATCCCTATGTACAGCTGGTGCTGTATCCTGCTCTGGTGCAGGGAGAGCAGGCCAAATACAGTATTGCAAAGGGAATCGAGACTCTGGACCGGATGGGACTGGATCTTCTGATCGTAGGCCGGGGCGGAGGTTCCATTGAGGATTTATGGGCTTTTAATGAGGAAATCGTAGCAAGAGCCATCTTTAACTGTACGACTCCGGTGATATCGGCTGTGGGCCATGAAACAGATGTTACCATTGCAGACTATGTGGCAGATTTAAGGGCGCCTACGCCTTCTGCGGCAGCAGAGCTGGCGGTTTTTGATCATCGCCAGTTTGAGGAACAGACAGCTCTTTATAAGCGGGTTTTGGAACGTTCCGTTTACCGCAGGATTGAAAAGGCGCGATTCCTTTTAGAGCAGTGCCGGATGCGTCTGCAGTTAAAGGATCCGGTCCGTATGGTGAATGATAAGAGGCAGAGGCTGGCTGATTTGGAGCAGGCGCTGCAGCGTAAGATGAAGGATCTGCTGGAAACGGAAAAAATTCGTTTAAAAGAGGACAGACTTGTTCTGGAACGTTTGACGCAAACCGCTGTTACAAAAGAAAAACACAGGCTGGCTTTGGCATCCAGCCGTTTAGACGGCCTTTCGCCCTTAAAAAAGCTGGGTGGGGGCTATGGCTTTATTCAGGATGAGAGGGGAAAGTGCCTGCGCTCCGCAGGCCAGGTAAAAGAAGGGGAAGAGATACGGATCTATGCCGCAGACGGCAGGATCGACGGGATCGTAAAAAGAGTGGAATATTCATAGCAGGAAAGGAAGGGATGACCGTGCCGCGAAAGAAAGCAGAGCCGCAGGAAGCTGCCAGCATCGAGGAAGATTTCGCCCGGCTGGAGGAAATTATAAAAAGGCTGGAAGCAGGAGCAGAGTCCTTAGAGGAGACCTTTGCGGGCTATGAAGCAGGCATGAAGCTTGTACAGTCCTTAAACGGACAGATTGATAAAGTAGAAAAACAGATTCAGATATTGAGCGAGGGTGAAGATAATGATTGATAATACAGCATTTAAAAAAGAACTGGAAGAGAGAGTAAAAGAGATAAATGCAGGCATTGCAGGGTATCTTCCAGAGGAAAAGGGCTGCCAGAAGACGATTTTTGAGGCCATGAACTACAGCATGAATGCAGGAGGAAAGAGGCTGCGCCCGCTGCTGATGCAGGAAGTGTGCCGTCTTTTTACAGGAGAGGTGTCTGAGATTGTAAAGCCCTTTATGGCTGCCATTGAGATGATCCACACCTCATCTCTGGTCCATGATGACCTGCCCTGTATGGATGATGATATGATCCGCAGAGGCAAAGCCAGTACCTGGGCAGAGTATGGCGAGGACATTGGCGTCCTTGCGGGAGATGCTCTGATGATGTACGCTTTTGAGACGGCATCCAAGGCCTTTGATGCGGCAGAGGATGCAGATGCGCTTTTGAGAGCCGGAAAGGCAATGGGGATCCTGGCAGCAAAGACGGGCGTTTACGGTATGATCGGAGGCCAGACGGTAGATGTAGAGCTGGCAGGAGGTCTCGTTCCCAAGGATAAGCTGGATTTTATCTACCGCTTAAAGACGGGAGCCCTGCTTCAGGCAGCGATGCTCATAGGAGCTGTTCTTGGAGGAGCCGCAGATGAGGACTGTAAGATTGTAGAGGATCTGGCTGGAAAGGTAGGACTTGCTTTCCAGATTCAGGATGACATTCTGGATGTGACCGGAGATGCCTCTGTCACCGGAAAAGCGGCAGGAAGCGACGAGAAGAACCAGAAGACCACTTATGTAACTTTAGAAGGGCTTTCAAAGGCCAGGAAAGAGGTAGAGGCTCTTTCAGCAGCCGCTATTGGGGATCTGGATAAGCTTCCCGGAAATAATGAATTTCTGGAGCAGCTGATCCGCCTTCTGGTAAACAGAGAGAGATAATGAAATAAAAATGAAGGAAGTGCGAGCCTATGATATTGGAACAGATAAAGGGGCCGGAGGAATTAAAGCAGCTTTCATCCCGTGAACTGGCCATTCTGGCAGAAGAGATACGCACCTTTCTGATCGAAAAGATCAGCCGTACAGGAGGCCATCTGGCTTCTAATTTAGGCGTGGTGGAGCTTACAATTGCTCTGTTTAAAACATTTGATCTGCCTCAGGATAAGATTATCTGGGATGTGGGCCATCAGTCTTATACCCATAAGATATTAAGCGGACGCATGGCTGAGTTTGACGAGCTGCGCCAGTATGGAGGGATCAGCGGCTTTCCTAAACGAAAGGAAAGCCCCTATGATTCCTTTGACACGGGCCACAGCTCTACCTCTATTTCTGCCGGCCTTGGTATTGCCCAGGGCCGGGATCTGTTGGGAGAGGATTACCGGGTGGTGTCCGTGATCGGAGACGGCGCGCTCACCGGCGGCATGGCTTACGAGGCTTTAAATAATGCTGCCCGTATGAAAAAGAATTTCATTATTATCTTAAATGATAATGAAATGTCTATATCAGAAAATGTAGGCGGTATGTCCAGGTATTTAAGCGGACTCAGAACCGGAACCGGCTACAATGATTTAAAAAAGAATATCGTGGAGGCTTTAGAGCGGGTACCGTTGGTGGGAAATGCGGTGATCGACAAGCTAAAGCGCACCAAGGACAGCATTAAGCAGCTGTTTATTCCTGGAATGCTTTTTGAAAATATGGGGATCACCTACCTGGGTCCTGTGGACGGCCACAATATACCTGTCCTGTGCAAGGTTCTTAAAGAGGCTAAGAAATTAGACCACGCAGTTCTGATCCATGTGATCACAAAAAAGGGAAAGGGATATAAACCTGCGGAGAAGAATCCTTCCATATTTCACGGTGTGGGTCCTTTTGATATTGCAACGGGAAAAGAAAATGGGAAAAAGAAGGAACCCTCCTATACAGAGGTATTTTCCAGAAAGCTGTGCCAGCTGGGGGAAACCCATCCAAAGCTGGTAGCCGTGACAGCGGCTATGCCTGACGGTACGGGACTTGCAGCTTTTGGAAAAAAGTTTCCGGACCGCTTTTTTGATGTGGGAATTGCGGAGGCTCATGCAGTGACAAGCGCTGCGGGCATGGCGGCTGCGGGCCTGCGTCCTGTGGTGGCAATCTATTCCTCCTTTTTGCAGAGAGGATACGATCAGGTGCTTCATGACGTATGTATCCAGAATCTTCCGGTCCTTTTTGCCGTAGACCGGGCAGGACTGGTGGGAAGCGACGGAGAGACCCACCAGGGAATCTTTGATTATTCCTATCTGACCTCCATCCCCAATATGACGGTAATGGCTCCGAAAAATCTCTGGGAGCTGCGCGCTATGATGGAATTTGCCATGGATTACAATGCACCCCTTGCGATCCGTTATCCCAGAGGAACCGCTTACAGGGGGCTTAGGGAATACAGGCAGCCCATTGTCTACGGAAAGGGAGAGCTGCTCTGTGAGGAAAGCGATATTGCGCTTCTGGCGGTTGGAAGCATGGTAAGCACGGCAGAGCATATCAGGGAAAAGCTTAAGGAAGAGGGGTATTCCTGCAGCCTGGCAAACGGCCGTTTTGTAAAACCGTTTGATAAAGAATTGACAGAGCGCCTGGCAAAAAACCACCGCCTGCTTGTGACCCTGGAGGAAAATGTGCTTCAGGGCGGATATGGCCTTGCAGTGACTGCCTATATCCACAGCCATTATCCGGAGGTTAAGGTTGTGAATATTGCTCTTCCGGATGCATATGTGGAGCATGGAAATGTATCGCTTCTTCGGAAAGGACTGGGAATTGACAGCGATTCCATTATCCGAAGACTGAAGGAAGAGGGCTGGCTTTCCGGTATCCACAGGGAAGAAAACGGAGAAGAACGGCAGAGACCGTCTGAATGAAAGACAGGAGAAATACAGATGAAAGAACGATTAGACGTACTGCTTGTAAAGCGTAATCTGGCAGAGTCACGGGAAAAGGCAAAGGCCTTGATCATGTCCGGTATTGTGTATGTAAATGGGCAGAAGGAGGATAAAGCCGGAACGACTTTTGAGGAAACGGCGCCCATTGAGGTCAGAGGCAGTACTTTAAAATATGTAAGCCGCGGAGGGCTGAAGCTGGAAAAGGCCATGGATCGTTTTGGCGTCCGCCTGGATGGAAAGATCTGCATGGATGTAGGGGCTTCCACCGGCGGCTTTACAGACTGTATGCTGCAGAATGGAGCGGTGAAGGTGTATTCTGTCGATGTGGGCCATGGACAGCTTGCCTGGAAGCTGCGCAATGATGAGCGTGTGGTCTGCATGGAGAAAACCAATATCCGCTATGTGGCTCCGGAGGATATTGCAGATCCTATTGGCTTTGCAAGTATTGATGTGTCCTTTATTTCACTTACTAAGGTTTTGGGACCTGTGAAGGCTCTTTTAGAGGACAATGGGCAGATCGTCTGCCTGATTAAACCGCAGTTTGAAGCAGGCAGGGAAAAAGTAGGGAAAAAAGGCGTTGTTCGAGAGCCGGCCGTTCATTTGGAAGTGATCGACATGGTGATCGATTATGCGCTTTCCATCGGATTTGAGGCCCTGAATCTGGAATTTTCTCCGATCAAGGGGCCGGAAGGAAATATTGAGTACCTGCTCTATCTTCAGAAGCATCCAGAGGATCAGGAGGCAGAGTATGCGGTGCGCCGGGAAGCGGCTGCCGATCCGAAGGCAGTGGTAGCTGAGGCACATCAAACTCTGGATCGTTCATAGGAAATGGCGGTAAGTGGCAGATGAAACGATTTTTTTTGATTGCCAATCTGGCGAAAGAGTTTGTTCCTGAAACCAGGGCGTATATCCGGGAATGCCTGGAAAAAAGAGGGGCTGAGTGCCGTTTTCTCACCCTGGCTCAGCATAATAAATACGGAAAGCATACGCCTTCTGAGTTGGTTCCGGAGGATACAGAATGTGTGATAACCATTGGCGGAGACGGCACCCTGATCCAGGCGGCCAGAGATCTGGCAGGCAGGAATATCCCTCTTTTGGGAGTAAACCGGGGCCATTTGGGATTTTTAAACCAGATCAGCTCTCAGGATGAGATTGAAGAAGCCATTGCTTCTTTGATCGAGAACCGTTTTGAGCTGGAGCGGAGAATGATGATACGGGGAACAGTGTTTCATCAGGGAAAACCCGTATTTCAAGATATTGCGCTAAATGAAATCGCTGTTACCAGCCGGGTTCCCCTGCGGGTACTCCGGTATCAGGTATCAGTGAATGATGAATACTTAAACCATTACAGCGCAGATGGAGTCCTGGTGGCAACGCCCACCGGTTCCACGGCCTACAACCTGTCCGCCGGTGGGCCAGTGATGGCTCCGGCAGGCCGGATGATGGCCCTGACTCCGGTGTGTCCTCATTCCCTAAATGCGAGAAGCATTGTGCTCGCAGCAGAGGATCGGATCCAGATCGGGGTATTAAGCAGCGGAAGAGTTTCCTTTGACGGAGATTCCTGGGCAGATCTGGAGACGGGGGACTGCCTGATCGCAGAGCGTTCCGCTTTGGAGACAGTGATGATCCGAAGGAAAAAGCAGTCGTTTATGCAGAATTTAAGCGATCATTTAAGCGGAATCTGAGAAACAGCCACAAAAGCTCTGCGCTTTGCAGAGCTTAACAAGGAGGAAAGATAGATGAAGGTAGAACGCCACAGTAAAATTGTGGAACTGATCGGGAAATATGAGATCGAAACGCAGGAGGAACTGGCTGAAAAGCTTAACCAGTCTGGTTTTAATGTGACTCAGGCGACTGTTTCCAGAGATATCCGTGAATTAAAGCTTACAAAGATTCAGGGAGAAAACGGAAGACAACGGTATATGGTTCTTGAAAGTCCAAGAGGAACCTCTGCGATCAAATATATCCGTATTTTAAAGGATGGTTTTATGTCCATGGATATGGCACAGAACATTCTTGTGATCAAGACCGTAGCCGGTATGGCAATGGCAGTGGCGGCCGCCCTGGACGCCATCCATTTTCAGGAGGTAGTAGGCTGTATTGCAGGGGATGACACCATCATGTGTGCGGTACGCAGTGTGGATGACACGATCATCGTGATGGAAAAGATCAAAAAGATGGTGGAGGACTGATCGATATGTTATTAGAGCTGCACGTTAAAAATCTGGCCCTTATTGAAAGAGCAGATGTGGAGTTTGGCGAGGGCCTAAATATTCTTACCGGCGAGACCGGCGCCGGTAAATCCATTATAATCGGCTCCGTGAGTATGGCTCTGGGAGGAAAGGCTTCCAGAGACAGCATACGCCACGGAGCCGATTATGCCTATATAGAGCTCGTTTTTTCAGTCAAGGGAGAAGACAGGCTGCGGGCGCTGCGGGAACTGGATACAGAACCTACCGAGGATGGCCTGGTGATCATCTCAAGGAAAATCACCCCGTCACGCAGTATCAGCCGCATCAATGATGAGACAGTTACGGCAGCAAGGCTGAGACAGATCACAGGCTTGCTTTTAGATATTCACGGTCAGCATGAGCATCAGTCTCTGCTGTATAAATCAAAACATCTTGAAATCCTGGATGCCTATGTCAAGGCTCAAACCCAACCGGCAAAAAAGAAGATGGAAGAGGAATACAAAAATTACTGTATTCTAAAGAAACGGCTATCCTCCTTTGAGATGGATCATGACGCCAGACTCAGAGAAGCGGACTTCCTGCGTTTTGAAATCCAGGAGATTGAAGAGGGCAATATAAAAGAAGGGGAGGAGGAGGAGCTGACCGCTCGTTACCGCCGTTTCTCCCATGCAAGACGCATTGCTGAAAATCTGAATGAAGCCTATGACAGCCTTCAGGCAGATGCAGTTACAAGAGCCCTTCGGTCGGTGGAGCAGGTGACAGAGTATGATGAAGCATTGCAGAGCATAAGAGATCAGCTTTATGATGCAGAGGCCATATTAAGTGATGCCGGAAGGGAAATTTCAGCTTATATAAGCAGTATGGAGTTTGATGAGGAAAGCTGGAGACAGACGGAGGAGCGTCTGGATCAGATCCACAGCCTCCAAAACAAATACGGAGCTTCGGTTTTGGCAATCCAGGCCAGTCTGGAAGAAAAAAGGAAACGCCTGGAAGAACTGGAAAATTATGATGCATTTAGGGAACAGACGGAAAAGAAGCTGAAAATTTCCACGGATCATCTTTGCAGACTCTGTACAGACTTATCAGAAATACGTAAAAAAGCATCGGTGGAGCTTGTAAAACGGATCCGGAGCGGGCTTCTTGATTTAAATTTCCTGGATGTGGAATTTGATATGGAATTTGAAACGCTGGATCATTTTACGCCGGATGGCTGGGATGAGGTTCAGTTTCTTATTTCCACCAATCCGGGACAGCCTATGCGTCCTTTAAAGGATGTGGCTTCCGGAGGCGAGCTCTCTCGTATTATGCTGGCGATCAAGACGGTGCTGGCGGATTCAGATGAGATCCCCACGCTTATTTTTGATGAAATTGATACAGGCATCAGCGGACGCACAGCCCAGAAAGTATCAGAAAAGCTTTCTTATATTGCAGGCAGCCACCAGGTGATCTGTATCACCCACCTGCCTCAGATCGCAGCTATGGCGGATATCCATTTTGAAATACTTAAATCGGCCAGTGAGGGTTCCACTGCTACCACCATTGAACGTCTTGGACGGGAGAAAAGCATAAGAGAGCTTGCCAGATTGTTAGGCGGCGCGCAGATCACAGAGGCAGTTCTTAAAAATGCACACGAAATGAAGGATTTGGCAGACCAGACAAAAAAGCCATGGATGGAAAGATAAAACCAGATTGAAATATGCCATGCAGACTCATACTAATGACAGGATCATTAGAAAAGGAGGCAGGGCATATGATGAGGAGAACAGGGGGATTTTACCGGAAGCTGGCCCTGGGGTTCTGGCTGTCAGCCATAGCCGGAGGGGCCTTTGTGTGGCATCTTGCATACCGGGCAGTACCCGATCAGATCAGTATGCTTGAAAACCAGAAAGAGGAATTTTCATTTTCTCTGCCCTGGCGGGCTACGCTTTCCAGCGAAAGCGCAGAGGTATCCCTGGGAAATGAAAGCAATATTCCGGGGGATGAGATCACTATAAACAGCAGCGAGCCATTTCATGTTTTTGCGGGAAAAAAGGGAAGTTATCAGATGAATCTGAAGCTTCTGGGGCTGATCAAGCTGAAAGAAATACAGGTGGATGTAGTGGATACCAGGTATGCCATACCCTGCGGAAGTCCCATAGGAATCTATCTGAAATCTCAGGGAGTCATGGTGGTAGGAACCGGACGGATTACCAGGGAAGACGGCCGGGAGACCGAGCCGGCTTTCGGCAAATTAAAATCAGGGGATTACATTGAAGCGTTTAACGGAACGCCGCTGTCAACCAAGGAGGATCTGGTCAGGGAAGTGGGGAAGTGGAACGGGGGAGAAGCAAGTCTTACCATACGGCGCAGAGGAGAAAACATGGAGGTAGCCCTGTCTCCGGTAAAGGGAGAGGACGGAAGCTATAAGCTGGGGGCCTGGGTCAGGGATGATACCCAGGGGATCGGTACTATCACTTATGTGGATCCCAACGGACATTTCGGAGCCCTGGGCCATGGGATAAGCGACAGTGATACGGGAGAACTGGTGGAAATAGAGACAGGCGCTCTCTACACAGCTAAGATTATGGGAGTGGAAAAGGGAGAGGCGGGAAAGCCGGGGCTTCTTTCGGGGGTGATCTACTATGGTCCGCAGTCCTGCAGGGGAGAGATTACCGCTAATACGGAGGACGGTATTTTTGGAATGGTCGATCAGCAGCTTAAAAAGCAGATCCAGGGAGAACCGATGGAGGTCGCCAGATGTCAGGAGGTAAAGCCGGGGCCGGCAGTCATCCGAACGGCTGTTTCGGGTGAAGTAAAGGACTATACAGTAGAAATACAGAAGGTGGATCAAAGCCCGTCCAAACGAAATAAGGCAATGGTTCTTAAGGTAACAGATCCAGAGCTTCTTTCGCTTACAGGCGGTATTGTCCAGGGACTTTCCGGTACTCCCATTCTTCAGAATGGAAAACTGGCCGGAGCTGTAACACATGTGTTTGTCCAGGATCCATCAAGAGGCTATGGAATACTGGCAGATGATATGATGAAATATGGGGAAGAATGAAAAGATGGGTTACAAATAGTCGAAAAACACTAAAAATGGTCGAAATTTTGTGTCTAAATTTGCGATTACCATATATTGTCAAATGACAATAAGTAACGGTATAATATAAAATGTTACTTTTAAAGACAAAGGGGCCGTAAATGGGCGGCTCCTTTGTGCTAGTTTGGACAAGGGGGGGATAATACTCCCGGTCCTGATGTAATAAGGAGGAAAAATGGAAAAGCAGGAACAATTAAACGTGGTAATTGTGGATGATAATCCCATGGTATTAAGTACTTTGGATGAGATGATCAATGCCGAGGACGGGCTGACGGTCATTGGAAAAGCTGACAATGGAGAGGATGCCATTGATATGATAAAGGACACTACACCAGATATTGTGCTTCTGGATATGGTTATGCCAAAAGTAGACGGGATTACAATTGTTGAGAAATTCAATCACAGAGACACGTTTCGCAAGCATCCTGTTTTTATCATGCTCAGTGCTGCCGGAAGTGAGCTGGTTACGGAGGAAGCGTTTCAGGCCGGAGTAAATTATTATCTGATGAAGCCCTTTGACCGGGATATCCTCATGAGGAAGATCCGTCACGCAGGCCATCTTCCGCGCCGGATCACGGCAGGAAAGATGATGGAAGTGCCAAGGCCGGCTGTGATGGAAGAGCCTGCGGTTACAAAGGAAGAGTATATGGAAGAACATCTGGAAGCAGATATCACAAAGATGCTTCATGAACTGGGAATTCCCGCCCACATCAAGGGCTACCAGTATTTAAGAGATGCGATCATTATGGTTGTAAAGGATCAGGAAATGATGGGTTCTGTTACAAAAATTCTTTATCCAGCGATTGCCAAGAAAAATCAGACTACAGCCAGCCGCGTAGAGCGCGCGATCCGCCATGCGATTGAAGTGGCCTGGGGAAGAGGTAAAATGGAAACGATTGATGAGCTGTTTGGATACACCATCAGTACGGGAAAAGGAAAGCCTACCAATTCTGAATTCATTGCTCTGATTTCTGATAAAATATTCCTGGAATACAAAAAAATTTAAGACAAATCCTAAGAAAACAGCTTCCTAATTTTGAAAAAGTACGCTATACTATATGGTAAGGCAAAACGCCGCCTGGATACGTCAGGAGAGGGAGGTTTGGATGAAGAAGATTTTATTTGCAGCTTCTGAAGCAGTACCATTTATTAAAACCGGGGGACTGGCAGATGTAGTAGGTTCTCTGCCAAAATGTTTTGATAAGGATTATTTTGACGTAAGAGTCATGATTCCCAAATATCTGTGCATCAAGCAGGAGTGGAGAGACAGGATGCAGTATGTGGATCATTTTTACATGGATTATCTGGGACAGAGCCGTTATGTAGGAATTTTACAGTATGTCCATGAGGGGATCACATTTTATTTTATTGATAATGAAAGCTATTTTAACGGAGAAAAGCCATATGGCGATTGGTACTGGGATCTGGAAAAGTTCTGCTTTTTCTGCAGGGCTGCTCTTTCTGCCCTGCCTGTGATCGGCTTCCAGCCGGATGTGGTCCACTGCCATGACTGGCAGACAGGCCTGATTCCTGTACTATTAAAGGATACTTTCCGGGGAGGTGATTTCTTCCGCAATATGAAGTCTGTTATCACCATCCACAACTTAAAGTTCCAGGGGGTGTGGGATGTAAAGACCATCAAGCGTTTTACAGAGCTTCCAGATTACTATTTTGCTCCGGATAAGCTGGAGGCCTATAAGGACGGCAATCTGTTAAAGGGCGGTATTGTATATGCGGATGCCATTACCACGGTAAGCAATACATACGCAGAGGAGATCAAGATGCCGTTTTACGGAGAAGGCCTGGATGGCCTGATGCGGGCCAGGGCCAACAGTCTTCGGGGAATCGTAAACGGAATTGATTATGATGATTTTGATCCGGAGACCGATCCTTTTATCGCCCAGAAATATAATGCAAAGAATTTCCGCAAGGAAAAGGCGAAAAACAAAAAGGCGCTCCAGCAGGAGCTGGGACTTCCTGTGGATGAGAAGAAGTTTATGGTGGGTATTGTATCCCGTCTTACAGACCAGAAGGGCCTGGATCTGATCCAGTGTGTGATGGATGAGCTCTGCAGTGACGACATGCAGCTGGTGGTTCTTGGAACGGGTGATGAACGCTATGAAAATATGTTCCGTCACTATGACTGGAAGTATCACGACAGGGTTTCCGCCCAGATCTATTATTCTGAGGCCATGTCTCACAAGATTTATGCAGCCTGTGACGCATTCCTGATGCCGTCCCTGTTTGAACCCTGCGGTTTAAGCCAGCTTATGGCCCTGCGCTACGGAACGGTACCCATTGTCCGGGAAACCGGCGGTTTGAAGGATACGGTTCAGCCATATAATGAATATGAGAGTACTGGAACGGGATTTTCCTTTGCCAATTACAATGCGCATGAGATGCTAGGCAGCATACGCTATGCCAAGTATGTATATTACAGCAGACGCCGGGAGTGGAACAAGATAATCGACCGTGCCATGGCGGCAGACTTTTCATGGAAGACCTCAGCAGCTAAATATCAGGAGCTTTATGACTGGCTGATCGGCTGAGAGACACTGCATTTAAACAGATAAATACCCGAAGAAAGGGGAAAGAAACTACACTATGAATGTTTGGAACGATATGCTTGGCAATCAGATCCTTGTAAGTGCCGTAGTAGGCTGGACAGTAGCCCAGGTTTTAAAGACGCTCATCGACTGCGCTTTAAACAAAAGCTTTAATGCGGAACGTCTGGTGGGATCGGGCGGTATGCCAAGCTCCCATTCAGCTACGGTCTGTGCATTGACGACGGCTGCGGCGCTGGAATACGGCGCAGGCTCCTTTGAATTTGCCGTATCCTTTGTTCTGGCCATGGTCGTCATGTATGATGCCATCGGAGTGCGCAGAGAGACGGGAAAACAGGCAAAGCTTTTAAATTCCATTTTGATGGAAAATCCTCTGAAGCTCAATGCGGAGGTTCTTCAGGAGAAACTTAAGGAGTATGTGGGCCATACGCCCCTTCAGGTTCTGGCCGGAGCGATTTTGGGAATTGGCCTGTCTCTGCTTCTGGATTCCTATTATTGAGAAATCATCAGCAGCCCCTTACATTCATATGAACCAGCAGATGCGGACCGTGGCTTTTGCCATGGCCCCTTTTGCGTCGTAGGTATTTTCCCACGTACAGGCATATTCCCATATTTACAGATAAGAGCAGGAGAATAGAAATGAAAATGACAGAATATTTTAAGGGTCATCCGGTGGTTTTAGCTTCCGGTTCTCCCAGAAGAAAAGAACTTTTGGAACAGATTGGGATCAAAGCCCGGATCAGGCCCAGCGTGCAGGAGGAAAAGTCCCAGGCTGAGACGCCGGAGGAGCTGGTGATGGAACTGGCCGCTGTAAAGGCGCAGGATATTGCCGCAGGCTGTGAGTCCGGAACCTTAGTCATTGGAGCCGATACAGTGGTTGTCCTGGATGAGAAAATTCTTGGAAAGCCTCAGACCCCGGAGAGGGCTGTCGAAATGATACAGAAGCTTCAGGGCCGGGAACATCAGGTTTATACCGGTGTTACGGTAATCCTGTGTATGGAGAATGGAGAACTGCACGGAACATCCTTTGCGGAGCGCACAAATGTAGAACTCTGGCCCATGACAGAGGATGAAATTTCTACATATGCACAGAGCGGGGAGCCGCTTGATAAGGCAGGCGCATATGGGATACAGGGCAGTTTTGCGGCCTATATAAAGGGGATACAGGGAGATTATACCAATGTGGTAGGACTGCCTTTAGGGCGTCTGGTCCATGAGATGAACACACTTTTGACAGAAAATGGAGGAACACAGGATGATTAAACTTATAGTATCCGATGTAGATGGAACACTGGTAGAGGACGGATCTGCCGATATCAATCCGGAACTGTTTGAGGTGATCCTGAAACTGAGAGAAAAGGGGATTCAGTTTGCCATAGCCAGCGGACGGCCCTGGTCCAGTGTAGAGCATACCTTTGACCCGGTAAAGAAAAAGATTTTTTATATTTCCAATAACGGTTCCTATATTGGCTGCCATGGCCGCAGTCTTTATACCTATACGATTGATAAGAAACTGGCAGAACGGGTGATCCGCTCCGTCCGCCGTCATCCGGAGCTTGAACTTGTTTATGCCTGTGCCGGAGGAGATTATGTGGATTCAAAAAATGAAGACCTTGTGCGCTGGCTTGTTGATGGGTATAAATTTAAGCTGAACCGGGTGGAAGATTTATTAGATCTTGAGGAGCCCCCTGTAAAAATATCTATTTACAAGCCGGACGGCATCGAGGAGGCCACCCGTTTTGTGTTTGATGAATTTGGAACAGAGCTTAAGCTTGCCTGTGCCGGAGATATGTGGATGGACTGCATGGCTTTGGGGGTAAATAAGGGAAATGCTGTAAAAACCATTCAGGAGAGTCTGGATATCCGCCCGGAAGAAACAATGGCGTTTGGCGATCAGCTCAATGATCTTGAGATGCTTGATCAGGCATACTACAGCTTTGCTGTGGCAAATGCCAGAGAGGAAGTGCGCCGGGCTGCCAGATTTCAGGCGGATAGCAATGTAAATGACGGAGTTTTGAAAATTCTTAAATATCTTCTGTAGAATGTACGACTGGAAAGGAGACTTCATTGGACCAGAGAAGGAAGGATAAAAAAAGAAAATGGTTCCGGCCTTTAAAGCAGGGATTTCTGATCGCGTTTTCAGCGGGATGTCTGGCGGCCTGCGGACAGACGGCATCCTATCAGAACGCAAAGGGTTCTGCAGCAGAGTACACGCCGGGGCAGATCATGACTGTTGCGGCGACGGAGCGCAACCGCTATCAGAACATCTACACCGGACAGCTCTGGTCTGTTGCGGCTGATGGATCGGGAACCACCTTTGAATCCCTTTTAAAAGGCCAGATGGAGCAGTTTTTGACAGAACTGGCAGCCATAAATCTTTTGGCAGAAGAAAAAGGGGTTGAGCTTACCAATCAGGAAAAGACGCAGGTGCAGAGTCTGACGGATACCTATTTTTCATCCCTTACACCGGAGGATCTGGATTATATGAAGGTATCCAAGGATGAAATCTACGATTTATACAGCAAATATTATCTGGCGGATAAAACCGTATCTCAGCTGACAGATGAAAAAGCGCTGGAGGTAAGTGACGCAGAGGCAAAAGTGATCCGGATTCTGCAGATTGAAACAGATACAGAAGAAAAGGCGGAGACGCTGTGGAAAAAGGTCAATGAGCCAAAAGCTGATTTTGCTTCTATCGCTGAAAAAGAGTCGGGCGGCAGCCAGGTCGAGTTTCAGCTGGAGTGGAGCGATACATTAAATGCTTTGGAGGAGACGGCTTTTTCTCTGGAACAGGATCAGATCAGCGAAATTATTTCCTGGGAAGGGAAATTTTATATTCAAAAATGCATATCGGCCTATGATGAGGAAGCTACAGCTGCCAGAAAGCTCCGGCTTTTGGAAGAAAAAAAAGCCAGAGCCTTTGACCAGATTTATACGCCGTTTATTCAGAACCATCCGATCCGCCTGAAAAACGGGATTTGGGAGGGCGTGGACTTTTCACAGGGAGAAGAGTGCACCTCCGATGATTTTTTTCAGCTGTATCATGAGATGGGGGAATGAAAGCGAAATTCCTTCTTTTTGTTGATACAGCGAACCTTTGCCCGGGGAACATATTTGCCGCAGTGCTGGCAGTAGGTTTTGTGGCAGGCGTTCCGCCCTTTTTGGCAGAGGCCAAACGCTTCATAATACTTACAGGGGATTTCTCTGTACTTAGCCATTTTTACGCCTCCTCTCCTGCTTTGAAGTTGTATACCGGGCGCAGGATTTTTTCTATGGATACGGCATCAGCCGCCGCCGAACGGATTTCCTCCAGAGACCGGTAGGCAAAGGGGGCTTCATCTAATGTCCTCCTGGAGATGCTGGGGGAATAGATCCCTTTCATTTCTTTTTTGTAATCAGAAAGAGTCCAGTGTTTTCCCACATCTACTCTTTTCATGATCCGCCCTGCGCCGTGAGGGGCGGAACAGTTCCAGTCAGGATTTCCCAGACCTTTTCCGAGAATAACCCCGTCTTTCATATGAATGGGAATAATAACAGGTTCATCTTTTTGGGCCGAAATGGCGCCTTTGCGCAGGATGGGGGGATTTTGGGTCTGATCCACATAGTTATGCTGGCAGGAAATGACCGTATCCGCTTTCCACTTCATTCCGCGGAGAAGTTCATCCAGAATAGCTTTCCGGTTCAGTGCGGCAAATTGCTGTGTCAGTTCAAGATCATTTAAATACTGCTCTTTTAAACCGCCTTCCAGCCATGTGAGCTCATATGGAACGTGAAGGCCCTGTTTTTTTAAGTATTTCTGGCCTTTTTTCATATAATGATCGAAAATATTCTTTCCGAGACAGCGGCTTCCAGAATGAATGATAACGTAAAAACAGCCATTTTCATCCTGATCCAGTTCAATAAAATGGTTTCCTCCGCCCAGACTTCCCAGACTTAAAACGGCTTTTACCTCATTGATGCTGTTTTTGCAGCAGAAGGCTTCCGGATGGAAGTGATCTGCGTATCGGTGGAGTGTTCTGCGGATTTGTGAGCCAGAGGGAATCTGTTCCCGGATGAGTGAGTCGAGCTTGGGAAAATGATCCGTTCGGACTTTGCCGGACAGTCTGGCCATGGTAATTCCGCAGCCGATATCAATTCCTACCGTTTGTGGCAAGATCTGTTTTCCGACAGTGGCAGTAAAACCGATGGTGCCTGCCTTTCCGGGATGGACATCCGGCATGATGCGGATCTTGCTGCCTTCAAAGGCTGGATTGTCACAGAGCATCTGGATCTGGGCCAGAGCATATGGCTCAATGGAGGTTTTGGGGTTATTTGTGTGATAAATGATAGCGGATGTATAGATTCCAGTTACTGTTTTCATTGTATTCCTTTCTCTGTAAGGGTGTTCTGCCTGAAAAAGGGCGCAAAAAAACACCTCATAAACGGTTAGGTTCAGAGGCGGGAAACTGGAAATATTTGGAATGGACTTTGCCTGTGAATACAGAAATATCCAATCAGATATGGAGTTTAGAACCTCTGAGAAATTTGACTGCTGTATCGTTGTTTATAGCTGCATTCATAGTAAATCCTCCTTTCGTCCGGGTTGATAGCTGCAAACAGTCGTGCTCCTGTTTTATGGCCTCATTATACGCGGGAAAGATAGGATTTGTCAATATGAGAAAATGGCAAAACAAAAATGCGTTATGATTGAAAGAACTCTTCGGTTTTTGATGAAATGGGTTAAGGTAGCTTAAATGAGTGGATTATGATATACTTAGAAAAGCAAAAATACATAAGAAATGGAAAGGGGAAAACACAATGAAAGCAGTAAACGTGCATAGAGTGTGGAAAGGGATTTTTACGGCAGCAGTATTATCCTGTCTTCTTGCTGTTCCGGCATCGGCGAAAGAGGAGAGGACGCCAGTAGGCCGCATTACGCTGAATTTCAGCGCGGATATTCAGGCGGGAGACTCAGAGGCGTACATCGATGTATCGGTAGAGGATGGAAGCTGCTCCGTGGAAAGCGCAGATTTTGTCAATGAGCAGGAATACTGGGCAGGAGGCGTTCGCCCCAAAGTGGAAATATGGCTGGAGGCAGACAGCGACTGTTATTTTAAAAAATCAGGAAAAAGTGCGTTTACCTTTACGGGGGATGATGTGAAGTATGTTTCAAGCTCTACCAAGTATGATAGGGAAATGATGCGTCTGGTGGTAACGCTTGACAAGCTGGATGAAGAGGATGAGGATCTGGAGGTATCAGAACTTATCTGGGATGAGGACAATGCCATTGCTCACTGGGATCAGAATGGGATCGCAAAAAAATATAAGGTGCGTCTGTGCCGGGGCCGGGGAGGAAGCTCCACGGAGGATGGCGTGGGCTCGGTTCATACGGTGACAGAAAACAGCTTTGATTTTGCAGAGCAGATTCCCAAGGCAGGAAATTATTATTTTAAAGTAAGAGCCGTTGATATCAGGGACAATCTGGGCGATTGGGAAGAATCTCCATGGTTTGAGGTGACAGAGGAGGATTTATCTGAGTGGAAGGGAAGCTGGAAGCAGAATGAGCGCGGTTGGTGGTATGAAAACAGGGACGGCTCCTGGCCGAAGGAGTGCTGGCAGATGATCGATTCAGACTGGTACTTTTTTGACAGTGAAGGCTATATGAAAACAGGATGGATTGACTGGAACGGAAAATCCTATTTCTGCAGCGAATCAGGAGCTATGCTGGTATCTTGTACAACGCCGGATGGATATTCGGTAGGAGAAGACGGCGCTAAGATCCTTCCATAGCTTTTTCGGGATATAAGGCGGTCTTTTCGGGTAAAACCGCAAGAAAAGCCTTGAGTTTACAGAAAAAGTATGATATATTAATTTTGTTTGACTATAAGGAAACGGAAAGAGGTACAGGTCATGGCAGTGATTCAGGTTATTTTATCGATCATATATGTACTCCTTGGCATCGCTATTTCAATCGTAATTCTGATGCAGGAGGGTAAGTCCAATGGACTGGGCGGCGCTATCGGCGGCATGGCTGAGAGCTATTGGAGCAAAAATAAAGGCCGTTCCATGGAGGGTGCATTAGAGCACTTTACAAGATACGGCGCTATTGTATTTATGATCATCACACTGATCCTGAATATTATTTTAAAGGTTCAGGGATAATAATACGGACACAAAAACACCCTTTCATGTATCGCATTGAAGGGTGTTTTTTTAAATGAATAGACAGAAAAGAGGATACATGGAAAAAGAACAATTAGAACAGAGAAAGAAAATGCTGACAGAGCTGATGAATGACAAAGCATATGTGCCTATGAAGGCAAAAGAGCTTGCCATGCTGCTTGATATTCCAAAATCCAGAAGAGAGGAGCTTCAGGAGGTCCTTGATAAGCTGGTGGAGGATGGTGTGATCGGAGTCTCAAAGAAGGGAAAATATGCCAGATCAGAGACTTTTTCTGTGAACGGCCTTTTTAGCGGCCATTCCAGAGGATTCGGATTTGTTACAGTTGAGGGAATGGAGAGGGATGTATTTATTCCAGAGGACAAGACCGGGGCTGCCCTGCATGGAGATCGGGTGCAGATCGTGATCACATCCGATGGACAGAAAGGACGCCGTCCGGAAGGGGCAGTGATCCGGGTGCTGGAGCACGCAAACCGTGAGGTTGTAGGATATTTTCAGAAAAGTAAAAATTTTGGCTTTGTTGTGCCTGATAATGTGAAGCTTTCCAGGGATATATTTATCCCTCAGGGCTGCAGCCAGGGGGCTGTAACGGGCCATAAGGTAGTGGTGCAGCTTACAGATTTTGGCGGTCCGGGAAGAAAGCCGGAGGGACGGATTACAGAGATCCTGGGACATGTCAATGATCCCGGCACGGATATTTTATCCCTGGTGCGGGCCTATGGGCTTGCAGAATCATTTCCTGAGGATGTGATGGAGGAATTAAAAGCGATACCGGATGAGCTGGAGACAGAAGCAGTGTCTGAAGGAAAACGCTTTCGTGAGGATATGCCGTATTATTTGGATGATCTGGTCTCTAATGACGGGTGGAAGGAGCCTTACAGAGGACGGTTGGATCTTCGTGGGCTTCAGACTGTGACCATTGACGGGGAAGACGCCAAGGATCTGGACGATGCGGTGACGCTTGGACGGACACCGGAGGGTAATTATATTTTGGGAGTCCACATTGCGGATGTAAGCCACTATGTAAAGGAGAACAGCGCTCTGGATCGGGAGGCGCTTCGGAGAGGAACCAGCGTGTATCTGGTGGATCGCGTGATCCCTATGCTGCCGCACAAGCTTTCTAATGGAATCTGCTCCTTAAATGAGGGAACGAACCGTCTGGCGTTAAGCTGTATCATGGAGATAGACGGCCAGGGGAATGTGACAGACCACAGAATCTGCGAAACAGTAATCTGCGTAGACAGGCGGATGAGCTATACTGCGGTGAACGGAATTTTGACTGGAGAAATGGAAGGGTTTCAGGAGGAACATGCAGAGCTTGTGCCGCTTTTTAAACGGATGGAAGAGCTTTCGGGAATTGTGAGAGAACGGCGCAGGAAAAGAGGGGCTATTGACTTTGATTTCCCTGAGAGTAAAATTTTTCTGGATGAAAAAGGACGCCCTCTGGAGATTCGTCCCTATGAGCGCAATACAGCTACAAAGATCATAGAGGACTTCATGCTGTTGGCAAATGAAACGGTGGCAGAGGATTTTTACTGGCAGTCCGTACCCTTTCTTTATCGAACGCATGATACGCCGAATCCGGAAAAAATGAAGCAGCTGAGTGTTTTTATCAATAATTTCGGCTATTTTATCCGTATGCAGCAAGGAGAAATCCATCCAAAGGAGCTTCAGAAACTTTTGGACAAAATTGAAGGAACACCGGAGGAACCGCTTTTAGCAAGGCTGACGCTGCGTTCCATGAAACAGGCAAAATACACAACGGAATGTTCGGGCCATTTTGGACTGGCGGCCCGCTACTATACCCATTTTACCTCTCCCATCCGCAGGTATCCGGATCTTCAGATCCACCGCATTATAAAGGAAGCGATCCATGGAGAGTTAAAGGAGAAAAGACAGGCGCATTATGAGCAGCTTCTTCCTCAGGTGGCAGTCCAGACATCTGCGTTAGAGCGCCGTGCAGAGGAAGCAGAGCGGGAAACGGAGAAATTAAAGAAATGCGAGTATATGGCAAAGCATATAGGAGAAACCTTTGAGGGGGTGATCTCCGGCGTTTCCAACTGGGGCTTTTATGTGGAGCTTCCCAACACGGTGGAGGGAATGGTTCATATCAGCGAGCTCCGGGATGATTACTACATTTTTGATGAGAGCCGATATGAGCTTACAGGAGAACTGAAAAAGAAAACATACAAGCTGGGACAGCCGGTGCGCGTGGTCGTATCAGGGACGGACCGGATGCTTCGAACGGTAGATTTTGTGCTGGATCGAGATCTGTAACAATTTCTTTACTTCACTGTGGGCCTGTGGTATGATAATAACATCTGTCTGAGCAAAAGAGAGACAGAGGGAGGTAAAAGGTGAACGATCGTATTAAGCTGGTAGCAAATAATAAAAAAGCCTACCATGATTATTTTATTGATGATAAATATGAAGCCGGAATTGAGCTTTTCGGTACAGAGGTCAAATCGATCCGCATGGGAAAGTGCAGTGTGAAGGAAGCTTTTGTAAAGATTGATAAGGGACAGGTTTACATTTACGGAATGCATATCAGCCCCTATGAAAAGGGAAATATTTTCAATAAAGATCCTTTGCGAACCCGCCGTCTTCTTCTTCATAAATCAGAAATTATGAAGCTGAATGGAAAGATATCCGAAAAAGGATACACCCTGATGCCCCTTCAGGTATACTTTAAGGGAAGTCTGGTAAAGGTGGAGATCGGACTGGCAAGAGGAAAGAAGCTTTACGATAAGAGAGCGGATATTGCCAAAAAGGATCAGCGCAGAGAATTGGAAAAAGAATTCAAGGTGAGGAATCTGTATTAATCTGAAAAGAGTTTATGCAAATGAAAACGTACAGCTGCAGGAAGCTTGTGCTCCGAAAGGCTGTACGTTTTTGTTTACAGTTTATTAAAATGTTTTCTGTAGACCTGGAAGGACAGGATTACTGTAAATATATCAGCTGTAAACTGAGACCAAACAAGGCCATACATGCCAAAGACGGCATTTAACAGAAACAGCATGGGAATATTGAAGGCGCTGACCTTTTTCACGTCCTCTTATCTGTAGATGGTAAAAACACAAAAAAACAAGCAGAAAATTACACTGCTTGTTTCAAATGACCTGACCGGGAATCGAACCCGGGTTTACGCCGTGAGAGGGCGTCG